>Ga0157378_10003833_pt1 | contig 13299 bp, 13 predicted proteins | sample M65metaG_FD_115309 | JGI IMG/M metagenome (GOLD analysis project Ga0157378, IMG submission 115309) | Miscanthus rhizosphere microbial communities from Kellogg Biological Station, Michigan, USA - M6-5 metaG | ecosystem: Host-associated > Plants > Roots > Rhizosphere > Soil | place: USA: Michigan...
ATCTCCCAGTGATGTCCGAAAGGATCGACAACACGTCCGAGCCGCCATCCGTAGTTGTTAGCGACCGGCACTATCTCTTTCGCACCCGCGGATATGGCTCTAGCAAAGACGGCGTCCGGATCAGAAACGATCAGGACCATCCGGGTGGTACTGCCATTGAGGGACTCGGGGCTGAAGTTATGATGCTCTGGAGATTCATCCGCCAACCAGAACTCTGCCCCGTCGATCGAAAGCGTTGCTAAGACCGAACCGGAGTCTTCGAGAAGAAAAACTTCCTTTGCTCCGAATGCCGACTTGTAGAATTCGAGTGCAGCTTTGCCATTTCGGATCGACAGCATCGGCTGGATCTGAGTTTTGATGTTATCAGTACCCACAGTTCCTCCCGCGACAAAAGATATCTTGTGAGTATAGAAACTTAGTTAAGAAATGCTCAAGAGAATTCTTTTTGATCTGGCAGCAATTAGGAAGAAAAAGACAGGTTGATCTAGGGCCTGTTCGATACGAAGAACGCGTTCCCTTCAGGGCGTCGGCGTCACCGGCGGCGGTCTTCTTGGAGTTGTCGGATCATCGCCCGGCGGCGGTGTCGGGCTGGGGAATACCGTCGGTGTAGCGGTCGGCGTCGGCGTAGACTCGACACCGGCGTTCGAGTTTCCGCTCATCGCTGCTCCGATAAACCCTGAGATCGCGAGCACCCATGCCGTAAATAAGAGTGCGCTTCGACGTTTCATTCTCTGCCTCCGTAGTAGGTCGTGATTTTATGATGGACCTGTCGGGCGGCAATTTCCGTACGGTAGAAAACAAATGAAACGTAAATGTAACGGGCAATTGAAAAACCTATTGATGCATTTCCGAATGGACCTCCTTACCGAGCCGGACAACGATATCGGCTAACGCTTCGACGTCGGAAAGTGTTGTTCGAAAATTAACTATGCATGCGCGGAGGACATATTTACTGTCAACAATGGCGTTCGAAACGAAAACCTCGCCGCCTTTTTGAAGCCGATTGAGAATCTCTTCGTTGAGATTGTTCAGGTAAGCCTCGTCGGAAACTCCTTCGGGCACGTATCGAAAGGTCGTGATGCTCAGGCCCTGCGTGATCGGTTCCAATTCAGGCGTTCGCTTGACGATCTCGTACAAAGCCTTCGACAGGCGGATATCATCGCCGATCATCTGGACATAGCCCTCGCGGCCGACATGCTGAAGCCCGAGCCAAACTTTCAAGGCGCGAAAACCCCGAGAGTTTTGCGGGCCGAGATTGTGATAATTAACAGGCGGATCGTCGTGCGAGCCTTCAAAATTGTAGTATGCAACCTTGTGGCCAAAAGTTTCCGCGAGGTTCCGTGGATCGCGAACGAGCGTACAGCCGGCTTCGAGAGGGCTATATAACCACTTGTGGGGATCGAGCGCGATGGAATCGGCTTCACGCAAAGCGAGCAGGTCGGCCGGAGCATCCTGAAGAATTGCTGCGGGCGCACCATATGCACCGTCGACGTGAAACCAAAGGTTATACTTTTTGCAGATCGAAGCTATGTCTGAAAGCGGGTCAATTGCTCCCGTGCTGACAGTTCCCGCGGCACCGACCACCAGAAATGGCAGAAGGTCATCATCCAGATCAGCCACGATTTGTTTTTCCAACGCTTCGACACTTATTCGTTGATCGACGTCGGTTTCGATCCAGCGAACATTTTTCGCGCCGAGGCCAAAGAGTTCGGCGGCTTTATCGATCCATGTGTGGGTTTCTTTCGAAACGTAAGCGATGAGTTGTTTATCGCCGGCTGCCATGCCGTCCGTCTTTAGATCCCAATTCGCTTTTGCCTTACATGCGGCCAGAAAGCCAACGAAATTCGCCATGTTGCCCCCACTAACAAGCAAGCCGCCGCATGTCCGTGGATAACCGACAAGATCAGCGATCCAGCGAATGGTTTGCGCTTCGATCTCGCTCGCCATCGGCGCAAGGATCGCGGCCCCGACATTAGGATTTACGGTGGCGGCAAGCATTTCAGCCAATATGCCTATTGGCGCAGCTGACGAAGTTATATATCCCCAGAATCGCGGATGGCCGTTAAAAAGCGAGTGATCGAAGAGAAGATCGGCCGATCGGGCAAAAAGTTCTCGGGCGGGCGAACCCTGTTCGGGTAGATCATCAGATCCAAGGAGTTTGCGAATAGCTTGCGGCGACTCTCCGGTCGTCACCGGCCGATGCGGAAGGCCGTCGAGAAATTCCGCGATCTTGTCGACAAGCTCATGGCCAAGTTTCCGAAATTCCTCAGCACCGATCGCGAGCGGTGCTTTCCGATCTTGCAGATCGGATGTTTCATTACTAAGTTTTGCGTCCATTCTATAAGTTTTATATGACCTGGTTTAATAAACGCAGGCTCAAGCCCTGAAGGTCATAAGACCCTCTGATCAATTTATTTCAGTTCACACCGCTGTGAATCATAAATTATTAATTATGTTGCGATGCCGGTTTTGAAACAAAGCTCGAAGAGCGATCAGGCCGATAACAGTCCCTAAGGCCTCTGTCACAACGAGGAGATACGCGGACAGAACGAAAGAATGGCGAGCCGCGTGTTCGGGCACTTGCGCTACGTTGTCCGGGGACGCAAAGATGAAATGGTTGATAACGCCGAAAAGTAAGGATCCGAGCATCGACAAGGCAACGAGCCACGCTCCTATTTGACGGAAACGCGACCATGTCAGTGCGGCACCTGCAAGCGGCAGTAACAGTATCACGATCGCGACAAAGGCAGTCTGCATTGTAGTTATTGGTACCGGCACATTGTTATGGGCGCTTCCATGCCAGAGTACAACAGCGAAATGAAGAACCACTATGGCCGCGAGAGCCGTTCGCAGCAAGGTTTGCTTTCCGTCATTTTTCATCACCCGTCTCACGAATGTATGTGTCTCCTTCCCTCCGCAAAGAACCAGTTTAGGAGAACTCTTTGATACACACATCGATTGAACTACCCATTTTTTGAACGAAATTCTTGTGGGTAATTCTATGTACATCATAGAATATCGTTCTGATAGGCAAAAACGACTACGGATCGGACAAGGAAACCGATTCCTGGCCCGATCCGGCAGTGCACTGCTCTTAAACAAGTCCTACGGGGCGACGAAACCGGTCAATGGATTTCCGTAAAACGCATCTGTCTTCCAATCGTTAACGTTCCATTTCTCGGACCCGCCGATGACTTTCACCGGCAGAATTATCCGATAGTACGGCATAAAGATCTGACTCGTGTAACTCGGCTGGACAAAGCGGCCATCCGCGCCAACCGAAAAACTCAGTTCGCGAATCTGGGCGCCGCTGCGATAGATCTTGACGGTGTAGTCCCCCGGATTTTTGTCGACGTAGAAAGCTCCCGGATAGTTGTCGTGATTGAACGAGCCGTTGCCGTCAACGAGGAATTTGGTCCATTGGAATTCCCAACGTTTCCAAAAACTGGAAGGGGAAAACGCTGCCGACATTTCGGAGGTTCGCTCGTCGTAATCACTGACACCGCCACCGTCCTTGGACGAGGCAACCTGTTGACCTTTGTAGAAAACACGTGCCTCAAGTTCATTTGCCTCCGCGCGGCCTTTGATCCACACGCTTAATAGCGGCGACTCGCCGCCGATCTCGCTCTGGCTGTGATGAAATCCGAGGACCGCGATAGGCATCAGCCAATCGTGATCGACATAAAAATCGACCTTCTTTGGACCGTTGGTGGCAAATTTGCCAACCTTGAATTTGCCCTGATAGACCACTTGATTAGCGTCCTTGTCAGTGATCTTGAATCCAAAGACTCCTGTTGCGGGGGTGGCTTTTGTGTCCAGAACCCCACCCCAGGGACTCGGGCTCTCGAGCGGCGTGCAGCGTTCCGCGGTTTGCGTCGATTGTTCGAGCTTCTCGCTATACCACGGAGATCCGTCCGGTTTTAAATAATCGACCTGATAATTCAGTGTCTTCGAATCGTTGACCCAGACAAGAACTTTGGTTACCGGAACCCAGCTCGACGCGTCCTTGACCGTTGCCTTGATAACAACCGAATTCTTCAGAAATACGGGCGTGCCATTTGGTCGTTGAGGAGGATAGAGCAAGTTTCCACCTGCATTTTTCGGCCTGCCGGCGTCATTGTTTGTATTGTTCGATGTGGTGTTTGTGCTGGTATTTCCGGATCCGTCCTTATCGGTCTTGGGTTTATTGATCTTCGGTACTTTTGGAATGCTGATGTTGAATTGTGAAAAAGCCGCCTGGCTAACCGCCAGATGGACAAGACAAATCGTTGCAATTGCGATAACTTTCCTCATTTTATTCGAACTCCTAGATAGATTTATTTTTACTATTAAGACTCTTCACTTTAAGATTCTCTAGGGATTTTTATTTCAATGCGGATCAAAAAATTCAGCTGTATTACCTGTGGCGGGCCGAAGGTAAACGAATACGTTCTTCCTTATATAATGTGCGACTTTTGCGGGTCGTTCACCGATATCGATTTTTCGGTCGGGATGGAAAAGTGGAACGAATCTGCACTAAACACGATTAATTACCAATTCCGCAAAGTACAGCTGATGAATCAGTCGCAACAGGCACTCGCCCAGGGAGACAAAAAGAGATATTACTCGCACCAGTGGGAATACTGGGATTTTTACTATCACAGCTTTCCTGCATACCTTCCGCCGACGATCGATGCACCGGAGAAATACAGGCTTTACCTGGCGTTTTGTGCCGAATCATCGACTGATTCGGCGTTCGATCTGAAATGGCAGCAATACAACGCCCGCCAGCAGCAGCTCCAGGCGGGCGTCCGTTATGTCATGAACGGATTCGAAAGGAAGGCTGAGAGTACGAGTTTCTTCGCTCTTGCCGAGTTTTTTACCCAAATAATGAAAGAAGGCATGTGTTCGTTTTACGAGGATCCACGCTACGCAATAATGCACGAACTCCTGCCAGAAACAGTTCATCTAAAGATGAAAATGTCGATGTTTGTTCAGGCCTGGCTGCCGTATCTGACCGACGGAGACGCGGATAAGCTATTGAAAATGCTTGGCTTCTCAAACGAGTACGTGGAAATGGAACGGCCGCAAGGCCATATGATCGAATGTTCCGCATGCAAAGCCACTCTTTTTGCGCCGGAGGGCTCGTATCGAGTGTTTTGCGAGAAATGCCGAAAGTCGACATCGGTTAAATCGATCTTTTATTGCATGTCCTGCGGATCGCCGAACAACGTTCCGAACAATCCCGGAAGGCCAATAGATTGTGAACGTTGCGGAGTAGTTAACAGACTTGTCCGACCGCTGCTCGGATAAGGGTTTGACGACCGCCTTTGGAAGATCTTCCCAGAAACCGGAATCCGTAAAAAGCGGTATTACAAACGGGGCACATCTTGTCTAACAAAAGTGTTACACAACTAAATATTGTGCTTGCCTAAATTGAAGGTTTTACATTAAAGTACATCTAGAAAGATAGGAGGAAAAGGAGTTTGCTCACCGGACGCGTTTTACTTTTGAACTTTTCATTTGAACCGCTTGGTACGGTTGGCGTTGCTCGTGCCGTGTGTCTGTGGTTTCGCGGCGCTGTCTTTGTTGAGGAAAACGATGGCGACAACGTACTCCATTCCCCTTCGACAATTTTCCCCGTTCCGTCAGTGATCCGGCTGCGTCATTATATACATGTTCGCCGCAATAGCCGCGAAACGACGATGAAACGGGCGCGGATCTATATTCGAGACCGTTATCGCTGCCAGTATTGTGGCGATCATCGTCACGCGAAAGACCTGACGCTTGATCACATTCTTCCGCGTGCTCAAGGCGGAGAAAGCACACCGGCAAACCTTGTTACAGCGTGCGTAAAATGCAACCAACGCAAGGGCAATCGTACGCCTGAACAGGCGCGTATGCCTCTTCTGACTTCGCAGAAGCTGCTGCGATTAGGCCTTGATCACGTGTTGCTCTGCCACTATGCAGAATCGCGTCCGGCGTGGAAGAAATATCTCTTCATGGACGAAGTCGAGAGCGATGCTGAGAAAGTGGCAGCTTAGCTAGAAATATTATAGAATCTTGAACTTGCGATCGCGGCTATAGAAACCGCGGTCGCATTTTCTTTTTCCGAACGCTGGCATCTTGCCCGCGTTCATTTCCGGCTGTTCAATTGTCCGATAAGCGAGGTGAAATGATGAAACTAATAATAATTCACGGACCGCCCGGTGTCGGAAAACTGACCGTCGCTAACGCGTTGTCTCTGCGGACATATTACAAGGTATTTCACAACCATCTGACGATCGACTGTACCGAGCCGGTCTTCGATTTCGGTACGAATGGTTTCTGGAAGATAAACGTGGTCTTGCGCCGAGAGGTCATCGCCGAGGCAGCCAGACAGGATATCGACCTTATCCATACGTTTTGCTATGCAAAAGGCACGGATGACGACTATTTTCGAGAAATGATCGCCGCCGCCGAGGACAATGACGGCGAAGTCCACCTGGTGCTGCTGCTCTGTTCGAATAACGAGCGCAAGCGGAGAATCGTCAACGAGTCGAGGGTTCGGATGAGAAAGCTGACAGATGCGGATTCCGTCGATACTTCGCAGCAGCGGAACGACCTGCTATCTCCACTGCCGGGAACCGAGACTCTGATCATCGACAATACAGATCTTTCAGCGGACGAGGCAGCTCAGCGAATAGTAGAACATTTCAGCCTAGGACAAGTAGGAGATGCCGCCGAAAACGGCGAGCCGGGCACGTGCTCGGCTCTTGACCAAAACGATTTTTGAAAATCAATACCGACCGCCGCGAGCAGCTTTAGCCTTTTTGCCTTTCTTTTGGGCTTTCGGCGCGTTCTCGCTTTTTACCGGTTTACCGGCATCGGATTGTCCGGGAACTTCCTCTGCGAAGTACAGCTTTTGGGTGTTCTCGACGTTATCCGGCTCGACTGCAAAGAGCAGATCCGCGATGTCGTCTGCGTGCTCTTCTTCGACGGCGAGGATCTCTTCCATCAGGCGTCGCGACGTGGAATCATTTTCGCCAAAGAATTTGATCATCTCGCGGTAGCTTTGGATCGCGATCCTCTCCGCAACAAGATCTTCGCGAAGCATGTCTTCGAGTGATGTGCCTTCGATGTATTCCGAGTGGCTGGCAGCCGCGATCTTGGCCGGATTCATTTCCGGCTTGCCGCCAAGTTGTTTGATCCGCTCTGCGATGCGGTCAGCATGGCCTTGCTCTTCGTTAGAGTGCTCGAGAAACTCGGTTGCGGCCCCGTCTTTATGAATGCCCGAGGCCATAAAGTAATGAAACCGATACCGCAGAACGCAAACGATCTCAGTTGCGAGGGCTTCGTTCAGAAGCTTGATCGCCTGTTCCTTGTCAATTTTATAGTCCAGCGTGACCGCCCCATCCTGAATTTCGCGACGGGCGCGTTCGCGTAACGTTTTAACATCGGTCATTGAACCCATTTTAAAAAATGCCTCCGCTTGAAATTTGAAATCGATTCGATAAATCAATTCTATTCAATCGGATGCAAAGAGGCAATCATGAAAAAATATAGGTCTGAAAAAGCAATATTAAATTTAGTTGAATTATTCGAAACTGCCACGATTTCCCGCGAGGCGTGGAAGCATGCCGAGCATCTGACGGTGGCGCTCTATTACATCACGAATCACGATATTGAAACCGCAACAAACAAAATGCGAAGCGGTATCTTAAAGCTCTTGCGCGAAGGGTTTAAAGTTGATCTGGCAAAGGAAATGCCTTATCACGAAACGTTAACCGTCTTCTGGATGCGAACAGTGTCAGAGTTTAACGCGTCGAAAAACGGCGATTCGCTCGTTAATAAGGCGAACGAACTTGCCGACCGGTTTGATAAGGATTATCCGCTGCGGTTCTATAGCCGGGAGTATTTGTTTTCGGACGAAGCAAGGACCCGTTTTGTCGAGGGTGATCTTGATCTGCAAAGTTCCACAGAAGATTGATCAGACACATATTTTGCAGCCGTCGTTTTTGCTGTAAGATACTCATTTTACCCTTACTTAGGATTCTGTTTATGCTCAGTTTTTTTAACACATTGTCACGGCAGGTCGAGGAGTTTCACCCTCTTGAGGGCAACAAGGTCCGCCTGTATATGTGCGGCCCGACAGTTTGGAATTTCGCGCATATCGGGAATTTCCGGACATTTATTTTTGGCGATGTCCTGCGTCGCTATCTTAAACATAAAGGCTATGAGCTGACCCATGTTTTCAATCTTACGGACGTTGATGACCGAATAATCAACGAATCAGCTAAACAAAACATCAACATCGACCAATTCACCGCGCCTTATATTCAATACTTCTGGGAAGATTTTGATGCGCTCGGAAACGAACGGCCGGAGATAACTCCACGTGCGACGCATCACATTCCGGAGATGGTGAAGATAATTTCAAAACTTCTCGAAAACGGTCACGCGTATGAGTCGGACGGCTCGATCTATTACCGAATTTTGGCTTTTCCGGATTACGGCAAGCTCTCGAAGATAAACTTCTCAGGCAATATCGCCGGCGGAAGCGAGCGTGTCGATACAGATAAATATGATAAGGAAGACGCTCGGGACTTCGCCCTTTGGAAGCTGGTCGGAGCCGATGAACAGCCCGGTTGGGATGCTCCCATTGGGCGCGGCCGCCCCGGTTGGCATATCGAGTGCTCGGCTATGTCGATGAAATATCTCGGCGAGACGTTTGATATTCATGCGGGAGGAATGGACCTGCAGTTTCCGCACCACGAGAACGAGATCGCGCAGAGCGAAGGAGCCACCGGAAAACTCTTCGCAAAATACTGGCTGCACAGCGAATTTCTCAAGATCGACGATGTTACGATGTCGAAATCGAAGGGAAATTTCTTCACCTTCCGCGATCTTCGCGATCAGGGCTATTCACCGCTGGCGATCAGGTATTTGCTGCTCTCGGTTCCCTACCGCAAACAGCTCAATTTTACTTTCGAAGGTCTGCAGGGAGCGGAAAGCACGATCGAACGGCTACAGAATTTCCGACGCCTTGTACGAGATGCGAAAACGGAGGCGGGATCGGACGCCACGGTTGTTGCTTTGGTAGATGGCGCACTCAATGAATTTGAAGCGTCGATGGACGATGATTTCAATACGGCCAACGCATTGGCGGCGATGCACAATCTGGTTCGCGAGATCAACACGGTCCTTTCGAACGACGGACTTAAAGCTGATGATCGGACGGCTGTCCTTGCGGCAATCGAAAAATTCGACTCGGTGCTCGGGATCTTTGGCGAAGAAAAAGAGGTAATGCTCGACGCCGATATCGACGCCCTTATCGCCGAACGCCAGACGGCGCGTCAGCAGCGAAACTTTAAACGCTCCGACGAGATCCGCGACCTGCTCGCCGAAAAAGGAATTATTCTCGAAGATACAAAGGACGGCGTGAGGTGGAAGAGGAAATGGTAACGACCAGCAGGCTGGTAGATGTCGTCAAATGGACCGCAACACTCGGTAAGGGGCCGCAGAATTTTCTCGGCGCTCGCTGGGTCCGGTCGGTTCTTCGACGAGCATCGGCCGACAAGAAGCGCCTCTGGGCGCTCAGGGTGCTCTCGTTGAGCCCGCATTATTTTCTCGATCCAGAGAATCCAAAATATGCCGGGATGTCAAACGACGAATATCTCGAGGCCATCTTTGAATCCTATGTCGAATCCCGCAAAGAGATCTTTGATGCGCTTCTCGCGAATCACGTGCGACCTGACAGCACCGTGATCGACTACGGTTGCGGCCCCGGATTCCTTTCAAAGCTCATTGCTGAAAACGCCGCGCAAGTTTATGGCTGCGATATTTCTCAAGGTGCCCTTGCGTGCGCGGGGATACTGAATTCGGCGCCCAATCTTGCGTTTATCCGCGCCACGGAGACAGGCATGGATTCGATCGGGAACACCTCTGTCGATATCGTCTTTAGCTATGCGGTGATACAGCATTTGTCGGACGACACGTTCAAACTGGTTTTAGAAACATGCCATCAAAAGCTAAAGGGTGGCGGCCGCCTTATCCTTCACGTCCAGCTTGAGAATGAGTTTTGGCGTACTGAGCAGGAATGGCGGGAAGATCTGTCGATCCAAGGGAGAATGAAACTGAAGTATGGCCTCCACTGTTTCGCTCATACCAGCGAAGCGCTCAGATCGATCGTCACCGAAGCGGGATTTCACGATATCCAGATCGAAGACCTCGCAAATTTCATCCGCAACGATTCCGACAAGATCCCAGGCCAGGCGATCCTCACCGCTTCCAAGTAAGGATGCTCACTTTTCAAGCCTGATCAGATAGATGTCCGCGTCGTCGCAGTGGGCATTCAGGCGAGTGATAGCTTTGTAGCCCTGTAAAATGAGGGCCTTGACCGGAGGCTTTGTCACATTCCATTCGTCATCGGCCCGAAACGCAACCCAAAACGTGCCCTCAGGGATATCGTTTGCCTCCATCGTTCGTACACCATCAAACCCTCTTGGAAGGAAGTAAGCTCGATCCTCCGGCAAACTCGATTCTCCAATCACCCGCGTCGCGTCCAGAGCAGGAATTCTATTCCTCTCATAGAACCAAATATGATAGGCCGAGAGGTCCTCAAAAGTCAGGAGTTGCCTTGCCGAATCGTCCGGAGGTATTTCCCGTAGCAAGTTCTCCCACGCGCACCAACTGTACGTGGCACTCGGTCGCATCAGCGTATTTACGAATGCGTAGCTGCTGAACAGTATGATCAGTGTGATCACCACGGTTCTGAAGGACCCCGCAGACATTTCGTCTATTGCTATGACAAAAACAATTACGGCGAGCGGTATGACGAACAGAAGATGTCTGATCGCCCAGATCGAATACGGTAGCATCCAACTGAGCACGAAGACCGTTGTGATAGGAACGAGTATCGCCAGGAGCAGTATCCATGTAGCGGAGTCGCCTGACCTCTTCGATTTTGCGGCTTTCACCGAAAAGATCAGAGACGCAGCAAACAGAACGATAAGGGGGATCGTAACCCTTAGGTCTGAAACAGAGTCGCTGCTCACACGCTGATAGTAGAACGGCTCAACTATGCCAAAGAAAAGATATAAAAGGCTTAACGGGCCCGGCCGGTTCATCCACCCGATATTCTGATCGAGATCAGAAGCACTTCGGAAAGATGTTACAACCATTACAACCCACGGGATGAACGAAGCCGCTGTAGCAACGACCGCTAGACAAAATGGAGCAAGCTTACGACGCTGGCCGATCGCAACAGCAAGCGATTCCGCAAGAACCACCAACCATCCGAAATAGTGCGTATAAACCAGAAGGATATTTACCACCACCACCAACCCTATGGAACCTGCATCCTTCATCCACCGCGAAAACAGCCACAGCGAGAACAGCGAAAGACACATCAGCAGGCTGTACATCCGGGCTTCCTGTGAATACTTGAGCACGCTGCCGTTCACAGCCAGGAGAAACATCGCTGTTAGCAACGCCAAACGGCTGAGTTGCAGGCTCCGGCACAAGAAATAAAACGGGATCAAGGCTGCGATCGAGAATAAGACGGTAAGGCTTCGGACCCACAAGACCGATTCACTGCCGATGGAGATCCAGATCTTTAAGAGCAGGTAATAGAGAGGAGGATGAACCAGATCCTGCCCGACAAAGGACCATAGTCCCGTCCAGGAATGCTCGGCCGCATGGACACTAAAAATTTCATCGAACCAAAGGCAGGAATCAGTAAGACGCCATAGACGGACGACAACGTAGACAACTATTAAGACGACAAGACAAGATCCGTAGATGTAACGCGTGGTCATCTAAAGCCGCACGCCGGCGCACAGCTTTCCGTCAATGCTGGCATAGAAAAGTCGAACTTCTTTAAAAGTGTGGGTATCGCGGCAATAAGAAAGACAGCGGTCGTACGGTTTAGAGTAAATGTGGAGGCTGACCGCACGCTGGCCAAACTCGGGCAGATTCAGGATCTGATGAATAGGTTCCTCAAGCTCTACCTTGGCAGCAAGACAATCCGATAAACGAAAAGTATCGGTTTCAACGAGTCTGCAATAGCCGCGAGATTCATCCATCTCTTCAACCGCAAAATTTTGTCCGCTTAGCGTTCCGACGGGAACGGTCATCCAACATTTTTGGTCCCAGTGATTGTGAACTCGCGAAACCTGCCCTTTTTCCCAGCAGATCGCCATCATCTCAAACCGATCGTCCTTATATATCAGGTTGCGGGTATAGAAATCTGCACTCCAGTGAAAGTATCTTGTTATTGAATCGACCTCAACGGGATTGTCGCCAAGAAACTGATAAACATTGTCACAAGTAAAATCGTTATCCGGAATTGCCCGGAGTCCGTCGACTACTACACCTACTGAATACGTCTTCATATGAAATTACGAGGCTCATTTTCTTGCGATTTCTCGGCAAAGTCAACGAATCAAGGAGATGGGCATTAAAAAGAAGGGGCTGACAATTGCCAGCCCATCTACTTCCATTCATCAAAAACAGAGGTGTCGCGAATCATCCGCGGCGGCGGTCGTGGCGAAGATCTCGGACGTCTTGTCTTCGGTCATGGCGATCGTGATTAATGTCGCGTCTGTCTTTGTTGATATCGTGGCGGTCAGATCTGATGTCGTGACGATCCTTGTTCAGATCTCGCGCATCCGATCTTACATCGCTGCGATCGTTTCTGATATCGACTTGGTCGGACCGGATATCCTGTCGATCTGCCTTAAGCTCTTCTTGTGAGGCACCATCCTTTTTGTCCCGGCGAAACTCTTTCTGATCTGACCTGATATCCCTAGCATCGGTCCGTATATCATGTTTATCAGATGAAAGGTCTTTTTGATCCTGTCTAACATCCTGTCGATCCTGCCTCAGATCTTTTTGATCGCTTCGTATATCGCGGCGGTCGTGCCTAATATCCCGAGTGTCTTGCCGGATGTCCCTTCTGTCGGACCGAATGTCGGAATTACCTGTTGGCTGCTGGGCCGCTACGGATATAGCTGAAGTGATCAAAACCAATGTTATCGTCGCCAATGGGCGCACGAGTACTGATAGATTCATAAATTCCTCCTGTTCGCTTTTCCAAAGTTCTTTGCGAGGCTTCGGCCATGCCTGAGGAGAGCAGGCGGAGAGAAAGTGGGCCTTAACGCAGGAAAGGCTGGCTCGCAACCATGCAGTTTATAAGACGCACCAAGAATCAATTAGGCTCAAAAAAGTCGGAAGAGAAAACCGACGGATTCATTGTCGCCTGAAAGCTGAAGACGACGGGGTCGGTTCATTGGGATGATGCCTTCAGAAACGTTAGAAAATCCGGCGTATTCCGAGTCA
>Ga0157378_10003834_pt1 | contig 13298 bp, 10 predicted proteins | sample M65metaG_FD_115309 | JGI IMG/M metagenome (GOLD analysis project Ga0157378, IMG submission 115309) | Miscanthus rhizosphere microbial communities from Kellogg Biological Station, Michigan, USA - M6-5 metaG | ecosystem: Host-associated > Plants > Roots > Rhizosphere > Soil | place: USA: Michigan...
CTTCCAAGAACAACTCGATGTCATATCGGATGCTTTGCACTTCGTCATTGACAACGGTTGGAACGCCGTCGGGACCGTTTGGACCAAGCACGACCGCCGCGTCAAACCAGCACGTTCTTGCTGTTGCCTCCGTCGCTGACAATTCCGTTACCGATTCGGCATCGAGGTGAGATCCGCCCAGATCCGCTGCGAAGTAGAGACCATTGCTGATGAAGCCCTGCACGAGGTCAGCGATCGTCGCATGCGACTTGCCTTGCTCTGCCGTGAATGACGCAGGATCACAAGAGGACGGCGACTGTCCGCACGCCCAATAGGCGGCCTCGTAGTTCGTGACAGCCTGTTTGATCAGGTCTTCGGTCGCCACCGTGGTGGTGGTCGGTGGGAGCGTCGTCGTCGGGATGGGCTCGGTGGTCGTCGTGGGCGCTGGCTCGACGACAGGCGTTGGCGCTGGGCTGGTGGCGACCACCTCGGTGACCGGGGAAGGAGCAGCGCTCCCGTTGTCGCCGCATGCCGTCAGCGCGAGCGCGACAACGCCGAAGGCAAGGATTGATTTCACAAAGCACCCATTTCAACTAGATCCGCGGCGGCAATTCTACGGGTGCCGTCTGTTGGTTCAGGGCGTGCCGCTCGTCTCATCCCCTACATGGATGCACAGCGACACGCCACGAGCGGAAATCGCAGGCCCAACGATCTCAGCCGGCGTACCACACGCATCCGTACTGGTCGGGCGTGCCCCACTGAACGGTGTCACGTGTCGTCAGCGACGCCCGGTCGGAGAACTGCATCTCGTTCATCCCCACCGTGACCAGCTCGTTCCCGATCGCCAGCGACCGCTGCAGCGGGTTCCAACATCCGTTGGTCGGGTTCGACGTGGAGGCGATGGTGCCGCGGCCGACGAGCGTCGTTCCCTGGAGTTGGGCAACGACGACACCGCCGGTCGGGTTGGTCAGCGATCCGGCGAGGCAGTCCACTGCCGGGCCGCATGTGTTCCAGCCGGGCGACACGGGCAGCACGATGGTGCCGTCCTCGGGCCAGTAGAGGAACGCGTGGTGATCCCACTCCGCCGCACTCGACCCACCGATCGGCAACGTCGACAGACGTTGCGGGTTCGCCGGGTCGTGAACATCGAACAGCGACAACTGCGTGCCTTGCACACGACCCTCGCCCGACGCGTCCTGACCGACGCCCAGCAGCAGGCCGTCACCCACCGGGTGCAGATAGGCGGAGTAGCCGGGGATCTTCAACTGGCCGGTCATGGCTGGTGCCGTCGGATCGCTGAGGTCGATGACGTAGAGCGGGTCGGTCTGACGGAAGGTCACCACGTACCCCTGCGTGCCGAGGAATCGAACCGCGTAGATCTGCTCTCCTTCTCCGAGCCCGTCGACCATGCCGATCTGCTGCAACTCGTTGCCGTTGGCGCGCAACACTCGCACGGCGGATGTGGGCGGGGTTGCTCCGCTCCAATCGCTGGATGTCGTGGCGATGCGCAGATCACCGTTCAGCTCACTCATCGAGAACTGGTTCAGCAACTGGCCGGGCACCTCGCCGGATGCGATGTACGACGCCGTCCCGTTCTCGCCGAGCGAGAACTTGTGGATGAGTGTCGGCGGCTGCTTCGGGTTGACGGGCGCGACGCCATTGGTCGACTGGTACCAATCCCATGACATCGTCGCGAGATAAATGCTCGTCGGCGAGGCGTACACGGTGCCGCCGTCCGACACGATGCCGGCCGACCCGATGGGTGAGCCGTCGCCGTGCATGTCGATCGAGGCGATCCACGAGATGCCCAGTCCGGCGAATTCGCTCGGCGCCGCGACAGCACCGCAGTCGAGCGTCGTCGACATTTCGCCGAACGATTCATCCGCCGCCTCGACGAACGAACGCGGCATCCAATCATCCACGGTCGACTGGGCGATGATGTCCTTGTTGCGCTGCAGGGCGCGGTCCTCGTCGAGACCGAACTGATCGGGACGTACGAAGGGCAACCGGGCGCCGAGCGACGTCGTGACGACGAGTCGCGCCGTGCCGTCGATCGAACGGGCGGCGGCGAGGTATCCCTCGAGGTGGCTGCGTCGCAACAGTGCCGGCGCCGACGCATCGGTGACGTCGTACAGCGAGGCGATCGTGTCGACACCCGTGTACGGCTGCGTCACGACGAGCAGCCGCGTGCCGTCGAGCAACAGCTGGCTCGTTCCCTGGGGCACGTCGAGTTGGGAGATCACCTGTGCACTCGCGACGTCGACGATGCGCACTCCATCCTGCGACGCCACGAACACGTGCGTGCCGTCGGTCTCGACGATGTCGCCCTCGTCGACACCGACCTCTTGTGTGTTCGTGCCGGAGAAGTTCGGTGGCGCGGCGGCGGTCGGCGCGCCCGACGCAGCCGAATCCTCCACCGCCATCGGCGCGGCCGTCCCCGCCGGAGCACCCGCTGCCGACGCAAGGGGCATTCCCGGGAAGTAGCGACCCAACGGACCACCGTTCAAGCCCCATGCCGTCACTCGCTTCGTTGCTTCGTCCTGCATGTACGCCAGCAGGTCCGGACATTCGGCGAAGAACCGCAGTCGGGACGACCCGAACGAACTGAACCGTGCCGGTCCGTGAGTGCGATCGGACGGGATCTCGGTCGCCGACGGCGTTGCGGTGGTCGGAGTTGTGGTCGGAGTCGGCAGTGTCGACACGGTGGTCGCCGGAGACGTGGTCGGCGATGCCGCGTTTCGCACAGACGGACTCGACCCGTCGTCGCCGATGCAGGCGGTGAGTGTCAGTGTCGCTGCGGCGACGACGAGGGCTGCGAGGGGAAATCTGCGCGTCATGCGAGTTCGACGTCGCGAGCGCGCGTGTTGGTTCCCGAAAATGTGCGAGCGAGTTACTCGCTGCGATCCGCGACCACTTTTCCGTCGCGCACTTCGATCGTCCGCGTCCGGCGGACGTGCTCGAGCAACACGCGATCGTGACTGACCAACAACAGCGTTCCAGGAAACGAATCGACAGCCTGTTCGATCTGTTCGATCGCGGGAAGGTCGAGATGATTGGTGGGCTCGTCGAGAACGAGGCAGTTGCTGCCGATCGCGGTGAACAACGCCAGCACCAGCCGCGTCCGTTCGCCCGGCGACAACGACTCGACGCTGCGATGGACGTGCTCCGCGCCGATGCCGAACTTGGCGAGCAGCGTGCGCGCGTCGCTGACCGTCAAACCGGTCGCGGTCTGGAACGCTCCGAGGGTCGTGGATTGGCCGTTCGAGACCCTCGCAAGCTGAGTGCGGGCCTGTTCGAGTCGCCCCACGCGAACCGACGGACCGATCCGCTGCGTCCCCGACGTCAACTCGATGTCGCCCAGCAGCGCGTTCAGCAGCGTCGTCTTGCCGCTGCCGTTGCGCCCGACGATGACCACGCGCTCGCCGTAGCCGATCTCCAAGTCGACCGGCCCGAGACGGAAGGTGCCGCGATCGACGACGGCGTCGTCGAGGGCGGCGACAAGTGCCCCACTCCGCGGGGCGGTCGCGATCGTCATCCGCAGATCCCACGGCTCCCGCGGTTGCTCGACGACCTCCATGCGACGCATCGCTCGTTCGGTGCGCGCCGCGCGCGCCGCCAACTGTTCGGTCTGGTTGATCTTGAAGGCCTTGATGTTCTTGTCGTTGTCGTCGGGTCGTTTCTTCGCTCGCGACAACCCTTGCGTCGCCCACTCCCGTTCGCGTTGGGCGCGTTGCGCCATCGACGACTTCTTCGCGTCGTACTCCTCCCACGCCTCCCAGGCGTGCTGTCGCGCGAGCTCACGTTCGCGAAGGAACGCGTCGTATCCACCGGTGAACGTGGTGAGGCCGTGCGTGAACTCGTCGAGCTCGGCGACGTCGGTGACGACGCGGCGCAAGAACTCGCGGTCGTGGCTGACCAACGCAATCGCGCCCTGCACGCCGACGACGAACTGCTCCAACCGATCGAGGCTGTCGAGGTCGAGGTCGTTGGTCGGCTCGTCGAGCAACATCACATCGAACCGCGCCAACATCAACGCGGCGAGGCCGACACGCGCGGCCTCACCTCCCGACAACGAACTCATCGGTTGCTGCAACAAACGGTCGTCGAGACCGAGCTCGGCCCACGTCTCACCGATCCGCACGTCGAGATCTGCTGCCCCGAGCGCCATCCACCGATCGAGAGCGAGCGAATACGTGTGATCCGCATTGTCCGATCCGGCGGCGAGCGCGGCAGTGGCGCTGTGCAGATCTGCATGCGCGCCAACCACGCCGGTGCGGCGTTCGACATAGGCGAGCACCGTCTCCTCGCCGCGCTCGGGCTCCTGATCGAGGTAGCCGACGGTCGCCGTCGGCGGCGCGAGCGACACAGTGCCCGCGTCGGGTCGACGCAGACCGGCGAGCACCCGCAACAGCGTCGACTTGCCGACGCCGTTCGGTCCGACCAGGCCGACACGGTGACCGGGGTCGAGCGCCAGGGTGACGTCGACCAACAGGTGTCTCGAACCGAGTGCCAACGAGACGTTGCGGGCGTGGAGGGAGGCGACCACGAGCGCATTCTGCCCCGCATCCGATTGGAACTGCGATTGAGTTCCGGTACCGAGTGGTTACCGTGAGGCGATGAGCCTCACCGCGAACGAACGTGCCGAGCTGTGCGACCTGTTCCAACAGGTGGGCCCGGATGCACCCACGTTGTGCGAGGGATGGAACACGCGCGATCTGTTGGCGCACATGCTCGTGCGTGAGCGCCGCCCGGACGCGGCCATCGCCATCGTCGTCCCGTTCTTCCGCGAGCACGCCGCCGACGTCACCAAGGGCATCGCCGCCGAGCCGTGGGAGACGATGATCAAGACCTTCCGCGAGGGCCCGCCGCTGTGGACACCGTGGGCGATTCCCGTGCTGGGCGACAAGGCCAACCTCGCCGAGTTCTTCGTCCACCACGAAGACGTCCGCCGAGCCCAGCCGGAGTGGGAGCCGCGGCCCGACGATCCGGCACTCGACGACGCCCTGTGGAACCCGATGAAGATGATGGGCCGCATGATGTTCCGGAAGTCGCCGGTCGGCGTCACCCTGCGCAGTGCCGGCCGCGACGACATCGTCGTGAAGGAAGCCGGCAGCGACGGCAGAGGGGTTGTCCTGGTCGGCCAGCCGGGGGAGATCGTGCTGCATGCCTTCGGTCGACCGCTCGACAAGGTCCGCCTCGTCGTGCAGGGCGAACCGGAAGACATCGAGGCGTTCGAGGCATCCCCACGCGGGTTCTAGGCGAGTTCGCGGGCCTGCTCGATCGAACTGGTAGGTGCCAAAAGACCCATTTACGTCGTCCGTCTCTCAACTGCGAAGCGTTGGGACCGATACTCGTTCCATGCCCAGCAAGTTGGTCGCCGTGGACCGGCAAGACGTCTGCAATTCGTGCCTCCACGATCTGCCGGCCGGGACGCAGGCATGGTGGGATTCCACTTCCAACAAGCTCGAATGTGCGGGTTGTCACGGTTCCGGGATCGTCGGTGAACGGCGGAACACGAGCCGCATCGCCCGAGTAGCGAGGTTCTTCACCGACTCGGAACCATCGAACGACGGTGCCGAACGTGTCGCGCGCGAGCGCATGCTGTCGCTGCACCTCCACACCGAGCTGGCCAGTAGGGCAGTGGTCTTCGACGATCGCAAGGTGCCCGGCACGAAATGTCACCTCGACCACCTCGTCATCGCCCCGTCGGGCGTGTGGGTGATCGATGCCAACGAGTACGACGGACGCGTGGAACGGCGCGACATCGGCGGCTGGTTCAAGGTCGACGAGCGGCTGTTCGTCGCCGGCAAGGATCGCACCCACCTCGTCGACGGCATCGACCGACAGGTGATCGCCGTCGAGAACGTCCTCGCCAAAGAAGGCCTCGACGGCGTCCCCGTCCATGCCGCGCTGTGCTTCGTCAACTCCGAATGGGGTTGGTTCGCCAAGCCCTTCTCGTTGAACGGAGTGTGGGTCACCTGGCCGGAGAAGCTGACCGAGTTGATGCTCGACTGGAACGCCATGCCCAACGCCGAAGTCGACCGACTGGCGCGGGTTGTCGGGTCGCGGCTTCCGTCCGCAGCCTGACGGCTGCGTTCCCACAACGCAGGTCTCACTACGCTCCGACGCGTCAATGCGAAGGAGACAACATGAGCCTGCTCGACCTCGATCCTGACGAGTTGCTGTCGACCACCCGCGCCGTACGCAAGCGCCTCGACCTCTCCCGGCCAGTGCCCGATGACTTGATCCGCGAGTGCGTGTCGATGGCACTGCAGGCGCCGTCGGGTGGCAACGAGATCACGATGCGGTTCGTCGTCGTCCGCGATCGGGCGGCCATCGAGGCGATCGCGGCGGTGTACGCGCAGTGCTGGCAGATGTACACGCAGTCCCCGACGTTCGTCGGTGTGGTCAAGCGCGACACGCCGGAGTGGCAGGCCCAACAAGACCGCGTCGCCGGGTCCGCCGAGTACCTCTCCCAGCACATGGGCGAGTGCCCGGTGCTCGTGATCGGTTGCTCCACTCGTCGAGTCGACGGCGTGCCGGGCGCCGTCGCGGCAGGATCGCTCGCCAACGTCCTGCCGGCGATGTGGAGCTTCATGTTGGCCGCCCGCGCTCGCGGCCTCGGCACGGCGTGGACGAGCATCCATCTGATGATGGAGAAAGCTGTCGCCGACATCGTCGGGATCACGTTCGAGACCACGCAACAGGTGTGCCTCACCCCGGTCGCCTACACGATCGGCACGGAGTTCAAGCCGGCGATGCGACCCGCGCCCGACACGGTGATCGACTGGCGATGACCGCCCAGCGGTGGACTAGGCCGGCAGCTTCAACACCGCGTCGGCGAGCCGCTCGATATCGGAACGATCGCAGTAGATCTGCGCGGAGATGCGCGTCGTCAGCTCGCCCGGCGCGGCGTAGATCGGCACCTCGAAGCCGGCGCTCTCCAACGATGCGCGCGCACGCTCGGCATCGTCACTGGTCGAACCGAGACCGGCGGGCAGGCGAACGTTGACCATCGAGCCGATCATCTCCTCCGGCGTCGAGAACCTCGTGCCCCAACGATCGGCGAGATACTGCCCGGCCCACCACGCCATGTCGTGGTTGTGCCGGTAGATGGCGGCCACTCCCTCCGGGCCGCCGAACTCGTTCAACAGCTGGATCGCGAACGGCGCGGTCAAGTAGTGGCTGGGATCACGCGTGCCCAGCAGATCGAACTCGGCGGCGATGCCGTGGTCGAGGCCCCACGAGATGACGGTCGGATGCAGGTACTCCTGATGCTGCTTCGCCGACCACAAGATGCCGGCGCTGCGCGGTGCCCACGCCCACTTGTGCAAGTTGGCGACGTACCAGTCGACGCCGAACGAGTCGATGTCGACGGCGATGTTGCCGGGCACGTGGGCGCCGTCGGCCAACACCAACACTCCGCGCTCGTGGCACACAGCGGTGATCTCGGCGAGTGGCAGGATCATCGCCGATCCGGGCGTCAGGTGGTCGACGATCAACACGCGGGTGTGGTCGCCGAGCCCCGAGGCGATCGCCTCGACGTAGCTGTCGCGAGGCGCTCCGGGTTGCGGAAGCTCGATCGTGCGAAGTGTGCCTTCGATCCGTCGCGTCATGTACGTCGCCGCGTTGACGACGCCTCCGTAGCCGAGGTTCGTGACGGCGATCTCGTCGCCCTGATCGAACGGGAACGATCGGAGGATGGCGTTGGCGCCCGTGGTGATGTTGTCGACGAACATCAGGTCCTCGCCGGCGACGCCCACGAACTGTGCTACCGCATCGGCGGCGACACGCAGCCGCGGGGTAGTGGTCATGCTGCCGTGCTCGTCGGCAAGCTCGCGCAGCATGAACCGTGCGGGCTGACGCTCGATCTCGTCGGTGATCGCCCGTTGGTGGGCCAGCACCCGCCGGGGGGTTGCCCCAACGGTTCCGTGGTTCAGGTAGGTGACGTCGGGGTCGAGCAGCCATTCGCTGCGCATCGAGTGACCGAAGGTGGGCATGACCGCACAGTACCGGCACCGCGGGAGGGTGAATCTGGTGCAGTCACCACCCCCTTCACAACGTCAGCCCGGCCGGGAGATGCTCACCCGACTGGCCGCGCACGACGCGCATCGTGGCCAGGTCGCGGACCCACTCGTAGTAGATGCCCTTCACAGACGTGATCGTCGCGCCCGCCGCGCGGACGCGGCCGATGCCGTAATCGTGATGGGGTGGTGGCGACGCCGTGGCGTCGTCGATCACCGCCACGCGGTACCCGCGGTCGAGCAGACCGATCGCCGAGTGGGCGATGCACACATCGGTCTCCAATCCGACCAACACGAACTCGTCGCGGCCTGTCGCCACCACGCTGTCGAGGATCGACTGTTGACCGGCCAAACCGAACACCACCTTGTCGTGAACCCGCACCGGCTCCGGTAGTTCACGAGCGACCGTGTCGACCAACGGCCCGTCTCTTTCGATGTCCTCCGCCGTCGCGATGATGGGGATGGCCAGCGCTTTGGCGACACGTGTCAACCATGCGATTCGCGCCACGAGTGGCTCGCGTTGCTCCTCCGGCAGCTTGTCGAGGAAGAACTGCTGCACGTCGATCACGACCAGGCAGCTCCGATCGCGATCGAAAAGAGGTTGTGAGCAGGGCACCGCCTCATTGTCGCACCCCTTTACTACGGTGATGGACATGAGTGCGCAGCGCTGGCAGGTCGAGCAGGTGTTGGCGCTGGCGCCGCGCCCGTCGTCGGTCTCGGCCGCCCAACCGCTCGCCGTCCCGGCGCGCTGGAGCAGCACCGGCTACGACGCCCGGCTGGTGTGGGGCCGCTGCACGGGCACCAGCGCCGAGCCGTACGAGTGTGCGGTCGATCATGTCGACGTCGCCTTCCGGTGCAGCTGTCCCAGTCGGGTCCTGCCGTGCAAGCACGCGCTCGCCCTGCTGCTGTTGTGGGCGCAGGGCCAGGTCGCCGAGGGTCAGGCACCGGCGTATGCGTCGTCGTGGGCCGCAAAGCGACTTGCCACGTCCGCGCCGTCGGCGACTCCACAACCCGCTGCGCAACCTTCTCCTCAGCCCGCTGCCGCGGACAGCGCTCCTGAACCGATGCCCTCGTTGCCGCCGTCCATCGAGCCGGGCAAGGGCCGCGACGATCGGATCGCCCGCATGTCGGCGGGCCTGGCCGACCTCGACCGGTGGATCGACGACCGCATGCGCACCGGGCTGGCCGATCCGTCGCTCGCCGACTACAAGACGTGGGACGGTCTGGCGGCGAGGTTGATCGATGCACAGGTAGGTGGCCTGGCGAACCGCGTCCGACGTCTCGCCGGTCTCGTCGGTGCCCACCCCGACTGGCACTCGCGGGTCCTCGCCGAACTCGGCGTGTTGCACCTCCTCGCCGCATCCGGTCGCCACCTCGGCTCGCTGCCGCCCGGTCTCGCCGACTCCGTTGCCGCGGCCATCGGCTGGCAGGTGCGTCAGGCCGACGTGCTGGCCGGTGTGCCGGAAACCGACCATTGGGTCGTCATGGGCCGCAGCGACACCCGCGAGGATCGCATCGAGGTCCGTCGCATCTGGCTGCGCGGTCGGCGATCGGGTGCGTGGGCGATGTTGCTGTCCTTCGCCGCGTACCAGCAGAGCCTCGACGAGTCGTTCGAGGTCGGCACACAGGTGCACGCCGACGTCTTCCGCTACCCGGGTGCCGTCGCCCTTCGAGTACTGGTCGGCGTGCGCCACGCCGAACCCGAGCCGGCGTACGCCGTCGGCGGCTCGTCGATCGCCGAGGCCTGCTCACAGATCGGCCGGGCCATTGCCGCGGAGCCGTGGCTCGAGCGCTATCCCGTCTGCGTCGTGGCCGCACCGACGCGTGTCGACGGCAGGTGGATGCTCACCGACACCACGGGGTCACTGCCGCTGGTCGAAGGCTCGTCGATCGCCACCCTGCTCGCCTGCACCGCTGGTCGACCGTCGACCATCACAGTCGAATGGACGGTGGCCGGCATGATCCCGCTCACCGTGCAACTGGCCGATCGCGCCGTCGACATCGGGCCGGTCGCCGACACCTCGTTCGTGAGGAGGGCGTCGTGACCGCCGCCGTTGCCGACTACTGGCGGGAGATGGTCACGGTCGCCCTCCTCGGCACAGACCGCAGGGAGCCACCGACTCCTCCACAGGGCGGCTTGACCGATCTCGCCGTCGACGATCCGCAGTCGACACCGTCGCAGCGTCTGCTGCAACAGGTCGCCGGATGCACCGTCGCCCAACGCGCCGGTCTACTGCCGACAGAGCGTGCACCGCTGACGGCGCCCCCCGACGACGATCCGCGTCCGGTCACACCGCCATCGACGACTGCCACGTGGCGGCGGATCAGATCCGACTGGCCGGTGCTCGAGGACGAGTGGATGCTGGCCGTCATCCACAGCGGCCGGCGATTGTCGCCCGAGCTGGTGGTGCCGGTGCTGGCCCGCCACCGCACCGATGCCACCCGCCATGCCCGGGCGTTGGTGGCCGCCGGGTCGCTCGGCCGCTGGATGATCGAGTGGACACCACGCTTGGCGTGCACGGCGCGGGTGCCGGCATCGATGGAGGCGATCGGCGAGCTTCCCGAACTGGCGATCGTCCCCGACCTGTTGCCGGTGTTGTCCGCACCACCTACCCGGGCGGCCCGCATCATCGCCGACGGGCTGGCGTCGGGCGTGTTCAGCACCAGCCATCGCGCTGTCCTCGTCAATCTCGTCGCCCGTATCGATCCGGCGTCGCTGCCGGCGCTCGGCGAGGCGATCGGCGCAATCGACCCCGGGGCCCCCGCCATCGGTCTGGCGTTCGCACTCGCCGATCTCGCCCGCCTCCGAGATCGCATGCTCACCGAACTACGTACACGTCCTGAACTGGAGACACCATGAGCTCGACGTCCACACCGACCGTGCTTCGCCCGCACGCCGAGCAAGAGTTCGCCCACGAGCTCACTGCCTTGGCCGCGGTCGACGATCGCGAGCGGCCACCGAACTGGCGGCTGTCGCCATGGGCTGTCGTCACCTATCTGCTCGGCGGAACCGCGGGCACCACGCCGATCACCCCGAAGTACGTCGGGCAGCGCCGGCTGATCGAGATCGCCGTCGCCACGCTCGCCACCGATCGGGCCCTGCTGTTGCTCGGCGTCCCCGGCACCGCGAAGACGTGGGTGAGTGAGCACCTGTCGGCCGCGATCAGCGGCGACTCCACACTGCTCGTGCAGGGCACCGCCGGAACCGCGGAGGAGAGCCTGCGATATGGGTGGAACTATGCGCGGTTGCTCGCCGAGGGTCCGACGGAGGCCGCGCTCGTCCCCAGTCCGGTGTACCGGGCGATGCGCGCCGGCTCGATCGTTCGCGTCGAGGAGCTCACCCGTATGCCGAGCGACGTGCAGGACGCGCTGGTGACGGTGCTCAGCGAGAAGACACTGCCCGTGCCCGAGCTGGCCGGCGAGGTGCAAGCCGTTCCTGGCTTCAACCTGATCGCGACCGCCAACGATCGCGACCGGGGAATCAACGATCTCTCTGCGGCGTTGCGGCGACGTTTCAACACGGTGGTCCTGCCGCTGCCCGCCGATCCGGAGGAAGAGATCGCCATCGTGCAGCGGCGTGTCGCCGAGATGGGAGTCGCCCTGCGGCTGCCGAAGGTCCCCCCGGCCGACGAGGAGATCCGCCGTGTCGTCACGGTGTTCCGCGAGTTGCGCAGCGGCTCGACGGAGGACGGCCGCGTCAGCCTGAAGGTCCCCAGCGGATCGTTGTCGACGGCCGAGGCGATCTCGGTCGTCACCAACGGTCTGGCCCTTGCCGCTCACTTCGGCAACGGGCAACTCAACGCAGCCGATGTCGCCGCCGGCATCGTCGGCGCCGTGGTGAAGGACCCGGTGCACGACAGTGTGGCGTGGCGCGAGTACCTGGAAGCGGTGGTGCGCGACCGTGCCGGATGGGACGACTTCTACGACGCCTGCCGCGAGCTGTAGGCGATGGCGCCGACGGTGCAGCTCCTCGGGATCCGCCACCACGGTCCCGGATCTGCCCGATCGGTACGGCGCGCCCTCGAAGAACTGGACCCGACCGTGGTGCTCGTCGAGTTGCCCACCGACTGCGAACCGATGCTGCGATGGGTGGGCGACGAACACCTCGTCCCACCGGTTGCCCTGCTCGGCTACGTGATCGACCGTCCGCAGCGCGCCGCCTTCTTGCCCTTCGCCGCATTCAGCCCGGAATGGCAAGCGCTGACGTGGGCTCAGCACCACGGCGTCGCGGTGCGGGCGATGGACCTTCCTTTGCAGCACTCGCTCGCGGTCGACGGCGACGATGCCCCAGAGGCGGCGACGGCGATCGGCGACCCCTTGGCCGCGTTGGCCGCCGCGGCGGGCGACCCGGATCCCGAGCGATGGTGGGACGACGTGATCGAACATCGCGGCGACGGTCGACCTGCTTTCGAGTCGGTCGCCGAGGCGATGACGGCCGTGCGAGGCGACACCGAGCCGGCATCGCTTCGCGAGGCCCAACGCGAGGCCCACATGCGACAGGTGTTGCGGCGCGCCGTCGCCGAAGGTCACCCGCGCATCGCCGTGGTGTGCGGGGCGTGGCACGTGCCGGCGTTGGCCCAGCCACTGCCGCCGGCCACCGCCGACGCGCAGACGCTGCGCGGTCTGCCTCGCGTGAAGGTCGGAGCCTGCTGGGTGCCATGGACGCATCGCAGGCTTGCGTCGTCGGGCGGCTACGGCGCGGGCGTGCGCAGCCCCGGTTGGTATGCGCACGTCTTCGCCCATCCCGGCGAGGCAGGGGTCAGCCAGTGGTTCGTGGGTGCGGCGCGGCTGCTCCGTGACCGAGGCATGTCGGCGTCGCCCGACGACTTGATCGCCGCCACCCGCGCGTCGACGACGCTGGCGGCCCTGCGCAACCGGCCGCGACCGGGACTGGCCGAGGTGCTCGACGCAGCCGAGACCGTGATGGCCGGCAGCAGCGGGATGACGTTGATACAACGCGAGCTGATCGTCGGCGACGCGATCGGCGAGGTACCCGAAGACGCTCCGCAGGTGCCGCTGGCCCGCGACCTCGCCACGCAGCAGCGCCGGGTTCGGCTGAAGCCGGCCGCCACGGTCAACACGCTCGAACTCGACGTGCGCACACCCAACGGGCGGGCCCGGTCGATCCTGTTGCATCGCCTTCGGGCGTTGGGTGTCGAGTGGGGCTCGGTCGAGGAGGGTAGGGGCAGCAGTGGCACGTTCCGCGAGACCTGGCGACTGGTGTGGGAGCCGGAGCTGACGATCCGCGTCATCGAGCTGGCCGCCCACGGCACCACCGTTCACGCCGCAGCCACC
>Ga0157378_10003835_pt1 | contig 13298 bp, 10 predicted proteins | sample M65metaG_FD_115309 | JGI IMG/M metagenome (GOLD analysis project Ga0157378, IMG submission 115309) | Miscanthus rhizosphere microbial communities from Kellogg Biological Station, Michigan, USA - M6-5 metaG | ecosystem: Host-associated > Plants > Roots > Rhizosphere > Soil | place: USA: Michigan...
AACACGCCGGCGGCGGCCCATTCGCTCAGGTGCTCGGGTATGACGGCGGCGTGGATGGCGGCGCTGCCGACAAGTCCGGCAGCCAGGAGCAGCCGCAAGTCGTCGACCCGGCTGTGCGGGCTGTCGGCGCCCACGGTCGGGCCTGCCGGCAGGGTGCGAGCCGCTCGTGGTCGGGTGGTGCTGACGTCCAGCCGGCCGCGTCGAACCGCCACCAGCCAGCCGACGAGTACGAGGTTGGTGACCAGCAGTAACACGCTGCCGTAGGCCAGTGCGCGCGCCTGTAGCCCAAGAGAGGCTTGCTCTTGCGCCTCCGTCGAGCCCATCGAGGACATCCCGGGCATCGACGGCATGGAGCGCATCGAGCCCATGAACTGCAGCAGATTTGACTGCAGGTGGTAGTCGTAGGCCGCGCTGGCCACAATTTGGGCGATGCCGACCAGGGTGCCGGCCGAGGCGACCAGCAGCGCGGTCGCCAGGACGGTCCTCGGCTTGCGAAGCACCGGCCCGAACCAGCGCAGCGCGAGGGTGAGCGCGCCGAGGACGGCCAAGACGAAGAGCGGCACGGCCAGGGTGGACTCTCGTAACCAGTTCGCGAACGGCTGACCCGTGCGCTCGATGGCGCCCACGGCCTCCCGCAGCGAAATGATCCAGAACCCGTCGGCGTAGGCCAACACCACGGCCAGCGGCACGACCGTCAACCACGGGACGCCCGAGCGGCCGCGCAGGGTCTGGGAGCGCTCGGTGGTGGCGTTGATGGCGATGGTGGACATGGTGATCTCTCTCATCTGTGGTGATCGGGGGGCCGGTGCCTGGGTAAAGGGCAGGCACCGGCCCTGGCGTGGGTGAGCGTCTGGGCTCACCACGGGTTGCCACATGCCGCTAGGGGGTGATCTCCCAGCCGAACATCATGGCGTGGTCCTCGTGCATCAGGTTGTGACAGTGCGCCACGTAAGGACCGGTGAAGCCCCGGAATCCCCGGTAGAAGATCACCGACTCACCCGGGTCAAGGGCCGCCAGGTCTTCCCTGGAGACGTCGTCGGGATGGCCTCGCTCTGGCGTGACCGTTACGTCCTTGCCGTTGCGCATGACCGTGCGGTGTTCCTCCTGGTGGAAGTGCACCGGGTGCACCCAGCCGCCGCCGCCGTTTCGGATCTCCCAGAGGTTGAAGCTGCCCTTCTTCTGCGAAGCCGGCGGCGAGTTGCCGGCCCTGTTCTTCAGGCTTCGGAGCACGTTGTGAGGGTCGAAGGGCTTGCCGTTGATCAGCCACTCGATCTCGCCGCCGGCGCTGCCGCGCTGCACCTCGAAGATCAACCGGTTGTCCAGCATGCTGCGCCAGTTGGCCGGCAGCGGGGGAAGCTCACGCAGAAGCTTGTCAGGTGCCGGCATCACGCTGTTGTCCGGCGCGTTGTCGCCGATCACGAACTTCAGCACCGGCACCTTGTACTTGGGGTCGAGGCCGAATCGGGTCGACTTGTCCCACATCCGCCCGGTGGTCATCTTCATCACGTTGGTCAGGTAGATCACGTCGCCTTTGGTGGTCGGCGTGCCGTCCATGTACCTGGTGAAGTCGATGATGACCTCGCGCCGCTTGGCCGGCCACAGCTCGAAGGAGTCCCGGGTGAGCGGGAACGGCATGAGCCCACCGTCGGTGGCGATCTGGGTGAACCGCATGCTCTGCTGGGCGTCCTCGATGCGGAACTGGCCCTGCAGCTCGTCACCGCCGTAGCCCAGCGACGCCGACGACCTGGGGCCCCGGGTGGAGCTCATCAGCTTGAACTCGTAGATCCGCGAGACCGAGGCGTCAAGGAAGCGGAAGCGGTACTTGCGCCGGTCGACGTTCAGCACCGGGGTGGTGATGCCGTTGACCGTGAAGATGTCGCCCACGAAGCCGTGGTTGGGGAAGTGCTTGAAGAACGTCTTGCCCCACCACTCGGGGTGGGTGCGCGGGTTGCCGGCGGCCGGGAACTCGCCCAGCCCGTCGTGGAAGTCCTTGTGGATGGTGACGCCGTCGTCAAGGCGACAGTCGAAGAAGACCAGCGGGATGTCGTACTTGACGTCGAAGGACCCGTCGGGGTTGTCCGTGCGGACCCCGGGCAGCCGCAGGCCCTGCCGCTCGTCTCCCATGTCCATCCCGTCCTTCGGGTCATAGATCGGGTACAGGCCGACCTGGCCCTTGTAGACGTTCGCGGAGGTGTGATCCATCACGTGGTCGTGGAACCAGAAGAAGCTTTGCTTCTCTCGGTCGTCGCCACCGGCCGGCCAGTTCAGGTAGAGCTGGTCGACGGACTGCCCCGCCCTGAAACCTTCGTGCTGCGGCCCGGCGGTCATCGCGTAGTGCGGGTTGCCGTCACTTTCGGCGGCGGTGTGACCGTTGTGCAGGTGGGTCAGGAAGGTGTGGTCCGGGGATCCGAAGTCCATCCGGTCCAAGTTGAGCGGGTTCTCCTCCAGGTGGTTCTCGAAGCGGACCAGCGCCGGCTTGCCGTACTCGGCGTTGATCATCGGCCCGGGGAAGGTGCCGTTGAAGCCATGGATCGTGCTGGGGGGCAGTGTCCGTTTGCCCGCGGCGACTCTCTTACCGGACTCGTCGAACGACTCCGTCGGGCGGCCGTTCTTGTCGATCGGCATCACCTGCGAGGTGGTGAAGGAGTGGGTGCGAAGCTGCACGTCGATCTTGTAGAGGATCGGCTCCGGGTAGGGACCTCCCTTGTCGGGGGGGATGTCGGTCGGCCAGAGCTGATGGGTTTCGTTGTGCAGCGAGTTCTGCTGGCCGAAGCCGGGTCCCGGCGGGTCCGGCGAGGCGATCAGCGTCTGCGGTTCCGGGTGGAGCGCCTTGGGGACCGGCAGCGGGTCGGTGAACGGCGAGAGGATCAGCGGGCTTGTCGGGAAGTTCTCGATGTACAAACCCCCATCACTGAGTACTTCCGCCGTGGCCGCGAACGCGCCATCGGGCGAGAGAAAGCCCTTCTGAGCAAGGAACGGCACGCCCACCCCTTGCGCGGTCGCCAGTGCGACACCGGCCCCGCCAATCGCCCCCCACTTCAAGACCGTGCGCCGGGCCACCCCACCAGCTTCTGCAGATTCCTCAGACATCACAGCAACGTCCCTTCGTATCGAGCCATCGAGTTCGTCTTGGCTGTGAGAAAGCGTTGCGCGGAACCCACGGTGCGTCGTTGCCGCTAGCAGCCATCGTGACTGGCGGCTACCTTCATCTCCGGCATTCCTGCTGGCTGGTAGTGGATTGTTCAACCGCTGACGAACACGAGCGCAAGGCGTTCTTGACCGCCAGTCGGGGACTCGTGGCGGTGGCCGCGCGGTCCCTCTCGGTCGGAGACGCCGAGATCACGCTGCAGCAGCATCGCGCCCTTGTTGTGCTGGCCTCGCGGGGACCGCAGCGCATCACCGACCTCGCCGACCTGCTCGCGGTCAACAGCTCCACAGCGACCCGGCACTGCGACCGGCTGCAACGCCACGGATTGTTCCGTCCGACCACCGGGTGCGACCGGCAATAGCCCGCTCGTTTACCTCTTCATATCCCGGTCGGGAGCGCGTCACCTGCGTCCACAAAAGCGTGCTCCGCACCCTGCCGGCTGGGTCAGCCTGTTGTGCATGCCCGACTGTCAGAGGACGAGGTCGGCGAGACGATCGACCTGTTCCAGCGACGCGACCGTCGGGCCGAAATACAGCTCGGTCACCCCGACGTCCTCGAACTGCGCCACCGTGTCACGAATCGAGGTGTCGGTCCGAACCGCGCCTTCGGCGATCACCTCGGCGTAGTCGCCGAGCCAGCCGTAGTAGTGGCGCAGGGAGGCGCGGGAGGCCTCGCCCACTTCCTCACCCAGGGAGTAGTAGGTCAGAGCAGCCAGCCGCGGCTCGCCCTGCCTCCCGGCGTCCTGCCAGGCGGCGCGTACCCGTTCGAGCACCGGCCGGGCCTCCTGCGCGGTGCCGCCGCCCGCCGTCCAACCCGCGCCCCAGGTCACCACACGCTGGATGGCCTTGTCGCTGGTGCCACCTATCAGCACCGGGACCCTGCCGTTCGTGGTTGGCGTCGGTCCCACTGCCAGCGCATCACCACCGGCCTTGGCGTCCGTCACGCCCGGTCCAACAGGCTCACCGCGCCACGCCCGGTGTAACACGTCGAGGGCATTGTCGAAGTCCCGACCACGGGTGTGGAAGTCCTGTCCCACCGCCGCGTAGTCGTCCGCCCGAGCTCCCAGGGCGAGCCCGAGAGTGAGCCGGCCGCCGGAAAGCTGGTCGATGCTGGCCGTGCTCTTGGCCAGCAGCACCGGCGGATACACCGGCGCAGCCAGGATGTTGGTCATCAGCTCGATCCGGCTGGTCGCACCAGCAGCCGCCGCGAGCACCGCCAGTGAGTCGTAGCTCGGGTAGATGACACGGTCGATGGTGGCGAGACCGGAGAAGCCACGATCCTCGGCACGCCTGGCCCAGTCCAGTAGCAGCCGGCCGGACGTCCCCTGCACAGCGTTGGGTATCCCGATTCCGATCTTCATGTCGCCTCCGCCCAGTAGCCGAACACACCGATACACCTAGAGGACAAACCTTCTCCGGTGTCGGTCGTAGCGCAAGACTGGCCCGCGGGACACATGGCCGACCCGATCAGATTCGTGGCGCGGACCGATCTTGGGTGTCCTCCGCGACGCGATCTCGGGTCGGCGCGGCTAGGTCACGTGATTCGGGTCGGCCGTGGACGTTGCGTACTCCGGTCGCCCAACAGGCCGATAGGTCTGGATGGTTATGCCCCGGGAAGTGGTCCGCGAGTCGACCAGGTCGAGCGCGGTGTCCGGACCGGAATCGGGGAACAGCCGTGTGCCCTGGCCGACGACGACGGGATAGGTGAGCAGGTCGAGCTGGTCGACAAGGTCGTTGGCGAGCAGCCATCGGACGAGGGCACCGCTGCCGGGCACCAGCAGTTCGCCGTCTTGATGCGTCTTCAGATCACCGACGGCCGCGGCGACGTCGCCGGTCAGGACAGTCGTGCCCGCCCACTTCGGGTCGGTGAGGCGGGTCGATGCCACGTACTTGGGCCGGCTGTTCAGCGCGGCGGCGATCGGGTTCGTGCTCGGGTCGGTCATCGCTCCCCAGTAGCCTGCGAAGATCTCGTACGTCCGCCGGCCGAACAGGAAGGCGGCCGCGCCGCCGTAGGTCTGGCTGAGATAGTCCCCGGTTTCGGTGTCGAGAAGGGGTATGGCCCATCCGCCGCGGTCGAAGCCGCCGCTGCGGTCTTCGTCCGGTCCGCCCAACCCCTGCATCACGCCGTCCACCGAGACGTTGGTCGTGGTCGTCAACCTCATTGATGGTCACCTCGCCGAACAACGGGCGCTATACCCCTTCTGGATCTGCGTTACTTGCTTCAGACGAGCACACTTGCTCTTGTTCATCAACGGGGTGATGTCGCGTCGTGCGTACGCGGGAGTACCGCCAGTTCTGCGGTCTCGCGCATCAAGAGGCGCCTTGCCCTCGGCGTAGCCGGATCCAGCGGTATCCCCACGGGCGTAGCTCCATACCTTGGAGTCGGACCGTTGGGGGCTCATAGGGACCATCGGCAAAGACCTCGACCGGTCTCTCACCTGGCTTGGTGTGACGGCCCAGGTTAACCTTCGAGGCATTCTCGTTGAGGTTATGGATTAACAGCATGGAGCCTTCGGGGGCGTCGAAGCGGTGTGCCAGGACGCTCGCGGGCAGGTTGAGGTCAAGCATCGAGCAGGCACCGACCCCGACTTCCGGACACTCGCGCAACGTCCTGATGAGCTGTTCAAACCAGCGCAGCAAAGACTCCGGGTCACGTTGCTGATCGCGGACGTTCGCTCGTCTACGTCCTGCCGCGCCGGGAGCAGCCAAAGGTCGGCAGAAACGCTCGGGCGGTCCGGTCGAGAAGCCGGCGGAGGGTCCCGGCTCCCACTGCATGGGCGTTCGGATTGCGTCCCGTCCGGTCAGATTCAGGTTCTCACCCATGCCGATCTCCTCGCCATAGCGCAGGACGGGCGTTCCGGGCATGGTGAACTGCAGCGAGTAGGCGAGCTCTATCCGGGCCCGGTCACCGCGCATCATGGGGGCCAGACGACGTCGGATACCCCTGTCATAGAGTCGCATTCGTTTTTCTGGTGCGAACTCGGTGAAGGCGTCATCGCGTTGCGCTGTGGTCAGACGACTGAGATCGAGCTCGTCATGGTTGCGCAGGAAGGTCACCCACTGGGCCATAGCCGGAAGCCTGGGGCTGGAGGTCAGAGCAGTGATGATGGGCTCGGCCTGTCTGCGGGCCAGCGCCAGCCAGAGAACGGGGTTGAGGGGAAAGGAGAAGAGCATGTGCGCGCGGTCGTTCGGCCCACCAGGGCGCGAAGAGCAGTACCAGGGCAGCTCGTCGGGGTCGACATTGGCCTCGCAGAGCAGGACCGCGTCGCGTTTCCTCCACTGAACGTCCTGGCGCCATTCGTCCAAAATGCCAAAGTCCATCATTCTCTCGTTGGGATGGCTGGGCGTGATCTGCTCGAGGACGAACGGCGCCGCGTCGATCCGGAAGCCAGAAGCGCCCAGCTGGAGCCAGAACCCCATGACCTTCTTGATCTCCTCACGGACCGCTCGGTTGGACCAGTTCAGGTCGGGTTGGAAGTTGTAGAAACGATGGAAGTACCAGGCCTGCGCGGCGTCGTCCCAGGTCCAGGTCTCCTTCTGTTCGCCTGGGAAGACGATTCCCTGGCGCCGGTCCGGTGGCTCTCGCGTGCTCCAGACATACCAGTCGCGGTATGGCGAGTCCGGTGAGCTCCTCGCTGACTGGAACCACGCGTGCTGGTCCGAGGTGTGGTTGACCACAAGGTCCAGAAGTATGCGAATGCCCCGCTGGTTCGCTTGTTCAGTGAGCTCGGCGAAGTCACCCAGCGTGCCCAGTCTCTGATCCACGCCGTAGTAGTCGGACACGTCGTATCCCGCGTCTCGGTTGGGCGTGGGATGGATCGGGTTGAGCCACAGGCACGTCACGCCCAGCCGTGCAAGGTAGTCAAGTCGGCCTATCAGTCCTTGCAGGTCACCGTAGCCGTCGCCGTCGGAGTCCTGAAAGGTCTCGACCTCCAGGCTGTAGACAACCGCCTCCTTGTACCACCGCTCGGACATGTCATGCCTGCGCCGGGGCGCCCACGGAAGGAACGGCGAAGCCAGGGTTGTATGACAACACCTTGCGGACTGCTATCACGTGACCATCGAGACTTGGAGGATGTCTGCAGCTGTCCACGACCCCATTGGAAGGTCGCTCACCAGCGAATGCCCAACCGCAACGAGCCCATCCATCAGGCGTTCGCTGAGAGTCATGCCGGCTCTATACCCATCAAGGCGTATCCCATGTATCGATCCGGGTCGAGCAACGATCAGCACCAGAAGCCCAAAGCGGCGTTGTCCACTTTCTGGGTCGGTGCCGCGACCTGGACGAGCCCCTGCGCGACGTGCTGGAGGCCGAGGGCGCGAGTCTCCAGCAGATCGGCGTCGTCGGACCGGCCCATGGCCACCCGCTCCCATAGGGGCGGGCTACGCGCCAGCAGTATGACGCCCCCAGGCGGTGCCCAGCGCGCCGACCGCGCGGACCGGCCAGGTCACCTGGCTCACCGGCGCCTGGCCAGGGCCCAGGCGGCACCACTGACCGCAGCCGTCGCGGCGCCGACCGCGGCCAGCTGCGGGTAGCGATGCGCGACCCACTGCTGGACGCTGCCGTTGTGAGCCCTGCGGTCGAAGACCCCGTGCGCGCCGAAGTCCCGCCCGTCCGGACCGTCCGCCGGGTCCCACAGGTTGGCCGGCAGGTCCTCGGCCCGCTTGTCGGCGGTCTGTTGCGCTGCGAAACCGGTGCGGCCCAGGTAGCGGTCGAGCAGCCCCGGCGCGACAGCGTTGGCGAGCAGCGTGCCGACGGTCGAGGACCCGACCCAGTACTCGCGGCGCCTGGGGTGGTCAGCGGCATACGCGACAGCCCTGGCGGCGACCTCGGGCTGGTAGATGGGCGGCACCGGCTGGGCGTGGTTGGGCAGCCGGGACAGCACCCAGGAGAACTGCGGGGTGTTGACCGCCGGCATCTGGACCATCGTCACGTGGACGTTGCTCTTCTCGTGGAGCAGTTCGCAGCGCAGCGCCTCGTGGAAGCCCTGAATGGCGTGCTTGGCGCCGGAGTATGCCGTCTGCAGCGGGATGCCCCGGTAGGCCAGCGCCGAGCCGACGTGGACGATCGTCCCCCGGTCACGCTGACGCATACGGGGTAGGACGGCCATCGTCGCGTAGACGTAGCCGAGGTAGCTGACCTCGGTGACCCGCTTGTACTCCTCCGGCGCGATGTCGTCGAACCGGGCAAACACAGACGTGAAGGCGACGTTGACCCACACGTCGATCGGGCCGAGCTGGTCCTCGATCCGGTCCACCGCTGCCTTGACCTGGTCCGGGTCGGCCATGTCGATCGGGATCGTGAGCACCCGCTCGGCGCCGAGCTCCCTGGCCTGCGCCTCGGCCGCGGCCAGCCCCGTCTCGCCGCGGGCGAGCAGGGCGAGCCTGTCGCCGCGCCGGGCGAGCTCTTCGGCCGTCGCTCGACCGATACCTCCACTCGCGCCGGTGACCACCGTGACCCGAGCCATCCTGCACCTGCCTGTTCGTTCGACGAGGATTGCCAATTCCTTGTCAGTTGCAACTATTGCAGTAATACAACTCCTTGGACGGAAAGGACGCCGGTGACCAGCGGAATGCGGCGACCCGATGGGTCGTACCCCGAGCTGGCCGAAGGCATGCGCGCCCCCCGCGCCTTCTCTGCGATCGTCGCTGCCTCGGTGTGTTCTCTGCGGTCTTCGGCTGGCCGGGCGAGGTCGGCATCGTGCTCATCCTGCTGGCCGTGGGTCTGTCCGTCGCCCTCTCACTACCGGCCGGCAGGGACCAGGATCCGGCCAGCGGGATGAGCACGGAACCGGCCTGAGCAGCCCCAGGCCCGGACATTGATTTGTGACCTGGGTCACTGTAGAAAGTTCAACAGGTGAAACTGCGCGACAAGTGAGGTGAGACGTCGTGGGGTCGAGAGGGTTGGTTTTGGCGTCGGTCATCACCGCCAGCAGCCTGGCGATGGCCGGATGCGGCTCCAAGGGCGAGGAGCAGATCGAGGGTGCGGCGAGCTCCGGGAGGTTGGCGATCGGCGCGTCCCTCTCACTGACCGGCCAGCTGGCCCGTGAGGGCCTGCTCACCAAGGAGGGCTACCAGCTCTGCCAGGACAAGGTCAACGCCAAGGGCGGCGTCGACATCGGCGGCAAGAAGGCCAGGCTCGACATCCAGTACCAGGACGACACGTCCAAGCCCGACGTCGCGGCCCAGCTGGTCGACCAGTTCAACGACCAGGGCGTCAAGCTGATCCTCAGCTCCTACGGCTCGGCCAACACAGAGGCCCAGGCCGCGGTCGTCGAGCGCAACGGCCAGGTCATGGCCGACTCGGCCGGTGCCGACAACAAGATCTTCAGCAAGGGCTACGAGCGCACCTTCGCCGTCCTGTCGCCCGCCACGGAGTACGCCTCCTCGATCGTCAAGGCCATCGCCGAACTCGCCACGCCCAAGCCCAGGACCATCGCCTTCCTCTCCGCCGACGACGGCTTCTCAAAGACCGTCACCCAGGGCGGCATCAAGACCGCCGAGGGCCTGGGTTTCACCGTTCTGGACTCTCAGTTCTTCCCCAGCGGAGCCACGGACGTCAGCTCTGCCCTGACCAGGGTCAAGGGCAAGAACCCCGACGTCATCATCGGCTCGGTCCACCTCGTGGAGGGTGTGGCCATCATCAAACAGGCCAGGGAGCTCGAAGTGACGCCGGCCGCTTTCGGTGAGACCGTGGCGCCGCCGACGCCCGACTTCGCCAAGTCCCTGGGGGCACAGGCCGAGAACGTCCTCGGCTCCAGCCAGTGGACCCACGTCACGGCTGGGCAGGACAAGTACTTCGGCACTGCCAAGGACTACGCCAGGGACATCCAGGCCAAGTTCGGCCACGCACCGGAGTACCACAACGCCGAGGCCACTGCCGCCTGCCTATCCTTCGCCCTGGCCGCCGAGAAGGCGGGCTCCTCTGACGCGGACAAGGTCCGTGACGCCCTCTCGGGCCTGGACACCGAGTCGTTCTTCGGCAGGATCAAGTTCGACGCGACCGGACAGAACATCTTCAAGCCCATGTCGGTCATCCAGATCCAGAACGGCAAGGCCGTGACGGTGTGGCCGAAGGAGTCAGCTGAGGCCAAGATGATCTGGCCCGGCACAAAGCAGTGAGCGCCTTTCTCCAGGCGACGGTTTACGGCCTTCTGCAAGGAGGGCTTCTGGCGCTCGTCGCCGTGGGGTTCTCCCTGGTCTGGGGGGTGATGAACGTCGTCAACCTGGCCCACGGCGCGTTCGTCATCCTCGGCGCCTACATCGGCTGGGGGATGCACCAGGAGTTCGGGCTGGACCCGTTCCTCGGCATGTTCGTCTCGGCCGCGGTGCTGTTCGCCCTGGGGTACGTCACGCAGCGTCTCCTGATCAACCTCGTGGTGAACGGGCCGATCTTCATCACGCTGTTGCTGACGTTCGGCCTCGAGCTGGTGATGGTCCAGGGCATGAACCTCGCCTTCTCTGCCGACTTCCGCAGCATCGAGACCTCCTACGCCGGTGAGAGCCTGGCGCTCGGCAGCGTCCGGGTGCCGGTGGGCCGGCTGCTCGCCTTCGCGCTGGCGGTTGCGATCACGTTTCTCCTGGTCGCCCTCGTGACCCGCACCCGCACCGGCATGTCGATCATGGCGACCGGCATGGACCGTGGGGCGGCCCGCCTGATGGGCATCCGGGCGCGTCACGTCTACGCCCTCACCTTCGGGATCGCCACCGCGCTGGCCGGCATGGCGGGGGCGATGATCGGGACCGTCGGGACCTTCAGCCCTGCCGCAGCCGGCAGCTTCACGCTCATGTCGTTCGTCGTGGCGGTCCTCGGCGGACTGGGCAACATGTATGGCGCCCTCGCCGGCGGACTGGTCATCGGCCTCGTCCAGGCCTGGGGCGGGCAGTACCTGCCTGGCACCTGGGTCAACGCCCTGGCCTTCCTCGTCCTCATCATCGTCCTCGTCGTTCGGCCGACCGGGCTGGTCGGCAAAGCCTTCTATGCCGCCCGGCTGGAGGTCTGATGACGACGTCCACCCAGGTTCCCCAGCAGGGCGTCACCGGGGCGATGCACCGCGACCAGGCCATGCGCCTGCTTCCGTGGATGGTTGGCGTACTGGCGGTGCTGGGCGCCTTGGCGCTGCAGAGCCAGCTCTTCCTCGGCCAGCAGCGGACCGTCGCAGCGATCTTCATGTTCGTGGCGCTGGCCCAGGCCTGGAACCTCATCGGTGGCTTCACCGGCTACGCATGCTTCGGCCAGGTGGTCTTCTTCGGTATCGGCGGCTACTTCACCGCCATCGCCATCAGCCACTGGCACCTCAGCTTCTGGGTGTCGCTGCTGCTCAGCGGGGTCGTGGCGGCGCTGTTCGCCACCCTCATCGGCCTGCCGCTGCTGCGGCTGAAAGGGCACTACTTCGCCATCGCCACGCTCGGCGTGGCCGAGGGCATGCGTGAGGTCGTGACCAACCTGCCGGACCTGACCGGCGGCGGCGCCGGCATCACCATCCCGACCGTGGGCCCGGACGCCACGACGGCCTACCTCGGCAATGAGGGGTTCTACGTACTCTTCCTCGCCCTGGCCGCACTATCGGTGCTGGTCGGCGGCCTGGTGGCCCGCAGCAAGTTCGGCTACGCCCTGCGGGCGATTCACCAGGATGAGGACGCGGCCGCGGCAGTGGGCATCAACACCACCCGGATGAAGGTGCTGGCCTTCGCCCTTTCCGGGTTCATCACCGGTCTGGTCGGCGCGACGTACGCGTTCCAGCAGGTGACCATCTTCCCCCAGCGGCTGTTCGACGTGAACATCACCGTGCTGATGGTCATCATGGTGGTCATCGGGGGCAGCGGCACCGTCCTCGGCCCGCTGCTCGGTGCGGTGACGCTGCAGTTCCTCTCGGAGTTCCTGCGCCAGAACTTCACCGACCTGCACATCTTCATTCTCGGCGCGATCATCATCGTCGCTGTGATCCTGCTTCCCCAGGGTGCGGTCAACTACGTGCGCGAGGCACGTCGTACAGGGGAGTTCTCGTTGCTGGCCAACGTCCGGAAGTATCGGCTGTGAGCACTGTGCCCGTCCTGGAGACGCGAGGTCTGGGCCGAAGCTTCGGCGGCCTGCGGGCAGTCTCCGACGTCTCGTTCAGCGTCCCCGAGGGGCAGGTGCTCGGGGTGATCGGCCCGAACGGTTCCGGCAAGAGCACGTTCATCAACCTGGTGACCGGGCACATCAAACCCACACAGGGACGGGTGCTGATCGACGGCAGGGACCTGACCGGCGCTCGTCCCTGGGTCATCGCCCACGCCCGGGTCGCTCGCACCTTCCAGATCGTCAAGCCGTTCCGCGGGATGTCCGTCCGGGAGAACGTCGCCGTCGGCATCCTCTACGGGCCCCAGGGCACCAACGTCATGGCACATGCCCTCAAGGCCGCCGACGAGGTGCTCGAGGAGGTCGGTATCGCCGGTCTGGGCGACCGGCCACCGGGAGAGCTGTCCGTCGCGGACGCGCGGCGGCTGGAGCTCGCCAAGGCGCTCGCGCTGCGGCCCCGGTTGCTCCTGCTCGACGAGGTAATGGCGGGACTGCGGCACACCGAGATCGAACCGAGCCTGGAGCTCATCCGCAGTCTGAAGGCCCGCGGGATCACCGTCATCGTGGTGGAGCACGTGATGAAGGCGATCCTGGCCGTGAGTGACCGGGTCCTGGTCCTGCACCAGGGGCAGGTCCTGACCTCCGGTGACCCCCGTGAGGTCCTGGCCGACCCCCGGGTGATCGAGGCCTACCTCGGCCATCGCTACGCCAAGCGCCGTGAGACAGACTCCTGATGTTCCAGGCCAAGGCGCTGAGCGCCGGCTACGGGCGCGTGCAGGTGCTCTGGGACGTCGACCTGGACGTTGGGGACAACGAGATCGTCGCGCTGGTCGGCCCCAACGGCGCGGGCAAGACGACCCTGTTGCGTGCCCTGAGCGGCATGGTGGAGATCCGCTCCGGCTCGGTCGTCTTCCGCGGAGAGGCCGTGCAGCGGCGCTCGATCGAGCAGATCGTCAGCCTGGGCATCTCACACGTCCCCGAGGGTCGCCGCCTGTTCCCCGGACTGACGGTGCGGGACAACCTGCGCCTGGGTGGCTGGCGCACACGCAACACCGACATCGGCCGTGTTGTCGAGCTCTTCCCGATGCTC
>Ga0157378_10003840_pt1 | contig 13291 bp, 8 predicted proteins | sample M65metaG_FD_115309 | JGI IMG/M metagenome (GOLD analysis project Ga0157378, IMG submission 115309) | Miscanthus rhizosphere microbial communities from Kellogg Biological Station, Michigan, USA - M6-5 metaG | ecosystem: Host-associated > Plants > Roots > Rhizosphere > Soil | place: USA: Michigan...
GAGTGCAATCGCAACGGCAATACTCAACCTGGAATTGCAAAACGTGATCCTGTGCTTGCCTGGAAAATTATACAAGCTGATTTAAACCTCCCTTACAATGCAGAAATTCTTGAACATTGAACATTGAGCATTGAAAATTGAGCGTTGAGTGCTCTGTTCAAATAAACCGGAAGCTAGTTCAATATTCAATTTTCAACACTCAATTTTCAATTGTCAATTTGCAACTTCTAGACGCGAATAAATTTATTTTACGCCTTCAACTTCATTGCAACCGGATCCCAGTACACAATTTTCTTTTGAAAATAACTGTCATTGCATGCAAGGCAAGGAGCCGCTGCTCTGAATCCAAACGCAGCATCTTCGACAATTGGTTTTTGTGAACGAATGCCTTCAAAGAAATTCACGAAATGATCGAAGTGCTCATCGTAACCATCGGGATTCTTGTAAGTAACCGGAGGTTTTACAGGACGCTTCTTATCCTCATCCGTATATTTTTGCCCGTAAGCTTTCAACAATTCATCTTGCATTACGGCAGGGTAAGTATCCAATGCATCGTAACCACCAATGCCAGGAGCCTTTGGAAGTAGATTGTGGTTAATGGTAAATCCGTTACCGCTCATATCAATAACTCCTTCACTTCCTATAAATCTCGTCATTCCTTTATCACCATTGCCGCTGATGAAATTGACACGCAGCATCACCTGGAATGCAGGATGTTCCTTTGTGGCTGCGTAATCAAGGATCGCGGTCATCACATCCGGTACATCTCTACCATCCTTCCAATAACTCAGTTGCCCGGCAGAATAAATTTTTGAAGGACCAAGAGATCCGGTAATAAAATGAATCCCCGATACGAGGTGTACAAATAAATCGCCCGCCACCCCGGTTCCAAAATCCTTATAGTTGCGCCACCAAAAAAATTTCTTCGGATCAAATGGAATCTTTGAAGCAAATGATGGCTCTGTATATCGATCCCAGGATACTGTGGAGGTAGAGGCGTCATTAGGCATGGTATACTCCCATGCTCCAATCGCACTCTGCCTGTCGAAAGAAGCTTCAATACAATTCAGTTGTCCTATCTCACCAGCCCTATACAATTCCTGAGCTTTTGCATAACCAACACTGCTCACACGCTGACTGCCTACTTGCAACACACCTTTGGTTTGCTGCTGCGCTTGTACTACTCCCAGTCCTTGACTCAATTTATGAACCATAGGCTTTTCACAATAAACAGCCTTACCACTTTTCAATGCATCGATCGCAATGCGCGAATGCCAATTATCACTGGTTGCAATGATCACAGCATCTATATCTTTCCTATTCAAAATTTCACGATGATCCCTTGTGGTGAAAATATCATTTCCATATTTTTCTTTAACCCTCTTTAATCTGCCCTCATATAAATCACAGGCTGCAACGAATTCAACACCGGGAACTTTTAGCGCGGTACGCAAGTCGCCACTTCCCTGTATGCCGATACCAATAACAGCAAGCCTGATCTTTTCATTGGAGCTGAACTTTTTTTCAGAGAGTAAGATTCTTTCTTCAGCTTTTTCTTCATTGCCAAAAGCATTCCATGCCCCTGCTGAAGTAAGTAATGCCGTGGTGCCGATTTCTTTCAGAAATTTTCTTCTTGAATTTGACATATGCAGATCGTTAATTTTAATTGAAGAGTGTGGAGTTCGAATTTAGGGAAAATGGAAGAAAGACCGGAGAAGAGAGACCACGGACCACAGACGACGGACCACGGACCACAGACGATGGACCACGGACCGCCTAAGACAGACTACGGACCACAGATCATCCACAAAAAAAGATGCCTCGTTAATGAGGCATCTTTGATATTAAATTGAAATTTCGAAATTGAAAAGTCTGTGGTCTGTGGTCGGTGGTCTAAAATGGCAAATCATCCATTGGCTCTGTGATATCGCTTGCTGCAGGCACATTGCTTCTTGAAGAGGCAGGCGAGGAATTACCATATGATGCGCCTTGATTGTATCCTTCCGGGGTTGATTCACTCCTTCCGCCAACTAATTGAACATTTTGAACGCGCATGGTCAATGAGGCGCCGCTACGGCCATCGTTTGTCGTATAAGTTTTTACTTCAGGGCTGCCTTCAACATACACTGTTTTCCCTTTTGTCAAATATGGCGTGATACCAGTGCGATCAGTCCAATAAGCACACTCTACCCATATAGTCTTGTCTTTCTGATTGCCTTGCGCATCTTTGAATTTTTCGGTGTGCGCCACGCTGAAATTGATAACGGTTTTTCCATTTACATTATTCACCACGCAATCTTTTCCGAGGTTTCCTATGATTTGTAACTTGATCATAATGCTTCATTTTGTATGTCGGCAAATTACATTATTCCACCGCACGGGGAACCGTTTTTTACCCACCGGAGAGTGTGTTTTTTCCCCAAAAGTTCCGATCTCTTGAAAACTTGGAGGTTGCATAATTATCGGAGAGATCGGAACTTTTATTCAGTTCTACCTGCAGCCGCATCGATATTCCGTCCAAAAAATATGGCGTTCATAAACAGCTTGGCTCCGCCTAACCAGAATGCGCGGAAGTTTGGATTGTCAGCAATATTGATAACCCTTCCATTACCTACGGTGCTTATTACTACTGCCGCTGAATTTTTTAGTGCATCGTAATTTTCTTTGCTTACCCAACCGCTCAATAAAGGTTTATCCTTATAATAAAAAGGCGACGCGTACGGATTCTTACTTTTTTCAATAAAAACTTTATTCGCTTTGAAGAGACTCACAGTAGGCTGATGATAGCCAAACGCGAGCGGATTGGCTGGGTCAATTTCCGCGGCAAAGATGGCTCCGCTCATTTGCTGCGCACCATCCACTTGTTCACGATCAACATATGAGAGTCGGGCCGCGCTGTCAACAGGCGACTTAATTTTTTTCACCACCACATTTGTAATACCGCTTTGTGCTGCCCAGGCAACTGCTTCCTCTACCGCAATCAACACGCCGCCGTTTTGAACCCATGTTTTTAATTTTTCTTTATTCAATTCAGCATAGTTTCCACCAACCATAATGATGGTGTTGTATTTATTTAAATCAACTCGGTTAAATATGGTTGGTTCAAGATGTGTAGCAGGAATATTAAAACGTTGATCAAGCAGATGCCAAACCTCTCCTGCGTCAGTTGCATTAACACCAGGCCCGGTAATCATCGCAATGGAAGGTTTCGCAATTGTAGCGAATCGACTACTACCTAAATCTGATCCGCTTACTACGTTTCCTCCGTGAAGACTATATGCCTTCACTCCATATTTCTTAACAAGAGATTGAAGTAAAGAATAGATCTGATCGGCATTGCTACTTTGATTGACTATCGGTATTAATAAGGTTCCGTAATTAAATTTTCTGTTTCCTCCATTTATCTCCATTTCAAAATTGGCATTGCTGCACTTTACGAGTACATTATTATTCAGCAATTCATATAATGCTGCCGGTACATAAAATTCATCCCAGTCCACCAGGTAGCCGTAATTACTTTTTCCACCAACTACTTCACCTTGCGGAAACACAACATCAGTAATTTTTTCTCCCAAAAGTTGCTGATTGAACTGGGTTGCATTCACCTCTGCTGAAGAAAGACCATATGCCAAGGGTAATGTCCAACTGGTAATATCGTAAAACAAGCTGTCTTTATAGTTGAGTGTCTTTTCAAATATTGCCCTGATCAAACGGTATTGAGGTTGATTTGCCGGAACAATAAATGCAGATCCTTTGTCGAAGGAAGCAGGTGAATTAGACAGGTTGTTCAATTTCAAACTTCCATTCAATGCATACACGTCAATCTGGTGCCGACGCAACATTTCAGTAAAATGGAAGCTTTTTGCGCGCTCATTTGGATCGCCATATACGTACGCTTTTACAGGAGCGTTTACTGACTCGGTCATGGCTGTTTTATAAAAGTCTCTTTGCCATGCAAGAAATTCTTTGCGAAGATTTTTTGCTCCTTCAAGTGTTGACAGCGTAGTGGTGAATTGATTTTTGATGGTGAATGGAAATCGCAAAATGCCATTTGCTGTTTCTTGTGCATGTCCTCTTGACGATGCCTGTTCAAACAGTATTCCAATCGCTCCATTAACATCGGGATATGTAGATCCTTTCCCATAATAGTAATCATCATAATTCTCTTTCGTGAAATAAAATGATCCTATCCTATCCAGAAATGCCGCGTGATATTTTGCGAGCCTGGCAGTGAGTTCCTGGTTCTTATCAGGAGTTAATGGATTCACTCGCGATGCAACGCCAGGTTGGAAAAAGAAAGTTGCATTACTTCCTTGTTCATGATGGTCAGTAAGAATATTCGGCTTCCAGAGGTGAAACCATTTAAGTCGATTCTGACTTTCAACGTGAACCGCAGGTAGCCAGTCGCGATTCAGGTCGAACCAATAATGATTAAATCTCCCACCTGGCCAAACTTCGTTGAACTCTCTATCATTCGGATCCGTAACAAGGTTCTTGCTCTTATGCTGATTGACCCATGTTGAAAATCTTTGCAAGCCATCCGGATTGAATGAAGGATCAAAAAGGATGACTACATTGTCCAACAGTTCATCAATCTGCTTGCCTTGCGCCGCAGCCAAATAATATGCGCTCAATAAGGATGCGTTAGCACCACTGGATTCATTACCGTGAATAGAATGACCGATCCAAACTACGATCGGCATATTATCAATATTGAGCAACGAAGATTTGGAAGGATCGGTAAGCTGCACGTGCTGCTGACGAATCTCTTCTAAGCGCTGATGATTTTTTGGTGATGTGATGATCAATAAAACTTGCGGACGACCCTCATAGGTTTGGCCCATCATTTCCAGTTTTACGCGGTCAGGCGCGGCCGCAGCAATCGCTTTCATATAATTGACCAGTCGGTCATGCGTAACATGCCACTCGCCTACTTCGTGATAAATAACGTCTTTCGGTTTAGGGATTGAAGGGTTGTAAGTGACACTATCAGGTAGATAATAACTTAAGTCTTGTGCGTGTCCAACTGACAAGCAAAACAATACACAAACGAATACAGTAATTCTCTTCATAAGTTTCTGATTGGTTACTATTTTAGAAGTCCATAAAAAGTGATGCAAATAAAAGGAATAAACTCCTCACGCAAACCTTAACAGTGTTGCATTTCCTCATCCTGCCTTTAAGCCGTAAATTTGCACCCCTAACAGACTAGGATAACCAGGATTGAAGGATAGCCAGGATAATAAGAAGAGTTGGATTTGATCTCAATTTTTCTTACCCTTTCAAGATGTTTCTTTATTCCTTTTGTCCTTTAATCCTAGTCATCTTAGTCAACCTAGTTTTATGAGTCGTAAAGGGAAAGTATTGGTGGCAATGAGTGGCGGTATCGATAGTACCGTTACAGCCCTCATGCTCAATGATGAAGGCTATGAAGTGGTTGGCATCACCATGAAAACCTGGGACTATGCCACCAGCGGCAGCAGCAAGAAAGAAACTGGTTGTTGTAATCTCGATAGCTTCAATGACGCCCGCATGGCCGCGGTTCAACATGGGTTTCCGCATTTCATTCTTGATATAAGAGAAGAATTCGGGGATTTTGTGATCGACAATTTTGTTGAAGAATATCTGGCCGGCCGAACCCCCAACCCTTGCGTGATGTGTAACACCCATATCAAATGGAGAGCGCTCCTCAAAAGGGCTGATGCATTGGGCTGCGATTACATCGCCACTGGCCATTACGCTAAAATCCATAAACACGATAACGGCCGCTATTTTATAAGTCGCGCCATAGACGATACAAAAGATCAGAGTTATGTTTTGTGGGGTCTGCAACAGGATTTATTGAGCCGAACCATTCTCCCACTTGCGCCTTATCGCAAATCAGAGATCAGGCAGATGGCCCTCGATTATGGATATCCTGAACTCGCAAAAAAAAGCGAGAGCTATGAAATTTGCTTCGTTCCTGATAATGACTATAGAGGTTTCCTGAAGAAGAAAGTAACGGATTTAGAGGAACGGGTATCGGGCGGAGCGTTTGTAGATAAGCATGGAAAAATTCTCGGAACGCACAAAGGCTATCCGTTTTATACAATTGGTCAGCGCAAAGGATTGGATATAGCTTTTGGAAAGCCGGTATATGTTACAGAAATCCGGCCACAGCGCAATGAAGTGGTATTGGGTGATGAGGCTGATCTGGACCGCCAGGAAATGATGGTGACGCGTATCAATTGGATGAAGTATGAAGGAATTACTTCAGGGATGGAAGCAATAACTAAGATCAGGTATAAAGATAAGGGTAGTCTTAGTAATTTGTATCCTGAAGGTCAGGGAGTTAAAGTGAGATTTTTCGAAAACGCAAAGAGTATTGCTCCTGGTCAAAGCGCGGTGTTTTATGAAGGAGATGATGTGATAGGGGGAGGAATTATTCAGAGGTAGATGGACGACGGACCACAGACGACAGACCACAAAGCAAAGTGTTGAAATGCATTATTCCAGTAATTGGAATAATCAGCGCGCAAACTTGCAATTAGAATAGGTGTGGTCCGTGGTCTGTGGTCAGTGGTCTTCTACAATAATCACTTAATAATGAACGTTTTTTAAGCTGTGAACTTCGTTCACGGCTTTTTATTAGTGAAGGCGGCAAACCATTCGTATTTTGTAGCCGTTATATAGGTGATACTGATCCAGCAATTTTCTATGAGAAAATATATAACTCACATAATTGCCCTTTGCTCCGTAGGGATAGTGTTTACGCAGTGTAAGAAACAAACTGATGTTTTTACCTCAGCGCCTCTATCGGATTACTTTAGTCCTCAAGTGGGCAAATACATTATCTATCGCCTCGACTCGACTGAATTTGTCAATTTCGGGCAAACAACTATCTATACCCATTACCAGGCAAAGGATGAAATTGATGCGGCTGTGGTAGATAATCTTGGTCGCCCGGCATTTAGAGTGGTTCGATATCTGCGCGACACTGCTGGCAAGACACAATGGGTTCCTACTACTACTTATATGATAGTCCCAACCGAAAAAGTGGTGGAAGTGATTGAAGAAAATTTCAGATACCAGAAGTTGGTATTGCCGATAAACGAAGGTTTCAACTGGAAAGGAAATTCTTACATCAACATTTACTCGGGTGGTGATCTCAACTGGGATTATGGTTACCTGGATGATTGGGATTATACATATGAAAGTGTAAACGCACCTTATACTGTTTTCAATAATCAGGTAATTGATAGCACGCTCACCGTGAATCAGCGCGATGAAATAGCTGGCCATCCTGAAGATCCTACGTCATACAGTCAAATCAATTACAGTGTTGAAGTATATGGAAAAGGAATCGGACTTGTATATAAAGACTTCTTGCATGTGGAATATCAACCACCAAAGGGTGGAGATCCTGGATACAAGACTGGCTACGGCATTAAGCTGAATATGATCAGCCACAATTAGATTCAACCACGATATCTATGAAAAAGATTTTTACCCTTTTCATTTTGTGCTGCTGCGTGGTTTTATTCAGCAAGGCTCAGTCAACCCGACATATTGTGGAGTTCACTGATAAGAAGGGAACTCAGTTCTCACTCGGAAATCCGTCCGCATATCTTTCTGCAAAATCGATAGCTAGAAGAACAAAACAGAAGATCAGCATCGACTCAACTGATCTGCCGCTTTCAAAAACATATCTCGATAGTATAGCCGCGGTTCCAAATGTGGTTATCCGAAATCAATCAAAGTGGCTTAATCAAATTTTGATCATTACTTCGGATGCATCTGCATTAGCCAAGATCAATTCGTTTCCATTTGTAAAATCGGTAAAAGCTATTGCGCCACTTGCGCGACCAACGGAAGATATCATTGCAAAGAAAAAAGATCAAACCTATGAACTCGGGAATGAATTGCTTTCCCGAATGAATAACGGCACCAAGACTGAAGGCGTGAATGATATTCAATATGGCGGAACATTTAACCAGATCCATATTCACGAAGGAGAATACTTGCACAACCTCGGGTTTACCGGCGACGGTATTACGATTGCCGTACTTGACGCGGGGTTCCAGGCCTACAAAACAAATCCCGCTCTTGATAGCATGCGCCTGCAGGGTAGAGTATTGGGCGAATGGGATTATGTTATGAATGAAGCAAGCGTGAATGAAGATTATGTTCATGGCGCATATTGTCTTAGTATCATTGCGGCCAACAGGCCGGGCAGTATTGTAGGATCCGCGCCTCATGCAAGTTTTTGGTTGTTGAGAACCGAAGATGTTTACAGCGAGTATCCTGTTGAAGAACAATATTGGATAGCGGCTGCGGAGTTTGCAGATAGTGCGGGTACAGATATGATTTCAACTTCCCTTGGCTATAATATTTTTGACGACCCATCCTATAACCACACCTATCCGGAACGAAATGGTAACACCACGATGATCACAAGAGCTGCAGACTTCGCGGCAAAGAAAGGAATAATAGTTACCGCGAGTGCGGGTAATGATGGTCAAAGAACCGATGACTATAAATTTGTATCCTGCCCTGCAGATGCAGACAGTGTGCTAACTGTTGGCGCAGTAAATGGTGCTGGCACCATCGCTGCATTTAGTTGTTGGGGACCGAATAGTGCTGGAAAAGTAAAACCGAATGTGGTATCAGTAGGACAAGGAACAATTCTCGCTAACACAATCGGAAATCCCATTGGGGGGAATGGAACATCATATGCGAATCCAAATATGGCCGGACTTGTGGCTTGCTTATGGCAAGCATTTCCGGAATTTACGAATATGGAAATCATCGACGCAGTGCAACATAGCGCTGATAGATTCCTTACTCCAGACGAGCGGTACGGATATGGCATCCCAAATTTCCGAATTGCCTACAACCAGTTATTGATTGAAAGACAAAGAAGAAAATACGCAACGGTACTTGGAAACGAATGGATGAAAGCGTATCCTGTTCCCTATAGCACCAATTTCAATCTTCTTATAAAAGCGCCAATGGATGGAAAAGCAACCATTCAATTGAGCAATGCGATGGGCCAACAACTCGAACGGCAAACGCTTGAAACAGATGCCGATCATTATTACCTCATCAACTTTGCCCAGGCTCCTGTATTGGCGAAAGGGGTTTACTTCATCCGATATGAGGATGGAAAGAATAAGAGAACTATCAAGATAGTGAAGCGATAGCTCAAAAGGTCCGACCTTTTAGAAAGGTCGGGCCTTTTGCAGAAGAACCGCAAACAACGTATCTGCCTTCTTTTCGTAACCTTTTAGTACTTCCATTTTTTTCAATTCAAATTGAAACTCGTTCTGCAAAAATTGAACTTGTTGCTCATTTTCCTTTTTGAATACTGAACAGGTAATGTAAAGAAGTAATCCGTCCTTTTTAAGATAAGGAATCACATTGCTCAAAATATTCTGTTGAAGTTGCGAATAGTAATTGATGCGGTCATTGTTGAAATAATATAATTGCTCCGGTGTTCTACTCCAAGTGCCACTGCCGCTGCAAGGAGCGTCACAGATGATGAGGTCAAACTTTTCATGTTCGTTTTGAACAGCATCACTTTTTTTGGAAGATAAGTCGCGCACAAACGCTTTATACTTTTTAATACCTGCTTCTTGAAATCGCTTCTTCAAATTAATGAGAATCGATTCCCGAATATCGGAAACGGTTAGATCAATTTCTCCTAATATATCGTACGCAAGAATCGATTTTCCCCCGCTGGCCGCGCAACAATCATAAATCCTGAGGGCAGTTGAAGGGGCGACAAAGAAACTTCGAACGCAGTCGAGAAGTTCTCCCACGCGTTGCGAATTGTAATCTTGTACAACGGCTTCCTTATCCAAATGCAGAATTTTGTCTAATTGAGTAGCATTATTGAAACTAAAACAATTCTGAGTGATTTCATTGAAAGATACGCCGGCGATTTGTAGCTTCTGCCTCACCTTCTGATTTTGTTTAGGACGGATCCTGATATATAAATCCGGTTGAACGAGAAACGAATTGGCGAACGGCTCGATTTCAATTTCTTCACTCAACTCTTCGGCCCAAGGAAAAATATGTTCAGGTCGGATATCAAGCAACGCACATTTCTCTTCCGCTGGAAGAGCTATGATCTCATTCCATTCGGGCTTCATGACGGCCAATAATCCGGAAGGCTCTTCATCGCACAAAAACAGGCCGGATAAAATTCTTTCTTCTATTGGCAATTGTTGCAATGATTGACCGAGTCTGAAATAACAATAACACATATGACTGATCTCTTTTCTGTCTCTTGAGCCAAATTTTTTGTGCTGCCCGAAAAACGATTTCAGGAAAATATTAAATGGCTGTTCGCCTTTATAAGCATCAAGAATTGAAATCGCAGAATTGAGATATGAATGAAATCGACTCATTCGATTTGGATTTGGCCAACGCAGCAAGTATTACGAATTGCCTTATATTAAAAAGCGACTGTGTAAACACAATCGCCCCTTCATGATAACAGTTAAGTTTTCTATAATTCAAGCAAGCTCTTGACAGGGTCCTTACCAATCAATAATTGCTGAGGATTCTCCAACAATTCCTTTACACGCACGAGGAAGCTAACTGACTCGCGTCCGTCAATGATGCGATGATCATAACTCAAAGCGAGGTACATCATTGGTTTAACCACTACCTGTCCGTTAATTGCCATCGGTCGTTCCTGTATCTTGTGCATTCCGAGAATTGCGCTTTGCGGAAGATTGATAATTGGAGTACTCATCAATGAACCGAACACACCACCATTGGTGATGGTAAATGTTCCGCCCTGCAATTCTTCCATGGATAATTTATTGTCGCGCGCCTTATTGGCCAGTTCAATAACTTTCTTTTCAATCTCTGCCATGCTAAGACTTTCAACATTACGAATGACAGGAACGGTGAGTCCGCGCGGTGTAGAAACTGCTATGGATATATCGCAGTAATCATGATACACCAACTGGTCTCCATCGATATATCCATTTACCGCAGGCCATTCTTGTAATGCAATGCAACAAGCCTTAGCAAAGAAGCTCATGAATCCAAGCCCTACCCCATGCGTTTCTTTGAACTTGTCTTTGAACTTGCTCCGGATTTCCATGATGGCACTCATATCAGCCTCATTGAAAGTAGTGAGCATTGCGGTGCTGTTCTTCGATTCCACGAGCCTACGCGCAATGGTCTTGCGCAATTGACTCATTTTTTCTCTCCTCTCATTCCTACTGAATAATTCGCCTGAAACATATTTGCCGGGATGACTGAGGGCCTGCATCACATCCTGCTTCATTATGCGTCCATTGAATCCCGACGGTTGAATCGATTTGGGATCAACTTTCTTTTCAGCAATTATCGCAGCGGCAACTGGGGTAGCCTTTACATCGTTGGAAACGCCTGGCACAGGAGCTTGTGATGATGCTGTAGCTTGTTCAGGCTTTTGAACAGTTTCTTTTTTTTCTGGTTGAGGTTTTTCAGCAGTTGGTTGCGGCTTGCCATTCGTAGGTTTTGCAGCCGTTTCATCGATAGCGGCAAGTTGATCTCCTATCTTAAGAGTGTCCCCTTCTTTTGCATGCGTTTTCAGAACGCCGGCTTTCTCGGCGTTTACTTCAAAGGTGGCTTTTTCGCTTTCAAGTTCAGCAATCACTTCATCACGATCAACATAATCGCCGTCATTCTTTACCCATTTGAGAAGGGTTACTTCGCTGATTGATTCGCCAACTGTAGGAACTTTTATTTCAACCATTATATGTTTGAAGTTTAAGATTAAATACTGAAAGCCGTATCAATAATTTCCATTTGCTCCTGTGCATGGATCTTCGCAAACCCGGTGGCAGTAGCTGCGCTCGGTTGCCGACTAATAACACCGTAATTGATACTCTTCAAATTCATTTGAAGGTAAGAAGCAGCTCCCATATTGAGCGGTTCTTCCTGTACCCAGAACCAGGTTGCCCTGTTATATTTTCTATTCAGGGCCTCCAGTTGTTTCAATGGCAAAGGATACAATTGTTCAACGCGAACGATTGCCGTGTCCTTGATATTTTCTTTTTGCTGGCGTTCAGCGAGGTCATAATAAATCTTTCCACTGCAGAATAATACTTTCTTCACTTGCGCAACATCTTGCACAAATGGATCATCAATTACTTCTCTAAAGCCACCCTTTGTAAATTCTTCCACTTTTGAATAAGTACCCGGATGACGAAGATTTGCCTTCGGTGAAAAATTCACGAGGGGTTTTCTAAACGGCCAGGTTAGTTGTCTCCTTAGCGCGTGAAATAAGTTAGATGATGTAGTGATATTTGTGATCACCATATTTAATTCGGCACATAGTTGAAGGAACCTTTCGATTCGTGCACTACTGTGTTCCGGTCCCTGCCCTTCGTACCCGTGTGGCAATAACATCACCAAGCCGTTCATGCGATTCCATTTTTGCTCGGCGCTGCAAATGAATTGGTCGATAATGATCTGACCACCATTTGAAAAATCCCCAAATTGCGCTTCCCAAAGAACGAGTGCGTTTGGTGTGGCTAGTGAGTAACCATATTCAAATCCGAGCACGGCGTATTCACTCAATAATGAATTATAAATTCTGAATTTCCCTTTTGCGCCGGGAATATTACTGAGCCTGTCGTATGCTTCGTCAGTAACTTCATCGCGAAGGACTGCATGCCGGTGACTGAAAGTTCCACGCTGCACGTCTTGTCCGCTCATGCGAACGTCTTTCTCATCTAGCAGCAAACTTCCATAAGCCATTAACTCACCCGTTGCCCAATCAATCTTCTGCTCTTCATTATAAAGTTTGACTTTGTCCTGCAAGAGTTTCTCAACCTTTCTCAATGGCTTGAATGTGGGAGGCCATTGCATTATAGCATCAAATACTTTTTTGAAATTTTCTTCGCTGATGGCGGTCACGGGCGACTGATCAAAGTCCTCTTCTTTTGCACGCCTCAAACTCTTCCACCACATTTCAGGTTGCTGGTAATGGTATGGTAATGGATTTTGTTTTACTTCATCCAATCGCTCCTGCAAATCAGCCCAGAATTTCTTCTCCATTTCCTTAGCCAACTCTTTCGCATCAGGCTCACCGTGCTCCATTAGATAGCTGGTGTAAACCTCTCGAGGATTCGGATGCTTTTCGATCAGCGCATACATATGCGGCTGAGTGAACTTTGGATCGTCACCTTCATTGTGTCCATGACGCCGATAGCAAACCATATCCACGAAAACATCTGAATTAAATTCTTGTCGATACCGCGCAGCAATGTCTGCCACTTTAACCACCGCTTCCGCATCGTCACCA
>Ga0157378_10003843_pt1 | contig 13288 bp, 5 predicted proteins | sample M65metaG_FD_115309 | JGI IMG/M metagenome (GOLD analysis project Ga0157378, IMG submission 115309) | Miscanthus rhizosphere microbial communities from Kellogg Biological Station, Michigan, USA - M6-5 metaG | ecosystem: Host-associated > Plants > Roots > Rhizosphere > Soil | place: USA: Michigan...
ATCATTGGTCGGACTATGTTCATGGCGTCGCCGTCATGCTTCAAAAAGCCGGCGTGACGGTGCGTGGTATCGACATGGCTCTCTACAGCGATGTCCCGAGCGGCGCGGGCTTGAGCTCGTCAGCCGCCCTGGAAGTTTCCGTCGCCAGCGCGCTCCTCGGTGCGTCGTCGAGCACCTTGCCGCTCGCCGAAGTCGCCAAACTCTGCCAGCGCGCCGAAAACGAATTCGTCGGGGCCCGCGTCGGCATCATGGACCAGTTTGCTTCCTGCTTCGGCAGCGGGCATCACGCCATCTTGCTGGACTGCCGCTCCCTCGAATACAAACTCCGGCGATTACCGGACAGCATTTCCATGGTCATCTGCAACACCATGGTCAAGCACGGCCATTCCGGCGGCGAATACAACGATCGCCGCGCGCAGTGCGAAGAAGGCGTCCGCCTTCTGAAGCAATACTTCCCTTCCATCAGGGCGCTACGGGATGTCACGCCCGCGCAACTGGAATCGCATCGCGGTAATCTTCCAGAATTGATCTACCGTCGCTGCCGCCATGTGGTTACCGAAAACGGCCGCGTACTCCGCACTGCGGAGGCTCTGGGGAAAGGCGATTTAGAAACTGTCGGCGCCTCGATGGCGGAATCTCACAGCAGCATGAAAAATGACTACGAGATCAGCTGCCGCGAGCTGGACATCATGGTGGATCTTGCCAAAGGCCGCGACGGCCTGATCGGCTCGCGCATGACCGGCGGCGGCTTCGGCGGGTGTACCATCAACCTCGTTCGAACCGCTTCCGTCGGCCAGTTCAAAGTCGAAATGCACTCGGCGTATCATCAGGCCACGGGAATCTTGCCCGAAGTCTACGTTTCGAACGCCGGTGCGGGCGTCACCGAAGTCAGCGCCAATGGCTAACCCCGCGATCGAATTCGACGCCAACAAACAGCCGCACCGCCGCTTCAATCCGCTTCTGCGCGAATGGATTCTGGTTTCGCCGCATCGCACGCAGCGGCCCTGGCAGGGCCAGGTCGAATCCAGGGCTGCCAAAAGCGAAGTCGAATACGATCCGACGTGCTACATGTGCCCGGGAAACACGCGTTCCACTGGAAACGCGAATCCGCAATATGAAAATGTTTTCATCTTCGACAACGATTTCCCTGCGCTGCTCCCGGAAGGTCCGCGCGGCAGCGTGAACAAAAACAATTTACTCGTCGCGGAAACGGAAACTGGAATCTGCCGCGTCCTCTGTTTTTCTCCCAAACATCACCTGACGCTCGCGATGATGGAGCCTCCCGACATACGCGCCGTCGTAGATTCCTGGGCCGCTCAGTTTGTGGAGCTTGGCGCGCGCGACGACATCAACTACGTGCAAATTTTCGAGAATCGCGGCGCGATGATGGGCGCCAGCAACCCCCATCCGCATTGCCAGATCTGGTCCACGGCAACCGTTCCCAACATTCCTCGCATGGAGCAGGAATCGCAGCTGGCCTACCGCGATGCGCATGGGCTGTGTTTGCTTTGCGATTATTACCGGCTGGAGAAAAATGCGGGCGCCAGAACTGTCGTCGAGAACGAACATTTTCTCGCGCTTGTGCCTTACTGGGCGGTCTGGCCGTTTGAAACCATGATTCTTTCTCGCCGCCACGTTGCCAGCATCGACGAGTTCAACCCTGCGGAACGCGATGCGTTTAGCCAACTGCTGAAAAGACTGACGACGCGCTACGACAATTCGTTCGAGACCTCGTTTCCCTACTCGATGGGATTCCATCAGCGGCCAACCGACGGCAAGCAACATCCGGAGTGGCATTTTCACGCGCATTTTTTTCCGCCGCTGTTGCGCTCGGCAACGGTGCGGAAGTTCATGGTGGGATTTGAATTGCTGGGAATGCCGCAGCGCGACATCACCGCGGAAACCAGCGCGGAACGTTTGCGCGCCGTTCCTGATTCTCATCACACGTTCTAGCTTTCTGCTTCCCCTTCTTTCAAACGGTCCAGCTCAATATCTTTGCCAAGTCCGTGGGCGCGCTGGAGACGGTGCCGCGTGGCACAGTCGGGCCGATGGCGATGGCTTGGCTGTGATTCTCGAACCAGGCGATGAAGGAAGAGTGGTCAGCAGCGGTCAGACGCTGCTGATTGATCCAGTTATAGTACGCACCCATGTCGGCGTCCACCAGCGAGCCTGCCGGGTCATATTCAATTTTCTGAGTTGAGAGGGAGAGAAGCTCATTCATCGGCCGCTGGCGCTGGCGCGGCGCGAAACGCACCAGCAGGGTGAGAGGTTCCGCGCGACGCAAAACTTCGCGCGCGGCCCACTGGGCGAAGGTGGTGCTGAAAATCTGAGTGCCCGAGCCTTCGGTCAGCAATTTCATTTCAAACCGCGCCAGCACGGGATCGGGAATCGCTTTGTCGAGGCGAAGATCGGAGGGCCGCATCGCCGCCATGACGGTGCGAAGATTTTCCGGGCCATTTCCCGGAGCCTCGCTGTGCTTCTGCATCCGGTCGAGCAGAATATTGCGGGCGGGCTCAAGCGCACCGTAGGAGACGCACACTAAAGCCGGATCGTAAATGGCCGGGGCTCCTCCGTCCACATACCAATGGGCGTATGGAATCGGATGCGATTTAGCGCGAACCGCTGCAAAATCCAGCAGCGTCTTTAAACCGCCTTCGGGATTCACGCGCGTGTAGTAGGCGCCGTGCGAGCGCAACCGGCGGAAAAGCGGATACTCGCTCGCCGTAACATCTTGGCCGACAACCGCGATTCCCAGTCTCGGAATCGGCGGATTTTCCGGAGGAGCGGCGGCATGAAGGCGGTTGCCATAGTCGGTCGCGGCTTTGCGAAATGCGTCCTGCTGGTGGGTGGTCCAGAGGTGTGCGGAAAGCTGTTCGACAAACTGCGCCGGCGAATTGACCCAATCGAATCTTTCGAGCGCCGGTGACATCTGAATGGTTTCAAATCCACCCAGCCATTCCTTCCATTCTGCCGGCGACAAGGAGGAGAGGTTGCCGATTTCGCGGTCAATGGCATGGCGTTCGGCGGGAAATTTGTAGTCGTAGTCGATGACTTCGCGCAACAGGCTGGGAAGAAAACTCAATGGAAGCTTGCGCAGCGTCTTGATGTTATCCGTTGCCAGCTTGCGCGCCAGGGGCGGATAGCCATTGAATTGTTCGGGTTTGAGTTCGCTCGGCAGCATGGCGTTCAGGCAAGCTCCCGAATCGGAGTACCGTGCACCAGTGATGGCGAAAAACCCATGATGGAGCCGATCGTCGGAACGAGGTCGGTCGAATCGAGCGCCCGATCGTGCACCACGCCTTCGCGAATTCCGGGGCCCAGCGCCATCATCCAGGTCGTGCGAGATGCCGCGTCGCCGGTACGGTGGTGCTGGAAGCCGTTGCCGGCGGAGTCTTCGTCCGCGTCACGGCCAAAGTCCGGCAGGATGAAAAGTGTCGTCTTGCCCGCGTATTCCGGTTCGGATTGAATGGCCTTCCAGACTTCCGCGCAGAGGCGATCGGTGCGGCGAATGCCATCAATGTAGAGAGAAAATGCACCGGCATGAGCGATGTCAATGTCGTGCATGGTGATCCAGAGCAGACTCGGTGCAACTTGCCGCATCAACTGGCGCACGATGTACACGGAAAGCTCATCGGGGCTGGATAGCGTCAGGGCGCGGGCCTTGAAGTCGGTTACGGAAAGCTTGAGCATGCTGCGCAGCTGCTCGAGCTCAAATTCGTTCCCGGCAACTTCCGGAGCGAAGAAGGGCGTTTCGTAGTTGTCGCGAAGCAGATGCTCATAATCGGATCCGCCTTTGGTCGCGGCGGTGAGCAGGTGCTTGGGGAGAATCACGCGAGCACCCTGGCCAAGTCCATACGAGCGATGGCTACTTTCGCCGATACGATTAAAACCGTTGCTCGGAGCGACGACCCAAGCGTCTGAGGCAGGCCGCTTCAGATCCTTGCGGAAATATTCGAAGACGGTGGGATTTTCCGGAGGCAGTGAGGCGAAATTATTGATCGTCTCATAGACTCCGGTAGCGAGGCTGGCGGTGGCGACGTAGTGGCCCAGTATGCCGCGGTTCACGACCTGGGTGAAGAAGGCGGACTGCGGGATCAGTTCCTTCATCAAGTGCGGAATGTTTTCCTGGCCTTCAGGAGCGAAAGTTTCCTGGTCGCGGGCGCCACCGCCAAAGGTGATGACAACGACTTTGCGGTCACGTTGCAGGACGCCAGAGCGGGTAAGGAGGCTGCCGGGAAGAATGCTGGTTCCTAAGGCCAGGCCCGCGGCGTCGCTGAGGAATTCGCGGCGAGAGAGGGCGAGCGACGGGGACAACAGTGGGAAACGACGGTCAGGCATGTGGGCCTCGGGACGAAAAGTCAGAGGGAGTATCGCAGCAAAGCACAGCAAACAAAAGGGTTAGTGGAGGACAACTTTGGATGACTTTCCGATGCGGCGACTTACGGAAGGGGAGAGGAAGATGCCGACAGGGCCAACCGCAACAGAACACCTGCGAGCCTATCATTTAGTATCTCCACAGTTAAATGAAGCTACGTGATCTGGGTTGGCAAAACGGTGCCGGCTTTGACCTGAGGGCGGGACTAGAGTGAGAGCGGTCATGGGCGGGCCGTTTCCTTCTTTATTTCAGGGTCTGCAAGTACGGACCCTGAAGCCCGTTCAGAGTAGACAAACTGGCGGATGTCGGCGCGTTGTTTGTCGAGATCAGCCAGGTGCTGCGCGCGAAGCTGCTGGTAGACCTGAAATTGCTCCTGGGCTTTCTCTTTTTGCGCTGTGCGCACATATGCCTGACCGAGCCGGTAGTGAGCATCAGCCAGATCGGAGTTGAGTTCCAGAGCCCGCTGATATTCGGGAATTGCTTCCGCGAACTTGCCTTGATCTGCGGTGAGGTTGCCGAGCTGGAGATGCGCTTCGGCAAGTTTTGCGTCGGCAGCGATGGCCCGCCGCAAGAGCGCGTCGATGGGCTTGGAATCAAACTCTGAGTCCTGCACGCGCTTCCCTTTCCAGAGGCTCATTGCGTAGTAAAAGAGCGCCAACCCGTTGTTCGGCTGCATTTCGGCATAACGGCGGAAGCGTTCAATGACATCTGCGGCCTGGCTAGGGGAGCTGTCGTAGGCGCGGGAGAGAAATTTGTAGCAGCGCGCGTCATTCGGATCGAGGTCGGCTCCACGCAAGAACGCTCTCACGGCTTCATCGTAATTCCCGCGAGCATAGTAGGCCATTCCCAACCCCACCACCAGGCGCGATGACTGCGGATGCCTCTCCGTGGCTTGTTTGAAAACCTCGACTGCCGGGTCCAGAGTGCGATGCAGAAGCAGCTCACCGCCCCAGTCGAAAAGATTGCTTTCGCTGGGGTCGAGATGCGCCGCGGCCTGGAACTCATTGGCCGCGGCTATGAAGTTGCCGTCCTTCTCCTCGATTTGCGCGAGCAGGTTATGCAGCTCGGCGGCGTCCTTCAATTTGATCAGGGATTGAACGGAGCTCCGTGCGTCTTTCAGACGGCCAGTGATGAAATACGCTAGCGAAAGGTCGTAGCCATTGTCGTAGGACGTCGGATTCAAGCTTTGCGCCTTCTCGAGATACGGAATCGCTTTGCCCACCTTGCCGTTGTGTGCGTACGCGGCACCGAGGTTGTGATTGGTGTCGTAGGTGTCGGGAGCAAGCTCGACCGCCTTGCCGAACTGCTCTTCGGCGAGGTCCATTTTGCCGAGGCGCGCATAGCTCGCGGCAAGGTTCGAGCGGGCCGCGGAGGAGTCCGGTTTCAGACGAACAGCTTTAGCCAAGTGGACGTTGGCTTTGGCGTCTTGCGACTGCGCGGCATAGACAAGGCCCAGCAACTCATGCACCTCAAAAACCTCCGGAGCTTCACGAACCAGCTTCTCCAGGGGCGCTACGGCGTCTGCATAACGTCCCGACTCATAGGCCTGCGCCCCTGAGCGAAACAGCCGGTCCTGCTCATTGGCGACGTCAGAGGGAGCGCCAGACTTCGCTCCAGGCGTTCCCTGGGCGGCAGAGACCACAGCAAGGACGAACGTCAATAGCTGAGCAGCGAAAATGCCGATCCCTCGTAGCATCACAGTAAGCCGATGTTAGCACCGTGCCATGCTTGCCGCATGGCTGCCCATAACGAAAACGGGGAGGCGCCTCTTTCGAAGCACCTCCCCGCGGGGTGTTTGTTGGGTTTAGTAGTAGAACTTGAGAGCGAATTGGATCTGCCGCGGGTCGTTCGGCGCATCGCGAGTCGAGCCGATCAAGCCGAAGTTGGTGTTGGTGTAATCTGCCGATCCACCGATAGCTACAACTCCGTTACCGCCAAAGCCTGGCGCGTTGAAGTTCGGATGGTTGAAGATGTTGAAGATTTCCGACCGGAACTGGAGTCGATACCGTTCCTTAAACACAAAATCCTTAAAGATAGAAAGGTCCAGCCGGTGGAAACCCGGGCCAGGAATTTGAGTCAGACCTCCTAAAGCATCGTTGCCAGTGAGAGGTACGCAACCGGCGGGTTCGCTGGTCCCCAGCACGCAAGGCTGCGTGAAGGCCGCGGGATTACCGAACCAACTCAGGTGCTTGCCGTCAGAGAGCGTTACATCATGCAAACCAAGCTCCAGCGGTTGGCCCGTGAACAAAACGCCGCATCCAAGGCCCTGTGCGGTACCCTTCGGACAGCTCAAACGGATTGGCTGTCCGTCCTGGAGCGTCGCAATCCACATGATTTGCCAACCACCAACCACTTGATTGGCAATCCCGCCGGCGTTGGAGAAGAAACGCTTTCCTTTGCCGAAAGGTAGTTCATAGCCACCACTCAAGTGGAAGACGTTCCGGATATCGAAGTTCGCCAATCCGTAGTCTTTTTGGATGCCAAACCCCGGAACATCAGGAGCACGGTATCCGACGTTGTCGCTGCCGCCATTCAGCAAGTCGCCCGCGTCGGACATCGTCTTTGAATAGGTGTAAGTAGCGAGGAAGCTTAAACCACCCCGAAACTGTTTCTCAACTTTGGTTTGCAGCGAGTGATAGTGGCTGTTTCCCTCAGTATCCGCCTGGCTACTGCCTCTTCCGAAGTGCGGGAATGGAACCAGTGTGGTGATGTCCACTGTCGTGGGCTGAATGGAAGTAACGTTATTGTTGCTCGGGAAGACTTCCAGATGGCGCGCCAGTGAAGTGACATAACCGACTTGAAATGACATAGACGGACTGATCTGGTATTGCATGGTCAGATTTCCGCCCATCGAATACGGCGTGATGTACTTGTACTGAATACCGCGCAGGGCCAAGCCGTTCGCGTTTACGAGCAGTGGATCCAGTGGAGTGCAAGTGAATCCGGTCTCTAGAGTCGGTCCGCCCGTCGGTGTGGCCGTGCCGCACCCAGCAAAGTTCGTAATCGCGTGGGCAGAGTCAGGATTCGTGAAGTTGAAGTTGAACTGGAAGGGATAGTTTTCACCAAGGTTCGGCGAGAATCCCCGGTTCTCGAAGCCATTGTAGAAAATTCCGAAACCGCCGCGGACAACCAGCTTGGGAGCAGCCAGATAGGCAAAACCGAAGCGTGGAGCAAAGTTATGCTTTTCACCCTCAGCGAGGCTCTTACCGTACTGGCCAACCGACAGTGCGATTCCGTCTGTCGCAAGCAAACAGGTTAGGAAATTGGCATTCGCCGGATCGTTGCAGTCGACCGAGGTTAGGAAGCTCAGGTCGGTGTTACCCTTCGGCAAAAGATATGCCGGTCCATTGGTCGGCGCTCCCCCGGGAATGAAATTCGCCTGGGCTCCATGGTGCTCGTAAACAGGCTGGAAATAGTCCCACCGCAGGCCCAAATTTAAGGTCAGCTTGTTGGACACTTTCCAGTCGTCGTTTAGATATAGACCGTAATAGTTCTTCCCGTTATCGGTCAACGAGATATTTGATACGAAGACGTTGTTTGGCCCGCCGACATAGTCCGGGCAACTGACGGGGTTCGACGCACACGCGGTGTTGGTGCTTGGAATAAGCAACATTTGCGCTATGCCAGTGGTATTGTCGTTCTGGCCCGGAATATCCGTATAAATACCGTCGAAGTTGAATTGACCGCGGGACCAGGGTGGCTGCAATGTTGAGAATTTCACATGCTGCCACTCAAAACCCATTTTGAACGTGTGCTTGTTGTAAATTTTGGTCAGGTCATCGGTCAGCTGGAAAGTAGAGCTAACTTCGTCTGAGGGCAGAAAAGCATTGCTGCCGAGCGTTTGTAGGCCGTTGATTCCAAATGCGGGAAGACCACCGTTCGAAGACAGCTGCGGAATTCCAAGGATGCCGAACTGGCTAGGAATGTCGCTCAGGTCATCGGCAGACGGCGAGAAACGAGTGGTGTGCAGATAGCTCAAACCAGCTCGAATCTCGTTAATGAGGGTCGGAGAGAAGGTGTGCGTATAGCCGAGCGCACTCTGTTGGGCATTGGCAGTTTGATCACCCTGTTGAAACCCGCCGCCATCTGCGACTCCACCAAAGATACCGGGAATGAACTGGGGATCGTCCGCCAAGCTGAATCGGAAAAACAGCTGGTTGTTCTGATTGAAATTCACGTCCATACGGGTATCGAAAGCGTTGCGGTCTTCCTTTAACTTTGGACTCGTGGCGAAATTTTGGGTGACGCCAGGTGAAGTGGGTAACGGATACAAGTTCAACAGCGCAATCGCGTTCGCATCCAACCGCCCAGCGGGCAAAATATTGCCGGGGAAGGGATCTCGAACGAAGTCGCTTCCGACTTGTCGCGTGGTTGCCGGGTCGAAGATTTGTCCGCCCTGAAAGGTACGGCCCAAGGCGTCTGTTCTCGTGGCACTTCCTACCTCACTCAGTAGATCAGAGAAGTCGGTATAGCCGCTATTACGCTCCGCGACCGTGGGGACCGTGCCCGTCAGAACTGTTCCCTGCCGGCGTCGCAGGCCCTCGTAGTCGGCGAAGAAAAATATTTTGTTCTTGATGACCGGGCCACCGGCAGCCAAGCCAAATTGATTTTGACGGTAAGCTCCCTTTTTAATTCCCTTCGCATTCTCGAACCAATCCGCTGCGTCCAAAACGTCGTTGCGGAAGAACTCCCAAACCGTTCCATGGAATTCATTCGTCCCCGATTTGATGGTCGCGTTAAGCACCGCAGCGCCAGAGCGACCATATTGCGCACTGAAGCCGGAAGTCTGTACCTTGAATTCCTGGATCGCGTCGACCGGCGGCAAGACGACGAAGTTTGTGCCGTTAAGGAAGTCCACCGTGTCCGAGTTGTTGTCGATTCCGTCCAGAAGATAGTTGTTCTGTGCCGGTCGGTTGCCGTTAGCAGCAAAAGCGCCCGTGGCGGCATTCCCTCGGGTGTCCGCCTGCGGTGTATTCACGCCGGCGACCGATTGCGCGAGGAACGTAAAGTTCCGTCCGTTCAACGGCAGGTCGTTTAAGGTCTTGGAGTCAACCACTTGGCCGACCGAGGCGTCCTGCGATTGCAGCACGGGAACGGTCGATTCGACCGTGACAGTCTCCGTAACCGCGCCAGGCTTCACAGTAAAGTCCGCGACTACGTTTTGACCGACGTTCACCGTGACACCCTGCTGCGCCGTAGTCTGAAATCCTTGGATTGTCACCGTGATCTTATAGATACCGATCCTAACCGGCGAGAATTTATAGACGCCGTCACTCCCTGTGGTTGTCGTCAATTCGGCGCCTGTACCTTCGTTCGACAGCGTGACGCTGGCGCCGCTAATCGCGCCGCCTGACGCGTCCGTGACCACACCCGAGATCGAGCCTGTATCTACCTGCGCTAGCGACGGGGTCGCAGCACAAAGCCAAATCAAAAGACAGGACGCAACCGACAGGATCAGCCGTCCACCCCAAAAACGAACGGTCTTGCGTTGCATAACGATCCTCCTCAAAAGACCACCCCGGTAGGCGGAACCGCAGTTTCTCTGGCCATTGCTCAGCAAAGCGTGGCGCGGTACACGCTTACGGCACGCAACCTGCCGACAACGGGATCCGTGACGATGAAAAAAGAAACAGCGTCCGAATACGGCCCCCAATTTTTGAAACTAAAGCGCTACCGTGAAATGTAAACGCTTACCTTTTTTACAGCACCCCTAATACGAAACTACTACGATGGGCCAAAGAATTACACTCCGCGTTTTCCCTTGTCAAGTTTTTTCTTCAAGCCAACGCTTTTTCCGGTTCAAGTGCTGAAAATTGGGCCTTTTTTATCATTATCCGGAGCCCGCGCTTCCATCACACAAGAACCCTGCCTTCGAACCGTCTTGGGCCGCCAAACAGCACTTCTTGAGCACGTGCTGGCAACGTTTTCACAAATTCATGTCCCTTTGGGTGCAACGGTAACGATGCTACCATTCGCCCACAGACCTCAAAAGGGACAATGACGGATGGGCCACCGCCGAGCCGAACCCAGACTGCTCCATCGCCGCGAATTTCTGAAACAACTGAGCTACGCATCGCCGGTTCTCTTTCCCGCGCCGCTAGGCGTCGCTTTAGGTTGGCCGAACCTAGGTAATGAGGCGTCCAGCAGGTTGGGCGGAGGTGTGTTCACAGATTTCCGTTTGATTCCCGCTTATCCGGCCCGTTCGCCGCTAGACGACGCGCTGCGACTTGTGGTGCCCGGAACTGATCGGTACGTCACAGAAAAATATGCAGCAGAAATCCAGCTGCGATTCGAATCCTTGCGCAAGTTGCTCACCGGCCAGGCGCAAGTAACCGCGACGGAGCTGGCGCAATTTCTGCACGAATCCATCCAAGGTAATGAGTTGACTTCTGCTCGCGAGGCAAACCTGCGCTCAGCAAACGGGATCGATTTGCGCAAAAGAATTTACCAAGCGGCTCCCCGCGCCGGTCGGGATCTGGTCACTTTGCAGCTCGAGAGTTACTTCGCCTCCCTTGGGGCGGTTACGACCGCGGAGTTTGAAATCGTTGGCGTCAAGCCGAAGACTAGCGAGCCCTTGGAAGTAGAGGCGCAAGTCCGCTATTCGCTGGTTGCAGCGCACCCAGGCGGAAGCCGCGAGCAGCGCATTGGGCTGTGGCGGATGAACTGGCGGCAGGCCGACTCTTGGCCGTGGCTGGTAACCCAGTGGCTGTTTACGGAAGAGAACATCGCCGCGGCGAAGCCACTCTTCACTGACGTTAGCGCACAGGCACTGGCGGGAACCGCCTCCTACAGCGAGCAATTGCGCTTCGGCGTGGACCACTGGCGAACGCTGCTGGATGGGGCGAGCGGAGTGGACGTTTACGGGAACAACGGCATCGCAGCGGGCGACTTTGACGGCGACGGACACGACGACATCTATGTATGTCAGCCTTCGGGATTACCGAACCGGCTCTATCGCAATCGTGGCGATGGAACGTTCGAGGACGCGACCGATCGCGCCGGCGTCGGCGTTTTGGATCCTACTTCGTGCGCGATCTTTGCTGATTTTCAGAATCACGGGTTGCAGGACTTGCTAGTGGTGTGCAACTCCGGTCCACTGCTTTTTCTGAACCAGGGCAATGGTAAGTTTTCGCGGAAGGCCGATGCATTTTCATTCGCAAAACCGCCGGCTGGAACCTTTACGCACGCAGCAGTGGCCGATTACGATCGCGACGGACGGCTCGACATCTACTTCTGTCTGTACGCTTATTATCTCGGGCTGGACCAGTACCACTACCCTTCTCCTTACTTTGATGCCCGCAATGGTCCTCCCAATTTCTTGTTTCAGAACGAAGGCAATGGGCGATTTGTTGACCGCACTGAGGCCGCCGGACTGGATGCGGAGAATGATCGGTTTACCTTTGCTTGCGCATGGGGCGACATCAGTGGCAACGGTGGACCGGATCTGTACGTCGCCAACGACTTCGGCCGCAGCAACTTGTACCGCAACAACGGGGACGGCACGTTTGCGGCGATTTCTGGCTCGGCGGGTGTGAATGTTCCGGGTGCGGGCATGAGCGCGTGTTGGTGCGACCTCGACAATGATGGAAAACAAGACATCTACGTTTCCAACATGTGGTCCGCGGCTGGTCAGCGCGTTTCGGAGCTCGACAATTTCCATCCGAACGACACCGCGGAGGTTCGTGCTTTCTACCGGCAACATGCACGCGGCAACTCGCTTTACCGAAACTCGGGTAACGCAAGATTCGAAAACGCCAGCGAATCGCGCGGCGCTGCCATGGGCCGTTGGGCCTGGTCGGCGGATGCCTGGGACTTCGACCACGATGGCTGGCCTGACCTTTACGTCGCAAACGGCTACATCTCGGGGACTGCGAACCCTGAGGTTTCCAGTTTTTTCTGGCGACAGGTGGTCGGCAACTCTCCGGCTAATGCGACGCCCTCCGCGAATTACGAGCACGGCTGGAACGCCATCAATGAATTGATCCGATCCGACCACACCTGGAGCGGCTACGAGCGCAATACGCTCTATTGGAACAACGGCGACGGGACGTTTTTCGATATCTCCGGCGTGAGCGGCCTCGATGCTCTCGAGGACAGTCGCGCGTTCGCGCTGGCCGACCTCGATGGAGATGGACGGCTCGAAGTCATCGTGAAAAATCGCAATGCGCCGCAGCTTCGTATTTTGCGAAACGCGATGGCGAAGTTCGGCGATGTTGTCAGCTTTCGCTTGCGGGGAACGAAAAGCAACCACGATGCGATCGGCGCAGCGGTTACGGTGACCCATGGCGCGGTTCGGCAAACAAAATACCTGCAGGCGGGCACAGGTTTTCTTTCCCAGCATGCCAAGGAGATTCACTTTGGGCTTGGCCAATCCGTCCAGACATTTTCCGCCGTGGTCCGCTGGCCCAGCGGGCTCACGCAGGAATTCGTGGATCTTCCTGTCAATCATCGCGTCACCCTTGAGGAAGGCAAAAGCGGCTTCTCGGCCGTTCCATTCTTGAGCGCGGCACGAGCGTGGCGGCAAGAAGCGCCGACACTTAAATCCAGCGCACCGGTGGAAGCTGTGGCGACGTGGCTGCTCGATCCGCTGCCCGCGCCGGATTTTTCCCTTCCCGACCTCTCGGGAAAAATAGCGTCACTCGCCGGCTTTCGCGGCAAGCCAGTGTTTCTGCAGCTTTGGGCGCTGGCGGCCCCACAGAGCGTAGAACAGCTGCGCCAACTCCAAGGCCGTCAGTCCGAATTCGGCGCCAACGGCATTCGCGTGATTGCGTTGAACGTGGATGATCGATCCAGGGCATCCGAAATCCGATCGGTCGCTGAGAAAGAACAACTGGCGCTGACCGTTTTTCTGGCTACTCCGGACGTGGCCGGTGTGTACAACATCCTTTATCGTTTTCTATTTGACCGGCGCCG
>Ga0157378_10003847_pt1 | contig 13279 bp, 7 predicted proteins | sample M65metaG_FD_115309 | JGI IMG/M metagenome (GOLD analysis project Ga0157378, IMG submission 115309) | Miscanthus rhizosphere microbial communities from Kellogg Biological Station, Michigan, USA - M6-5 metaG | ecosystem: Host-associated > Plants > Roots > Rhizosphere > Soil | place: USA: Michigan...
CAAGCGGGGACAGGGTCCCCTTCCCGACCTGAAAACTTTTGTTAGGTTCAAAATTGATATTCACGGGTGTAAGCCTAAAGCTTTGACGACGAGTTCATCAGCAGTGGGCTCACCATTCTGCTTGGTCACAACTCCGAAGCCGCCGGCGTAGTCCCACATCGTCCAACCAATTCCGTACTTCTCCAAGGCGGTTCGCATGTCTTTGATCCAGACGGCACGATCAGCCGGAAGAGCGAAACGTCGGAACGCACCGAATTCATTGCAAGTCAAAAACACATGTCTCTTCGCTGCCCACGCCGCGGCAGTTCCGATTTCACGGTCTATACGTTCGGCGTTCCAGCCTGATTCACTATACTGCTGCAGAACGTAACGAGCCGGCTCGTCTTTGACGGTATCCAGCATCTGCATCACAGCTTCGCGAGTCGCAGGGTAGGGCACCTTCTGAAAATAGGGCAGGTTGTTTCCGGCCCAGGTCGCACCTTGATGTGTAAAGGTGAACGGTTCGTAAAAATGAAAGTTGTAGATGATATTCGGATCAGAGTAAGCCTGGAGCGAAAGCAGTTCGTAAAGGCCCGACCACCTGTGACCACTAGCAATGATGGTGTGTTCTGGTGCTCCGGATCGAATGGCAGCAATCAGTTTTGCTTGAATCCCATACCAACGGTAAGGATCCTCGACCATCGGTTCGTTGATGACTTCCAGAAAAACTCTCTCCGGATCGCGCGTAGAAAGATGCTTCGCCAGTGAGGTCCAGAACTGTGCAAACGCTTCAACGTGTCGATCTTCCTTATTGAGTCGAATTTTAAAGTCATCCGACGGGTGTATATCGACAATCACTGCGAGGTTTTGTGCGAGGATCAGGTCGAGCGCCGCATCCAAATACTTCAGATACTCCTGGTTGAGCTTGGACGGATCATCCCATTCGTTGAAAAGCGGCGCCGGCTCAATCGTAAAGCGCACATGATCGAAACCAAGACTCTTTATCAGCGCGATGTCTTTGGCTGTAGTATGCGTTTCGAGATGAGTGCGGGAATAGTCGTTGTTGCCTGCCTGCGCAAACCAATGACTTAAGTTAATGCCGTGACGAAGCCTGGCAGCACGTAGAGCGAGTTTGCTTATCGGATAAGCATTTTGAATCGTTGGGACAACACGATTCTGAGCAGTTGACACTTGCAGCAAGGAAACGGCTATCATCGCCGCGAGCATGAAAGCGAAAGTCAGCCTTGGCATGCGCTCCTTTTAGCAGGCGTCAATTTCTAACGCAAGATCTAACGCAAGCTGCAGACATATACACTCTGCACAATTAGAGATGAGGTGAATCGTGCGTTTACGCTATCCTCTGTGGCTAATTCTGCCACTGCTCCTCGTGACCTTTACTACCGTCAAGTCACAATCGAGTCCCGCCATGCAGCGTGCATCTTTACAAAGAGTTCCTATCGAAACTGGCTGGCAATTCCGAGAAGCAGGTAAAGACACCTGGTACCCGGCAACAGTTCCTGGTTTCGTTCACACTGATCTCGTGCAGAACAAAGTAATCGACGATCCGTTCTATCGCGACAACGAGGCAAAGCAACAATGGATCGGTAAAACGAATTGGGAGTATCGCACGACCTTTCAAGTCACTGACGCGCTACTTGCACACAAGAACCTCGAACTGGTGTTTGAGGGTCTCGACACCTACGCCGATGTCTATCTCAACGAAAAACCAATTCTCAAAGCCGACAATATGTTCCGAACGTGGCGTGTGAACTGTGCGGAGGTTCTGACAAAAGGCAGCAACACTTTGCGGATTTCATTTCGGTCGCCAATCAACGAGATTTTGCCGCTGATGGCAAAGATGAATTACCAGTTGCCGGCAGGCAACGACCAGGGCGAGAAAACTTCACCTCACACTCGTAAAGCTCCATACCAGTATGGCTGGGATTGGGGACCGCGATTTGTGACAAGCGGCATCTGGCGTCCAGTGTTTTTGGAAGCGTGGGATTCCGCACGCATCTCAGATCTTCATATTCAGCAGGACCAGGTAACAAAAGAGCAGGCGGCGCTGACAGCCCAGGTAGATTTCATTTCCTCAGTCACCACTGAAGCTGAACTCATCATCGAGGATGTTGGCCACAAGAGTGTCGCAGCGAAGCAATCAATCAAATTGTCGCCCGGGGCAAATCACTTCGACGTGAACTTCACTGTCGCGAAGCCGGCGCTTTGGTGGCCAAACGGTTTGGGAGCGCATCCGTTATACAAATACCGGGCGCGTTTAGTGATCGGAAACAAGATGGCCGCCGAAAGAGTTGTGAGTGTTGGATTGCGTTCACTCGAGGTGCGCCAGGAGAACGACTCGTGGGGAAAGAGTTTCACGTTCATTATTAACGGCGTCCCCGTTTTTGCAAAAGGTGCAAACTGGATTCCTGCTGACAGCTTTCCAACTCGAATAAGCAAAGAGAAATATCGCTGGCTGCTGAAGTCTGCTGTTGATGCAAACATGAACATGTTGCGCGTGTGGGGCGGGGGCATTTACGAGACCGATGATTTCTACGACATGTGCGACGAGATGGGAATACTCGTGTGGCAGGAGTTTATGTTTGCTTGCAGCATGTATCCCGGCAATCAGGAATTCCTGGATAGTGTCCGAGCCGAAGCCGAAGATAACGTGCGTCGTCTCAGGACCCATCCGAGCATCGCGATCTGGTCAGGCAACAATGAGATTGAGAGTGCGTGGTTCAACTGGGGTTGGCAGAAGACTCTCCCTGCGTCTCTTTGGGACGACTATCAAAAAATCTTCGACGGTGTTCTGAAGGAAGTCTGTGGAACACTGGATCCGCATCGGCTGTACTGGCCCAGTTCGCCACATGGAGGTCTGCCGGACGATCTGAACTCGTTAAAGAGTGGTGATGTCCACTCATGGAAGGTTTGGCATGCAGCTGCGCCCTTCACCGATTACCAAAAAGAGTTTCCACGGTTCATGAGTGAGTACGGCTTTCAATCATTTCCTCAGCTTGAGACGGTCGAGTCGTACACCGTGGCGGCTGATAGAGAGATTCAATCTCCCGTGATGATGTCACACCAGCGTCATCCTCGTGGCAATCAACTGATCAAGGAATACATGCTGCGCGACTATGCTACGCCGAAAGATTTTGAATCGTTTCTTTACGTCAGCCAGGTGTTGCAAGCGGAAGGAATTAAGGTTGGCGCTGAACATCTACGGCGAATCATGCCGCGCAACATGGGTTCGCTTTACTGGCAACTCGACGATTGCTGGCCCGTCGCATCATGGTCGAGCATCGATTACTTCGGTCGCTGGAAAGCACTTCAGTACTACGCGAAACGCTTCTACTCACCAGTGTTGGTGAGTCCTTTCGTTGAAACTGACAACTTAAACTTCTACGTGGTGTCGGATCTGACTCAGGCGAGCAAAGGTTATCTCAATGTCGAACTGAGAGACCTCGACGGGGCGAAACTGACAAGCCTCAGGAAAGATCTTGTCGTCACACCGCTGCAAAGTCAGTCGTATTTGAGTGTGCCGATCAAAACTCTGTTGAATGGTCGAAACGCGAAGACAGTGATGGTTTACTGCGAATTTGTAAGCGAGGGCAAAGTGATTTCCACGAACGAGTACTTCTTTGAGCCTTTCAAAAACCTTTCGCTGCCAACCGCTCAAATAAATTTTGATGTTGTTAAGGTTCGAAGTGGGTACAAGGTAACATTGGCGACTAACAAGCTTGCGAAGTCAGTTTACCTTTCAACCAAGACTGATGGTTTTTTCTCAGACAACTACTTCGACTTGTTCCCGGACAAACCAGTCGAAGTAGAATTCCGTACGCGCATGAACATACCCGTGGAAGAGTTTCGCAATCAGTTAAAGGTGCGATCGTTGAAAGATGCGTTTGGTAGTGGTGAAGTGACAGTGACAAATAAATAAATCTTGTAATGGAAGAACCATTTCTGAGTTCCACATTGGATAGGACAGTAAGGAAGGGTGGTTTACCCCTGTCCTCCAGTCTAATGAACTGGCGGGGGTAAACCACCCTTCCTTACTGTCCTGTCCCACTTACTTGTCCTATCCAAAGTTTGTTGGTTTCCTATTAGCGACCACTTTTCTATTGCCAATCAAAACCCTTTCCTGTATCTCTGCCCAAAAGATCTTCGCATTATTTCTTCAGCTCAATCAAAGGCGACTAATCATGATAAGAACAAAGCAACGTTCTCGCTGCGCACTCATGCTCCCAGGCATTTTTATCCTTTGTCTGTTGTGCAGCTCACGTCTTCACGCACAGGTACTCGGCGATCCTGTCGATGTCAGCCAGGATTTTCAAAAGATGGAGAACGTTTACTACGTCGGCAGTAGCTTGAGGAACTTCGATGCTGCGACCGGCCTGGGAACTCTTCAATGGAATCAATACCTTCGCAACACAACTCTCTCGTTCAATAAGATCGATGTCGGCTTCGCGCGCGGACATGCAACTGAATTTCCCGGTTCGGAATACGATCAGGATCCTTCATTGCCCTTCTCGATTTCATTTGTCAGCCCACGCACCGTGCGATTGAGATTGTCGACACGTGCTGTGCCATTCAACGATGGCTCGTCGTTGATGCTCGCAGGACCAGTTCCTACTGACAACTCCTGGAAAGTGGAACAAACCCCACAGGCGATTATCTACAAGAGTGAATACGGTGAAGTGCGCATCATCAAACAACCCTGGCATATTGAGTTTTACGACAAGTCGGGACACTTACTAACGCGAACCCAAAACATTGGTGACCCGGCAACATACATCACACCAATTCCTTTTTCATTTGTCCGCCGATCGAGTGACCTGCAGCGACGAATCGCGGCTACGTTTCTGTTGCAGCATGATGAAAAGATATTTGGCTGTGGGGAATCATTCACACGCCTCAACAAGCGCGGACAACACGTAAATGTTTATTCGCGTGACGGCATGGGAACTCAGAATGAATACATGTACAAACCCATTCCATTCTTCCTCAGTAGCAACGGCTATGGAATGTTTGTCCATACGAGCGCACCAGTCACGTTTGATTTCGGCAAATACTACGACGCTCACAATGTCATCTATTCAGGCGACGAAAACCTCGATCTGTTCATCTTCCTGGGTGAACCAAAGGACATTCTTTCCGAGTACACAGCACTGACTGGACGCAGCCCGGTGCCGCCGCTTTGGTCTTTTGGTTTCTGGATGAGCCGCATCACGTATAACTCGGAAGAACAGGTCCGTAATGTCGCCGCGCAGCTGAGAGCACACAAAGTTCCTACGGACGTAATTCATCTCGACACCGGCTGGTTTGAAACAGACTGGCGCAGTGACTACAAATTCTCTTCATCGCGTTTCAAAGATCCGGCGAAGATGCTTGCGGATCTAAAGCAGCAGGGATTTCATGTGAGCCTCTGGCAATACACCTACTTCACCAGCAAGAACGATCTCTGGAAGGAAATGGTGTCTAAGGGCTACGAGGTTAAAAACGAAGGTGGTGCATTGCCATTTGAAGATGCGACGCTCGACGTCACCAACCCGGAAGCGGTTAAGTGGTACCAGGACCACTTGGCTGCTCTGCTTAAGATGGGCGTTGGCGCAATCAAGGCTGACTTCGGTGAGGGTGCTCCATTGAATGGACAATATGCCTCGGGAAGAACAGGCTGGTACGAACACAATCTTTATCCCCTGCGCTATAACAAAGCCGTTTCCGATATCACAAAGGATGTAACCGGCGACCGTATTATCTGGGCACGTAGTGCGTGGGCCGGGAGCCAAAGATATCCGTTGCACTGGGGCGGCGATGCCGAGAACACTGACTCAGCTATGGCCGGTGAACTACGAGGTGGATTGTCATTTGGACTATCAGGTTTCACTTACTGGAGTCATGACGTGGGAGGCTTTGTGCAGAAAGCGCCACGCGATCTATATCGTCGCTGGCTCGGTTGGGGAGTTCTTACGTCTCACACTCGTGCACACGGTGCGCCCCCGCGCGAACCATGGGAATACGATGAAGCTTTGACAGAAGATTTTCGCAAAGCATTGGGTTTGAAGTATTCGCTGATGCCGTACATCTATGCTCAGGCAAAGGATTCATCGGCACACGGCTATCCGATGTTGCGCACACTGTTCTTTGAGTATCCGAACGATCCCACGTCATGGACGATCGATGATGAGTACATGTTTGGGTCGAATCTCCTTGTCGCTCCGCTGTTCGAACCTGGCGACACGCGGAAGGTTTACCTGCCGCCGGGAACGTGGATCGATTATCAGACAAACAAGTCTTACGAAGGGGCCAAGTGGCACAACATCACTGCGGGACAGATCCCTGTAGTGTTGTTGGTCAAGGATCACTCTGTGTTGCCGCACATCAAAGTTGCGCAAAGCACATCAGAAATGGACTGGAACAATGTTGAGTTGAAGGTATTCAGTTCAGACAACGGTCCCGTTTCAGGATGGTTTACATCTCCTCAACTGGATTTGATTCCTTTGACGCTGGAAGGGTCTGCACGTGGATACGCGTTGAAGAGTGATCCACTGGCGGGCAAAGTGAAGTGGCAAGTGACGCGCGCTGGCGCACACTGATTGGAAGTGTGGCCATGCCTTACACACGGTCGGGAAGGGGGCAAGCGCAGCGCGCCCCCGCAGATCACAATGACACTCAAGCAAGACAGGTACTCTCAGAATCCACCAGACTTTATTAAACTGGCGGGGGCGCGCTGCGCTTGCCCCCTTCCCGACGGCATGTAGGTGAGTACCAAATGTCTACAAGATTCCTCAGTGTAATTCTGTTGCTCCTGTTGTCCTCACCATCAGTCCACTCGCAGAATCAATTCATCACAACCCATGGCAAGCAATTCCTAACGCCTGACGGCAAGCCACTCATACTCAGAGGTATGAACCTCGGCAACTGGCTCGTTCCCGAAGGCTACATGTTCAAGTTCAAGTCTGCGAATTCACCGCGCTTGATTGAAACGGTAATCAACCAGCTCGTTGGTGAAGACGAAGCACGCCGGTTTTGGAAAACCTATCGCGATAATTACATCACCAGCGAGGATATTCACCTTCTCAAGAAATTGGGTTTCAACTCCGTTCGCATTCCTTTCAACTATCGCTTGTTTCTATCGGCCGATGATCCTTCAAAACTCGAGGGCGATGGCTACCGACTTCTGGATCGAGTTGTGAAGTGGTCTAAACAAGAGGGACTCTACGTCATACTCGACATGCACGCTGCGCCAGGAGGTCAAACCGGCGACAACATCGACGACAGCTTTGGTTATCCCTTTCTCTTCGAAAGCAGCGAGAGCCAGGAGTTGACCGTCAAAATCTGGCAGAAGATCGCTACGCAGTTCCAAAACGAGTCGACAGTTCTGGGTTACGATCTACTGAACGAACCCATCGCCACACACTTCGATGCCAACTATTTCAACCCGAAACTGGAACCGTTGTATCGCAAAATTGTAAGCGGCATCCGCACTGTCGATAAGAACCACATCATCTTTCTTGGCGGTGCACAGTGGGACGGCAACTTCAAAGTGTTTGGTCCACCATTCGACGACAAACTCGCCTACACCTTTCACAAGTATTGGTTCACTGTAAACCAGGAAGCAATTCAGGAGTTCCTGGCCTTTCGCGATAAGTACAACGTCCCCGTCTGGATGGGTGAGTCAGGTGAGAACACTGATGAGTGGATATCTTCTTACAGAACGTTGCTGGAGAAGCATGATCTCGGCTGGTGTTTTTGGCCGTACAAGAAGGTCGATGCGACTTCCTGTTTAGCTTCCATTAATCGACCGGGCGATTGGGACGAGATTGTTAACTTTGCCAACAGCCCTCGCAGTACGTTTGAAGAAATTCGCAAAGCGCGACCAGCAAGAGAGAAAATTAAAAACGCGCTGGGTGCATTTCTTGAGAACATGAAACTGCCGAACTGTAGATTGAACCGCGGCTATCTGAATGCACTTGGTGTCGGACAGGCAATCGAGTAGTGAAGCTCATATCATCCGCAGATTACACAGATTGCGCAGATTCATTTCGAAATGGGTGGGTTAAACTCTCCTCGCAAAGAAATCTGCGTAATCTGCGTAATCTGTGGATGGCGTTCTTAGTTTCTCATCCATTCAATAATTCCAGGTTCTTAGTTATCAAATCATTCCTCTGCTCAACACAAGCATACGAACGCAGCGGATCCGGTGGGGTGTTTACAACATAGTCCAAAAGCCTTTCGACTGTACTAGTCGCTACGTGAATGCGCGTGTCCGACGACCCGTAGTAAATAAATACCTGACCATCGCTCATTGCAATCCAGCCACAACTGAAGACCACATTTGAGACGTCGCCAATTCGCTCGTCACCTTCCGGAGCAAGAAAATAACCACCAGGTTGATGAGTCATGCGCCAAGGCTCATTGAGGTCACACAGAAAAAGATAGAGTACGTATCGCAATCCTGCCGCAGTCCCGCGGACTCCGTGCGCAAGGTGCAGCCAACCTCGCTTGGTCTTAATTGGCGCGGGACCAAGTCCGTTCTTTACTTCCTTGATTGTGTGGTACTCACGGCGATCGATGATTACCTCTTTATCGATCTCCGCAGCTTCAATTTTGTTGCAAACTCCCCAACCAATTCCACCACCCGATCGCGCTTCAATAAAGTCATCTTGTGGCCGTGTGTAGAACGCATACTTGCCACCGACAAGCTCGGGATGCAGGACAACATTCCGTTGCTGCGGTGAACTCGTTTTAAGATCAGGCAATCGTTCCCAATCGATCAAATCCTTTGTCCGCGCAATACCACTTTGAGCGATAGCGGCGGAAAGATCCCCCTTGGGATCCTTGCGCTCGGTACAAAACAATCCATAGATCCAGCCATCTTCATGTCTCACAAGTCGCATGTCATAAACATTGATATCAGGCACCGTCGTTTCCGGCATGAGAATTGGATAGTCCCAGAAGCGAAAGTTGTCTAGACCGTTATGGCTCTCGGCGATCGCGAAGAATGATTTGCGGTCGGCGCCTTCGACACGTACTGCCAAAACAAACTTATCTTCAAATTTCATTGCGCCGCAGTTGAAGACAGCATTGATGCCAAGTCGTTCAAGCAAGTGAGGGTTTGTTTCGTAGTTAAGATCGTAGCGCCAGAAGATTGGCGTATGAGCGGCGGTGAGCACCGGGTTCAGATAGCGATTAACTATGCCGTTACCCGGTCCGGCTTTCTCGTTCATGTTGACCAGCAATTCTTCTTGCTGGTTCATCAGTAACTCTAGTCGATAATCAAAATCAGCACGTTCCATATATGCTCCTGCTGGGAGCGCAGGCGTCCCCGCCTGCTAAGTTAGTATCACTACTTTCAGATTTATTCGTAGGTGCATGGAATAGAAGTCAGCAGGCGGGGACGCCTGCGCTCCCATCACTACTTTCCATACCTTAGATCAACTCGACTCAGCTGCACTGCGCCCTTGAAAACGATCTTCAGATAGTAGTTCTCCGATGTCACTGCTTCGAGTTCGTACTTAATCGGGAGCTTATAGCCATACAAGTTTCCTTCGTTTTGAAACCGACTTACTCTCGCAATGACCTTCACGTAATTCTGGTTATCGTTGGACACATAAAACTCCGGATCCTTCTGTGCACCTTCCATCAACGCGAGCACTGTTGCCGAACGAAGTGGCTCACTTGTTTTATAAACAATCCAGTCTCCAGTTGTTCCTTTCAATCGATGAGGGTCTTCCTTGTAAGGACGAGCATTCGCTGATTCCAACGACAACCGCCCTTCATGAGCGAAGACATTCGAGAAATCGATCAACTCATCAATCAAATACTGTTCGGAGACCTTAACAGGGCCAACAACGTTTGAAGGTTTTGATATTCCCGCCGCATTTTTCGCACTCACACGATAGAAATAGCTCTTGCCTGGTTCCACTTTCGGATCCGAAAACAAAGGCCGATACCTCACCCACGTGTCGTCAACATCTTTTCCGACCAATGTCCATGGTCCTGCAGCATCGTTGGCACGTTCGACGTCATAACGTGCGGCTCCCACTGATCCCTGCCACGAAATCTCTGCTGGGGAACTGAAAGGAAGTAATTTTGGCGGCGCTGGAATTTCAACGGGCGACTCTTTCAATCCGCGAATCGCAAACGCTTTGGTTCGCATCACTGTTAAGGTCGCCGTCTCATTCCAACCTTCTCCGCTGGGAAAGCCAGGATAGTGATAGGGATTGTAAAGACTCGCGCTTGCCGGTTCTGAATGCCAGTAGAATCCACCGTCTCGATTGTGAAAACGCAGACTCCAAATCATCGCGCCTGACAATCCCTCGGCTATAACAGTATCGAGCACCTTTTGAATATCAGGTGGTGGAATGAACCCAAACTCTCCAACGATATAAACCTTCTTGCCGGCGATCTGTTTGTGAAAGCGCTTGATGTCTTCCACCATTTTGTCGGCACCCGTGTTCTGCGCGGGATAATGATGACTCGAAACGATATCAATGTTTGGATCCTCCAGAGCTTCCGGTTGGATTTCTTTGTTACCAATATAAAAGCCGTCCCAGATAAGGTGTTTTGTGTCGAGTGATTTGATGTGAGCGACTATTTGTTTCGTCCACGAATAAGGACTATAGATTTCGTTACCAGTTTCCCAGGCGAGAATTGCCTTGTCGTCTTTGTAGAGAGTTCCGGTGTAGGTGTTTCGTCGATTGAGCACAAAACTAATTGTGCGTTTGAAGTCATCGATGATGTCCTGGTTAGTCCAAAACTCTGAGGCGTCCTTATCGCGATACTCGGCATATTGTTCAGCGCCACCCCACCACTTCCAATTGTCGACAAGAGGAATGATCACGCGCACTCCGACGCGATTTGCAATTTCGAGAACTTTGTCGAGCGCGCGAAATGCATCCTCATTGAATTCACCTGGTTTCTTTACATGACACGGTATTGCATTCGGCCCATCTTTCTTACAAATCGAAATCACGTATGTGCGGGCAGCGCGTCCACCCATCTGTTTGATGGTTTGAAGTGCATCGGTGATTTCAAATTCATCTGGAAAACGCCATTCGTTCGTCGTCTCAAACGCCATGTTGTCTTCGATGAGATGAAGATTCGGAATGTTGAATGAGATGAAACGATACTCCTTTTTACCTTCCATCAACTTATCGCCAGAGCGCGTAATGAAGTAGCGCATGTCGTTCTGCGCCGCGACTGTGCCGCAGGCGATGAATGATGCGATTAGTATTTGGAGCAATGTTTTCATTTTTGATCTCTGTGTTCTCTGTGACTCTGTGGTTGGTTAAGGTGCGTTCTTCACCACAGAGTCACAGAGAACACAGAGGAAGCACAGAGAAAACCAAACTCATTTGCTGCAGGTCAGTCTCCAACAACTTCAACGGATTTGTCGAAGCGTACTTCTTTTTGCTCGCCAGTCTCTCCAACCTCCAAGCGGTCGTACCAAAACTTCTTCAGAAAAATAGAAGCGGAGATGAGCACCACCAATGAGATCACCGTTCCGCGTATGTCACGGAAGATCACATAAAGTGGAATCGTTACCAACGTCAGTTGCCACGGTATCCCAACCAGACAGTTCAAAAGGTCACGTCCAGCATCTGTGTTGAGCTGAATGGAAGGATCTTCAGCAACAACCTTTGCATGAACCGGTTTCCAGAAACCCCACGGTCGCACATTTCGATAAAAGTTCTTCAGGATTCCTTCGTCCACTGGCTTTGTTAACAGTGTTCCGACAATACAGCCAACAAACGATAAGAGCAGGATGAACGGATACGCATAGGTGGGGTCGTGGAAGGCTGGAGCGATCGTCGGCAAGAATGCTGGCACTGTAAGAGCTGCAACGATCCCCACGAACATTCCCCAAAAGTAGCCGTAGCCATTAAATCTCCACCAGTACCATTTGAGAATATTTGCTGCTGTGTATCCTCCGTAAAGTCCGCCAACTATCCACTGGGTGATTTGTGTGATCGACGACAGAAACATTCCGATCACGATTCCTGCAATCAAAATCAAAACCGAACTGAGGTAACTAATCTTCACCAACTTCCGATTGTCAGCGTCAGGATCGAAATGCTTTTTGTAAATGTCGTTCACAAGGTACGCAGCACCCGCGTTAACTGTCGCACTAAAATTTGCCATGAATGATGACAGCAGTCCTGCCAGTAGGACTCCGACCAAACCACTCGGGAGGAAACGATTGATGACGAACGGTAATACTGTTTCGAAATCGATGTTGTCACCCATCTTGCGAAACTCGGGCGTGACAAAAACAAGGCCGAGCAGAGTGATGCCGCCAATCAGGATCCAGCGAGGTATCAAACATATGGAGACGATCGCACTCATCAAACTCGCCTCGCGAGAATCTTTAGCGGCGAGAATGCGTTGCATGTCGTAGTTGGGTGCCGCACCTGCCATGCTGACAAGAATTCCTTTGAAGACCATCACGATAAAGAACAGTCCAAACATCGATGCGATGCCTTCCTTCGCGATATGTCCATTCATAGCCGGCAACAAACCACTCCAGTTCAAGGTGATGTCCCAACCAAACATCAGGCCTCGCCAGCCAGCCGGTGTTACTTGATCGATCATGCCGGCGTCGACCTTAGTGATCGCAATTGCACCAATAACGAGCGCAGACAACGCCATCAAACAAAACTGTGCAAAGTCAGTGATCACCACACTCAACATTCCACCCAACACAACATAGATAGCCGTAATGCTCATCAACAAGATCGCGTAAGTGTTTGGAGACAGATCCCAGGGCAGAAACACTTTGCAGAACTTGCCAATGCCCTGGAACTCATAGCCAATGAAGCTGACGACGCTGATGAGGGCAAATAAGACGATGATTCCCCGTGACAGTTCGCCAGCGAGGCCACCTCCAAAACGAGTCGTAATCCATTCAGCTCCCGTGCGAGCGTTTGATCGTCTAATCCATTTTGAAAGATAAACCGCGTCGAAGATCTGGTTGAAGATGGGCCACACCCATGGCAGGAAAACTGCTTTCATACCGTAGGCATAGAGGATGTACACAAACCACATCGTTCCGGTGATATCCCACATCGCCGATGCGTTTGATATCCCGAGAAGCCACCACGGCATGCTCTTGCCGCCGAGAAAATAGGAATCCAGATTCCGCGATGCACGTCGTGTTACGTAAATGCCGACAGCAATCATCGCGACAAAATAGATAACCAGAACCAGAATGTCTGGAATGCTAAGCCGCATTTTTTTGTTTTCCCTTCAGCGAAGAGTGGAGCTTCGGAGTAAAGAGCGCGGATTATAGCCGAGAACG
>Ga0157378_10003849_pt1 | contig 13276 bp, 12 predicted proteins | sample M65metaG_FD_115309 | JGI IMG/M metagenome (GOLD analysis project Ga0157378, IMG submission 115309) | Miscanthus rhizosphere microbial communities from Kellogg Biological Station, Michigan, USA - M6-5 metaG | ecosystem: Host-associated > Plants > Roots > Rhizosphere > Soil | place: USA: Michigan...
GATCCGAATGATTGGGTAATCGAGCGTCTCGCTCCATGAAGAAACGGATTCTTTTTCTCTGCACCGGCAACGCCGCGCGCAGCCAGATGGCTGAAGGGCTCGCGCGCGCTTTCCATGGGGACGATTGGGATGTCGTCTCTGCAGGCTCGCGGCCGGCCGGCTGGGTGCATCCCGGCGCGATTCAGGCGCTAGCGGAGATCGGAATCGACATCAGCGATGCGCAGTCGAAATCGGCCGCGCAGTTCATCGATCAGCCATTCGACATCGTCGTGACGGTGTGCGATTCCGCAGCGCTCGATTGCCCCACATGGCCGGGCGCGAAACGCATCGAGCACTGGCCGATCGAGGATCCGACCTTCGGAGAAGGGACATCACTGGATCGGTTCGGGAAGACGCGGGACGAGCTGAAGTCGCGTATCGACAAGTTGCTTGTGTAGGTTACGCGTCCCCCTCGCCCCGTCAAAGACGGGGAGAGGGGTCAGGGGTGAGGGGTCTTCGGTCTCACAGCATGAGGCAAACGTCCTCGATGAGCTCCACAGCGTTCGCGATTCCTCCGATCACGTGCTCGTTCCGGATCCGGACGATCGTGAACCCGAGTTTCGCCAGCTTCGCGTCCCGTTCATGATCGCGTTGCTGCGCGTACTCGCTGTCATGCGCGCTGCCGTCTACCTCAACGATCAGCTGCACCTCGTGACAATAGAAATCCGCGATGTAGTTGTTGATTCGATGTTGTCGACGGAACTTGAATGTGGATCTTCTGAGACCCCGCCACAATTCTTTTTCGGCAGGTGTCGGCTCGTGACGCATCTTCCGTTCGAGACTCCGATCGACATCGCGTTGGTACCGCATCAGCCCAAGGTTACCTCGGTCTACCGTGTGTGGATGGAGGCCCCTCACCCCTGGCCCCTCTCCCCGTCTTCGACGGGGCGAGGGGAACGCGGCTCGACCGGATCTTGGATCGCGAGCTACTCGGCTCCTGTTGCCGTCGCCTGCTCCACTGGTTCTCCCGCTCCCGCCTGTTGCGCGATGATCAGCGCTCTGGCTTCGCCTCGCAGTTGCGGCAGTCGGATCGCAAATACGATCGAGCCGAGGATCGTGAGAACGGCGCCGGCGGCGACGGTCTTTGGCGCGCCGATGTGCTCCGCCATCGAGCCCGCGACCAGCGCGCCGATCGGACCGAAACCGACGAACATCATCGTGTAGACCGACATCACGCGGCCGCGCAGCTCATCGCGCACCATCGATTGAATCAGCGTGTTCGATGAGGCCATCTGCACCATCATCGATGTTCCCAGCGGAACGAGCACGATGATCGAGAGCAGGAAGTTCTTCGAGAATGCGAAGGCGAGAGCGGAGGCGCCGAACGCCATCGATGCGACTGCGACCCATCGCCCGAGTCCGCGCACGCTGGAGCGCATGGCGAGCATCACCGATCCGATCAATGCGCCGATTCCGGACGCGCCCATGAGGATGCCGAGGCCACGTGCGCCCTGATGCAGGATGTGGTCGGCGAACACCGGCATCAGCACGGTGTACGGCATTCCGGCGAAGCTCACGAGTCCGATGAGCAGCAGCAGCGCGCGGATCGGCGCAGTCGTCGCAACGTAGCGGAATCCTTCGACGATGTTCTCCCACGGCGATGCGCTGATCGACTGCGGCGCCAGCGACGGTATCGACATCATCAGCAGGCCGATGATCACTGCGATATAGCTGACCGCATTGGCAAAGAAGCACCATCCTTCGCCGATCGCCGCGACGAGCAGGCCCGCAATCGCAGGTCCGACCACGCGCGCGCCATTGAACATCGACGAGTTGAGCGCGATCGCGTTCATCAGATCCTCGCGCTCGACCATCTGAACGAGAAACGCCTGCCGCACCGGCACATCGAACGCGTTCACCACGCCTAGCAACGCGGCGAGCACGAAGAGCTCCCATTCGCGAATCACGTTCGACAGCGTCAACGCCGCCAGCACGAAGGCGAGGATCATCGATGCACTCTGTGTGATTACCAGCACGCGCCGCCGCTCGTGCCGGTCGGCGACATGCCCTCCGAGTGGTCCGAAGATCAGCGACGGTATCTGTCCCGCGAATCCGATCGCACCGAGGAGGAGAGCGGAATGCGTGAGGCGATAGATGAGCCACGATTGCGCGACCTGCTGCATCCATGTTCCAGTCAGCGAGATCAGCTGTCCGGCAAAGAAGAGCCGGAAGTTGCGATGGCGCAGCGCGCGAAGCGGATGAGCGGTGGCTGGCTTAGATCGTTCCTGTGACATCGGGCAACAGCACTTTCAGCGACGATGGCCTCACGCGAATATTCAAGGTTTCCGCCAGCGTGAAGGGCTCGCCGTCGAGATGAACGGGACCGGCAGCTTTTCGCCGGATCACGATCTCTTTTCCGCGCGTCGATGTGACTCCCGTGGCGCGATCGATCGTGCCGCGGAAGAGGCTGAGTGCCAGCGACGGCGCGCGGAGCAGCGAGACATCCGCGATCGTCACGACATCGAGCAGTCCGTCCCTCACGGATGCGCAGGGCGCGATCTTTGCGTCGTTGCCGTACTGACACGTGTTCGCGATCGCGATGACTTTCGCCTTCACGCTCGTTCGCTGTCCGTCGATCTCGAGCTCATACTCTTCTGCGCGGTAGGCGATGATCTCGCGCACGCCGACGCGCACGTAGGTCGCGAACCCGCGCGTCCCTGCGACTGCGAAGCACTCGGCGATCCACGCATCCAATCCCACGCCCATCGTTCCCAGAAACGAAATCCCATTCACCTCGGCCGTATCGATGACGGCGATCGTTCGCTTCGAACATGCACGCAGAGACTGCGCAGGGTTCATCGGCAGACCGATGTGTCGCGCGAACCCGTTGCCCGATCCGATCGGCAGGACGCCTAACGCGACGTTGCGCCCGATGAGACGCTTCGCAACTTCGTGCACCGTGCCGTCCCCGCCGACCGCATAGACGACGTCGACGCCGTTGCTCTCTGCGGCATCGATGAGCGAGTCGAGATCTTCTTTCCGCTCGCATGGCGCGAGGTCGAACGCGATCTTCTCACCGCTGCATGCAGTACGGATCAGCGCAGCCACGTCGTACTTGCGCGCGGTGCCGGATCGCGTGTTGATGAGGAAGAGACTCTTCACGCGCGTACCTCGCGATGACGGTCGATCTGCGCAGCCCAGAAGGGGAGGATCCAGAGCGCGAGCGTCATCCACGCCACCGCCTTCACGTTCGGTGGTGGCGGTCCCATCAGATTGGCCACGTAAATCAGCGCAAGAAGTCCCGCAAAGATCCAGAACGAGATCGTGCCTGTGCGGTCCTTCGCACGCGTTGTGCGCAGATAGATCGCGATCCCTCCCGCAAACATCAACGACTCGATCAGAATCGCAGCAGGTGGATGATTCCAGAGACCGAGTCCTACTCTCGGGCCGCCCGGCCAGAGCGGCATGTCGGGCGCGTGTGTGATGAAGTCGAGCAGCCAGTGGCTCACGACGAGCAGTGCAACGACGATCGCGCCGCGTGTATACCGCGTGCGAAACCAGTAGCCCGCGGCGAAGAGGAGTCCCCAGCCGATCGACATCGCGAGGCTGTGTGACCACGGATAGTCATAGAACTCGAGCGGTGTGATTTTCGTGTTGCCGGGTGCGATCCGTACATGCTCGATGCCGAGCAGAAGAAAGATCGGCCAGAGGAGATCGAGCAGATTCGGAGCAGCGATGAGGATGCCGAGGCCGACTCGCGGAGTTGCGCGTTTGACGGCGAAGGAGAGCGCGTCGTGGCCGATGAACATCGCTCCTCACTTTATGCGGTTGGCGCTGGTTTTGCGACTGTAGTGGATGGGTCATGCGTATCGTCACCGTGCTTCTCGTCGTGTCGGCGATCGCGGCGGGATGTTCACGCACGCGTGCCCAGTCTCCATTCGATGCGGCCGTGTTCATCGCTGCGACGCAGCGGGCGACGACTTCGCAGGATGGTCTCGCAATCCTCGCCGCGCGGCGCGGACGGCTGCCGGAGACGCGCCAGCTCGGCGGCATCATTCATCGCGAAGATAGTGAGCTGCGGCGCGCGCTCGCCGTGCTTGCTCAAAAGAAGGGTGTCGCATTGCCTGCGGACATCGAGACGAAGAAGGCCGCGCTCGCACAGAATCTGGAGATCCTGCCCGGGCAGGTCTTCGATCGTGGTTATGCGCTGGCCGAGGTGCAGGATCTCGCGGTGTTACGCGCGCAGCTCGTTCGGGCGTCGAGGTCCCAGGATGCAGAGTGCGCGGCGTTCGCGCGGCAGGCCTTGCCCAGCATCGAAGAACAGCGCTCGCTCGCTGCGCGGTTGTTGAAACAGCTCGGCGGCTCGCCGTTCACCTGATCACCCGGCGTGCATGATCTCGACCATCACCGGCTTTACGCCGTTGATGATGAACTGGATGCCGATCGCACCGAGAAGGAGCGACATGATCTTGGCGAAGACGAGACGGCCGCGATCGCCGATCACGTTCGAGATCGGATCTGCCGCCAGGAGTACGGCATACGAGAGCGCGCCCACGGCGATGATCGCGATGATGACCGCCAGCTTCGCCTCGAAACCGGGATAGAGATTCACGAGCACCATGACCGAGGTGATCGCGCCCGGACCGGAGAGCATCGGTACCGCGATCGGCACGACGGCAATCGACATCGGATCGATCTCCGCCTTTTTCTGATCGCTGTCTTCCATGCGTTTTTCACCGCCGGAGTTGTACGCGCGCCGATCGTCGTCGACGAGGGCGCGCATCGCGTTCGTCAAAAAGATGACGCCGCCCATGATCTGAAACGCAGGCACGGTGATGCCGAAGAATTTGAAGACGTAATTGCCCGCGAGCAGGAACGTGGTGAGGACCGCGATGCAGGCGATGGCGGCGACGAGCGCAACGCTCGCGCGCGTCCCGCGGCTGATGCCTACCGTGAGCGCCACGAACGATGGAATCACCGCGAGCGGGTTGACCATCGTGATCAGCGCGATGAACGAGAGGATGACGACTTTCGACAGCGGCATTGCTGTAAGTGTAGGACAACCTCTCAGGTTGTCAGCGTGTGGGGGGACAAGCTGAGAGCTTGTCCTACACCTTCACTGCCTTGTCCTGATCCACGTCGATGTACCAAACGAGTCCCCTGCACTCCCGCCCCGTGATCGCCGCAATCGCTTCGCAGTAACGCCGCACCTGCAGCGCATGCTCCCCGGCCTCGGCGCCGCTCTTGTAGTCGATCACGATCTCTCTGCCGTTCTCACGAATCAGCCGATCGATGCGGCTCTCACCATCGGCAAGCCGGATCGGCAACTCGCGCCCGATCGTCTCCGCCGATGCGATTCGCCGGAACGTCTCCGACCGCATCACGGTCTGCAGCCTTTGCTTCACCTGCGCGACGACATCCGTTGATGCGCCGAGCTCCGACGCGGCCGAGGAGAGTACGGCCAGAGGATCCGAAAGCCCATCCCAGAGTTCGAGCACGCGATGCAGCAGAATGCCGGCCGAGCGATCGCGGCGAACTGGAATCGCGAGCTTCTCGATTGGTTGCAGCGGAGTCAGCGAAGGATCCACAAGCTCGTTCGTCGCGACGGTCACTTCGAGCTGTGGATCGCGCAGACGTCTTCGCGTCCGCTCTCCCGCACCACGCGCCGCTACTTTCTCGAAGGCGACAGGAATTCCGTTCAGCGTGCGCAGCACGCGTCCCTCTTCCCACCATCTCGCGAACGAATCCTTCGCAAACCCGAACGCCTCGGTCAGACAACTGAAGAAGCCCATCTTCGAGAACGAGCTCGTGTTGCAGACGAACGCGACCTCGCGCTTCGCTCGTGTTACGGCGACGTAGAACAAGCGCCGCATCTCAGCCGACTCGCGATCGCTGCCGATCTCTCCGAGCCAGTGCGCGTTCAGCGTTTCGAACTGGCCGCGCATGACGAGCGCCTTCGGATCTTCCGTGAGGAAGATTTCGGGCGACTTCGTAGGGAACACGAGATCGGGCAGGATGACGGTGTCGAACTCGAGCCCCTTCGCGCCGTGCACGGTGAGAATGCGCACGGCATCGCGCGAATCATCGAGGAGCGACGGCTCGACTTCCTCGGGTTCCGCGCGGCGCCGCGCGATCTCATCGACGAATTGCCGCACCGAGCCGCCGATCTTCTGGTCGTACTCGAAGGCGACCGAGCGCAGATGTTCCAGGTGACGCTTCGAGCGCACGCCGTCAGCAGCAGCGTCGAAGACGGACTCGATGTGCGTCGTCTCGATGATGTGATCGATGAGCTGAGTGATGGTGAGCTGATGCGACTGCGCGCGGAAGCTGTCGAGGACTTCGACGAACGTGTTCCACGCCGGTGCGGTCGAAAGAAGTCCGGCCGTGATCTCTTCGTCCGTCAGCGCGAAGTAGGGAGTTCTCGCCGCGCTGATCGCGGCACCGCGATCGAATGGATACGCGATCGCGCGCAGCACGGCGATCAGATCCACCGGCGCGCGCCGATCGAGAAACTGCCGCGTCGGTGGAAGCACGTAGTCGATCCCGTAACGATCGAGAGTGTCGAGATAGTCGTCGATCTTCGTCAGCCGTCGGAAGAGAATCGCGTATTGCCGGAGCTCGCCGCCGCGCGAGCGGATCCATTCCGCGATCGACTCCGCCTCGCAGAAGTGGCGGTCGCTGCGATCGTCATGTTCCGCCTGCAGAAACGTGATCGGAGCATCGATCTCGACTGACGTCTCTTCTCGTCCGGCTTTCAGTGTGTGGTACTCGGGACGAAACACGTTCACGTCTTCCGGCAGCTTCGGGAAGAGCGTCGTGAAGAGCTCGTTGATCGCCTCGAGTAATCGTGGGTCGCTGCGATATTGATCGCGGATGATGCGATGTTCCGCGCCGTGATCGATCAGGCGCTTCGTCATCTGCGCATACGTCTCCGGATCTGCGCGGCGGAAGCCGTAGATCGACTGCTTCGGATCGCCGACAACAATCGTTTTGCCCGGCACGTAGTCGCCATAACGATCGCGCGCGAGGCGGTCGAAAATGCGCGCCTGCGTGCGGTCGGTGTCCTGGAACTCGTCGACGAACAGGTAGTGGATCTGACTGCGAATCTGTTCGAGCACCGACTCGTCATCGAGCATTCTCAATGTGCGAACGAGCAGGTCGTCGAAGTCGACGACGCCGAGCTTCTGCTTCTCGTCGTTGAGGAACGTGATGAAGCGGTCGGCCATCGACAGCAGTGCGAGCGCCGCGCGATGGCTCACGAGCACGTCGTACATCGACGAGTCCTTCTCGCCCGACGGTCCGCGCAGAACCTTCAGCGCTTCCGACACTCTCTCGTTTGCGCGGCCCCGCGGCAGATTGCGCGAACGGATCTCCGGCGCGATCGGTTCGAGGTATTCGATCCACTCGCCGATCGATCCGCGGCGCGGCGGATGCATCGCGACCCAACGTCCGATTGCACCATCGCGCACGTCGCTCAGCGCAACGAGGAGACGATCCTCCACCTTCGAGAGGTCCGACTCCGCAGCGGCACGCTCCGCAACGAGATCACGGCGTTCGGCGAGCGAGAAGATCGCATCGCGGATCTGAAAGAGATAGCCGCTGTGCCGTAGCAGAAACGACCACTCCTCGAGCTTTTCGTCGGTCGGATGCAGCCGCGTCTCTTCGTCGACCCATGCGTCGTAGAGCTGCGAGTGCAGCAGCGAGCGCTCGAAGCCCTCGATGATCTTGAAGCGCGGATCGAGTCCCGCTTCGATCGGAAACTGGCGCAACAACGACTGACAGAACGAATGAATCGTCTGCGACCGCAGCGAGTCGATGCGCTCGAGTTGCGTGACGCACGCACGCTGCCACTCGCTGCGCCGCTCCGGAGGAACGATCAGAAGCGGATTCGGTGATCCCGCCGGCCAGACGATGTTCTCGTGGCCCGCGAAACTCTCTTCGAGCTCGACCATCGCATCGCGAATGCGATCCGCGATCTCACCCGCTGCCTTTTCCGTGAACGTGACGAGGACGATGTGCTCCGGCGCCAGCCCTTCGTTCTCCAGCATGAGCTTCAACACCTCAGCCACGATCGCCGTGGTCTTGCCGGTGCCGGCTCCCGCCTCGATGACGAGATTACGTCGCGGCGCCGCTGCGCGCGGTGCGAAGAGAGATAGTTGCGAGCTCATGAGAGGAGTGTCCGCGCATCCTTGTGCTGCGTGACCGCGTACTTCTCCTCCGGCTCATGCTTCGTGCGGCAGGAGTGATTCACCGGGCAGTACTTGCAGGAGTTGAAGTCTTCGTCGCGTTCATTCGGAAACGCAGGGAACTCGCCGTTGGCGATTGCCTTCGCGAAGAGGTCGAGAGTCTCTTCGATGCCCGCCCGTTTTTCCGCGAGCTCGAACTCGAAGGAGGATGGCCTGATGCCGGCGACGAGCGGCTTGATCGCACCAGCGACGTCGTCGTGCTGCAGAAAGCGCGACGCCGCCATGGCGTACAGCGCGAGCTGCAGGCGTACGCCGCGGTCGATCTTGTCCCCCAGTTTCTGATGTCGTGTCGCCTTTCCTGATTTGTAATCGACGACGCGCAGGCGGCCGCCGCCGAGGTCGATGCGATCGATGGAGCCTTCGACGCGGATCGGTGTTCCTGCCGCGTCGATGATGAACGGCTCGGGATGATCGGCGTTTCCGCGTGCCGCGTACTTCGAGCCGAAGCGGAACTCGAAATGCTTCGGCATCATGCCGCGCTCGGCGAGGTCGGCGAAATCGCGCGCGATGAAATCACGAAGGATGCGCTTCGTCGTGCCGCGCTCGATCGTCCGCATCGTACGGTTGAACGGCGGGACTTTCTCTTCGATCTCGTCGAACGCTGCGTCGATCAGCGACTCGAGCCGCGCGACGAGCTCGCGCGGCAGCATCGGCAGATCCTGTGCAGCCTCGGCAATTTCCTCGCGCTGCAGCGAGCGATAGAACCGCTCGAGGATTCGATGATCGAGCGTTCCCTTGTCGCGATGATTGATCTGCAGCTCGCGCTCGGGGTCATCGATGTCGACGACGCCGAGGATGCGTTTGAAAAGGAACTTCTGAGGACATTCGCCGAAATCTTCGAAGTGCGTCGGCGTCACCGCAGCGAGCTGCTGTGCAAAGTGAGCCTTGAGAGCAGGTGAGGTGAAGTAACCATCGAAGATGCTGTTGGTGCCGGAGCGCGCGAGAAGCTGGAGCTGGCGCATCGTCATCCTGAGCCGCGAAGACGGCGAAGGACCCCCAGCATGGTCGGGGGGTTCTTCGCCGTCTTCGCGGCTCAGAATGACAAGGTCGCTCCCCTGCAGAAATCGCGATTTCCTCAGCACTCTGCCGAACCCATCGCTCTTTGCGTACGATGCCCGTACCTTCTCGCCCGCGGTTGCCGCGATGCTGAAGAGGAGTTTCTCTTCCTCTCTTCCTGTGCCGATCTCGCGCAGGCCCAATGCGCGACGATCGCCGTCGGGAATGAGCGGGTCTGCAGTTCGTCGCTGGGGAAAGAGGTCGTCCTGTGCTCTCGCGAGGAAAAGATGCTCGAACGTCCGGCCACGCAGCTTCATCACGTCGCCGAAGAACACCGTGCCGGTTGTGCGTGACGCGAGCATTCTCTGCTCTAGTGCATCGATGACCGCAGCGTGATCGAAGCGAATGTTCCACGCTGCAGCGCGGCGGAAGATCTCGGCTACCGCCGCGACTTCATCCGCTGCTGCGAGATCCATTTCCGTTTCGACGCGAAACAGTGTGCTGATGCGATTCAGCAGCTCGACCGGCGGAATCTCCGTCAATGCCTCGAGCTCGGCGACGAGCGCGATGTAGTCGTCGATGACCTGACGGCCGCCGCGAAGCAGACGCAGCTCGTCGCTCGTGCCTGCAGCAATACGCGCGCGGCGCGTCTCCGCATCGGCTTCATCGACGCGAATCCGTGTCTTCACGCGCAGGCCGTCGCGGATCAGCTCCAGCACTTCGGCGCGCGGAAAGCCGAGCTCGCGCAGCTTCATCAAGCGCACGAGCGTGCGGCCGATGCGATGCGCGATGAGCGGCGTCTCTTCTTCGAACGTCGTTGCGAAGCCGCGCGCGGCTGCGAAACGGTTAACGAGGCGTGCGTCGTACGGATCGATCAGGCGTGCCGTGATGCCGATCGAGCTCGCAGCCACACCTGCATAGAGGAGCAGGCGTACTTCGTCGCAGAGCGATTCGAGCTCCATGTGCCGCGTGTCGTATTCGCCGATGACAGGTGCGGGAGGTTCGGCATCGATCGCCGGTATGAATTCCATCGATGGCGCGATGGCCTCGATGAGCCGCCGCTGCATGCCCGTCATGTCATAGAAGCCGGCGACGATCTGCGGCGGAAGCTTCGTCTTCGATGCGAGCGTCGCTGCGCGGTCCAGCAGATCGGCGGCGTCGATTGCGCCGAGCTTCGCAATCAGACGCTCGTACTCGTACCAGACGCGCACGATCGTCTTCGTGCGCCGTGCATTGCGCAGCGAGCGCTCGACGCCGCGGATACGCCGCTCGAACGAGGCGAGCGTGAAGCCGCTGTCGCGCACATCGCGATAGGAGCGCTCGAGCATCGAGGCGATGCCGCGGCTCTCGAGCATCGCATCGTCGACGAGCCGCACTGCGGCCCTCATCGCGAGGCGGCGTTCTCCATCTGAAGCGACGCGCGGAAACTCTCGCGCGTCATTCACGATGCGGCGTGCGAGCGTCTCGAGCGTCTGAATGCGCAGCCCTGCGATGCCGTTCGGCATCGCGGCGAGCAATTCACGTGTGATGGCGCTCGCCAGGCCGCCGGAGGCGACGACGACCTCTTCGGCCCAGGGCGAAAGCGGATCGATATCGACACGCGTATTTGCGAGGCGGGTGGCGATTTCGCTGGCGATTTGACGGTATGTCGCGCTGCGGCGGGACGAGGACATTGAGTTATTCACATTTTATCTGCATGAGGCGGCATGATTCGCGCAATCTCCGACGGCATAATGCGCTTCCATGGGCAAACGGGACGTCCGTGTCATCGTCGTTCCCAAGCGCGTCACCGCGCTTCTGCTCATCCTCGTCTCCACGTCGATGCTGGCACTCGTCTGGTATCTCTCCGGCAAGACGTATGCGAGCGAGAGCCGGGGTGCGGTCGAGGAGGCGCGGACGCTGCTGCAGTTTCGCGCGGCATCAGACAGCCGGATGATCGCCGCTTCGATGCCGCTTCTGGCCGACTTGCTCGCCTTCGTTCCATGGGGCTTTCTCGCGTTCATGCTCGCCAATCGCAAGAGCCGGCCGTGCTTTCGCTCGTATCTCATCGCCGGCGGCGGTGCGCTGCTGTTTGCGCTGGCGATGGAGACGTGGCAATTCCTTCTTCCCACTCGTGTGACGAGCTATGGCGATGCGCTGTTCAACTGCGCGGGGGCGCTGGCGGGAGCGGCGCTCGCACATATGCGTCTTTCTGTTCACTTCCGGTTCGCCCTGTAGTCCCGGTTCGCCCTGTAATCAACGAGCCATGGCCATGATTCTGATTGTCGAAGACGATCCCAATGTTGCGAGACTCGTGGGGCTGGTCCTCACGCGCAGCGGACACACGTCGGAAGTAGTCGCCGATGGCCATGCTGCACTGGAGCGCATTCGCGAACTGCGGCCCGATATCGTTTTTGCTGACCTCGCCATCAAGGGCCTCTCTGGTCAGGCGCTCTGTTCGATGCTGAAGAGTGAAGAGGCGACGCGCTCGATTCCTTACATCATCCTCTCCGGCGATCGCGATCTCGCGGAAAAAGCGCAGGACTGCGGAGCCGACGACTACATGGGCAAGCCTTTTGAATTCGAGGACCTGCTTCGACTCGTTGCCAAATATGCTCAAAGCCGAACGACCGATTGAATCGCCCTCCGGGAGCGATCCCGTCGCCCGACTGATGAAGCGCCTCACGGACGAGGGCTTCGTCACCGACAACAGCGAACAGGATTGGACCGAATTCGGCGAGATCATCTTCCGCCGCGCGGAGAAGATCTCGTTCGCGGCAGGGGAGACGATCTTCATCTTCACGCGCGTGCCGGAGATCAACGAGCGCATTCTCCGCCAGACCTCACAGGCCGTCGTACAGTCGTACAGCGCGCGCAGTGTGTCGCAGAAAGCGCTGTCCGTTCTGCAATCGACGACGGTCTATCACTGCCTCGTCTCCGAGAGCGATCAACCTCATAACGAGACGCTGAATCCGTTCATCACGCGCATCGGTGGCGCGACCTTCATCCCGGTCGTGATCGTCCCCGACATCAACGAAGTGCTCTATCCGATCCTCGAAGAGAAGGTCGGCTCGATGGTTCCCCGCGTCCAGTATCTGCAGTACCTCCTTGGCGAGCGCCGCGAGACCGTGAACATGCACAGGCTGACAGTGCAGGCGTTCTACGTGTCGATCGCCGTGGTGGCGCTGCTGCTGATCGCGATCGGATTGTCGTTCGTGCACTAGAGAATCCATCAGTCCCATCAGTCCTATCCGTCCCATCGGTCCCATCGGCCACGTTTTGCCTGATGGGACGGATAGGACCGATAGGACGGATGGGACCGATGGATAGGTTCCTGATATCTTCCCCCGCGCATGTCCACCTTTCCCCTCCGTCCGCGCGACGTGTTCGACGAGCTTCGCCGCACCGTCGTCGGGCAGGACGAGGCGATCCGCGAGATCTCTGTCGCGCTCGTGAAGCATCTCGTCGGGCATCCTGCGCCGAACATGCTGCTCATCGGCAACTCGGGATCGGGCAAGACCACGCTGATGCGCGCGGTCGAGCAGTTCCTCGCCTCGAAGCCGGAATTGCAGACGCACTTCTCCAACGTCGTTCGCATCAACGCGAACGTGCTGGCCGAAGAGCATCAGGGCTACGGCCGGGCGGTGCTGGGGCGGTTGTATGAGAACGCGCGGAAGACGCGCGGCGAGGACGCTTCGCAGGAAGATCTGCTGCGCTCCGTCGAGCACGGCATCGTCTTCATCGATGAGGTGGACAAGATCCGCGCGCAGGTCAGCGGGCAACCGAATGTACGCGGCATCGTCGCGCAGGAAGCGCTGCTCACGCTGATGGAGAACGAGAACGTCGAGTTCGAGATCGATGGCGAGCGGCATGGCGTCAATTCGTCGAACATCCTCTTCGTTGCCGGCGGCGCCTTCGAAGAGTTGTATGACGCAGTACTGCGCCGCGCGACGATCGGTCAGGATGTCGCGCCGATGCGGCCCGTCGTCGTGGTCTCCGCGAGCGGAGAGGTGCGCGAGGAACTGCCGTTCCATCTGCGCGAATATCTCCGTTACGACGATCTTTTCCGCTACGGC
>Ga0157378_10003850_pt1 | contig 13273 bp, 17 predicted proteins | sample M65metaG_FD_115309 | JGI IMG/M metagenome (GOLD analysis project Ga0157378, IMG submission 115309) | Miscanthus rhizosphere microbial communities from Kellogg Biological Station, Michigan, USA - M6-5 metaG | ecosystem: Host-associated > Plants > Roots > Rhizosphere > Soil | place: USA: Michigan...
CAAGAAGACAGTGATAATTATCCGAGCCTGGGCATTGCTCCTGGAGTGACGGCGATTCCTTTTGTAGCTGTATCATTTTCGGGCGCAAGATTCCCCATGTTGTTGTAATCATCAAGTTTGGTGTTGCATGTCTGTAGTATCCGGCAGAGGCTGTCCTCACTTATTAAATTCCGCCCAACGGGCAAATGAATAAACAGTAGCGTCATCCTTTAAGACTAACAAAATAAAAAGATTCCCAAAGAAGTCCCTCAGTTTGTTTAGCGGATAAATGATGGAGATCCCCTTACCTCCTAGCCTCTTCGTATTATGTCGCGAGCTAGAGGCTACGGGGGTGGGTTTACTTTACCGCCATAAGGTTGAGTATGGCATCTATGACCTCGCCAATTGGCCGTATGGCATCAGCTATCATTGCGCTATAGTCGTGGTATTCTGCTTCTTTCTGAATGTTGGCGGCGATTGCTCTAGCTAGCTCGTGCAGATGGGTACCGTAGTCATGATCTCTCGGATTAAGAAACCCTTTTATGAATTGTTTGCTCATTGGTTCTAAGCCATATGATGTGACTGCACAATGCACGGATTGCTGCTTCGTTTGACGAGCCGCCGCAAAGGAAAATCGGAGGGCTGCTAGCCTTCGTTTTTTGAGCCAGTGCCGCTACTTGCTTTGCGTCAATGCGCCATTCGTGTTGGTCGAGCCATTCCTTTGTCCGTTCGGGCATTCGTTGAATTCGGCGGCTCGTCCACCAGTTACGCGGCTAAACCAGACACTCGTCCCATTGTGCTCTGTATCATGGGCTTCGTAGCCGAGCCCCGAGAGCTCTTTTGCGATGGTGGACTTGCCGGCTGTGGATATCCCGGTAATAAAGATTAATGACACGGGGGTTTAGATGTCAGCTTAGAAGGAATCGAATCCGTGCAACACGTTGAAAGACCTAAGCGAACAGAAGGACGATCACGGATGATCGTCCTTCTGTCTGTAATCTGTGTGTGGTACGCGCTGGTCGAAGAAGTTCGAGCTAGCATAAGCTTAAATTTCTAGCTCGACAACAATGCCGCGATGGTCGGAGCTACCTTTTGGTAGTACTTCAAAGCTCCTTACGGTGAAATGCTCCGAGATCAAGGTGTGGTCTAATTGGGCAAATGGATTAGCGGCACTGAATGTTGGCTGATGTTGTCCATCGGCATCTTTTAATCCAGTACTTTCTAAACGTCTAATCGTTTTACCACTGGCCATTTCGTGCAGGCGATAAAATACACTGCCTTGTCTGCCTAGGTTGTTAGGCATAGGTTTTCCTGTTGGGTCAGTTTTGGGCCATAGTTTAAGGACTACCAATGTGTGAATCAATCGGGCTTTCCGGAATAGCTTACCTTTGGCGTCGGCGCGGTGAACTGAGTTCATATCGCCGGTAAGGATAGTTGGAATATTAGCGATATCGATGAGTTGGAACAGGTCATCAAGCTCCGCTTGGCGTTTGGATTCGCTCCGGTCATTCAAATGCATGCCAAGCAGATGTATGGGTTGGTTCTTTTTGAACTGCAACCAGCTTTCTATAATGTTGCGCTTGCCGATTCGGGTGAGGCGTGGCTTTTTATCTCCAACAAGCGGCTTGCGAATAGCGATTAATATGCCATGCCGGTCATTACGGTCATCCTGCTCGTCATAAGGCCCATAAAACGCATCGTATCCAAGTGACTCAAGCTGCTCCACTGGCTTAGATAGAGCCGTCTCGGTTCCTGCCTTGTATGCTTCCGTGAATACGGCCGCATCTGGTTTCATTTGGCGCATTAAGCCTATATATTCTTCTGACGTGCCAGCTTCACTGAAACCATCGAGGGAATTTTGTGAGTAGATTTTAATCACCATGGTAGCCTCATGATAACAAAAAAGACGCTCATAGCGCCTTCTTATAACGTATGGGTTTTAATTACCCTGCGGCGTCTTCAAGATTTATAGAGGCCAAAATCGTGGTATGCACTGGTCGAAGAAGTCCGAAATCTAATCAGAGACTTTTTGATAGCTGCTTAAAAAACTCTAGTGAATACGCATAATCATTTGTAGCCATGTCCCGAGCTTGCTGATAGGTTATTGACTGCCATTTGCGCTCGAGATGCTTATTGGTGTAAAAATCGTCAACGATGTCTGCGAGCGTATCACCTTTTAGTGTGCGTACCATGATGATGCGAGCTACGCCAATTGGACCAAAGACGTCTAGTTTATCGGCATCACGCAGCAAGGCTACCTCAACTGGCTCATCGGCCGTTTTGTATTTTGCATCTGAGCCGTGGTTTGCAATAGCGTAGAGCGTGGCCGCAATCTTGCTTTTGGGAAATGAGATTTCTTGTAGAATTTCGGATGCAAATTTATCGTCAAATTCGTGATAATTTTCGCCGCTCCGGTCGGGATAATACGCCGCCATGTCATGTAGTAATGCTGCGCCAGCCACGATGTCGGCATCATACTGCAAACCTATTTTTTCGGCTAGCAGAAGGGCGTGTTCATACACTCGGCGATGATGGTCTGGTCCGTGACTTCGCAATGGGTTCGTGGCGGTATCATATCGTTCTTGATTGGCTTGTAATAACTTTTGTGCGAGAGGGGTCATGCGGTAACTATAACAAAAAACTCCGGAGAAGTTTTAATTACCCTACAGTATCGATACATTTTATAGAGGCCAAAATCGTGTTACGCTCAGTGGGTAAAAGGTGGAACACCTTTTACCCGGATGTCTAACATTTAGTAAGCGGACTTCAACAACTAGGTTTAACGTTTCCCTTTGACCCAATGCTCCTTCAGCTTGCTGACCACCAAAGTGGAAAGAAAGAATCCTAGCGAGGGCACTATGGCATTAATGGTTGGCTTATCGTTCTTGATAATTAACAAAAATCCTAGGACTATGAAGTACGTTACGACAATGATTGCTAGTTTGCGAGTAGCACTTGTTTCCCATGCTTTATTAAGTTCTACGCGCTTATTACGTTCTTCTAGTGCCGCTACTCGAGATGCTAGTTCTGTTAATTGGTCTTGTTCGTTCATGCTGGTAGATTATAGCCCAAAAGGATTCGAACTCATGAAACGGATTGGAAAATTTAGAACAAAACAAAAGCCGTCCATGTTTGGACAACTCTGTATTTGTGAACTGTGCGTGGTACACGTCTAGGGTTTTTAACTGGAACTAGCTCAAGTCGGAACTGTTGCGATGGGATGAACTGGCTGGTCAGTCTCTACTGTATGTTCCTGTACAATACTAACGAGTAGTATCTGAGCCTTAGTACGCGTAAGTTATAGCTTTATAAGCTGAATGTCTGGCTGGTATGGAAACTTCTTTACAAACTCAAAGCAGTCAATATCAATCTTTTTATCTTCATCAACTAAATCATTAAGTCTCGATGCAAATACAATTCTATCTACACCTGCAAATATCAGAGCCGTCAAACACATCGTACACGGCTCGCAGTTACCGTATGCGGTAACACCCGTAAGCTTACGACCCAGTTTCTTATTTGCCAATGCAATAGCCTTCATTTCAGCATGTGATGCTGTTAATCCATCTTCTCGCTGAGAGTTAAATGTCTCAGCGATGATTTCTCCATCCTTACTTACTAACAGCGAGCCACAGCCGACAGGTTCTTTAGATTGTGAGGCTAAGCTTATGGCTTGTCTCAGATACTTTTCATCCATTTCAGTAGTTTACCAAATAAAAAGACTCCTACGAAGAAGTCTTTTAACGCTTATGCTTGGTACGCACTAGTCGAAGAAGTCCGAACTAGTTTATGTAATATCTAGCAAGGGATAGGCCGCTATAGCTGGTTCTTCATATGAATGAGCTTCACGGATAGCTTTGATTACGCTGAGGACATCTGCCTCATCGCACTCAATTTCGATGCGTTCTTCGTTAACACTTTCGAGTTCACCAACTGTACCAATCGTAGGATGGGCGCCTTCATTTGGAAGGAAACGGCCTGTACCTTTTATTGAAAAGCTACAGAAGCTATAGTTGCCGATTCTACCGCCGCCAGCTGTGCCGATTGCCTGGCGCAGTGAATCTGCTTCGTTCTCCGGTACGTTTACTACTACCATCACTCGTTTCATGCCAATAACTCCAAGAGCTCAGAGAATTGGTCCGTTTGCGTGCTGCCTTTTACGAAATGTCCTTTGTCGGTGTACTCTTTAAAATCCAAGTCGCGTACTCTGCCACGCAAAATATCTACCGTCTGGAGTATGCTCGGCTTGTCGTCACTAGAAACAAATACCGTAACACTCGTTGTCCGCCTCGGAAAATCAGGGTCAATTGCAAAGTCGAAGAAATCTGCGGTATCGGAGCGAGGATTACTATCGGGGTTAATCCATGGTGCGACTAGCGCGACTTTGCCGACCTTCAAATCTTTGTGCTCGCTGAGGTAGCGTACCAAAAAGCCACCGCCGCAGCTATGACCAACTAAGATTGTGTCTGGCGCAATGTCAAAGCGTTCGAATTCTTTTACCCATTCATCGTAACGTGGACGGAAAGGGAATGGTGGTTCAATAGATACTGCGTGAATATCCTTGAGTATAAGCTGACGCTTGAGCCAGCTGAACCAATGGTTTTCGCTATTGCTTGGTGTGGTTGGGTCATAGTGTTCATCTTTATCGGGGCGGCCGGGAACTAATATTGCATTCATAGCTACTTTCCTGAAATCCCGTATCCACCGTCCACTACCAACACTTGGCCGGTTACGAAGCTGGCTTCATCACTAGCTAAAAAGACCATGGTTTCAGCAAGTTCTTTAGGCTGAGCCGCACGCCCCAGTAAGGCAGTTTTGACCTGTGCATGCACAGCTTCAGTCCACCCACCGCTCATATGTGTCATCGTAAACCCCGGAGCAACTGCATTAACCGTAATGTGCGGAGCAAATTCTTTAGCGAGTGCGGACGTGAGGTTGTTCACAGCGGCTTTGCTGGCAGAGTAAGCCGTAATACGGCTGGATGCCATATTTTCCACCCCACGTATCGAGGACACATTCACGATACGACCGTACTTAGCTTTAAGCATATGTGGCGCAACGGCTTGGATAAAATGAACCGTACCCATTACGTTAACCTTGAAGACGTCCATCCAATGTTCGTCGTCAGACTCCAGGAACGGTGCAGCGGCAGCCATGCCAGCACAATTTATAAGCGCGTCAATTTTGCCGGTCTTTTTAATCACCTCAATGACTGCGGATTCCACCGCTGTTTTGTCGGTAACGTCGCAGAGCACGTATTCACTCTGCAATTCTTTGGCTAAAGTTTTTAGCTCGTCAGTTAGTACGCGGCCATGCAAGACAACTGTTGCTCCACGCTTGTGCGCTATGCGGGCAGCAGCAGCTCCCATTCCACCTCTAGATGAACCTGTTATAAGAATAACCTTGCTTTCGAGTGTCATGAGGCTGACTCCTGTTAATCTTCAGACTATAGCTTACCACCATAGGTACCCAAACTCATCCAACGGATATGGAAAATTATCAAAACAAAAAGACAGCCATATTCAACTGCCTTTATATCCGTAAGTCAAGTGTGGTACACCCGAAGGGATTCGAACCCCCGACCTTTGGTACCGGAAACCAACGCTCTCGGTACGGATCTTCCGGGCGTGGAAGAGAATTACATCTAACTTGTCACTATCCTCTGTAGAAATACAAGTTTGTAATGTGAGTGAATTGATTAGATGATAGCATAAGCGAAGCGGGAAGTCAATTGAGTGGGCCTCCTCGTCCAAAGAAAAAGCCCCTTTCGGGGCTTCGGGTTAAACACCCTTGGTGATGCGATTTGGTGTGTTCATTTACGTAGTCCTCCGTATTTAAGAACCAATAGTATTATAGCACCTGCTAATAGTAGATATAAGCCCCAATTTACTCTTTTTGCTCTCTGACCAATAATCTTTGTACACATGCGGTTGGCATCTAAATAGTCCTCTCGAAGGAACAGCAGAAACTTTTCCACGGTGTCATATCTATTATCTTTGCCGTTATCAATCTGTTCAATTTCACCCATATCGCCGGGGATAAACCAGTCGCCTGAAGCAATTGCGCTAATGAGAAGGAATGCAGCAGTTGCTAGAGCAAATACCCCAGCTCCCAAAAACACATGTTCTGCAGAATCTGAGGCGTGAATCTCTGTATGGTCGTCTGCAGCCAGTATGAAAGTCACTATCGCAACCTCACCTGCAATCATACCTAATGCTTTTATACGCAGCTGGTCGTAGGCATTACTAATATGGTCATGGACGCGACGAAGCTCGTCGAGAGCGACTTTTAGAACCTGCACCTTTGCTGTCTCGGTTTCAACAACTACTGGGGATTCTTCTATCCCAAGCGGTTGCAATAATTCTCTTACCTTGATTAAGGTGTCAAGATGTTTATTAACGGCAGACATGTTTATCCCTCATGCCCACCACGTTACTTTCTTCTAGCATAGGGGAATGGCTCAACGGAGGCAAGCAGTAGCACTATTTATTCGCCGGCAGCACTCGCGCGCGTTGCTTATGCTGTGCTATACTTTAGTTATCAAACAATGTTTGGTGCATTTCGACAGCAAAAAAGCCCCGGTCACTAGGACTAGGGCTTTTTTGTTGTCTTTGGCTGTGCCAGCTATGTGGCAATGGTCAGGGGTACGAGATTCGAACTCGTAACTTGTGCATTTCGACATGCATGCAGCTTACGAGGCTGCTGTTTTATCCATTAAACTAACCCCCGCCAGTGAAATGAAAAAGTGCCCGTGAGTGGTGACGGCCGTTCTACTTACCGTCATCACTCACAGACACTCTGTAAAGGTGGTGTAGAACGGTTCGTCGTTGTTCCCTCCGACGCTTATAATATTATACCATTTTTTGCCTCCTTACGGTTAGCACTCAGCGCAGTTTAGACAATTTCACAACGGTTTGAACCTAGGACCCCTTCCTTACCATGGAAGTGCTCTACCACTGAGCTATCGCGGGTGTTTACAAAACAGCTGCTCTGACGCTGTGCAAATCTTGCTGATGACTCCCAGATAAAACAAAAAGCACCCCCGTCTTTCAACAGGGGTGAACTATGTCGCACAACTTACCATTGTGCGCTATAAGCGGAAAAAGCAAGATGTAATTTTCTCTGTGGTACGCTCAGTGGATAAAAGGTGGAACACCTTGTACCCTGATATCCTGCGTTTAGTACAGGGGTTGGAGCGTCTTGGACTAGAATGTCACAATGGCGTGGTGAGCTATGCGAGCTTGGAGGATGGCAATGTTTAGTACATTCTTCAGGCGAGAGGTTCCGGCGGATTTTACTGGCTCGCAGCTATACAACCAGGACAGTTTTTATGCTGCGTTTCTAAAAGACCTGAACAAATGCCAGCACGAAGCTATTATTGAGTCGCCGTTCATCACACGACGCAGGCTGCAAACTTTGCTGCCGACGATCCAGAAGCTCAAAAATCGAAGAGTCCGGGTCGTTATAAATACACGAAATCCGTTAGAAGAAAAAGACCATATGCGTGACGGAGCTATGCGAGCTATTGCCGAGCTGCAGCATCTGGGCGTTCAGGTATTGTTTACTGGCGGGCATCACCGTAAGCTTGCCATCCTCGACCGGCAGATTTTATGGGAGGGCAGCTTGAATATCTTATCGCAGAGCGATAGCTGCGAAGTAATGCGCCGGATTCCTTCGGTTCAGCTCGCTTGGCAAATGACGCGCTTTATAGGTATTGATAAGTTTATTAGCTAACACCTTTGAGGGAATTAATGATAGAGTGGAGGTGAAATGGACAAACCATACGAAGCGAACGAAAAAGATATTGAGAGCGTGATGCGCTGGCTGGCGATTAATGACCCTGAAAACGCCACGCGCGATGATGCAGTTGCCATGCTCCACGATTTACGGAGCGGCTTTCATCAGATGTCTCACAGCAATCCTGAATTGCTTATGAAGCTCAAGGCAGAGCTGAGTGAAAAAGAATCCGACTAGAAGCTATGGCATTGACTGCCCATAAATGGGAACTCGCGAATGCGACAGACATCCTAGAATGGATGGAAGCATCTGGCGTAAAAGAGCGCTTACTTAGTGATATATGTATGGCGGTAAAGCAATGCGTATACACTACAAATCGAAGCGAATCTAGCTTTAGGTATGAAACTATTAAGCAATATCCGGATGCTCTAGCAAAATGTGATGATATTGACTTTAACGATCGGGCTCAGGCAGTGGCGTATCTTGCTTTACATATGGCGGATAGATATTGTCGCACATGGCTCGTCTTAGAGCAGGTCTTGGCAGCCGGTAAGCTGCCCATTGGGAAAAGTGGAAACTTCTCAGTATTAGACGTTGGATCAGGTCCAGGGCCAGGCGTATTTGCCGTACGCCACTTCTATGCCGCTCTTGCTCACTACGCGAAACTACACAATTCCCAGTTTAAGGTTGAAGTTGTGGGCAGAATAGGTATTGTCGAACGGAGCTACGGCATGGCTAGCGTCATGCATCACTTCGCTGAATCCTTACTAATGATCGAGCGGGGTGACGCCCCGACCCGTAAAAGAAATCCCTGCTTTGATGAGCTAATCACCTCATCCATTTCATTTCACAGCGGGCATCAGGACTTCGAGAATTTCAATTTTGAAGACATGCATATCGCACCCAGATACTGGATCACGGCTAGCGAAGAAGCGCCGACAGAAGATCAAGAAGAGACACATGCAGCATCAAGGCGCACACCCACCGCTTACTCTCTTATCCTGATGGTCAACTTCTTAACGACTGAGCAAATGACAAAGCAGTTTGACGGAGCGTTGGACAAACTAATGTGCCGTGGATTGACGCCTGGCGGAATAATCCTGTGTATCGGAGCGCGCAAAGAAGTCGAAGAATATCGCAGGATATACGACAAAATAGATCAAAAAGCCCATGATGCAAATCTTAGAAAAGTAGAGTCACTTGATGATCCTCTTAAAGCCGACGAGCCACAATATGTGCCTAAGATGCTATCACAGCTCTGCCATGAAATATGGCGTTACCTATCAGTAGATAATGACACGACTGACGTAGAAGCGTCGTTAAAAAAGATGGGTTGCGAGGATATCTTTAACCCTAACGTAAATTTTGATTTGCCCTTTTTCTCTGCTCATGTGTATAGGAGGGGAGCCTAGCCGGCCTTCTTAAAAGGTACTTTGAGCAAAGCCCCAGCGGTTGTATTTAATAGGGCCTGATACTTATCGTAATCTGCCTTGGTGTCCACTAATGGATGGAAAAGTACTATGGCCATCTCACGTTTGGCATTATCGTAATATCTGATCTCCATAGCATCTTTTGTGATGATTTCGTGATCTTCATGCATTCGTACCACGAATCGACCCATTTCTTTCTGTGATTCAACATACTCCTCACCGATTAACATACGAAACGCATCCCATTTTTGCATCGCGTCAACTTTGGCATTTACCTCCGCATCGCTTAATTTAACCTTCTTTTCTTTGATGACATTTGTGTAGCTGGCTTCGGACTCGTGCGCGATATAATTACGCTTTCGCTTTATCCACTTAATCCAATCATTCATTGTTGATTCTGAGTATAGGCTGTAAAGATCATCGTTCTTTGTTTTTAACTGCTCCAAGAACTTCTCATGTTCTATGTTAGGACGAACATCTTTCCCGCTTATATCAAAGAGTTCAGTGAGTAGTCTTCCCATGATGTCGAATGAGCCGGAGAATAAGAAGTAAAGGTTGCCGAGGTGATAGTTAAGTTCGAATGAATAAGCATAAAAATTGTCATAGCCGTACGAGTCTTTAATCTTGTAATTACGTTCGGCATAATGCTTTCTCTGGATCAGAGATAGTATGATTTCTTCGCAATACCTTATTTGTATGGCTTTATGCTGCAGGGCTCGAACGAAGCTCATGTGTGTACTTGTGTAGCCTAATTCCCTGACTGCTATATTATTCAGAATCCGAAGGTTGTCTAGAAGTGGTTTGGTTTCGATATATTTCGAGAACCAAGTTGCATTCCATACAGGCTGATTGAAATCCCATGGTACGTTTTTCCCTGTTACATATGCCTCTATCTCATTTTCAAGCTGCGCTGTGGTTTCGGCGTATTGGAACGGTTTACCAGTTTTGTAGAGATCGATTATAAGTTTTAGATTATCGCTATAAATGAGATCAATATTATTCGAGTGAGCGTAGCTCAGTATTTGATCTATATCCTTATTAAGATCGTCAAAGACACTGTAGCTATACTTTTCTTGGTTAGAAGCAAGACTTTCAGTGCTCGCAACTCTTATCTCGATTTCAAAGTCAGCACCCATGTCACTAATATAGTGTTTTAGTATTTCGAGTTTTTGCATCAAAGAGTATAAATAGCTCTCGTCAGCATTCAGTAGCATTACCCTAAAGATAGTATTAGGCGCAGGATGTATGTTTAGCTCCGGGAAAGTCATACCCATTTATTGTTGGCATCGTAGCTCCTTATAGGGCAGCATTATCGCTTGAACTCTTCAAAACTCTCACGTGCGGTTTTAAAGATGAGTTTCACAATATTGTAGTGAGGGTCATTTTTATCTACACGATGCAAATTCTTTATCTTTGAACGCATTCTCTGTGAGAGCTCTTTAATATCTCGTAACTTATAATAGCCATGAAGGTTCTCTGTAATAAATGGTTCATAGCTCGTTGTTATCAGACGGGGCATAAACAACTCCAATAGAATGTAGCGAGCGCTCCCATCATACTGGCTAACATTATCCACGGTGCCGCCGCCTTTTAGTGAGTCGATCAGCCCTTGGTCCATGTAGGTGGCTTTATCGTTATAATCAACTTTCTGTGCGAGTAGCTTAAGGTGCTGAGGCACATTTCCCGCTCCATGTTCTGTTAGGGGCTGATACTCCTCACTTTGTCCAGCCGACAGCATAGTAGGCGTCCTCTTAGTAGGGTCATTCGCATCAATACGGTCATTTGAAACGGGGTAAATATAATCCTTTCGATTCCGGCTTTCAGCTAAGAGATTTTTGATGTCAGTTAAGTACTCCGAATATTCCGGAGTAAATACCCTAGCGACAGCATTACCTTCTCCGGCACTGGAATTCTCGGCAATATCCGTTATCGCTTCCTCAAGAATTGAGATGTGTAGCAGGGCATACCAGCACAGCGTTGATATGCTGCGCGTACTTTCATCTTGAAGCGTCTGGGATTGCGCTGCTCGCGGGTCTTTTTGTATCAATTCAATCAGGTCCGAGTCGTTATCGATATCTTCCCAGCCATCCAAAAACACATTCTTTAAAGTTGTTAGTGTGTTATTGATTGAAAATTCTGCATCAGTAGCTTTACGCAAAAAGGTCTGAGCGTCTACTTGCCGCTCTAGGCCAAGACTCTCTCGAACCGCATTAGCTACAATCGTCTTATGGACCGGCATAACAATCAGGAGGTTCGGGAGCTTACGCAGCTTCTCTACCAACCGCAGGACCGCAACCATTTCGTCTGGCTGTAGGCGATCAATATCGTCGATTGTGACAATAATGGTACGCTTCTTTTTGGCCAGTGTCTTAAAGCGATTATAGAGTCGGTCTTCATTGCTATCCGTAGGAGACTTCTTCCAGCCGCGTTCGATATTTGCGGTAAAAATACCTGCATTAAGTCCAACTTGATATTTGGTATCGTCAGCAGGAGTTGCCGACGCAATTACATACCTAGCCTCCGTACGCATATCCAGCCAATGCTCTTTCCAGAGTCTCTCAGAAAGCGAATGGATAAAATCAGCTATGGACTCATTAACGTTGCCGAAAGGCAAAAACGAGTACTCCATAGACATGATGGTTCGCTTACCTTTGGATCTTACTTTCAAGTCCTTTACTAAGGCTCGAACGGCTGTCGTTTTCCCGGCGCCCCATGAACTGTTTATGACTATGACGAAGCCATGACTTTCGAGCTTAGCATGCTGACTACCGGCAATGAGCTGGAATAGATTTGTTCTCCATGTTTTTAGCGCAGTTCGAATATCTTCTCCTTCGAGATCTGCGATTAGACGAGTGTCATCTTCGGCTTTATCGATGCGCTGTTCAAACTCAAATGCCATTACAGCTCCAACTCAATAGCCAAAGAGCCAGAAAAGCTATGCTTATTGCAACAAAGCGGCCGTAGTGGCTAAACCACAATAAGTGGCTGCTCATTAAGTTATAAAGACGCACCAACGCTATAATCGTAAAAATAAGGACGCCTATAGCCAGCCAATTCTCAGGCTTGAGTGCTGCTTGAACATAAGCTAAAAGCCGATCTTCAGAGCAGTACGTGTGGTTATCGAAGATTTGCCATGCTTTATATCTGAGCAGCGATATTACCAGCAGTAGTGCACAAGAAAGATAAAAAGTAATCTGCTTTAGGTTCCGCTGAACATATAGCTGCATACATGCCCGAATTATACGCTTAGAACTCAAGTAACTAAACTAATCCATCTTCGCTAAAACTGAAATAGTGTTCCTTTGTTACAATTATATGATCTCGCAAGGTCATACCAAGTATCTGAGCGGCCGCAACTAGCTGATTAGTAGTCGTCATATCTTGCTTACTAGGCTCCGCAGCGCCAGATGGGTGATTATGCGCAATGATCACCGCTGCCGCACGATCTTTGAGCGGCCCAGCAAACACTTCACGCGGGTGAGCGATAGAAGATGTCAGCGTACCGATTGTGACAGTCCGACGTGCAATCAGCCGGTCGCCGCTATCCAGTGAGAGGCAAAGTAAGTACTCCTGCTTTTTATTGCGAATGAATCGGAGGTGGTGGAGCGCGTCATCGGTGGTGAGTATTGGTTGGGCATCACGCATAAATAACCACTACGCCACCTTTAGGCATCCAGCTTGTCATCATATGGAGCTGCTCTTTGCTGAATGTATACGTTATATATATTGTCCTGCACATTGGCGGAAAGGACACAAATGTTTCTGCTGTGCCGAATGTAGCCGCCGCTTCAAGTGCATCCTCGGGCGGCTTTGCCGAAAATCTTAGCGCTTGCCGCCAGGAAATCTGCCTATTGGCCTCAAGGATTTTAGTAGCATCCAGTGTACTCGCTCGCTGGTGCTGTAACTTCCTGGTTTCTATTGCCCACTGCTTTCTTGTGGAGGCAAGTAGAGCAGCGGGCTTATCAGTTACGACAACAGCTTTACCGTAATAGCTGGTGTCGTATAGCTGCTCCGCCAATTCTTTCGATAAAACCTTTGGCATTGCGTGCTGAATAACCGACAAATTGTGCATTTTTATACCCTTACAATTAGTAATAGTTTCATCTGTAGCAGAGTAGCGCACTCTC
>Ga0157378_10003857_pt1 | contig 13263 bp, 8 predicted proteins | sample M65metaG_FD_115309 | JGI IMG/M metagenome (GOLD analysis project Ga0157378, IMG submission 115309) | Miscanthus rhizosphere microbial communities from Kellogg Biological Station, Michigan, USA - M6-5 metaG | ecosystem: Host-associated > Plants > Roots > Rhizosphere > Soil | place: USA: Michigan...
GGTCTGGATCGTTAACTTGCCACCAGCAGGCATGGCGTCCCGCGCGTTAAATACCAGATTCATGATGACCTGCTCCATCTGATCGACGTCGGCCTTCACCCGTCCCAAGTTGGAATCGAGATCCAAAAACAGATTGATGTCCTCGCCAAGCGCAGAGGGCAACAGTTCCGCCGTTTGAGTGACGAGGGAGTTGAGATCTAACACCCTCGGTTGAAGTACCTGTTTGCGGCTGAAGGCTAGGAGCTGCCGCGTTAATGAGGAGGCTTTGATCGCGGCCTTCAGGATCTCATTCAGCTCCTGACGCAGTGGATTATCGGGGCCGGAGGAAGAGAGCGAAAGCGCGGCGTGGCCGCGAATGACCATGAGCAAGTTATTAAAGTCGTGGGCAACACCACCCGCCAACCGCCCTACCGCCTCCATCTTCTGCACCTGCCGCAACGCCTCCTCGGCTTGTACGCGTCCGGCGATCTCTCTCTTTAGTAATTCAGCTTGAAGATGGGCCGTTTCCCCCATATAGACAGCGAACGCTAATAAACCAGCCATCAGGATTCCACCGAGAAAGGCAACGTTCGGCAAAGAAGAACGCGCGTTGGTGAGTGTTTCTGGCCTCGGCCAGACACGAGCTCGCCAGGTTAACCCTCGAAACTCGATATCCGTTTCCTGGGCCTCCGCACGGCGTGAGTCGGATCCCGAGCGACCGTAGATTTCTTCGTCGCCGTCGTATACCGCCATCCAGTAGTTCTGTCCCACGTCTTGGAGGATCGAGTCAAACAGCTCTTGATAACGGAATACGCCTAGCAGAAAGCCCACGAGTTTGTTCTCCGCAAAGACGGGAACAAAGACCAGGAATCCACGACCGCCCACTTGCAGATCCATCGGCCGTGTAACCATCACGCGCCCGCTGTCTTCGGCGTGCTGGAGGGGCACACGCCAGCGCGCATCGGCGCCCAAATCCGTGCCCACATCGGCTTCGTTCCATGACTCTGACGCCACCCACCGCACGTGGAACGTCGGGTCTACCCACTCGATAGCTTGACAGCCGCCGTAGCCACTGACCAACAGCGCCGCATCGGGTCCGTTGTCTTCGTCACCTGACAGGACACGAGCTTGCCAACGCCCAGCCAAGCGATTCAACAGCAGAATTCTAGCGTTTAGTTCTGACTCTACCTTGTTTTTCACAAACAAGGTCTGCGCTGTCGTCGCGGCGTGGGCAGTAGCGCGCTGCTCGGTAAGCAGCCGCTGCCAAAGAACTAGCGCAGCCAATATTGCTGTTACGCCCAGAATGGCTGGCAACAATAGCCGGTCGATGAAGCTCCTGCGCATTTGTTTTTCTCGAATTCGGCAGCTGCCCACGCCACGGGCAGGTCGCCGCTATCAGCGAGAGACTATCTGGCCCCTAAATCTCGTTCCGTCGAGGAAGATTAATAAATCATCAGGAAGTTCTTCCTCCACAGCCTCTGCCACCGATTTACTCGCGCCTCATAGCAATCGCCGGAAATCTCGTGTGTAATCTGGCGACGACTAAAATGCTGCTCTCCTCATCTTGGAGAAGTCAAGGTGCAACCAGCCTGTTTTTATCGTCCAAGTCGGCTGAAAGCTAAGCGAACTGGACACGGGTTGTATTATGTTCCGCCCGCATGCGATGCAATACAGTATTTGCCCCATCTTTTGGACGAAAGCCCTCCACTTGCAGTCTCTTTGGTTCAGTATCACTGCTAATCCCAGGATCAGGCGGCGGACGCCTGGGGCTGCCGCTCCTTCGCACCCATGAAGATGAGCCACAGCATGATGGCGAGTTCGCCGAACATCACCGGAAAAACCCAATTGGAGACCCTCTGTTCGTATTGCGGCCACAATATGCCGGTGACGCTCGTAGCCAGATAGGCGAAGCAGTTGAGCATCAGCCAAACGCCGAGGATGCGCGGAAGAAACCGCGACCTGTACACCAGCAGGCCAAAGGGAAACAGCCAGAGTCCCCAAAATACCTCGTTCGCAAGTATCCCTTGGCCATGCATCCGAAGGAACACCATGACGAGGGCGTCGCGCTGCGGCTTGTCGAAGGCAGAGAAAAAGTCTGCCCCACGGGCGAGCAGCAGCGCAGCTGCGTCATTGATGGTGTTGAGGAAGTAGATCGGCGTCACCATCAGCGCGCCTAGGATTACCACCAGCCGAGCCAAGCCTTGGTCCACTCCCTTGAACAGCCGGTAAAGGGCCAGTGTGAGAAAGATGACCATGGTCCCGGTAAACAGATCGCTGAGGATGCCGAGGCGGAAAAGCGTCTCGTGCGCGGCAATATTGTTGGCTGTTGCGCTCGCATTCCCTGCCACAAACAGCTTGCTGGGAATGTAGATGAGGCGCAGGGGTGCAGTGAGGAGTGTGAGGTAAAGTAGTCCTGCGATTCTGGCGTTTCTGCTGAGCGAGGTCATGTGTCCTCCTGGAGGCGGGATTTTAGCCCCAGGTACGGGGCGCGGCATTGAAAAGTTTCCCAGCCTGCTGAATTCGCCGTGATGACGGTTGGACTCTACAGCCAGTGCATGGGAGGGAACTCGCAGTACGAAGCCATCGCCCGGCATCCGGACCTATTTAAGAACGTCAAGTGCATGTGCAGCCTGATGGTTCCTTCCATGTCGGCCATATTCCAGGCATTTTCGGAGTTGCAAGGAGTCGCCCAATATCAGGAACTCATCGACCTGGAGCTGTCGAAGATGGGTGCCTTCCCGGCTGCCGATATGACGCCGCAGCTCTTTGCGTCTGCAATCACGATGCCTAATCTGACGATTCAGGTGCGCGACGACGCATGGACCAAGAGCCCGGAAGATGCGCAAAAAACCTTCGACATGCTTGCAACCAAAGAGAAGGAAATGATCCGGGTTGAGAACACAACTCGACGCTTCAAGGACGGCTACAACTACTTCGGAAGATATCCAGAGAAGGTCCTCGCCTTCTTCGAAAAGCACATGAAATCTGCATCTAAGCGAACGATTGGCGCAGATGGCCGTTGAGTTATACAGCCACCGCACGTTGACTAGCAAGTTTGGCACGATCCGGATGTAAAGAGCCCGCTTTGGATGGTGGGCTCTTTACTTCCTAGAGTTAAAAACGGAGAGTTGAGAAAACGGAGTTGGAGAAGCAGATGGAAAAGGTATTGGTGCTTGGCGCGAGCGGGCAAATTGCGGGATGGGTGATAGAAATGGCGAACAAGGACGAAGTAAGGCTGACGCTTTTTCTCCGGCACGCCAAGAAGCTCAGAAATGCACCAAGAAATTCGCGGGTTGTCGAGGGTGATGTGCTCCATAAGGAGCAGTTAAATCATGCGATGGTCGGCCAGGATCTTGTTTACGCCAATCTGACGGGAAATGATATCGATCGCCAGGCGAAGAATATCGTAGACGCGATGAGCGCGGCAGGGGTGAAACGTCTGATCTTTGTGGCTTCGCTTGGAATCTACGACGAGGTACCAGGCAAATTCGGTGAATGGAATCGTCGCGAGATCGGTCCGTATCTTCCGCCATTTCGCAGGGCTGCCGATGTCATCGAAGCATCCGGACTGAACTACACCATCCTCCGTCCTGCTTGGCTCACAGACGAGGAGGAAGTGGACTATGAAACCACTGAGAGGAACGAGCCGTTCAGAGGTACAGAGGTCTCGCGCAGGAGTGTCGCCGCTTTGATTGTGAAGATTATCGATTCACCTGAGCTTTCTGCACGTAGAAATCTCGGCGTGAACAAACCTAATACGGAAGGCGACAAACCGGCCTTTCTTTGAGTTCGGATGGGTGCCTGATCGGTAATAAAGAGTCTTAGCAGCTGAATCGACCAACTCGCGCGTTTACGCCTCTTCAATATTTCCGTGCTACTCTCACGTTTTTAAGATCAAGGGGCAACGCGGTTCGTCCCGATGCCCGGCCGCATCGATGTAACCTTTTTCCCCTTCGTGAAAGGAAGACCCAAAATGACGAAACCTCAGACGAAAATGGAGCAAGCAGACTCTCTGAACCGTGACATCCTGCAGGCGTTCGACGATTTGTTCGGACTCCACCCGGGCTTTCGCCCCGTACATGCAAAGGGAATTTTGCTGTCCGGGGCCTTTACTCCGTCCGCGGCGGTCGGCGCACTAACCAAAGCACCTCACGTCAACAGGCCCTCGATTCGCGTCGTAGCTCGCTTTTCGGATTTTGCCGGTGTTCCCACCGTACCGGATTACGATGCAGAGGGTGCCAGTCCGCGCGGCATCGCCATTCGCTTTTATCTAGAGGAACACGTCCATACGGACATCATCGCGCATTCGGTCGATGGATTCCCGACCCGCACTGCCGAAGAGTTTCTGCAATTCCTCCGCGCCATTCATGCCAGCGGCCCTGGCGCCCCGAAGCCCACGCCCGTCGAGTCCTTTCTTGGTTCGCGCCCCGCCGCACTGTCGTTCGTTCAAGCACCCAAACCTATTCCCACGAGCTTCGCAAACGAATCTTTTTATTCCGTGAGCGCCTACAAATTTACCAACAGCGCCGGAGTCAGCAAATTCGGCCGCTACCGCGTGGTTCCGCAGGATGGCAACCAATACCTTGAGCCATCCGCAGCCGCAAAGAAGAGCCCGAATTTTCTATTCGATGAACTCAAGGACAGAATCGTGAGCCGCAGCGTCAAGATGCGCGTTGTCGTTCAGGTCGCTTCGGACGGTGAAGTCGTTGATGATTCGACGGTGCACTGGCCTGAGCAGCGTCCTCTACTGGAATTCGGCACGATCGAGCTGAACAGCCTAGTTCCGGAAGGAGACGTCGCCCAGCGCCAGATCATTTTCGATCCGATTCCCCGAGTGGATGGCATCGAGCCGTCCGGCGACCCGCTGCTGGATCCCAGAGCCTCGATCTACCTCGTTAGTGGACACCGGCGCCGCGCAGCCACGGCGTGAACATGCGTAACTATAGCTCATGACCTGGAATTGGCAAAAATCCGATTGGCCAAATTTCGCCTGGAACCGCGCTCGCCTCGAAAAGGCAGAGCATCAGTTTCTGCTGGGTGGCGGAGTTCTTGTGGGAACGGTCAAGCACTTGCCCGAGGAAGACCGGCAACAGTTGACAGTCGACGCGATGAGCACGGAGGCGGTAACCACCTCGGAAATCGAGGGGGAAATTCTCGATCGTTCCAGTGTTCAGTCGTCAATTCGCAAACGACTTGGATTGAGCGTGGATGAGCGACGTGTGCGACCTGCCGAGCATGGCATCGCGGAAATGATGGTTGATTCATACCGCTCGTTTTCCGAACCGTTGTCGCAGGAAATGCTGTTTCGATGGCACGAAATGATTGTCTCCGGCATGCGCGATCTGAAGGATGTTGGGAGATTCCGAACGGGCAAGGAACCAATGCAGGTTCTCTCCGGCAGAATCGACGCGCCGCGTGTTCATTTTGAAGCGCCGCCATCGTCACGGGTGGCTTCGGAAATGACTCGCTTTCTTGAATGGTTCTGGCAAACACGAAAAGACGGCCCGCAACCACTTGGAGCGCTGACGCGCGCTGCCGTCGCGCATCTCTATTTTGAGAGCATTCATCCTTTCGAGGACGGAAACGGAAGAATAGGGCGCGCGATTGCAGAAAAATCTCTGGCGGAGAGCCTGGGACAGCCGACGCTGATTACGCTGGCGGTCATTATTCTTCTGCGGAGAAAAGCCTACTACGAAGCATTGGAAGTGGCGAACAAACAAAATGAAATTACAAACTGGGTGGCATGGTTTGCCGGGATTGCGATGGAGGCACAACGACGTGCGATTGCACTCGTTGAGTTCCTCATTGACAAAACAAAGTTACTCGATCGCCTAAGAGGCGAGTTGAATGAAAGACAGACCAAGGCACTGATGCGGATGTTCCGCGAGGGCCCAGAGGGTTTCAAAGGTGGCTTAAGCGCGGGAAAGTACACCACGATTACCGGCTCATCGCCCGCAACTACAACACGAGATCTATCGGATCTCGTCTCGAAGGGGGCGGTAACCAGGGACGGAGAACTACGCCACGCGCGGTATCGCCTGAATGTCCCACTTCGTGTTGTCGGCCAGGTCAACGTAAATGAACGAGGCGGGGTGGTGGAAGGATGAACACTGCGAAATCAAGCCCGATGCTGAACGAGGATCGGGTCACTGTTCAATTAAGAATGCGGCGTTGATGTTTGAGCGCAGTTTTTCCGAGTCCGTGACACCGAGATAGATCGACCGTTGTGGGGAGGGCCAAGCCACCCGTTTGTAGTTGAAATGTAGTAACGGACAGCTTCACTCTATTTTTATATGCCGGAGATTTTCACTTCTGTGTTCCCAAGGAAACTCTTTGGCCTTCTGATTCGTATTTCACTCCGGAGCCCTCGATGGAATTGAAAATTCAAGGTCTGTCCAAAACCTACGCCAACGGCGTCAAAGCCCTGGACCACGTTTCCCTAACTATCCCCCACGGTATGTATGGGTTGCTTGGCCCCAACGGGGCAGGAAAGTCGACTCTAATGCGCACGCTCGCCACTTTGCAGGAGCCGGACAGCGGCTCCGCCACGCTCGGCGATCTGGATATCCTCAAGCAAAAAGAAGAGCTACGCCGCCGCCTCGGCTACTTGCCGCAGGACTTCGGAGTCTACCCGCGCATCTCCGCCGAGGACATGCTCAATCACATCGCGGTCCTCAAAGGTGTGAGCAACGGCGGTGAACGCAAGGATCTCGTCCGCGCCATGCTCCGTCGCTGCAATCTGGAGGACGTCCGTAAAAAAGCCCTTTCCGGATTTTCCGGTGGCATGCGTCAGCGCTTCGGTATCGCCCAAGCTCTTCTCGGCAATCCGAAATTGCTTATCGTGGACGAGCCTACCGCCGGTCTCGATCCCGGAGAACGCAACCGCTTCTACAACCTCCTCGCCGAAATCGGCGAAGACGTCATCGTCATTCTCTCCACCCACATCGTCGAAGACGTAATGGACCTCTGCACCAACATGGCCATCATTCACAAGGGAAAAGTTCTTTATCAGGGCCGCCCGGACGCCGCCATCACACAGCTCTCCGGAAAAGTTTGGCAGCGCTCCATCGAAAAGGCAGAACTTCCCGCCTACGAACAAAAATATCGCATCATTTCGAATCGTCTGGTCAGTGGCCGCCCTTCGCTCCATGTTTATAGCGAGCAACCGCTCGACGCCGGTTTTGCTTCGAACCCGCCGGATTTAGAGGACGTCTTCTTCAGCAAAATCCACGGCTGGAGCTGACCCACACATGCTCTGGCAAATCTTTTTCTTCGAAGTCCGCTACTGGCTGCGCTCCTGGATGCTCTGGATTTTCTTCCTCATCATTGCCGCGATGGTTTTCTTCGCCACCGCCACCGATTACGTGACGCTAGGCGATGCGCTCACCAATACGTATCGCAACGCGCCCTTCGTCATTCAACACTACTACTCGTTCATGGGCCTCTTTGCTATTTTGATGGCTACGGCCTTCGTCAACTCCGCCGCTGCGCGAGACTTCAATTTCAATACACACCAAATCATATTTTCCACACCCATGCGCCGTTTCGACTTCCTGATCGGCCGCTTCCTTGGTGCAACGATCGTCTCCTTCATCCCGATTGTCGGCGTTTCCGCCGGCGTTCTTCTCGCAAAGCTCATGCCCTGGATCGTTCCCGAACGCTGGGGACCCGTCGTCTGGAAAGCGCACCTCAATGGTGTACTCGTTTTCGCCATTCCCAACGCCTTTATCATTGCATCGATTCTCTTCGCCATCGCCGTTCTGGCGCGCAACGAAATTGCTTCCTTCGTCGGTGCCGTTGGCCTTCTCGTTGCGTACATCGCCACCGACGGCCTCCTCCAGAATGTCGAGCGCCAAAAAATCGGCGCCATCCTCGATCCCTTCGGGATCCGCACATACGCATACATAACCCGCTACTGGACCGTCGCCGACAAAAACACACTCTCCGCCGACTACTCCGGATACATGCTCTGGAATCGCCTGCTTTGGATCACCGTCGCTCTTGGTTTTTTCGTCTTCGCCTATTACCGCTTCAGCTTCACCGAACGCAAAAAGAAGTCCCGCGCCGAATCGTCCGAACGCGCTGCCGCACCCATCGCTGCCCAGCCGCTCCCAAAAGTCAGCTTTCACGACGCGCCCTTCGCCAAATACCGCGCTGCCGTCAGTATTCATTTTTGGGGCGTCGCCAAGAGCACCGTCTTCATCGTCATTCTTCTGCTCGCGCTCAGCAATTGCATTCCTTCGCTCGCCTTCAACGCCTCGCAGCTCTACGGCAACAAAACTTTTCCCGTCACCTATTGGGTTCTCGACATCATCGCCGGCACCTTCTATATGTTCCTCGTCGCTATCATCACGTTTTTCGCCGGCCTCCTCGTCTGGAAGGACCGCGACACCGGCATGGACGAAATCGTCGATTCGCAGCCGTCTCCCGAATGGGTCTCTTACGCCTCTCGCCTCACGGCCCTCATCGGCCTCGTGTTCATCATTCTCGCCGTCGTAATGGCCGCCGGCATCGTCGTCCAGGCTTGGCTCGGCTACCATCGCTTCCAATTGGCGCTCTACGTCAAAGAACTCTTCCTTCGCGACGGTTCACTCTTCTTATTTCTTGCCATCCTCGCCTTCTTCATTCACGTTCTTTCGCCCAACAAATATCTCGGCTATTTCTTTTACATCGCCTTTCTTCTCGCGAATCTTTTCATCTGGCGCCCGCTCAACGTCGCCACCAATCTCGTCAAATTTGCCAATCGCCCCCGCGTTCTTTACTCCGATTTTTTCCACGACGCTCCCGCCCGCGCTGCGTGGGACTGGTATGCCCTCTACTGGCTCTTTTTCTGCGCACTTCTCGCCATTGTCAGCGTCATGCTGTGGCCGCGCGGCAAGCAAGCCAAATGGAGCGAACGCTTCGGCAACGCCCGTCTTCGTTTCTCCGGCATCTGGCCCGTCTTGTTCGTCCTTTGCTTCCTCGCCTTTTCTTCCGTCGGAGCATGGGCTTACTACAACACGAAAGTTCTCAACCGTTACGCCGGTCCCAAAGATCTTCTCCGCCTCCAGGCCGGGTATGAAAAAACCTACAAGCCTTTAGAAAAAACGCTCATGCCCCGCTTGCGCAGCCTCAAATACAACATCGAAATCTTTCCCGCCGGGCGCAACATCTTCATGCAAGGCGACGCCGTCATCCAGAATCCCTACGCCACTGGCGTCGAAGAGATCCATCTCACGCTGAATCGTCTCTATGACACCACGGTCGAAATTCCAGGCGCCCACCTCGTCAAAGACGACAGGCACCTCTACTACCAGATCTACAAATTCTCTCCGCCGCTCGCTCCCAACGAAACGCGCACCGTTCATTTCACCGTCAAAACCAAAACGCGTGGTTTTGAAAACGAAGTCAGCGACCTCTCGCTCGTCCAGAACGGCACCTTCTTCAACAATCAAATCGGCCCGGTCATTGGCTACTCTTCACAAAACGAACTCACCGACCCCGCCGACCGAAGAAAATACGGCCTTGGCGAACAGATCCTCATGCCGCCGCTCGAACGCAATTGCACCGCCGACTGCATGGACAATTACGGCGGCGGTCACGCCGATTGGGTCGATGTCGAAACCACCATCAGTACTTCCGCCGACCAAATCGCAGTCGCTCCGGGCTCGCTGCTCAACGAATGGCAGCACGGTGATCGCCGCTACTTTCACTACAAGCTCGATCATCCCGCGCTCGATTTTTACTCGTTCATCTCTGCGCGTTATGAAGTCGCCCGTGAAGACTGGAACGGTATCAAGGTCGAGGTCTACTACCTCAGGGATCATCCTTGGAATGTTCCGCGTATGATCAAGTCTGTCGAAAAATCCCTCGACTATTGCACCGAGAATTTCGGCCCGTACTATCACAAGGAAGCGCGCATCATCGAGTTTCCCCGCGTTGCCACATTCGCGCAGGCCTTTCCCGGCACCATGCCGTACTCCGAATCAATCGGTTTCATCGCGAACTTCGACGATCCCGAAGACATCGACCTCGTGTACTACGTCGTCGCCCACGAAATGGCGCACCAGTGGTGGGCGCATCAGGTAATCGGCGCGAACATGCAGGGCGCCACGCTTCTTTCCGAAACGATGGCGCAATATTCCGCGCTTATGATCATGGAAAAGGAATATGGCCGCGACATCATGCGCAAATTCCTGCGCTACGAAATGGATCGCTATCTCGCCGCGCGCGGCCGCGAACTCCACAAGGAGCGCCCACTCCTCACCGTCGAAGCGGAACAGGGCTACATCCACTATCGCAAAGGCAGTGTCGCCGTCTATTACCTGAAGGAAATGATCGGCGAAGAAGCCTTTAATCGCGCGCTGCGCCGCATCGTCCAGCAATATGCATACGCCGTGCCGCCATATCCTACTTCTTGGCTCCTCGTCGATGAGCTGAAGAAAGAAACTCCGCCGGAATATCAGTACCTGCTCAAGGATCTCTTCGAGGACATCACGATTTTTTCGAATCGCACGCTAGAAGCCACCGCCGAAAAGCGCCCCGACGGCAAAATCGACATCAAGCTCGACATCGAAACCCATAAATACAAAGCCGACGACAAGGGTAACGAAACCGAAGTCCCGCTCGATGATTGGATTGAAATCGGTGCGTTTGCCAAACCGGAAAAAGGGAAGAAGTACGGCAAGACGCTTTACCGCCAGCGCCTGCATCTCACCTCAACGAAATCCATGCAAACATTCACCGTGGACGAACTGCCCGACCAGGCTGGCGTCGATCCCTTCCTTCTCTTAATCGATCGTGTGCCTGACGACAACACAAAAAAGCCCACGCTCGTCGCATCCAGTGCCTTGGCCCGCTAAAATCGCAGCCACTTTACACCTTCCCCGTTTGATTGTGGTGCACCGAAAGTCGCGCTTAGCCCAGGTCACGGGGGTCGTTACGAGCGGAGTTGAAGCGATCGAATTGGAGCGCTTCGTCGCAAGTCTGGGCGTCAACCGCGGAGCGGCCAACCGATTCTGATGCAGACTTCCAGTTAGCTAAGCTGGTGAAGATTGACGAACATCGCCAGCCCTATGTGGGGTCCGGACTGGCGTTCAACTTGCCCGTTTGCGGAGGCCAATTCGGGGTCCGGCGCACCGGCGCACCCCAATTGCGCCGCAGAACACTTTGGGCCTGACCGTTACTTACCCTTTACTAACGAGCAGTGGGTCGAAGCCGTTTTCCATGTACCGGAATCGTTCACCCAGGTGTCGCTGCAGATGACCGTTCGCGCCCGATGCGTGCCCTTAAGCTCAGCGTCGTAGGTGAACGTGTAATGTGAAACCGCGGTGTTCGAACCGAAGGTGGCCACATGCACATCGCTGATGTCGCCGCTCTTCCATTTGTTCGTCTTGTTCTGCAGATCCTTCATGAAATCGTCCTTTGTCTCCCAGTCTCCCCAGCTGTTTCCTGCCATGAATCCGTCAGCCAAATGCTGCTGCGCCCACGACACATCGTTCTTCATTTGCGCATTTCTGGAGTCCTGCTGCAGTTGTTTGATCTGCTGGGCGACATCGCCGGCAGCCTGGGCGTGAACGATGATGGATAGAGTGAGAGAACAGAGCAGGGTTATGACAGCGATAGCCATTGCTTTTGTCATTGTATCGATCCTCCGTGAGAGTGGCGGGATTCTACTCCTCGGTGAGCTATTTTGCACGCGGTGCTCCAGGCTTCGATGCAAAGTGACGGATGAAACCGGGGACAGCTGGTTTTCTTCGATGCTGCAGGAGAAACGTAGGGGGGATGACAAGACCAAGACTTGCGGCCCGGATCGCGGCCGGATCAATGTGCATGAAATCTAAAAAGTACGGAACTGGGCCAAGAAGTTCGGTGTCACACCGAACGAGCACGAGGGCCTTGAACTGTTCCGATCCCAGGCACCTGGAAAGCGGATCGACCGGAAGCAATCCGATCTGCAATGAACCCAAATCAGTAACGATAAGTCAGTTGTAAAACACCACGAGGATTGCTCACTGGCAAATAGGAAGTAATGTCTGCGGGTGGGGCAGATTGCTCCCCACAAAAAACGCCCTTGCGTTGACCGAACCAATGAACTCTGGAATGGTCCGCCACCCTCCCTCGAAATTGGCCCCGTTGGTCGGGTATCTGCCACGTCTGATGGCCGCGACGAAACTAGTACAGACGCAGTATCAACTGTGGAGACAAAAGCTAGCGTCGAATTGCTGAACAGTTGCTGAACTCTAGTCTGCAATGGAGGTGCTTGTCGTATCTGGGAAATCGCTACCGCAAACGAAACAACGAAGATCGGTCAGTGCGAGCGGGTCAGAGTGAAAGCGAATCTAAAGAATGCCCGGTAACTTGACCTGTTTGTGCCACGTAGCAAGCTTCAACGTTACCAGCTCTACGGAATCGTTGAATTTGTCTGGATTGTGAATCTCGTCCTCAGTCATATTTGGCTGCGCCATTTCCGCTTCGGCCCGCTCGAATGGCTATGGCGCTCTCTCACCTACTCGAAGAAACAGCCCTTCCGCATACGCGACCGTGCTTTTGCCTAACGAATCGCGGTTGCTGTGGCATTTGGGAATCGAATTGCACCCAAGCGCGTCCGCTCACGTGGCGTGATGACCTTGCGCTTACTTAAAGGCCCTCAACTTTCTGAATTCGTCTTGAAGCGGTTCTTGTCGATTTTCAGCGACTTAATCTTCGATTCCAGCGTCGACCGCGGTATGCCCAACTTGGCCGCGGCCCCCGTAGGTCCAAACACCCGCCCACGGCTAACTTTTAGAGCCTCCTCAATCATGTCCTTCTCTTGCTCCTCCAGTCTTCGAGGAAGCTCAATTTGGTCTTTCGGTTTTGCTATAAGAAATGTCTGTGGCTGCTGCGGCAACCAGCTTTCATCGATCGAAAAAGTCTCCGTTTCGCAAAGGATCACGGAACGCTCGATGACGTTCTGCAGTTCACGGATGTTTCCAGGCCAAGCGTATGACTGAAGCAATTCGAGTGTTTCCTGGCTGACATGTCTGATGTGCTTGCCCGCTTTTCGTGCGTAGCGATCGATAAAGTATTCCGCCAGCAGAGGGATGTCCTCTCTTCGTTCTCGAAGAGGAGGAATCTCAATCGGAAAAACCTGGAGCCGATAAAACAAATCACTACGGAAGGATCCGCTGGCTACCGCAGCATCCAGATCACGATTCGTGGCGGCGATAACACGAACGTCAACCTTGATGGACTGCGTTCCTCCGACTCGCTCGAATTCCCGTTCTTGCAGGACTCGCAAAAGTGCAACCTGCGTGTCAGGAGGCA
>Ga0157378_10003859_pt1 | contig 13259 bp, 7 predicted proteins | sample M65metaG_FD_115309 | JGI IMG/M metagenome (GOLD analysis project Ga0157378, IMG submission 115309) | Miscanthus rhizosphere microbial communities from Kellogg Biological Station, Michigan, USA - M6-5 metaG | ecosystem: Host-associated > Plants > Roots > Rhizosphere > Soil | place: USA: Michigan...
GCCGCGCGCAATGCACAGCCGCTGCTGCTGTCCGCCGGAGAGTTCGTAGGCGGATTTGTGAAGATGGTCCTTCACTTCGTCCCACAATGCCGCCCGGCGCAGGCTGCGCTCCACGATATCCGCGGTCGGCTCCTTGGCGCCGTTGATTCTCGGACCGTACGCGACGTTGTCGAAAATGGACTTGGGGAACGGATTGGGCCTCTGAAAGACCATGCCGACACGGCGGCGAAGCAAAGTGACGTCTTGCGAAAGAATGTTCTGGCCGTCGAGAAGAATTTCGCCCTCGAGTCGCGCGTTTCGCACGGTTTCGTGCATCCGGTTGAAGGTGCGGAGCAAAGTGGACTTGCCGCAGCCGGACGGGCCGATCAGAGCGGTAACGCGGTTGGCGGCAACGCTCATGTTGACGTCGAAAAGCGTTTGCTTTGTACCGTAGTAGAAATTGACCTTGGAAATGCTCATGCGCACCGGCGCGGGAGCCGCGGTTTCCCGGTTGGCCGTTGCTACGCTGGTTGGTGTTAAATTCACGGTCACTGCAGACCTCGCTGAAGGTGACATAGGTTAGGACCTCTGTACTGCTACCCCTCGGGCCAGAATAAACCGAGCGACGATGTTCACAATCAGAATAAGTCCGAGCAGGACCAAGCCGGCGGCCCATGCCTGACGCTGCCACTCTTCATAGGGCGAAATTGCGTAAATATAGACCATGTGAGGCAAGGACTCGATGGGTTGATTGAAGCCCGGACTCCAGTAATGATTGCCGAACGCGGTGAAGAGGAGTGGTGCGGTTTCGCCTGCCACGCGGGCAAAAGCCAAGAGAACAGAAGTGAGGATACCACGGTAGGCCGCCGGGACGATCACGGTGGCGATGGTCTTCCATTTGCTGGCCCCGAGGGCCATGGCAGCTTCGCGCAGGTTGTTTGGAACTCCAAGCAGAAATTCCTCGGTGCTGCGCAACGTGATGGGGATCATCATGACGCCCAAAGCGAATCCGCCGGCGTAGGCGGAAAAATGCTTGAACGGCAGAACCAACAGAGTGTATGCGAAAATACCGATGACGATAGACGGAACCCCGTTCAGCAAATCGGCCGCGTAGCGGACCACGAAAGCGGTCTTCGATCCACTGAACTCAGCCAGGTAAATCGCACCGAAGAAACCGATCGGAACCCCAAATAAGCTGGCGAGGAAGAGCAACTTCGCGCTGCCGACGATGGCGTTGGCCATACCGCCGCCGGATTCGCCGACAGGAGTCGGAAGCTTGGTGAAAAAGTCCCAGTTGATGGAGCGTCCGCCGTGAAAGACCAGGTAGCCCAGAATAAAAAAGAGAACCGAGACGGCGACCAGGGCGCACACGCCGGTCATGGTGAGCATGAAAGCGCTGACTAACTTCCGCCATCTGAGTCGGGCGTTCATGCGCGCCCCGTTCCGCTGCCCCGTGCAGCAGTAAGCAGCATGAGCAGCCGGGCCAAACCATTCAGTATGAATGTGAGGAGGAAAAGCACGAGGCCCAGCTCAATAAGGGTTTGAAGATGCAACTCTCCGGTAGCTTCGGTGAATTCGTTCGCGATAACAGCGGCTATCGAGTATCCACCCGCCAAGAGCGAAGCGCTGATGTTGGGCGTATTTCCGATAACCATTGTCACGGCCATGGTTTCACCGAGGGCGCGGGCCAGCGCGAGAAAAATCGAGCCCATGATGCCGGTGCGCGCAAAGGGAACTACGATCTTCCAGGTCGATTCCCATCGCGTGGAACCCAAGGCGAGCGCCGCTTCCCGCTGGTCACGCGGGACGGAAAGTAAGACTTCGCGCGAAACAGAGATGATATAGGGAATGACCATGATGGCCAGTACGATGCCCGCCGTCAGAAAGCAGATTCCGTATGCCGGCCCCTGAAAAATCGGCAGGAAGCCCAGCGTCGCTTTCAGGGCCGGAGCGATCACCGTCCGCATCATGGGAATTACGATGAATACGCCAAGAACGCCGTAGATCACGCTGGGGACCGCCGCAAGCAAATCGATGAAAAATTGCAGAGGATCGGCAACCTTTTGCGGCGCGAGCTCGGCCAAAAAGATTGCCGCTCCAATTCCCAAAGGAACGGCGATCAGTAATGCTACCGCGGAGGTTACGACGGTTCCATAAATGAAGGCCAGCGCGCCAAATTGCTCCGCAATCGGATCCCACAGCTTGGTGACAAAGAACGCCAGCCCAAATTTCTGCCGGGGTAGCGGCGAAGCCACCCACAGCTCGTAGACCAGCACGACGGTAAGCAAGACAACGCTGGCCGCAAAGACAAATGTGAAGAGGCGGGCGATTTCATCGCCGCTGCGGAGGCGCGAAAGAAACGAGCGCGAGCCCTCGACGGGACTCACGCTCGGCACGTGTATGGAAGAAGTGGCCACGCTTGCGTTTACTGCACCTTGTCGAGGGCTTTCAGTTCCTTATCAACGACTTCTTTGGGGAGTTTCGCATAGGACAACGCTTCCACGTCGCCTTGTCCATCCGTGATCGCCCACTTCACGAAGTTTTTCATGGCGTCGCGCTTGGCGACATCCTTGAATTTTTCGGGAATCAATAGCCAAGTGAAACTGGAGATGGGATAAGCGTTCTTGCCGAGGGCGTTGGTGATGGACACGCGAAAGTCGTCCGGCATGGTTTTGGACGCGGCGGAAGCGGCTTCACTGACACTTGCCAGATCCGCCTTAACGAACGTGCCGGCCGCGTTCTTCACCGTGCCGTAGGAGATCTTGTTCTGCGCCGCGTAGATCAACTCAACATAGCCAATCGAGTTGGGAGTTTGCTTGATCAAGCCGGTGACGCCTTCGTTGCCTTTTCCGCCAAGACCAACTGGCCAATTCACCGAGGTGCCTTTGCTGACTTTTTCCTTCCAATCGGCACTCACCTTCGACAGGTAGTCTGTCCAAATATACGTGGTGCCGCTGCCATCTGAGCGGTGGATCACGACGATGTCATTTGCAGGAAGATTGACGCCTTTGTTGGCGTTTGCGATAGCCGGATCATTCCACTTCGAGATGCGGCCCAGGAAAATCCCAGCAAGCGCTTCTGGCGTGAAGTTGAGCGAGGCGTTCACGCCGGGGACGTTGTAAGTCGGAACAGCCGCGCCGAGTACGGTGGGAAAATGCAGAATCCCCACGCCGTTCTTGGTCCGGTAAGCCTTCAGCTGCTCATCATTCATCGGTCCGTCCGAGGCACCAAAGTCTACTGTTCCGTCGGTAACTTGCTTTATTCCCGCGCCCGAACCAACGGGCTGATAGTTGATTTGCGTTCCGTTTGCCTTGTGAAACTGATCGAACCATTTTGAGTAAATTGGATTGGGAAAAGTCGCGCCAGCACCGGTGATCATCAATCCGCTTTGAGCGAGCATGACGCCGGCCAGTAGAAGAGCCAGCACCAGTAAACCTGACAATCTTTTCATTTTTTAGCCTCTCCACACTAAATGGTGCCCGTTGAGCGGGCGAACATTTTTTGACCAGGTCGGGGTAAACGGCAGTAGATGCAATTTTGTGGAATGATTGTTACGGGCTTGTTACAAACCGTTCAAAGTTGTTTGAATCCATAACTATCTGAAATACATAGGCTTACTAGTTGATGAAAAGAGATTTTGACAAGCCGGAAAAATAGAAAGGGCGGCGCCTGGAAGCGCCGCCCTTGGCTGTGTTCCCGCAAGGGAACCAGCTAGCTTGTCAATACTACGGGATGTAGTAGCGGAACGACGTAAAGATCATGTTGTCGATGGCCTTGGGCGCGATGCTGTTTAAACCAGACCATCCGGACTTCGTCAGGTACGAGTATTGAATACCCCAGCGCACGCCGCCCTTAGGTCCGTTGTAAACCTTGTGCCAGAACCCCAGGGTCGCTTCGCTGATGGCGCGGATGTCGCCTGCGCACGGGCCGCCGGTGCTCGGCGTCCCCGTTCCAGTGGGCGTGCCCTCGATCGAGCAGCCGGAGTTGATGGCGAAAGGCGAACCGTAACCGCCAATTCCGGTGTTGGAAGTCGCGATGATCGCCGCGATGCCGACCGGATCGCCCGGATTCGCGCCGGTCAGAGTCGTCGCGGCAAACCTCACCGACTGGTAGCCCGTGTAGGCGGCGCGGCCGGCGTATTCCTGACCGAAATATGCATACACATCGAGCTTTGCATTCGGATGGAATTCGACTCGACCGAGCCAGTGGGCGCTCTGCAGCAAGGCGAGCGTACCGTCCGGACGAGCCGTTGCATCGGGCAGCTGCGCGGAGCCGTAACGGCCGATACCGCTGCCAGCGGTGAACTTCAAGCCAGCATCCAGTTTCTTGCCAAGCGGAACGAGGGCGCTCGCACCCGCACCTCCGCCCGTTCGCGAGTCATTAAACGCACCAGCGGACGTCGGGGCGATCGCCGTAGGCGCTTGGGCGCAGGAAAGCGCCGGCCCGACAAGCGTAACTGAGCCCGCGGTCCCGGGGGTTCCGGTGCTCTCGGTTGGGCTAACGACGGCGCAAGGATAAATGCGATTCCGGAATTCGCTCACGATGCCGAAAAGTTCGTAATGGCCCCATCCGGGATCGAGTGCGGCCTTCACGATGAAGTCGGGCGCTTTGTTGGGGGTGTAACCCGTGGGATCAAACGCGTTGAACAAGCCTCCACTGGCTCCCGGCGCGTTCAACCAGAAGTTCTGCGAAACAGTGCCGCTTGCGGCGGTGAAAGCGGAAAATCCGCGGCCACCGATGGTAGTTTGCGGATTCTCCACGGAGAAGCCCAGGGCCAGCTTGTCGTGGAAACTTTTCACGACTCGCAGGCCGTATTGACGCGCCCAGGTGAACCCAACGCTGTACTGGTGATCGATGACCAGTGGCGTGGCCTCCTGACGGTTGAGGATTCCCTTGCGGGTTTCCGTGGCCAGGCTCCACATCTGACCGCCGGTGATGGACCAGCCGCTGTCAAATGCCGCCTGTCCATAGGCCTGGCGAACACGGAAAACGTAGCTATTGCTCTGGCGGTTGTTCGACGTCGTGCCCGCGCCGAGGAAGTCGGCTTCCACGTAGCCGCTAAGTTTCGCCGAGGCGAGTTTTCCTTCTGCCAACAGGCTCAGGCGCGTCTGGCGGCCACTGAAGTTGAACTCAGAAACTTTCGCAAGGCTGTTGCCGGGAAACGGGATGCCGGTGAACGGCGTATTGTCATCCGCGCTCGCCGCCCGCGTGCGATAAACGGTCTCCGCGGCGAAGAAGCCGCCCGGCGTGATGGTAATCCCCTTGTAGCGGATCGACGACGGAGACTCACTGGCGACGATTTTCTTCTGCGTGTCCTGCACGGCGCCCTTCAGCGCGTCGCTGCCGAGCTTCAAATCGGCTACGTCCGAACTCAGGGTAGTCGTGGTGGTTTTGACTTCGGCTGTGCCCGCAGCCACTTCGGCGACTTTGCTGTTCGCCTCGGCAGCTTTGGCGTCGGCAGAAGCCGCAGCGCTCTTGGCGTCGCCGATCTGTGCATCGCGACGAGACAATTCTTCCCTCAGCTGCTGGATTTGCTGCTGCTGGGCCTCGAGAGTCTGCCGCAGCGCTTCCACTTGCTCGGCAAGGACTGCCGTTGCAGATTTTGCAGCGGGTTTGTTGCTCTTTTTCTTGGTGTTTTCCGCCGGTTGCGGGTCACCGTCCTTTGGTGTGTCCGCAAACGCCGTCCCCGACATCAGGAAAAACGACAGTAGGATAGCTGCTAGTTTTCTCATTTCCTCTCTTGTTGACCGCGCGAACGGTCATCCTTCCGTTTCTGCAAATTTGCAAAATGGAATTACCTGGTGAGTACGCGAACTTACCCCGCCGACGTACCGTAGGGTGGGCGTCTTACTGGCACGTCAAACGAATGTGAATATCCGGTAACAGGAATTGTTACAGGGAAACTAGCTGATTGCCTTGGAGTTAGATCAAGGCGGGATTCCGCCCGGCAAGATCACGGACTCGGTCGGCTACAAATATGAAATATCCTGATCGGATGATCTTAGAAGTCCGTGAACGTTCTCGGGCACAGCACAGGCTCGCGTCGAGCTGGAGACTTCCAGGGGGGCTTCAAAGGCGCTTAGTTCGACTCACCCAGGGTATAAGCGAGAATCAGGCGGCTGAGGCGGTACTGATATTGCGCGTCGGTATCAGCGATATCGGCCTCGGTCTTCTGAAGCAGGGCCTGGCCAAGTTCGACGATCGAACCGAGTCCGAGATTGTAACGGGATTGCGCAAGGTTCAGACCGAGGGTCGCCTGTTCGCGAAGCTGCCTCGTCACACTCAGCCCCTCAAAGGCCCGCTGCGAGTCCTGCCAGGAAGTGCGCACGTCGCGGGCTATGCTGTTCCGCTGGTCCGTCAGTTTTTGTTTGGCTACGGCCGTCTGCAGATCGGCGGTTTTTGCCCGGGCGTTGTAAAGGAATCCGTTGAAGACGGGAATGTTCACGTTCACTCCCGCGGCGCCATACCAGTTTGGCAAGTTTTCGTTTCTGACCGGCGCCACGCCAACCGTCCCGAGGGCGCTGACGGTCGGTCTCCACAGATCGTGTTCCGCGTGGTCAAACTTTTCCGCCGCTGCGACCTGATCCTCGAGCGCCAGAATTTCCGGACGATGCTGCATGGCCGCCATGATCAACGGTGCAACGTCAGGTTCCGGTTGCTCCGGCTCGCGGGAGGATTCCACTAGGTCGAAATTCTGCTGGTCCGGGTAGCCCAAAATGGCCGAAAGGACTGCGAGCGAAGCCTGGTAGTTGTTTTTCGCTCCGAGTTGCAGCAGCTTGGCGCGCGCAAGGTCGACATTCGCGAAGCTGAGGTCCAAATCCGACTTCAGCTTGGCCTGGGTCAGCGCGCCGATCTGGTCCGCGACGAGCTGACGCGAATCCACCGTTTGCTGCGCAACCTGCAAGAGCGCTTTGCTTTCGAGCGCGTTGTAAAACGCCTGATCCACGGCCATGATGATCTGCGCCGTCGTCGCGGCGGAGGTTTCGTCTTCCGCTTTGGCGGCGGACTCGGCACTCGAGACAAGATTTGCGGTACGGCCAAAATCCGTGATCAGCTGGCTTACCGTCGCGCCCGTGGCGGCGCGCGGATAGATGATCGGATTGTTCAAGGCTCCGGCTGAAATGCGCGCCCGGTCGCTTGAGTCAACGCCCGTTAAGCTGAGGTAGGCATTTGGCAAAAGCGCGGATCGCTGTTCTCTGACGTTTTGCGCAGCCTCGAGAGCCCGCAACCTTCCCACGGTAATCTGCGGATTGTTCTTGAGCGCCAGGGCCTCGGCTTGCTTTCTCGTCAAAGGGGTAACCGCCGGCGCGGCGCCTTGCGCTGGCGGGCCGGTTGTTGCGCTTGCGGGGGAAGGCGGAGCGGCCGAGGACTGTGCGCAAATTGGCGAAGCCACCAACAGCGACAAGACGAACCAGGTAAATCTCAAGCGGTCCAACGTGAGTGACATCAGGCGTGCGCCTCCTCGTTCTTCTGCTCTTCCTTGCCGTGCACCATCAGGTAGGCGGCTGGCACGAGGTAAACGGTCGCCGCCACCGAAACCAACAGTCCGCCGATGATGGCCCGGGCAAGCGGCGCGTATTGCTCGCTACCCGCCTCAATACCCAGCGCCATCGGAATCAATCCGAGCAGCGTTGCGAGCGAGGTCATCAGCACCGGCCGCAAGCGCAATCGCGACGCCACGGACACCGCTTCCCTGAGCGGCTTGCCCTCGAGGTGCAGATGCCGCGCGAACTCAACGATGAGGATGCTATTCGAAACGACGATGCCGACCATCATCACCACGCCCATCAACGACATGACGTTCAAGGTGGTGTGGGTAGCCAGCAAGAACAGCAGCGCCCCGGCAAGGCCGGGCGGCACCGCAAGCAGGATGATGAAAGGATCGGTCCACGAAGCGAACTGCGCCACGAGCACGAGGTATACGAGTACGACAGAAAGAATCAGACCGATGCCGAAGCTCTTGAAAGAAGCGCGCATGCCCTGCACGGAACCGCGCAACGTCACGCGCGCTCCTTCCGGCACTTTCGCGTCCTTTAGAATTTGGTCGATCTGGCTGGTGACAGTACCGAGGTCTTCCTTTTTCGGAGCGACGTAAAGATCGATCACCCGGAAGAGCTGGTAATGGTCCACTTCGGTCGGCGAAGCGATCGTGCTTACTTTCACCACACTGTCGAGAAACGTTGGCTGCTGGATTTTTGGGCCGCGCAGCGGAATCTGCTTCAAGTCGATGATAGTGTTCACGGCATTTTCCGGATACTGCACGGTCAGCAAATACGGATTGCCGCTTTTCGGATCAATCCAGTAGTTCGGAGCGATCATTGCGTTGGAAGCAAGCGCGGTGATGACGTTATCGACGATTTCTTTCTGGGAGAGCCCGAGCTGGCTGGCTTTCTCGCGGTCCACGTCCAGTTGCAGCGCCGGGTAGTCAATGTCCTGCGGGATGAGCACGTCGCTCACGCCCTTGAGCTCGCGGATCCTCGAAGCGATCTGAACAGCTGCGGCATATGTTTGCTTCAGATTGCTGCCGCTGACCTGCACATCGATTGGGGCGGGCAAGCCGAGATTCAGCACCGCGTCGACCAGCCCGCCTGATTGGAAATATGCAGAGACTTGCGGCAGCTCTCTCGACAATCGGTCCCGGACACGCCGCATGTACTCGTAGCTTCCTACCTTGTGCCCTTCTTTCAAGCTGACCTGCAGGAAAGCGGTGTGAGGTGCCGAGTTGGGCGTATAGATGGCCGAAAAGTCGGTTGTTACGCCAATATTCGCGACGATGATCTGCAGCTCGTCCTTCGGAACCACGTCGCGAACGATGTCTTCGATTTTCTTGACGTAGTCTTCGGTCAGTTCGACGCGCGTGCCCGTCGGGGCCTTCAGGTTGATCACAAACTGCCCCGGATCTGTGCGAGGGAAAAACGAAACGCCGAGCAGCGGATACATTGCGAAGCACAGCAACGAAACCCCGGCCAGGCCAACCACGGTGGCTAGTGGCTTGAGCAATGCCGTCGCCAGTGAACGGTCATACTTCGCCAGTAAACGGTTGAATTGCCCGTCGAATCTCTTCGATATCTTCCCCATGCGGGCTTCAATCGAACCTTCGCCCAGTTCTTCGTCGGCTTGGTGCTTCTTGATGAGTTTGGCGCAGAAAAGCGGCACCACCGTCATGGCCACAACGTACGATGCGAACAGCGACAAGATCACGGCTGTGGCCAGCGCCACGAAGAGAAAGCGACTGACTCCGTAGAGAAAAACGACCGGAAAAAAAACGATGGAAGTGGCGATCGTCGCGGCAAGCACGGCAAGCGCGACTTCCCTGCCGCCCTTCTCGGCGGCGACCTGCGGCGGCTCTCCCATCTCCAAATGCCTGAAGATGTTTTCCAGCACGATCACCGAGTTATCGATCAGACGGGAAAACGCCAGCGCCAAGCCGCCGAGCACCATGGTGTTCACCGTGCCGCCGCCGGCGCCAATCGCCAGGAATGCCGCCAGCGCCGACAGCGGAATCGAGAGAAAGACTGCGGCGGTCGCGCGGATGCTGCCAAGGAACAGCAGAATCATCAGCCCGGTAAGCACCAGACCGATGCCGCCCTCGCGGACAAGGTTTCGAATTGCAGTGCGGACGAAAATGGATTGATCGAATACCACGCGCGTCTTCAGTTGCGACGGAATATCAACCAAATGTTGCAGCGCTTCGCGAATCCCTTCCACCACTGCGATCGTGTTGGTGTCGCCTCCCTGCTTCAGAATAGGCAGGTACACCGAAGGCTGGCCGTCGACGCGCACCACGTTGCTTTGAATCGCCTGCGCATCGACGGCCTTTCCGACATCCGCAACCAGCACCGATGATTGCCCGACCGTCTTCAACGGCATCGAATTGATGGAACCCGGCGTCGGCGCCTGGCTGTTCGAGTAGAGGTTGTAGTCGAACGGGCCGATCTTCACGTCGCCGGCAGGCAAGATGAGATTGCTTTCGTTGATCTGCCGCACCACGTCCATCGGGCAGAGTTGGTGCGCCTCGAGCTTCAGCGGATCCACGTACACCATGATCTGGCGATAGCGGCCGCCAAACGGCTGTGGAACGGAAGCGCCAGGCACATTCGCAATCTGATTGCGGACGTTGTATTGGCCGAGGTCGTGCAGCTCGGTTTCATTCAGCCCCCGGCCCTTCAACGTGATCAGGCAAACCGGCAGGCTAGACGCATCAAACTTCAGCACCACAGGCGGCAGCGTACCCGGTGGCAGCCGGCGCAAATCGGCCATCGCCAGGTTGGAAATGCTGCTCAAGTCCGCATCGGAGTTGGTGCCTGGCTGAAAATAGATCTTGATCAAGCTCACGCCCGGGACCGAGCGCGACTCGATGTGATCCAAGCCGCTGGCCAGCGTAAAGAACCGCTCGAAGGGGTTTGTGATGTTCGTCTCTATCTGCTGCGGCGGCATGCCCGAATAAAACGTCGCAACTACCACCACAGGGATGTTGATCGGTGGAAACAGGTCCACCGGCATGCGCACCAACGTCACCGTCCCGACGATTGCCACAATCAGACAGCAGACGATGATGAAAAAAGGATTGCGTATCGAGAAGCCGGCCATCAGCTTGCGCCTCCCGCCGCCCCACCCGGTGCAACTTCCTTCGGTTCGACCTTTTCACCGTCGCGAAATTGACTGCGGTTTCCGATCACCACGCGGTCGCCTTCATAGAGCCCGGACACAACTTCAACGCGCGACTTGCCTTGCAGACCCAGAGCCACCCTGCGTTCTTCCACGGTGTTCTGCGGCGTCACCATGAGCACCGTCGCGTTGTTTCCGCTCTGCGTCACCGCTTCCAGCGGGACGCTCAACGTGGCCGGCCGCTGCGCCAGCACCAACTGGGTCTCCGTATACATGCCCGGCATCAATTCGCCGTTTTGATTCTCAAAATCTATCTCCGTTTCCATGGTTCGCGTCTGCATGTCCAGAGAATTGGCAAAGCGCGACACTTTGCCCGTGATGTCTTTGTCGAGCGCCTGTACGCGAACCTTCACTGGATCGCCCAGATGAATTTGCGCGGCGATGGATTCGGGAATGGACAGCACCAATCGAAGCTTGGAAACCTCGGCGATGCGCACAACGGGTATCGCCTGCGTGCTTGACGAAGTTCCCGCCGCCACCAGCGAACCGGTGTCCGCATAACGCACGGTCACAACTCCTGTAAACGGTGCGACGATGCGCGTATAGTTCGACATCGCGTTGAACTGCCTCTGGTTTGCGACCGAAACTTCCACTTGCTGCTCGGCTGCGGACAGGGCGGCCTGTGCGCTCGACACCTGCGCCTCGGTCTCCAGGTCTTTCGCTTGCGCGTCGTCCAGTTCCTGCTGTGCCACTAATCCTTTTTGTTGCTCGCTGGCCTGTTTCAATCTCACGTACCTGGAATGCGCGGCGGCGTGCGCCGATTGCGCCCGCTGCACGTCACCCTGCTCGCCCCGGATGTCTTCCTTCGCGCGGCGCACCGCAGCGTCTGCTCCGCTCAGCTGCGCCGTCAGTTCCGGAACCTCCAGGATCGCCAGCGTCTGGCCTTGCTTCACGTGATCTCCGACATCGACGTAAATCTTTTGAATGTATCCGGCCACTTTTGCGTGAACGTCCACATCCTGGAACGGTTTGAATTCCCCGGCGATTGTGAGCGTGCTGTCCATCGGGCCGCGCTCGACCTTTACTACGGCAGCGATCACTCGGTCGCTGCCCGCCGCGTGATCTGCGTCGTCCGCTTCAGTCGAGTGTCCGAACCATCGCCATGCTCCGGCAACCGATAGCAGGAGCACCGCCACTACTCCAATCAATTTTTTGCTAGTCATTTTTCTTCCAATCGCCTGCGGAAAATTCAGTCGGCTCGGCCCGCGCCGAAGCAGGACGCTGCGGAAATGTTCTTCAAGAGCCTGAAGTTGACCGCCCGGCCATTAGACTTCACCGGAACCTACTTCATTGGATTGGAGGATTGCTTTTAGACGGCAGGAGGCGGCCGGAACCACAGACTCGAGGAGAAGCCAGTGTGCGGAGGCGCGCTTACTACGCGGTTGGCGGTTTGCCAGGTTGCGGAAGGAGTAGCCGCGCTCAGGTCAATGAAAACCTGCACTACATCCAGGTCCGGTAACGGAGCCACTAGTCCGTCTTGCTGGGCAAATTGCTCGAGTTCGGACGAACCGACGGTAGCACGATGACTCGTGGGGTGGCAGATAGTCAGGTTTCCGTTTTCCCGGCTGTTCAGGAAGGGATTGTAGAGAAACAGTCCGGCAAGCAGAAAACAGACGAAAACCTGCCATCTGGCGGCAGAGTTTCGGCGGTTTGTTGCCTGCGGAACGCTCATTTACCTGGATTTGACACTCCCACGTTAGATTTGATTCCCACCCGCGGTCAAGAGGATGCCTGCGCTGGCTTTCCAAGCGGAGGAGGTGGGGATCATTGCCAGGGGTGCAATGATCCCCGTGGTAGGTTCGATCACTGAAGTTCAAACGCTGCGAGTATCGGAAGCTTGATTCACATCCGAATAAAGGCTGTGTGAATTCTGCGTGACCTCGTCTGTCACGGCGGTAGTCGTTTCTTCTTCGCTATCTGACGGTGCGGGCAGAATGCCCAAACCGCGGCCGTGCCGCACATCCAGTCCGCGCACCCAGAAAATAATGTCTTCGGCGATGTTTGTCGCGTGGTCGGCGATTCGTTCCAGGTGGCGGGTAGCCAGGATGAATTGCATGCTGGGGACCACCAGAGCGGTCTGCTGCGTCATTTGTTCCATGAGTTGCTCAAAAATCCGGTCCCGGAACTGATCCACCAGATCATCGCTTTCGAGAACTCGCGTGGCCATAGTCGCGTTGCGAAAAATCAACGCTCCCAGGCTCTTGCTCATCATGGACTTCACGGCCTGCGTCATCGGCTCAAGCTCTTCCGGAGCACGGGAGCCGGGCATCTCGCGCAAGCTGGTGACGCGTTCCGCGAGATTTACGGCGAGGTCGCCGATCCGCTCCAGGTCGTTCGTAATTTTCAGTGCCGCTACGATCAGCCGCATTTCGTCATCGCTGAATCCGCCGCGCCTGAGCAGCCGGATGGCGTGTTCATCAATGACGATTTCCATCTCGTTGACGCGCGGCTCGAGCAGGAACACTTCGCCCGTCAGGGCGGCCGCTTTGGGATCGTCCACGCTGACAATCGCTTCCAGCGCGCGGTTCACTGCTCCTTCCACAGTCCGCGCCATCGAAATCAGATAGTTCACCAGCGTGTCGTAAAGCACCGCCTCGGTCAGTCCAGCGGAC
>Ga0157378_10003860_pt1 | contig 13257 bp, 10 predicted proteins | sample M65metaG_FD_115309 | JGI IMG/M metagenome (GOLD analysis project Ga0157378, IMG submission 115309) | Miscanthus rhizosphere microbial communities from Kellogg Biological Station, Michigan, USA - M6-5 metaG | ecosystem: Host-associated > Plants > Roots > Rhizosphere > Soil | place: USA: Michigan...
TGTCAGCAGGCAAATCCCCGACCATAGACCTGCCCGCGCCGGCCCATCTCGCAGCATCGCGAGTGTAGCGGTCAAGAATAGCAAGCTGGATAACGCGGTCTCCCATTGGGGCATCATCCGACTGGCTGCCACCAGGAAAACTCCGCCGGCTATTCCTGGACCCGTCTGTCCGTAGACTTGGCGCGACAGTGTTGGCAAAAGGGAGGCAGCCCACCCGAACAAAACTGCGTTGACGACCATCATCGCCAGGGTGACAGTGACCGGATCTTGGAACAGTTTGATGGCAACCGCAAGAATCGCGGCGTAGATCGGGGCCACATGCGCCGTGGGACCGGTAGGAACTCCGAACGGGTCGCGGAACTCCCCACTGACGGCCAGGTTGCTCGCAACTGTGGTCAGTTCAAACGGTTGCCCGAATCCAGGGGCGGCGATTCCCAGGGGTAACTGCAGCAGTGCCCAAGCAAACCCCAAGACAAACAGCGGGCGATGAATGTCTCCCACGGTGCGCATTAGTTATGATATTCGCACCGCTACTGTTCAGCGGAGCGGTTACGAACCCTGTCTGGGAGTTCTGTGACCCCGCAGCCGGCGAGCAAGGCCGAGATCCAGAGACTCGGGAAACGATAGCGCACATCAACGGCAATGAGCGTAAACGTCAGCGAGTAAACGACTGCGGCCATAGCGAGTGAGAACGCCCAGCGGTTATGCCGGGAGGTCCAAAGACCCCACATCCCAAAGGCGCTTATGATCCAGTAGAGATAGGCGGGCCAGCCCTGTCGCGGAGAGGGGAACCAGTAATACCACACGCGCAACGCGGTTAGCTTCACGAACTGGCCTGGATGGTTCCGGATCCAGTTAAGAGTGCTACGAAGTCGCAGCCGGTTGTACGGCCCTTCGCCCATGGATGCCACCAGTTTCGCTTCCTCACGATTCTGGCTCGGATGAACGTTCCATAACGGCCAATTAGTCACTAATTCCGCGGAAGCCCGATCCTGGTTGGAAATGTAAAGCTCCAGTCCCAGGTTGTCGCGAATAAAAAATGGGGATCTAAGTTCAATCCAGTTGCGCAAGATCCACGGTGCGCAGATCACCAGTGCCAGACCGGCGACGGGAATCGCGAATCGCCTTCCCCGCGGTGCGTCGGGTCCTACAAATCCGATCCAACTCCGGGAAACCGCCACAACAGCTAAGGCGAGAAGGCACGCAGGGTTCGCAAGCAGGCAAATCCCCGACCATGCGCCTGCGCGCACTGCACCGTTTCGGAGTATCGCGAGTGTCGCCGTCAGGAACAGCAAACTGGAAAGGGCTATCTCCCACTGCGGCATCATCCAACTGGATGCCGCCAGAAGAGCTCCGCCGACTAGGCCCGGAGCGGTGTGCCCGTATACGAGTCGGGACAGCGCCGGTAAAAGGGAGGCAGCCCACCCGAACAAAACTGCATTGACGACCATCATCGCCAGTGTGACCGTGACGGGGTCCCGGAAAAGCTTGATGGCGACCGCAAGAATCGCAGCATAGACGGGAGCGACGTGCGCCGTTGGACCGGTAGGAACTCCGAATGGATCGCGGAACTGGCCGCTGGTGGCCAAGTTGGTCGCGACTGCGAACAGTTCGAGCTGTTGCCCAAACTGCGCCGCGGTGATTCTTAGAGGAAACTGTAGAAGCGTCCAAGCAAACCCCAACACAAACAGCGGACGGTGAATGTCTCTCAGGGCACGCATTGGTAAAACTTATGATAATCGCACGCCGAGGCTGCGCTTCTGAGGTCTTAACCAACCGCGCGCGCTGCGGCATACGGCGGATGACTGCGAAGCACATATATCCCGCCATCAGTGCCGCGATTTACGCAATAGGCCAGGCATAGCGCGGATCGAATTGCGTAATATGGCAACGGATACAGTGCCAGTCCGCGCAGCCCGGCCGGTTGAGAAACACCGCCGTCGACAAATCTTCGGCATGACGCGTGTCGGACAAAGATGAGCGGGTCAGGGCCCGGGTCTTGGAGTTCAATAGTTTGCGGGCTATATTAAGATCATGCTCGTCGGGCGCCCCGGACGGATTTTGCAATCCAGCCTCGGGATCTACGTGGCCAGCCTCGCTGCGGCGTGGTGCCTTATCAACGCCGCTCTCTATTTTGGATTCATTGGGTTCGCTGAAGATTTGCCGATTCCTGGTCGATTAACACTGGGAGCGTTCCTGCTGTGGATTCCCCTCACTGAGGCGTCGCTATTCGGCCTTGCGATAAGCGGCTTGAAGAGTATGCGGCGAGCCGGCGGACCGTCGGCCAGAAAGCTGGCCGGGATATTGATAGCCATCGCGATTCCCGTAACGGCAGTCTTGCTCCTCGTAGTCATCACGGAGTGGGCGCTACGTGCCCATGGGCAATCCTTTCCCAAACCTAGCGTTGTCCGCGCCTTATTGGCCAACCTCGGCTCCGTCGCCCCGTGGATTAGATTCAGAGAGCTGGCCGCTTTCGAGTGGGCCCTGGGCGCGGGCGTTGTCATTGCGGCCGGTTCATATTTTGTCACTCCCGTGTTTTCTCGGGCAGAAATAAGGAAGTTTTCGGGCTTAGCGGTCGCTAGCTGTTTCATCCTCGGATCGCTATTTCGGGTCGTGCCGCCGCGGCTTACGGTGCGCGAACGCACGCGGATAGAAGGTTTAGTGAAGGCCGATTTCCTGCCTACATCCACGCTTATTTGGGCGAAGATGCTATTACCCGACCATTCGGATTTGCCCGTTCACGAGGCGCTCGCACCAAGGAATGGCACTCCAGCCTCGGAGGCCGGCGGTAATCATCCAAATATCATCCTCATCTCGGTTGAGTCTTTACGGAGGGGAGAGGAGTCCCGAGAATCGGACCAGGGGTACGTCATGCCGACGCTTCATCGCCTGGCGAATGAGGGCGTTCATTTTGTCCGCGCATATGCGCCCAGTAACGAATCCGCGTACTCGTTATCGGCTATTTTTACGTCGCAGCACGTGTTGAAGACACCGGTTCGTGACGACTTTCGGAAGCCCGCCACGCCGTATGTCCGGATGTACGATCTGCTTCCCGAAACTTATGCCACCGGGTTCTTTTCTGCGGCACCGGAGGGGTGGCAGAATATGGGGGCGGTTTCCCAGTCCCCGAAGCTCGATCAGTTCTTTGATGCCTCGCATGCGACTACGGGCGTCCTGAAGGTTCAAGATGCCGACACAGGTTTTCGGGCTGCTGTGAATCGGCGGGAGTTGCCCAACGGAAATCTGGACGACGAATACCCAGTCCGCGCGTTCGAGGAATGGGTTGATCACTTGGGTCGATCCCCGAACAGATCGGCATCCGCAACGCGATTTTTTGCAGTGATTAAGTTTGAGGCCTCGCACTTCCCGTATGAGCAGGGTTTTGACATTCCAGTTCGCTTTTCTCCAGCGGAGCTTTCGCCAGCCGAATTGAGCAGCCTGAGCTTTCTATCGTATCCGCGCGAACTTGCGCCACGTCTGCAGCGGCGCTACTGGAACTCTCTATCCTATGATGACAGCCTGATCCAGCGAATTCTGGAGTACCTCCGCAGCCGGAAAGCTCTGGAGAATACCGTAGTCATAGTCTTTGGTGATCACGGTGAATTGTTTTATGAAAACGGCGCAGTGACTCACGCGGACCGGCTTTGGGAACAGACGCTGAACACGGCATTCGTCGTGTGGGGCGCCAAGAATTTGGCCCCGTCAGAGTACATGGAACCGGTTAGCCTCCTTGACATCGCTCCCATCGTTCTGGATTTGGCGGGAGTCGCTCCCTATGGTGGATTTCAGGGGCGGGTTCCAGCCCGGCTGGAATCTCGCGATGCCGTGGAAGCGGAACCGCGACCCATCTTCTCTGTTGTTCAGAACATTCGGTTTGAGGAAAGCGTGCTGGTTGGGCCATGGCGCTATACGGTACAATCCGACGATCTCTACGAAACTCTGCACGATGTCCTCCGGGACCCTTTCGAGACGCATGACGAAGTGCATTCGCACCCGGAAGTCGCGGCGTGTCTCTACGCTACTGTAGTAGAGTTCCGGCAAAATCAACTGGGGTATTACAGTCGTTCAGATCTCGTCCGGTCCTACTTTCCGCCCCGGCATCGGCTTGCTGACGTGCCCTCATGCGCAGTCCTTCGGGCGGGAGGCTCCCAGGGTTCTCGGTAAATCTAACCCGAACGGTCTTGGTGGGTTCTGGCGAAGCGTCACAACTGGATGCCTGGATATGAACCAGTTAGCGATTTGTTGCTCACGATACTAACTATTAACCTGCAATCGATCGATGGAATCTGGACCGCTGGTGTAGGATTTGACTTGAATCTTATTCAGCACTTCGGCGTAGGCGCTGAATGATCCCCGGACTTGCGTACGAGTCGCTCGTCCATAGCGCACGCGTGTTCTTGGTCGTCGTCTCGTACTCGCCAGATCGCGAATCGTCTCACCAGTAGTACGCTGGCTCCTACTGATCCGAGCGAGCTGCGTAAGAGCACTACCCCCACCAAGGCCAGAAGGCAGAATTAGCTAGTAGGCAAATCCCCGACCATAAGCCTCGCGCGCTGCACCGTTTCGGAGTATCGCGGTGTCGCCGTCAGGAACAGCAAGCTGGATAGTGCTACTTCCCACTGAGGCATCATCCAACTGGATGCCGCCAGAAGAGCTCCGCCGACCCGGAGTGGTTTGCCCGTAGTGACAGCGCCGGTAAAAGCGATGCAGCCCAACCGAACAAGACTGCGCTGACGACCATCATCGCCAGTGTGACCGTGACGGGGTCCCGGAAGAGCTTGATGGCGACCGCAAGAATCGCAGCATAGACGGGAGCCACATGCGCCGTTGGACCCGTAGGGACGCCGAACGGATCGCGGAACTGGCCGCTGGTGGCCAAGTTGGTCGCAACTGCGAACAGTTCAAGCTGTTGCCCAAACTGCGCTGCGGTGATTCTCAGGGGAAACTATAGAAGCGTCCAAGCAAACCCCAATACAAACAGCGGACGGTGAATGTCTCGCGGGGCACGCATTGGTAAAACTTATGATAATCGCACGTCGAAGCCGCGCACTTAGGTCTTAACGAACCGCGCGCGCTGCGGCATACGGCAGATGACCGCGAAGCACGTATATCCCGCCATCAGGGCAGCGATCCAGGCAATCCCCCAGGCATAGCGGGGATCGAATTGCATAACGTAATACGGTAGCGGATACAGTACCAGTCCCACCCCCGCGACGCGTCCGAGCGGTTGGGCGCGATTCATCCAAACACCGATAAGCCCTAGCAAGTTCACAGCCGCGATCACCCAGTTGGAGGTCCACCACAGCACGATCCGCGCGCCAGTGAGCTGCAGGAAACGCTTCGGATGCGCCTGAATCCAGTCGATCGCTTCGGCCTGCAAACGGCGGAAGTATTGAGGCTCGCCCACGCGCTGGAGTTCGGCTGTGATGGACGCGTTCTGGGTGGGATGCAGAAGTTGGAAGGATTGGGAAGAGTCGTCGTGCGCCGGTTGCGCGACATCGTTGTTCGAAACCAGTAGTTCAGGACCGAAGTTATCGCGCAAGAATACCGGCTGATGAAATGTGAGCCAATTGCGGACGATCCATGGAGCCACAATGACCACGGCGACGGCCGCGGATATCCTCGTATATTTCCAGCCTCGCAATATCGCGACCGCTGCCAGGGAGACGGGGATCAGAGATGGCGATACCAGCCACCCGACGCCCAGAATCGTGCCGGTCCATATCGCCTTGCGTCCAACCAGCGCGAAGAAAACGACGGATTCAAGGGCCAGCCAGGCCGAGGCGTTTTCCCACTGGGGCAGTGGTGAAGCGATCAACAACATGGCACCCGCGGCGATGGCCCCCGGTATCCAGCTCGAAAATGCCGCCGCCGAGATACGCAAGAGAAGCACCAACGCGGTCGTTTGCATCGCTACCTCGGCCAGCACCGCCGGCACCGCCGCGATAGGCCTGTCCCCCCATAGCGCGATAATTGCCGCGAGCATGGCTGGATGCACTGGAGCCAGAACCGCTGTGGGGCCGGTAGGATAAGACTCTCCGAACGGATTCGCGAAGCCATGCCCCGCGGCGAGGGAGCGCGCGACCGCCATGTGCTCCCAATTAGCTCCGAATGCGGCAGGAGATGCGGATCCGAAGCTCCGGAACAAGAGAACGGAGGCAGCGATCGCCGCAACCGCAACCATCACTTCAAAGGGAACCGAGGGAGGCTTTGCTTCGGATGCAGAAGGAACGATCAAGCGTCGCGATTCCCCTCGTGCGAGTGCTTCAATCTTGGAACATCATCCTCGTAGACCAACGATTGCTCCACCAGATCGCACAGGATATGCCCCAGCATGATGTGCGATTCCTGAATGAACTGCGTCACAGTGGAGGGAATACGGAGAGCGGTCTGAGCCGCTTGAGCCAGCTTGCCCCCATCGGCGCCCGTCAGAGCGATGGTGCACATCCGGTGGGCGCGGGCGTAGCGGATCGCCCGTAGAACATTTTCGGAGTTACCCGAGGTAGAGATGCCGATGACCACGTCTCCGGGACGGCCCAGCGCCTGCACCTGGCGCTCAAAGATGCCGGCAAAGCCGAAGTCATTGGCGCTGGCGGTAAGCAGGCTGGTGTCCGTAGTGAGCGCGATCGCCCCCAATCCCGGCCGGACGAAACCCTGGCTGAGCACGCTGACGAATTCCGCGGCGATATGCTGCGCGTCGGCCGCGCTTCCGCCGTTGCCGCACAGCAGGAGTTTGTGCCCCGAGGCCAGGCTCTCGGCCATGACCCGGGCGGCATCCAGAATGGGACCGGCGTCCGCCGCCAGCAGTTTGCGCTTGGTTTCGATGCTGGCTTCGATATGGCGGCGCAAGCGCTCGCGGGCATCCGGGGTCAGCGACATCTGTTGGCTATCTTCCCACAGGCGCAAGCTGCACACCGCGTCGCCGAAGCCCCAAGCACATCGATTTTCAGGGAGAATAGCAGTACCAGCACCCGATGGGCATAACTTATTACGAGGCCAAGAGGTTGCAGGAAGCCTGCCTGTCTGGCGTGTCCTTCCAGCACCTGCTATCGGTGGGCCGCTTAGCATTGTTTCTGCATCCCGCCGAACTCGAATCGCTTCGCGCGCGCAACCGCTCCGCGCTCGCAAATTATCAATTTGGCGAGTACGCTGATCGCTTCTACCGGGAGTTGCTTGGTTCGGAAACCGTCACCAGTATTGACTATTCCGACTACGAAGGCGCTACGATTACCCACGACATGAACCAACCAGTTCCCGACAACCTACGGGGGCGGTTCGATGTAGTGATCGAGGGCGGTTCGCTTGAGCACATTTTCAACTTTCCCGTCGCGATTACAAACCTGATGCAGATGACGAAGGTGGGCGGCGTCGTGTTTATGACCACGGTCGCGAACAATCTCTGTGGACACGGATTCTATCAGTTCAGCCCGGAGCTGATGTACCGCGTCTTCTCGCCTGAGAATGGATTTGAAGCCACGCGGGTTGTGTTTCTTGAGGCTACCTTTCCAGGGGTAGAGCTAACGCCCATTCGAAGTGTCTATGGGGTCGTTGACCCTGCGACCGCGGGTTCACGGGTCGGTCTACGTTCAACGCGTCCCATCATGATGGTGGTCGAATCCAAGAAGGTAGCAGAAAAGCAGCCTTTTACCAGCGTGCCACTGCAGAGCGACTATGTCACCGCCTGGAATCGCGGTTCAGATCAGGAAGAAGGTCTGCTCCGCCGCTTGTTCAACAAGCTTCCGTCGTCCTTGAAGATGAGGATGACCGGCTATCGACAGAACCGCAGATTCTCGCTCAACAACCGACGCTTCTATCGCAAGTTGCCGTAGGCCAACCAGGATCATTGACTCCCACACGGATCGACGGATGTCCACGGAGAACATTGAAATGAGGTCGGAATACGCGATTCAGGTTCTTCTCGCCACCTACAACGGATCGCGCTACCTGGCGGCTTTCCTGAATTCCCTACTCGCTCAGGACTGCCAGGAATGGTGCCTGGTGGTTCGCGACGATTGCTCGACCGATAACACCTCAGAGCTGCTGGGCCGGTACCTGCCACTTTTTGGCGACAGACTACAGATTCTGCCAGACTCAGGGCGGAACAATCTAGGAGTCGTCGGTAATTTTTCGCGCCTTCTGTCGGCAAGCACGGCTCCCTATGTCATGTTCGCCGACCAGGATGACATATGGCACCCCGACAAGATCAGCTTGACTCTAGCAGCGATGCGTCATCGGGAGGTCGAGGTCGGAACCGGCCGGCCTATTCTGGTTCATACCGACCTTGTGGTAGTGGACGAGGATCTTCAGACGGTTGCGGCGTCGTATTGGAGATATCAAGGGTTAGTCCCTTCGAGAGGCCATGCGCTTGGCCACATGATGGTGGAGAACATCGTCTGGGGTTGCACCAGCATGCTGAACCGGACTTTGGTCGATCTCACTGGCGAAATTCCTCACGAGGCGCGTTTCCACGACTGGTGGATTTCACTGGTCGCGGCTGCCTTCGGAGATATCGAATCACTACCTGTGCAGACCATCGACTGGCGTCGGCATGGCGCGAATGATAGCGAAATCACGAAGCTGCCTGAGGTGGTTCGTCGGACTGTGACTGGAATGCCGGACATGATCAGCCGTCTAGCCAGGCTTTTGGAATCAAGCCGCCCTCGTGTGCGATTGTTCCTAGAGCGCTACCGCGGCCGCCTGAAGGCCGACCAAATTGCCGCGATCGAAGCCTTCCTCGATTTGCCCACTCTGGGTTTGTTGGCGCGCCGCCGCGCGGTTTTGCAACATCGCCTGTTCTTTACGTCCAGGCTGCGGACAGGGGGACTACTTCTGCTCGTGTAGTTCCAGCAGCGCAGCCTCGAACCGGTCCGCCGCCGATGACCAAGTGAACCTGCTGATATCGCTGAGAGCTCTCTCAGCAAGAGACTGTCGCATGTGGTGTTCTCGCAGCATTCGTGTCAACGCCTCGGCGAGTTTTTCGGGGGCGCGTGCCGGGGCGAGTAGCGCATTTCGCTCATGCTCCGCATACTCAACGTGACCGCCGATATCTGTGCAAACCAGCGCCGCGCCGGACATCATTGCTTCGGCTGGAGGAAGGGGCCAGCCTTCAGCCCAGCTTGGCGCCAGGAATACCGTGGCTTCGTTGTAGAGTTCTCGTAGCGTCGCTTGAGGCGGATTGCGAATGTACCTTATCCAGGCCGGCAAGTTGGGTGGTGCATCCGGAACGCCGAATAGGGTGGCCGTTAAATCGGGGATCGCTTCTCTCGCCTGTTCGAGTGCTTTTAGTCCGTCCGTCGACCCTTTCCATTGCATGGAATGATAGAGCATCAGCACATGGGGACGCTTTCGTTGCAGGATTGACACATCGCAGCCGAACGCTTGAAAATCCAATCCGTTCGGGACGTAAGTAGATTTTTCCCCCAGTTCGCGTGCGATTGCCTCCAACCAGCGGGCAATGACAATTTTATGCAGTGGAAGCTGCCAAGTTGCCCGGACTCGCGCCTCAGGACCCCACCACGTTTCATAGTGCTGTAAGAGGTAGAACTTTCGGCCTTTACTGGCCCCATACCCCGAAACATATTCGGCGGTGGGCCAGCCCGTTGCAATTATTACCTCCGCATCCGGAATACTCGTCTCACGAAGTGAATATACCCATTTCAGATCCACTTCAGGCCGAACTTTAAACCACTTCTGGGGACCGAACTGTCCCGTTGTCCCCCACAAAACGTAGCGAGCGTCGTGGTATCGCTTCTCGCCCCAACTCGCCTTTTCGTCAATGTGTGCGGGATGGATAACACCGACCGAGTGTCCTCGCGCGATCAGAGCATTCGCGTATTCGAAAACAACCTTGTAGCCGCCCACGGGAATACGGGATGATCCGGGTAGGATGAAAGAAACCCTCATTCGACGCGCCTCCGGAAGGCAGCCGAGGAATGCTTCAAGAACAGCCTGAAGAGAGATATCGGACTTGCTCGATTCTGAAGTGCTGCACCGTGTTCTCGCAGTAGACGTGGCACGACAACGAAATAGGCTGGGAAAACTACGAGCAAGTAAGCTAGATTCGTGCCCCAGATCGCTCCGGAAATGTTCCAGTGCTTAGAGAGCAAGATCTTGAATACGAGGCTCAAAACAGTTGCGGCCGTTAAGATCTTGACCTGCCCTTTTATGAAGTTGCTGCCATTTAAGTACGTCGCGATAGCGGTCGCGCTCACAAGGATCACGGAAAAAACGGCTAACCCGGTTAATAGCCACAGGGAGGGACCGACATCCACTCCGGTCCAAACACGAATGATGGGCCGCGCCCATAGCCCAGCACCGCACGAAACCACGGCGCAGCCCAAACTAGCGACCATGGTGGATCGTAAGAGAGTGCGCCGCACCCAGTCAAAATCGCGGCGCGCAATCGCTTCGGCATACGCCGGCCAGAGCGGAGCAAACCAAACTGCGACCAGAACCGGCGTGGTTTGAAAGAGCTTCGCGGTTAGATTGTACTTTCCCAACTCGGCTTGTCCGAAGTAATGCAGGATCACAAGACTATCAATCGAGAAGAGCAGGGCGCCACTGATCTGGAGCGCGAAGAAGTATCCTCCTTCATGGATAATCTTCCTGGCCATGTGCAAATCAAGGAGCTTGAAAGCCGGAGACTCTGACGGGCGACGAACAAAGAAATACACCAGAAAATTCAATACCACCGCCAGAAGAGGTCCCGACGAAAAAACGATCGCCAGCACTGGTAGCCCCGCGCGTGCTCGAATTGCCGCCAGAAGTCCGAAAAGACTGAGAAGAACACCGGCGATCTCCCACACTTGGGTTTCAAACCCCTCCTGGTGGGCCGACTGGACTCGCTGGACCGTGGTAAACGGGAGAGTTAGCAGGAAGCTTGCTGCCATCACCGTGACTGCTAGGGCAGCTTCGGAGGCTTCATTCGGAGAACTAGCGCGAAACGCCTCTTGCCAGGGGACGAAAGGGTAGGCGATTCCTAATACCAGGCAGCCCACGAGCGCAATCCCGCAGAGGACGAAGAACGTGCTACTGATCGCCTTGCGAATGGAATCCTTCTCGCCCGTGCCGGTCGCATAGGCGATGTGATTCATCAGGCCGTAGCCCAAGCCGCAGTCCGCGAACGTAAGCAGCGTGACCACGGACGTCATGGCCACCCACAGCCCGAATCGCTCGGGCCCCAGGTAATGGACCGTAAGCGGGATGTAGATGATTCCGCTTAAGAACATTGCGCCCCGGAAACCCATAGAGGCGAAGGCTGTCAGGGTGATTCGGCGGAGACGTCGTTGGCCGCGCGAACTTTGGGATGTGGAGTCGTCGTCGGCACCGCCCCCAAAAAAGTGCTTGATTGCCGATAGACGAGGCAGATTACTCACGTACCGCATCTCTCTCTTAGAGTGCGCATAACGTTTGATCTATACGCGCAGAAGCGATCTGCATTCACTCACAATCTTTTGGATCAAGGTTTTCCCGAGTAGGCTTTCAAGTTGGTCTCCTCGCTCCAACCGAGACTTATCCTCGGTTCCTTCCGCTTTGCGAATAAAGCATATCCTCTCAAGGTGCAGTACAAGCTCCGCAACGTCTTCGCGTTCACGGACGCTTTTTAAGAAGCCAACCATCTCCTTGGGATCATTTCCTCCGGTATGACGTTCGAGGTCCATTCCGCGGTTGAACGAAGTGCCCCCCCAATCGCGAGCTCTCGCTACAGACAGATCTTCAATTACGTACAGGCCGCCGGGCTTCAGGTGGCCGAATAGGCCGCCGAACGAGGAGATGACATGTCTAACGTAGTGGCTTCCGTCGTCGATGATGACATCGAAACCCTCGGGGACTTGGTTGCAGATATCCGCCAATACGGCCACATCGGCCTGACTTCCGATGAAAACCTTCGTTCTCTCGTTCTCAAAGCGGACGCAAGTCGGATCGATATCAAGTCCGTAGATCAGAGCGTGGGGATAGTATTCGTTCCATGTTGCCAGCGATTTGCCATCGAGTACGCCGATTTCCAGCATTCGAATTGGCCGGGAGGGCTCGGGCATATAGTGCTCATAAAAGATGGTGTAGCCGTGACCCCGCGGAGGCCTAGATTGGTAGCCGTTCTCTCCCGGAGGAAGCCGGGCCAACGTCGACTTATCGGTCCCGAACTTACAGGCAATATCATCCAGGGTTGGCACTTGGTTGCGCTCATTTTCCCAAAGCAGCGAGTGAGTAGCAACTACCTGAAGGTACTGGAACAAAAGGTATCTGGAAAACGTCTCCCCAAGCGTGTGGTGCCAGGGCCCCCAACAGGCCAAATCTCAGCGAGAATAAGAGTACTGGTAGCCGGTAGCCGATAGGAGGTCGGGATCCGGTAAACTCCAGCCCGATCCCCGCCGATAAAGAAACGTCGCCAATTTCAGTAAGTTGAAGGTGAATCAGCTTGTTACCCCGTAACGCCGCTACCACACGGTCCATCCGGGAGGACGCGGAGGCGGCCGGCCGTTACCTCCAGCCCTGGCTCGGGGCGCTCAATGGCACCACCATGCTGGTTACCGGAGCTGGCGGCTTTCTGTGCAGCCACTTTCTGGAAACGCTCGCCGTATTCAATGAGTCGTCGCAGCCCGGATGCCGTGTTCTCGCCGTGGACAATTTCCGCAGCGGTGTTCCCGAGCGGCTGTCGTGGGTCGAGGGACGTGGCGACATCGAACTTCGCCAGTGCGACGCTTCCCAGGGATTCGAGCCCGGCGAACGTGTGGACTGGATCATCCACGGCGCCAGCATTGCCTCGCCGCCGCTCTACCGCAAGTTTCCGCTCGAAACCATCGACGTCAATGTGAACGGAACGCGCCTGATGCTGGACCTGCTGCGCCGCGAGGGTCGCGGCATGCTGGTTCTGAGCAGCAGTGAGATTTACGGGGATCCAGACGCCGCCAACATTCCCACAGCCGAGGATTATCGCGGTTACGTGTCTTGCACCGGCCCCCGAGCCTGCTACGACGAATCGAAGCGCCTGGCGGAAACGCTGGCGACCACTTACCATCGGCTCTACGGCTCGCCGGTGAAGATGATTCGTCCGTTCAATGTTTATGGACCCGGCCAGCGCCTGGATGACGGGCGCATCATTCCGGATCTGATGTCGGCCGCATTCGAGCGTCGCCCCATTGTGCTCTTCAGCGACGGACGGGCCACGCGAAGCTTCTGCTACATCCGCGACGCTGTTCGGGGCATGCTGCTGGTTCTGCTCGACGGTGCCTCGGGCGAAGCCTACAACGTCGGCAA
>Ga0157378_10003861_pt1 | contig 13256 bp, 24 predicted proteins | sample M65metaG_FD_115309 | JGI IMG/M metagenome (GOLD analysis project Ga0157378, IMG submission 115309) | Miscanthus rhizosphere microbial communities from Kellogg Biological Station, Michigan, USA - M6-5 metaG | ecosystem: Host-associated > Plants > Roots > Rhizosphere > Soil | place: USA: Michigan...
AATCCCGAGCAGTACCTCGCCGAGGCGCACCAGCAGCTCGACGAAGAGTTTATTTACTACCGTGACCCCTCAAAAGCAGAAGAGCGCGAGCTGCAAGTCACGAAAGAGAAAGCGGTCGATGGGCTCCCCGATGATCTCAAGGCCAAGGTGCTCGAACAGGGCGCGGCACTCGACGGCACTATGTTCAAGGAGCTGGCGAAGAAGGTTCGGGACGCGTACAAGGTCTTCCAATCGGTCGAGAAGTACTTCACGAAGCATGTCAAGGACGAGGCCAAGCGCGACGAGATGATTGCGGGAGCCAAGGAATCTGGCATGTCGATGGAAGCCGCCAAGGAAGCAATGAAGGCGTACAAGAAGGAGTTGGGCGAGAAGGCGCAGGCCGAGAAGACCATCGAACAGTTGGTCGCCAAGCTCAAGAACGAAGAGACACGCAAGGAGCTTCTGGAGCGGGCCGCGAACGAGAACCTCACTCGCGAGCAGTTCGAGCCTATCGTTCAGGAAGCCATCGCCAAGGAGATGTACGAGGAAGAGAAGGCGAAGCTCGACGATCCGCAGTACCGCGAGAAGCTCGCGCAGAAGGCGGCAGCCAAGATCGCCCCGAGGGAGAAGAAGGTAAAGAAAACAGCCCCCGACCAGCCGCTAGGGAAGGGTAAGAGCGGCGCAGCAAAGGCCAAGAAGAAGAGCTGATCCATTACGCCCGCGACCATAGCCGGGGCGGTAACCAATCCGTCCCGGATTTACTTTCTTCTGGAAGAAAACGCAAGGAGGATTATTTACTTGACTAAATCGAAGCACAAGACTGCGACAGGTACCGAGACTGATAGCTTGGGACGTTTAGTCAACGCACTTGAACGCATTGCTACGTCGCTCGAAATCATCGTGGATCGCAAGAAGAAGACTCTACGCATGGTCGATGTCGAGCGCGGGCAAGTCTATAAGACCCATCTTGGTAGAAAACTTTCATCGAGTAAATAGTCCGCAAACCATAAGGAGGGCGAATGGAGTTTACGATCAAGAGAGAACCATTCCTGAAGGAGCTGGCGCTTTTACAGGACGTCGCTTCAAGAAAACACGACAACAATCCGATACGAGCGTGTGTCAAGATCGAAGCGCGAGAGAGCGAGTTACTACTCGATGCGACAGACGCGGACGTATCAATGGGCTGTATCTGCAATGCGAGCGATGGGTTATCAGTCGAAGAGACAGGGGTAGCGGTAGTCGATGCCAAGCGTTTACGTAGCTATATTGGAGGCATGGAAAGCACTGAAGTAGTATGCACGACAGATGAGCAGGAATGGCTGTCGATCTGGTATCCCGACAGACGAGATGGTAAACCGCTCTACAGGATGCCGGGATTCCCCACAAAGGACTTTCCTACCGTACCGGAGCCACCCGACGCAGAATCGGAGAACGGTTGGAAGTCGTCATCGCTTCCCGCTCCTGTATTCGCAAACATGGAGACAAGGGCGCAGTACGCGATCTCTGGCGACAGGGGCTCCATGACGATCCACGGGGCGCTGCTGGAGTTCGCGGAAGACGCGGCCCGCATGGTGGCGACGGACGGCAACAAGCTGGTGGTGGCGGCATACAAGAGCAGCGCAGTAAAGCCATGGGACGTCATGATCCCGAGGCGGGCTCTAGCAGCGATAGCGGCGATGTGTCGCAGTCTACCATTGGGTGGTTCAGTCGAGATAACACGTGGCCCGAACCACGTCTTTGCTTACGCTGGCGGTAGGATGGTTGCCTCGACAATGCTCGCAGCGCAGTTCCCTCCGTGGCGCAACATCATGCAAAAAGGCGTTCGGGCAGTGAAGTTCGCAGCACTTGATACGAAGCGGTTTAAGGCATGCGCCTCTCGCGCGGCAGCAGTTCTCGACGACAAGGGACTTGGCGGACTGAAGCTGCAATTTACCACCTCGAACATCCTGCGTTTCAACGCGCAAAGCAGCTTGTTCGGAGAAGCAGATGAATGGATGGACATCGGGTACAAGCTAGACGAAAAAGCCGCAGAGAACATGGCCGACAAAGATCTGATCGTCAGATTAGGGCACGCTTACCTCTTGGACTTCCTCGGAACGTGTCAGTCCGAAGTCATCAAGATCACAGGAAGTGATGCATCGTCGCCAGTGAAGCTGATCGACGGTGATCTAGAAGCAGACGGTTTTCAGGTAGAATGCGTAATCATGACTATTAACGAAGCTGTCGCAGCTCAAGCCGCAGAGATCGCGCAGAACGAAAAGAAGGAAAAGGCTGAGAAGAAATCCGGCAGGAAAGAACCAGCGGCACCCGTAGAAGCAGCTCCCGAGAAAACAAGACGTCGGAAAAAATAAACCTTGACTTGAAATCGATTCCATGGTATGATGTACGTGGAATCGGGGATACGATACACGCGACGAGGGAGGTGGGGAAAGAATGTCATCGAGAGATCATCTGCCGAAGCTGACGGGCGAATCCCACCGCCCTCGCGTGTGTCGGCTTCGGCAGATGATCTCTTTGTTTGTTTAGGGGGAAACGATGGATCTGATTGTAAAAACCAACGGAGCGGCGCTTTCGGACGACGAGCAGGATAACTTCATACGATGGTTAAATATACAGCTTCAGCGAGCAGGAGCTACTAGACGGATCGTAAGCGTGGAAGATGGTCTACGCGTTCCAACTTCCGATCGGATTGCTCGAATTCAATCTAGTCTCTTTAGTATCCGCGAGAACTTGCGCGACACGCTTGACGACGCCAAGGATGCAAGATTCATTCGACTAGCAGCGGAGCTTGGTGCTTTGGCGAGTGAATTTCTTCCAGAAGAATCTACAAAAGAGTTATTCAGGGGCGGCGACACGGGCGATTGGCATACTGGCCCGAACTACGATTAGATAAAAGGAGTCGACATGGTATTTCGAGGCGACAAAATAGTCATTTCAAACGACGGGGGCCCATTAGATGGTCTGCATGGAGAGGTATTGTCGACGGTCGAAGATGAACACGGACGCATTGTCACGATTCGTCTCGACGAGGGACGTGGCGTATGGCGTCCCGGAGATGAGATTGATCTTTCGGCGTATGAAGTAAAGCTAGCATCTTCAAGCGCGATGGCTTCTTTCGTGATCGATCAGGGACAACCCGGCTGGTTGCCGCTTAAGCTACGAGGGGACGTCTAGACATGACGCCAGTTCAGCGACTAATCTTAGATGATTTACGTGCGGGCTGGAAGCTTGTGCAGAAAACCGAGACAATATGGTATCTAACAAGTACTCCGCTGAAGCCAACACGAGGTAGGCATAGACTTATTTATACCAGATCACTGGAATGTACGATACGGGACGAGATACTTGACGCAAGCGGAGAGCTAAAGAAATGATAGTAGGCTTCACTGGAACACGGAAAGGCATGACGCAGATGCAGCGGAACACGCTGCAAGCGCTTCTTAAGCGCCTTCGTCTCACTGCTGGTAGGCACGGAGACTGCGTAGGAGCGGACGAGCAGTTTCATGACATTTGCCGAGAGCTTGGCGCAAAAATGCACGGCCATCCTGGCCCAGACGGTCCCCTTCGCGCAGGATGTCTCTTTGATACTAGCGCATTCCCAAAGGACTACCTGAAGCGCAACCATGACATTGTGAATCTATCAGACTGCATGATAGCGGCCCCTGCGCAGCGCGAAGAGCAGCAGCGAAGCGGTACATGGTCAACAGTACGCTTTGCAAAGCAAATCGGCAAGTTACTCATCATGCTGTGGCCTGATGGTGAATACGAGATGGTTTTCTAATTCTTCCAGAAGAAGGAACAGATAAATGGCTGAAACAGTAACAAGAGTGAAGCCCCTAAAGCTCAGTAGGAAGAAGAAGTATCGAAATCGAAAGAAGGCTCAGAAGGCTGCGCGACTGACAGTCGTATTGACGGAATCGGGGCAGTTTGAAATATCGGGCGGCAGCGAGCAGAGGACAGTAAGATTGAAGGAAAACGGAAGGTGGGATTGCTCATGCGGCAATGCATCATCGCCGTGCAGTCATGTTCTTAGTATCCAGATGAAACTTGAAAAGGAGCGGAAACAGCGTGAACGAAACGAAAAAAGTCAAAGACGAGCCTGAGATCGAGCAAGGCCCAGAGTGCATCGTAGTTGTGCAAAATGGCTTTGTCTACGTCGGGCACGTGACGCTTGAGGATGGAAGTATGAGAATCTCGGAGGCGTACAATATTCGTCGATGGGGAACGACAAAGGGACTCGGACAGCTTGCTATCGAGGGTAAGCAGAAAGAGACCTTGTTAGATTACTGCGGTGTCGTCAGGGTGCCGTTTCATTCGATTCTCTTTACGATCGACAGTACATTTGGTCTTCTTCCATGAATCTTTTGCGATACGACATGATCAATAGCAGGTTGGGCGGAACGGTCTTGCAATTCCAGGCAGGCTACGGCTCCGGCTACGGCTACGGCTACGGCTCCGGCTACGGCGACGGCGACGGCTACGGCTACGGCTCCGGCTACGGCTCCGGCTACGGCTCCGGCGACGGCTCCGGCTACGGCTCCTGAGATATGAGAATAGCGATGCTAAGTACAGCCCAGATGGTATTCCATCCTCCGCTCGCTAGAGAGATAGGACTAGAGGCTTCCGTGGTGCTTCTTACTCTTGAACGCGAAATAGCCGAGCGGGGAATGGACAAAGACGGCTCTCGAATGGCGGCACGTGACGGCAAGCAGTTAATAACAATGTTTCCATGGCTGTCCGTAGCGCAAGCTCGGAAAGCACTGGAGTCGCTTCAAAGCAAGGACTTCATCTTTATCACAGATACATTATCAAAGGATTCAAAATGGTATGCGCTGAACTGGCGAAAGCTAAAGACACTGGAATCCATAGTCGTACTCGGGGATGGCGACATCGACGACGCACATGAACAGGCAGTGGCTACAAAGCAAGTAAAGGAAGACGGCGTTCCGCAGCTACACAGAGACCTACTGCCCGTCGTGATCAAAATGTCGAATCTGACTCAACCCCTAACGTCCCGCGATGCCAAAGAGTCATGGGATTTTATCAGAAAGATCACAGTAAAGTATCCAGAGGAAGATTTCGGGAGACTACAGAAAAGAATTCTCGGAATGAGGGTCTGGCAAGAGTCGCGCAAGGTCGGTCGCGAAAAGTTCATGGCTCCTAAGCCGCTGACCGCTTGGAGCAACTGGTCACGCTACGGCGACTTCTGTCGCGAGAATTATAACGGCAATCTTCCTCCGATTCCGGCAGAATGGATCGAGGAGACGGGTAGACGTAATGGAATGTGAATTCCCAGATTGTACTGAAATGCGGAAATGCTTTCACTACTGCGCCAAGCATCATCAGTTGGTTTGCATGGAAATGAGATTCACGGAGCTAATGGACGATCTAGTATACACGAGGCAAACGGTAGATGGTCGACAAGGCGCATAAAGCAGTGCATGTGGGCGAAGCTGCCGCAAGGATACTCGAACGTCTTAAGCGTTCAGCGGCGCAGCTACCTACAGTGGATCGTAAATACGACTGCGAAGATTGTCGAGACACAGGATTGATTACAGGCAAGAACGGAACCAGACGCTGCCAGCATGTAAAGCAAATAGAAGCACAGCAGGATAGGGAAAAATTCTTCTAGGAAGAATTTTGGTAAACGATGAGCAAAGATCCCTTTTTCGAGAGGGGCCTACCGGCCTGCCAGGATGCAGAGCGATCCATTCTCGGCTCGATACTGTTAGATAACGATAGATTCGACGAGCTAGACTCATTATTACCACCGCAGGCAATGTTCATAGACAGTCATCGTAGGATTTATAGGGCATTCAAAAAGATACGAGGAGATGATCAGCCAATTGATCTAGTTACAATCTGCGATGAGCTGCGACGAACGGGTGAGTTCGATCAGATAGGAGGGGCCACGTACATAGCCTCGTTAATCGACGGTGTACCGCGAACGGATACGATAGCTCCTTATGCGAGAATAGTACGAGATCATTGGCGAAAACGAAAGTTACTGACAGTCGGCTCGAATATACAGGCGATGGTATTCGATGATGAGATGGATGCAGATGGAATGCAAGCAGCAGCAGAGCAGTACGTTTACGAACTATCTGAAGGCGAGATAGGAGCAGAAGGTCCGAAGCACGTGGCTACGACGGCAGCAAAACTCGTAGACTTCTATGAAGCAAAAGCGCATGATAGGTCGGCACTGATAGGGCAATCTACTGGTTTTAAGGACATCGATGCTCGCACATTAGGATTAGCGACAAAGACGGTGACCGTCATCGCGGCACGCACTAGTCACGGGAAGACAGCAGCTTTGACTAATATTGGAACAAATTCCGCCCTTGAGGGGAAGTCGGTTTTTATGGCATCTGTAGAATCTGCTGCTGAAAAAATAGTGCAGCGTATCTTGGCGTCAATGGCCCGAATAGATTCTTACGTCATGCGCCAGGGTAGAATGAATCCAGATGAGTGGCAGCGCCTGAGTAATGCACTAGAGAGACTTGCTATAACACAATTCGTAATAGACGATTCGGCAGATACCACGCCAGACATGTTAATTAGTCGCTGTAGACAGCACAAGGCGCGTTACGGCCTCGATCTGTTAATAGTCGACCATATCCATGAGATGGAACCCGGCAAGCCATACCGGACCCCGCAGGAAAAAATAGGTTTCGTGATGACAGGCTTACGCCGAGCAGCTCGCCTTCTAGATGTCCCAGTTCTAGCAGCAGCGCAGCTAAGTCGTGCGGTAGACGAGCGTCCCGATCATAGGCCACGCTTATCGGATCTTTCAGATTCATCAGCCATCGAGAAAGTTGCTGATACGATACTCCTTTTATCCCGGAAATGGATGTATACGCGAGAGGATGCGGATAAAGGCATTGCGCTTCTCATTCCAGCCAAGAATAGGGATGGTAGTACCGAAGACGATGTCTACATGGCATTCATTGATCAGTATACACGCTTCGAGGATTTAGCTTGGGAAGATTGGCCGAGAGAAGAGAAGCGTGGATCGAGACGCAAGGCAAGAGCATACTACGGATCAAGGACAGACGATGACGATGACTAAGATCGAAGAAAGAGCAAAGCTACTAAGCAAGGACGGTAACACAGTTTTAGTTATCCCGCATGATATAAACACAGATACAGTTATCGCGGTCGACGGTGAAGTTACGAGTCAGAAGTTCAATCAGATTCAGCTTCGAGGAGTGATAGGAGACGCAGAGCGAAGAAGGCTAGACATGGAGTTCGAACGGGTATCGAAACGATTAAAAACAACGATTCTTCCAGAAGAATAGAAATGGGTGGATCAACAAAAATTAGACGTGATCTTACGGGGCAGATATTTGGGCGATTAACTGTAGTTAGTCGAGCCGAAAATCGATACGGTCGAGTTCACTGGCTTTGTATATGTATTTGCGGGATTGAGCGCGTCGTTCCTAAAGATCATCTACTGCAAGGCGCTACGCGTTCCTATGGATGTCTAAATCGCGATTTAAGTAGAGAAAGAGCTACGAAGCATAATCAATCAGGGACGATAGAGTACAGAGCATGGGCTGAGTCGAAAACAAGATGCTTTAATCCAGCAATAAAGTGCGCTAAGGATTATAGCGAACGCGGAATTACAATGTGCCACGGTCTGCGGGATTCCTTTGAGTTATTTCTAAGAATCGTAGGATTAAAGCCAACTAAAGATCATAGCATTGATCGCATTCATAACGATGGACATTATAGTTGCGGAGAATGCGTAGAATGTACGACGAATAATTGGTCGATGAATATTCACTGGGCTACCAAAGCGGAGCAATCGCGGAATAGGAGATCGAATATTTATCTAACACTTGGAGTAGAAACAATGATTTTAACGGATTGGGCTAAGCGAAAGGGAATGGAGCCGAGCACGCTTTCATGGAGAATCAAGAGGGGCTGGTCGGTAGAAAGAGCATTACTGACTCCAGTGAGGTAGATGTCTTGACATTGTATATGATAAAATTACAAAGAAATCAGTCCTGCGATTGGTGTGAAGAGATGATACTAGCGGAGGAGATGGCATTTTATAATCCATACACGAAGAAAGTCTACCATGAAGGGGAGTGCGCCGAAGGAGCAGAAGGTATATGAGTCATCTAGTCTACGGTTTACATGACAGAGTTATTGAGAATTTACACACAGGAAATGACGATGATTTTACTCCATGCGATCATAGAACTTTTCTGAATGCGGAAGATGGTACTCTTGTGTCGGATGCATTGGAGTACTTAATGCAACAGAACTGGCTATCTTTATACGCGTGTTTGGATTGTGCAATGAAACGTAAAGTCGATCCGATTAGCGGGAGTGTAAGTTTTTGGTGTTCTCGGCATACACAACCTTATACGATTTGCCTAATGTACGTTTTCAAGGGACAGCACGTTCGACATTTTGCCGGACTGGAATTTGATCACATTTTAGTTGCTCCATCTGCGATAGAGAGGATCAATGCCAATTAATTCGATTCAGTTTACACTGACTTTTAGCTCAGTTCAAAAGCGCTGTCAGGAGATTAGCGCCGAGCATGGCTTCTGGGATGGTGAATGGGACAACGAGCGTCTAAGTTCCAAGATCGCTTTGGCGCACAGCGAGCTATCGGAGACCCTTGAAGCAATGCGCGACGACGATCCAGCATCAGAGAAGATCCCAGGCTTCTTACTCGCGGAAGAGGAAATGGCGGATACTGTTATTCGACTCATGGATTTGGCGCAGTACAAGCAATGGCGACTCGCTGAAGCGATACTAGCGAAGATGCAGTACAATGAAGCTAGACCGCACAAGCACGGAAGGGGATTCTGAAATGTTTAAGTACATGAAGAATAAGATATGCGCTTACGATCTCGAGTGGGTGCCGGATATAGCTCTTGGTCGAAGGATGTACGATCTATCAGAAGAGTTCTGGACAGACGCGCAAGTTCTAGAACGTATCTTTCGAGAGGCTGGCGCGACCGAAGAAGTACCTCGACCATTTATTAAACCAATCCTTTGCAGGATAGTTTCCATTGCATGCGTGTTCCGCGATTTCAGAGAGAGCGCACAAAAGCCATTAACGATCTGGTCGATGGCTGATGCGAATGAAGGCTTAATGATAAGCGAGTTCTTATGGCGGGTAGGTAAAGCTTCCCCACAGCTTGTCGGCTGGAATTCTTCGGGATCAGACTTGCCCATACTTGTACAGAGAGCTATAGCGAACGGCGTACAAGCTCCAGACTTCTTCAAGCGTCCCGATAAGCCATGGGAAGGTCGAGATTATTTCGCAGGAGACGATTGGCACATCGATCTCATGTACACGATGTCGCCTTACGACCGCAGGACACGTCCGAAGCTTTCAGAGATGGCACAAGCATGTGGATTTGCAGGGAAAGAAGGCATCGACGGTTCGGATGTCTGTCCAATGTATTTCGAGGGCCGCATTGATGAGATACGGAAGTACAACGAAGCAGACGCGGTCATGACGTACAAGATATGGCTCAAGACGGTATACACAGCGGGATTCATCGACGCGGACGCTTACGAGCACGAACTGACATTTATTACAGAGGAAGCTGAACGCAGAAAAGCAACTCCGTCATTATTCAGTGTAACAGTATAATGAGCGACAAGTCCAAAGAGGATGTTTTTACACGTGCCGGTTGGTTGATCGGGCATAGCTACGTCAAGCCCGGAGATGGCGCAGATGTTCTAAAATGTCTCTCGCAAACCCACGGTGAATCGGTCGTATACGACGTCACTTACGACACTTGCACTTGTTATATAGGGGAATTCAGGAAGAGCAAGATATGCAAACACCGACTCGCATGTTTTGCCGCTCCTGTAGTACTCATGGTTCTTGAAATCAGGGACATTGTAACCGAGGAATATTTGGAGACGATTGGCAAAGAATACGCGGAAGCCATTAAAGGCTGCGATGACTTATTCATCGCAATAGCCCGAACTGAATACATGAAGAAGCTCGAAGAAATAAGGTCGAAGGAGACGGCTGCGGCATGATAGTAGAAGAGGACATGGAGGAAGTCGTAGCGCCAAGACTCAGGACGTATCTTGCCATTGTTTTCGGCAAGCCGGGATTCCAAGGTTCCAAGAGGCTGATCAGGACCACAGATGGCCGAATGGTCATGATCGAAGCGAGTCAGAAGGAAGACGAAAGATTAACAGGTACGGGTAAGAGCTGGCGCCAGGAGCTTATACAGGAAATGCTGAACGACCGTCCCGACGAGCCGTTCAATGAAGCTGTCTGGATGAAGTTAATCGTGTATGTCCCAAGGCCGCAAAACCATTACCGCTCGAATGGAACATTGAAATCCACAGCTCCTCGCTTCCCCGGCAACTCCCCCGATCTCGATAAAGTGCAAAGAGCTGTAGGCGATGCGGCCAAGATAGCAAAGTGGCTAAAGGATGATGCACGCATAGCCGAGTGGCGCGGCAATCCCGGACATGGTCCACAGAGGCTCTACCTCGACGATCCAAGCGACGTACAGCGCTGCGTGATCGCTATGGGCTCACTGGAGCAGGAATGGCTACTTGACAATCCTAATCCTAAGCAGAATAATCTTCTTGACTTTACAGCCCAAGAGGAGTATACTAATGAAGATCCCCAAGAAAGGAACACGCACCTATGAATGATCAAAATCAGACCGACCGAAATCAAACATGCGGTAGATGTAAATGGCTGATCACGATTCCGCCATACTGGATTGGTGAATGCTCGATCCATGAAGCACCGCACAAGCAGAAAGAATACTGTCCCGACTGGCAGCCGCTTCGGCGCGAGGTTGCGTACTGCAAGCCCACGTGCGAATTAAACGGAAGACTGAAGCGCGAGCGACCAGCGAATACTTTGATCGAATACCCCCAGTCGGGAAACCTATCAACTTTCCCTCCCGGCTCATTACTCAAGCAGGAGATACACTACGATGAGGCCGTACCGGGAGCCCCGCTCTACATGGTCGTAGCATGGAACGAGGTAGTAAAGCTCGATCCAAAAACACGCAGCCGAACGGCTTGCGACATACCGGGTATAACGTCCATGTGCCTAGTGACGATGTGAATTCTTCTGGAAGAAACGGGGGCGTTGAATGAATAATAAAATGCGATGGCTTCCAGATGTAATCGAGCAAATGCTCGCAGTAATTCCAGTCGATCAGGTAGAGCTTCGACAGCGCCTTGAATGGCATGCAAAAGACGCAAGTTTTAAAGCTCCGGAACAGATGACTGCCTGCTGGAACTCTACAGCGAATACGCTCAATGGCTTACTCGGCACGGATATGTCGCAGGAATGGCAATGGGATATTCAGGTCATCTTCTCAGGAGAGGATGACATTGCAAAGGAGTTACATGGCAAGCATTCGTAACGACAGCGCCAAGGTAGCAGAGGCGCACAGACAGGCAGAGATTATCGAACAAAAGATACTCGCCTCGACGCACGATCCGCAGCGAAGCTACAATCCGCAGCAAGCCATCGCGGACGCACTGCTGGACATTTGGCAGGAGAATTACGTTGCCCTAAATCCCAATGCGGAGGTAGCTAAAGCATGAGCCTCTTACCTTTCAAGCAAAGTACCGCCAAGTGAGTCGTAGAGACTAAGAGTCATGCTCGCGCTGCGGTAGGAAAGAAGCGACGTAAGCCGCTACTCTTTCATAATGGGACGTCCGAGAAGCCAGTCATGATCTTTCGCGCGAATAGTCCGAAGGCTGGTTATCTAACACAGGCAGACATCGATGCCCTGCCCGCAGACCATGTTCCTACTTATACCAATCAGCTTTACGGGAAGATCATTCGGGGAGAGCTGAAGCCTTTCAGATTCTTCTGGAAGAAAGCGAGGTAGCCATGTGCAGAGTTGTCCGAATGACCAACGAGGCGTACCGTAAGATGCTTGACGATGCGATGGATGTTCAGAGGAGATTACAGACCAGACTCGCTCCGAGAATTTCAAGCTCTGCAAGTGGTGTAATTACCTAAAAGCCCATCCCGAAGCAGCGAGGTCCCGGAGATGACCGCAAGCATGCAAGCGGCGATAGGCATCGCGGACAGGATGGCTTCTTCAGCGCTCGAGCATGTCGAGCAGCCAAAGAATCACGTGACGCCCCTACGCTACGCCTACGGCAGCAAGAAGCGCAAGGCGAAGCGGCTGGCATCGCAAGCGAAGGGATTGTATGAAGTTGTAGCGACATGCGAACGCCGGACAGATAATGTACTAGCACCGAAATACGAACGTGAATGGTTTGTTTTGGCGTCGGGGCCGTCTCGCGCACTAGCGATAGTGAATGAATGGATCAGGATAACGAATAAAGACGTCGAGGTATACAGCAAGCGGAAGGTAAAGCGCATTTGCGGCATAACTGCTGGTACAAAGGAAAGGATTTTATGAGTCGAAGCAGAAAGCAGGCAGGAGCAGTAGGATCGCCGAGTCTTTTAACAATAGATCCAGAATCTCCTAAGTCATTAGTAGAAGATGGTTCGATACTACAAGAGGAGGATTCTGTTCTTATTCGCGTTCCTGTTCGTTACCGCGATAACGTAATTGCCGATTTCGACGGAACAGCAGAGGTAAGACAGCAGTCCGTCGAGCAGCAATACCAACAACGATCCGAGCAGTATGTCGAAGCTCCTCGCGGAGAATTAGCATTGCGCGACACTGCACGAGACCCCGCGGAGCTTCTCGCATTAGCCGTGCAGAAGGACTTCGACATCGAGAAGCTCCAGAAGCTCATGGAGCTTTATGAGCGGTGGGAAGAGCGTCAGGCACGGGCTGCTTATTACGATGCACTCACAGAGTTCCAGTCGAAGGTCCCGCGTATTCCCAAGAAGAAATTAGTGAGCTTTGTTAACAAAGCCGGAACGAAGACCGAATACAGATACGCCCCGCTCGGGGACGTAGATGAGTCCATTAAGGGAACCATGTTCGAGTGCCGACTATCCAAGCGATGGGTAATCGACGACAAGGGCGACATGATTACAGTGACGTGCCACATTACCCATGCCATGGGGCACAGTGAACACGCGGAGATGACGGGCAAGGCGGATGATTCAGGCGGCAAGAATGCGATACAGCAACGCGGATCGACAATCCAATACCTTCAGCGGTACACATTGATTGGGGCGCTTGGCATAGCGACTGCCGACGACGACATAGACGCTAGGATTGGGCCAGATGCCGACGACAAGATCACGCCAGAACAAGCAGCGCACATCAAGGAAGTTCTGCACGAGACGAATGGAAATGAAGCATCGCTCTTGAAATTTATGA
>Ga0157378_10003863_pt1 | contig 13256 bp, 12 predicted proteins | sample M65metaG_FD_115309 | JGI IMG/M metagenome (GOLD analysis project Ga0157378, IMG submission 115309) | Miscanthus rhizosphere microbial communities from Kellogg Biological Station, Michigan, USA - M6-5 metaG | ecosystem: Host-associated > Plants > Roots > Rhizosphere > Soil | place: USA: Michigan...
GGCCGCAGCTTGCGATAGATTTCCAGCAAGGCGTCGTTCTGCTGCTTGACGCCGTCTTTCCGCAGCGTCATGGAGATGACGTTGCCGACATCGTCCAGATCGGGGAAGAAGATTTCGAAGCTCGGAATCTTGGCTTCCATCAGCTTGCCGACGATGGTCGGCGTCAGCTCATGGTTGGCTTCGATCAGGACCTCGCCCGTGTCCATGTCGATTACGTCGGCAGCCACGTAGGCGCCTTCGAGATCGTTGGGCGCGACTTCCACGTGATCCACCTTGGACTTCTGGATTTCCTTGAAGACGCTGCCGGTGATCTTGCGGCCCTGGGTTGCGATGGTTTCGCCGCCCTTGGTAATGGCGTGCGATAGCTTGTGGCCGATCAGCGCTTCGGTGACTTTCCACTGCAGCTTCTTGCCGCTGATCATCACTTCGCTGCACTTATAAAACGCGCGCAAAATATCGGCGTCGGTTTTCAGGCCCAGAGCGCGAAGGAATACCGTCCCGTAGAACTTGCGCTTGCGGTCGATGCGGACGTGCAGCAGGTTCTTGTTGTCGTACTCGAACTCCACCCAGCTTCCGCGATAAGGAATGATCTTGCCCAGGAAGTATCCCAGCGCCTGCTGGCGCTCGAAGAATACGCCGGGCGACCGGTGCAGCTGGGATACGATGACGCGTTCGGTCCCATTGATGATGAACGTCCCGTTCTCGGTCATCAGCGGAATTTCACCGAAGAAAACTTCCTGCTCTTTAATGTCGCGGATGGTCTTGTTGCCGGTCTCCGGATCCTTGTCGAAAACCGTCAGCCGGATAGTGACCTTCAGGGGGGCGGCATAGGTCATGCCGCGCTCTTCGCACTCGGTCACGTCGTACTTGAGCTGCAATCCCACGGGATCTCCGCAGCGATTGCAGAAGGTAACGATGTTCTTATTAAAGGTGCCGCACTTGTGGCACAACACTTCGCCCAGATGGAACGGATCCGTCTGGATGGTGGCGCCGCAGGCCGGATTCCGGCAGGTGGAACGCAGGTGATGCAGGCCCTTGAGGTTCCCGCATTTACACTCCCAGTTTCCGATGGCGTAATCGACAAACTCCAACTGGCTTAAGCCGCGGAAGTCCGAGATCGGGAAAACGCTCTTGAAGACGCTCTCCAGACCGGTATCGTCCCGCTCGCTGGGCAGAAGGTCCATCTGCAGGAAGCGCTCATAGGACTTCTTCTGGACTTCGATCAGATTGGGGATCGGAATCGTAGTCTTGATTTTCGAAAAATCGACTCGCTCGCGAATGCCATTTTCCGGGGTAAGCATGCTAAATTCCTCTATTCAAGGGCGGCAGACAGCGGACAACGCGTCCGCCGGATCAAATTACAATAGCCCGATGGTGTGGACACACCTCGGGCTGACTATGTGCGCGCAGGGCAGGTGAACCGCCAAGCAGATCGCGGGATGCCAAATTCACTGTGATCAGGTCCGGGCGCTCTTTCCGATTGTCTCCATCCTAGCAAACGCCGTTCCACTCGTCAAACGGCCCCAGGCAGGGACAACCTGTCAAACCGGCAGACGACAAAGATCGCCTGCCCCACCTATCACTTACAAGCTAACTACTTTACTTCTACAGTAGCGCCGGCTTCAGTGAATTTCTTCTTGATGGCCTCGGCTTCTTCCTTGTTCACGCCCTCTTTGACCGGCTTGGGAGCGCCGTCAACCAGATCCTTGGCTTCTTTCAGGCCCAGGCTGGTGACTTCCCGTACCGCTTTGATGACGTTGATCTTATTGGCGCCAGCGGCGGTAAGAACCACGGTGAATTCGGTCTTTTCTTCAGCCGGAGCCGCAGCAGCCGCTCCGCCGCCAGCAGCCACCGCAACGGTCGCCGCCGCTGCCGAGACACCGAGCTTCTCTTCCAGCAACTTAACGAGCTGCGATGCTTCGAGCAACGTCAGCCCTTGAATCTGTTCCGCAATCCCATTGATATCAGCCATTGTTTTTCCTTCAAATCCGCACTAGGCGGAGAACTTGTTTTCTTTGACGCCTTGATCCACGACAACTGCCAAATTCCGACCCACCGCGTTCATCACTGTCACCAGCTGTTGCGCCGGCGCGTTGATCACATACAGCAACTTCGAGAAAATCTCTTCTTTCGACGGCAGAGTAGCCAGGGCGTTGATCCCGGAAACGTCCACCACCCGGCCCTCGACCATTCCCGCCTTGAACGTGAAGGTGGGGTTCGCCTTGGCATACACCGTCAGGGCCTTGGCCAGAGCCACCGGATCGCCCGAGGTATAGGCGATGGAGCACATGCCCTTCAGTTCCTTTAAGAGGTCACCCGAGGGGCTGCCTGCGGCGGCCTTCTCCGCGATATTATTCTTGACCACCTTATAACTGCCGCCCGCGCCGCGGACCGTCTTGCGCAGTTCGAAATCCTGCTGCACGGTCAGCTTTTCATAACCGGTCAGGAAGATGTTGGCGGCCTTTTTGAGTTCGGCCCGCAACGTCTCCATGTCCTTTTGCTTTTCAGATTTCTTTTTCATGTGCGATTCCGTTAGACGATCTTCAGGTTATAAGACGACACGTCCAGGTGAACCCCGGGCCCCATGGTGGAGCAGATCGTGGCGCTGCGGACGTACTTCCCTTTGGCTGCAGCCGGCTTCGCCTTCACCACCGCCTGCATCAGTGAATTGGCGTTTTCAACCAGCGCCTTGGCTTCAAAGCTGATCTTGCCGACAGGACAATGGATGCAGTTGGTCTTATCCAGCCGGAATTCGACCTTACCGGCCTTCACTTCTTTGACGGCCTGCGCGATGTCATTGGTCACGGTGCCGGTCTTGGGATTCGGCATCAGGCCCCGGGGGCCCAGAACTTTACCCAGACGACCGACGCCGCGCATCATGTCGGGCGTGGCAATCACGGCGTCGTAGTCGGTCCAGTTTTCGTCCTGGATCTTCTTGACCATGTCGTCGCCGCCGACGAAATCGGCGCCCGCTTCCTGGGCTTCGCGGATCTTGTCGCCGGACGCGATCACCAGAACCTTTTTGGATTTTCCCAGTCCGTTGGGAAGCACGATGGTGCCGCGAACCATCTGGTCGGCGTGTTTGCCATCGACGCCCAGGCGCAGATGCAACTCAACGGTTTCGTCAAACTTCGCGAATTTGACTTTCTTGACCAGCGGAACGGCTTCTTCGACGCTGTAGGGACGGGCTTCTACCTGCTCGGCGGCAGCGGTATACTTCTTGCCTGATGTGCGGCTCATAGTTTTGATTGGTCCAAACGGCGAGGAGCCAAGTGCCCTCCTCCGCCTCCCAGATGAAATGCAGATTTAATACTAGCAAACCCGGCGCAGGGTATGCAACGCCCGCGCCGGGCCAATGTTTTACGCGCGTTTCGCCTTGAAGAAGCTTACGCCGCACAACAGGATACCGGAGAGCACCATGAAAGAGATGGTGCTGGGTTCCGGCACGGATGGAGTGTCGGCGGTCAGCTTATAGAGCAGAACGTTTGCCGCTGGTCGCCTTGACGTCCAGGTAGCGGCCGCTCCCCGTCACATTACCGACGGAAATGGAGTTTAGGGTACCCTCATTGCTTCCGGTAAGTAAGGACGTCGCGCACACGGTACCAGATGCGGAGCAGTTGAAGACCTGCCAGCCTTCATCCGTGGTGCTGTTGAAAGCGATCTTGAAGTTGGTGAAACCTGTCAGGGCCGAGAGGTCCAACTGAATGAAGTTGTTTCCCGAGAGTTCGTTGTCGACGGTGTCGACCAAGCCCAGACCATTCTCATCCCCGCCGCTGGCTTTGCCGAACAGGTTGCGGGCGACAGCGTTCGCTGCAAATCCGCTGGCGGTTACGTTGAAGCCGTCCTTGGTGAAGATCTCGGTGCTGCTTCCGACATTGCCCACTGTGCCGGTTGAAAAGTCCCAGGTGATGGTTGCTGCTTGCATGGCTCCTGCAAACAGAACCGTAATAGCAAGGTTCCGCAAAAAACAAGTTTTCATGAGAGGCGCCCTCCGAGGCGACAAGTCTGAAGTTTAAGATTGGCGGGCACAACGGCGCAAGGATTTTCAAGGCAAAGAGTACTGTAAAGCCCAGGACCGGCCGGTGATGCAATACTGATCTTCGAAATGGAGATCTACCTCCTCCGCCACGGCACCGCCGATCGAAGTGCACTGGATGCCGACCGGCGATTGACCGAGCTGGGCGTCGCCGAAGTCACCGAAGTGATTAAGCAAGCACGCCTGAGCGGATTGAATCCGTCGCTGATTTTAAGCAGCCCTTACACGCGCGCTTTGGAAACTGCGCAGCTGACCGCTCGACTGCTCGATTACCAGCAGGAAATCCTGACCGCCGCAGCCTTGACTCCGGAATCGACGCCGCAGGCTGCGTGGGAGGAGTTGCGACTCTACAGCGACCAGCCTGCGATTCTGGCGGTGACGCATGAACCGCTCATTACCGCAGTCGCAAGCTGGATGCTTGGCAGTGCGCGCACGGAGATCGAGTTCAAGACGGCAACCTTGGCGAGAATCGACATCGAGACGATGACGGCGAGGCCACGCGGCGTGCGGCGTTGGACAATAAAGCCCGCCAGAGCATAAATCGGTGTCTCCCCGCAAGCCTGTTACTCCCGTCACGGCCGGCTTGGCGTCGCTCCTGATTTCAGCTTTCGCCGCCCTAGGATTTCTGATTCTGGCGCCGCCCATCCGGCAGGATGAGCATTATCACCTCTTCGCGGATCACCGCTCGATCCTGGGCATCCAGAACTTCTGTAACGTCGTCTCCAACCTTCCCTTCGTGCTGGTCGGAGTGTTGGGGCTCCGCAGATTCCGTGATCTGACTTCGCGAATTTTGTTCGCGGGAGTTCTGCTCACTGCGTTCGGATCGGGCTACTACCACCTCTATCCGAATGACGCGACCTTGGTTTGGGACCGCCTGCCTATGACGTTAGTGTTCATGCCACTGGTGGTGCTGGTGATCTCGCAGTGGATGGGTACCGCTTGGGGTCGCCGGGTCCAGTGGCCGCTGATTCTATTCGGAATCGGCAGTGTACTGTGGTGGCGCGCAGAAGGCGATCTGCGCCTCTACGCCATCGCACAGTTTGGTCCGGCGCTGTTGCTGCTGCCCGCGTTTTGGTTCGATCGCAGCATTCGACGGCTGTGGCCCGCGGCGGCTTTTTACGCGCTGGCGAAGGTATTCGAGACTTTGGATGGCCGCATTTACGCGCTGCTCCCCGTCAGTGGCCACACGCTAAAACACTTGGCGGCAGGGCTGGCTACGTACTGGATCTTTCGATGGCGGCGCATGCTAGGCTGAAGATTCCCGTGCCTCCCACCGAGCCCGAATTGCCCAATGAGTCGCCTGCGGCGGCCGGCTTCACTCGGCTGGTCGAGATCATGGCTCGCCTGCGCTCCCCGGAAGGCTGTCCTTGGGATCGCGAACAGACGTTCGACACCATCAAACCCTATCTCCTCGAAGAAACCTATGAAGTGATGGATGCGATCGACGCCCGCGATTGGGACGGCCTGGCCGACGAGCTGGGCGATCTGCTGCTGCAAGTGGTGTTCTTTTCCCAAATGGCAAAAGAAGCCGGACACTTCGATGTCACCGACGTCATCCAGGCTATCAACAGCAAACTGATCCGGCGGCATCCGCATGTATTCGCCGATGGCGACGCGAAGACTTCCGATGAAGTCCTGCGCAAATGGGACGAGATCAAAGCCGGCGAGAAAGCCGCGAGCGCGAATGCAAGTGCCAAGCCCAAGGGTCTGCTTGCAGGCGTCCCGCGCAGCGTCCCCGCCCTCATGGAAGCTCGCCAGATCTCATCGCGCGCCGCGAACGCAGGCTTTGACTGGAGCAATGTCGAGCAGGTTCTGGAAAAACTCAACGAAGAACTGGCTGAGCTGGACGGCGCTCGAAAAACCGGTTCGCCCGAAGAGCTGCAGGGCGAAATCGGCGATCTGCTGTTCGTGATCGTCAACATCGCGCGGTTCTTGAAAGTGGATCCGGAGCAAGCCTTGCGCGGAACCAACTCCAAGTTCCGCCAGCGCTTCGATTTCGTGGAGAAGGGCTTGGAGGCGCGGGGTAAATCGCCGCGCGAAGCCACTCTCGACGAAATGGAAGAACTTTGGAAAGACGCTAAGCGTAAAGGCCTATGAACGTCCGGCCGCTTTCCGGTCACGAAGAATTCGCTGAAGCCGTCCGCCTGCAAAAAGTCATTTGGGGCTTCGATGATCTGGAGCTGCTGCCGGTGCGCTTTTTCATTGTCGCGTCGCGCATTGGAGGGCAGACCTTCGGAGCGTTTGACGGGAACCTCATGGCCGGATTTCTGCTGGCTATTCCTGGAATCAAAAAGGATGGGGCCAATTATCTTCACAGCCACATGCTGGGGGTGCTGCCGGATTATCGCGATGCGGGCGTGGGTCAAATGCTCAAGCGCGCCCAGCGCGAGGATGCTCTGGCCCGCGCGATTCGACTCATCGAGTGGAGCTTCGACCCATTCGAGGCGAAGAACGCCTACTTCAACCTGGAACGCCTGGGGGCCATCGTACGGCATTACATTCCGAACATGTATGGCATCCGGATGAACCCGGTAGATTGCGGCCTGCCTACGGACCGGTGCATCGCCGAATGGTGGATTGCAAAAACTCCAACCAAGCGGCTGGTTACAGCGCGCGTTACCCTGCCCCCGCAGAAGACTGTCGCATCGCAAGCAGCGCTGGGTAGCGAATTGCAGCGGCATTTTGCCGATGGTCTGGCAGTGACGGGTTTCGAGCGGCAAGGCGAGACGGGAACCTATCTTTTGAGCGCATGGGACTCCAAGTAGACCGGATCACAATCCGCGAGATCGCGATGCCGCTGGTGCACTTCTTCGAAACCAGCTTCGGCCGCACCACACATCGCCGGATCATCCTGGTGGAAGTCGAAAGCAACGGAGTTTCGGGTTGGGGCGAGGTCACCTGCGGCGAGAATCCTTTCTACAACGAAGAGTGGACGGACGCGGCGTGGATCATCGTGCGCGATTACGTGGCTCCGCGGGTGCTGAAGTTTCCTTTCGCGAGCGCGGCGGACGTCGCGGATCGCAGCGCGCATATCCGCGGGCACCTGATGGCCCGCGGCGGAGTGGAGGCGGCGTTCTGGGATCTGGAAGCCCGGAGGAACGACGTGCCCTTGTGGAAACACATCGGAGGCGGCTGGTTCAAAGATATCGCCTGCGGCGTGTCCATTGGAATTCAGAACACGCTGCGCGACCTTCTGAACACTATCGAGAAGGAAGTCGCGGCGGGGTATCAACGCATTAAGATCAAGATCAAACCGGGTTGGGACGTAGACGTTGTGAAAGAAGTTCGCACGCAATTTCCGGCGATCCGGCTGATGGCCGACGCGAACTCAGCCTATACGCTGGCGGACGCAGAGCGCCTGCGAAAGCTGGACGAGTTTCATCTGATGATGATCGAACAGCCGCTGGCGCACGATGAAATCGTGGATCACGCGGCGCTGCAGGCGCAGCTTGAAACACCGATCTGTCTCGACGAATGCATTCGATCCACGCATCATGCGGAGCAGGCGATATTCCTTCAGGCCTGCGGCATTCTCAATATCAAGCTCGGACGCGTGGGCGGATTTCGCGAAGCTCTGCGCATCCATGACGTGGCGCAATCCCACAGCATCCCGGTGTGGTGCGGGGGCATGCTCGAATCGGGCGTCGGCCGCGCGCACAACATCGCTCTATCGACGCTGCCGAATTTCGTGCTGCCGGGCGATGTGTCCGCAAGCGGCAGATATTGGGAGCGCGACATTATTTCACCCGCGGTGGAAGTTTCTCCGCAGGGAACCATCCGCGTGTCCGAGGCCTCCGGTTTCGGTTACCAGATCGATCATGATTACCTGCGTCACGTAACTGTCCGCGAGGAAACGCTGGCGTGACCGGCTTCGCCGAGCTGCTGCGATCCAACCGAAATTATCGCTACACGTGGACCGGACAGGTCATCAGCGAAGTCGGCGATCATTACAACAACATCGCTGTATTCAGCCTGGTGCTGGCGAATACAGGATCCGGCCTGGTTGTAGCGGGAATTCTGCTGGCCCGCGGCTGCGCGGTCATGCTGGGCGGACCCATCGCAGGCGTGCTGCTGGATCGCATGGATCGCAAGCGGCTGATGATCGCCAGCGACCTGGTCCGCGCAGTGATCGCGCTGCTGTTCATCTTAGGAATCCCCGCGGGAAGGACCGGGCTGCTGTATTTGCTGAGCGGACTGCTGATGTTCGCGTCGCCGTTCTTCACCAGCGGACGTGCGGCCATTCTTCCGACCATCGCCAGCAAAGAAGAGCTGCACACCGCGAATTCGCTCACACAGCTGACCCAGTGGACCACGGTGATGATCGGGTCATTCCTGGGCGGGACTTCGGTGGCCGGTTTCGGTTACAAGGTCGCGTTCCTGTTCAATGCGTTCTCCTTCCTGTTTTCGGCGCTGTGCATCCGGCAACTCCACGCCCCGCGCGGATTCCGATCCGACCGCAGCGCGCTCACCGAAAGCAGAGTGGTCAGGCCGTGGCATGAATACACGGAAGGCTTGCGCTATATGCGCGCTACGCCGCTGATCCTGGGCGTTGGATTGGTCGGCGTCGGCTGGGCCACCGGCGGCGGAGCGGCGCAAATTCTATTCAGTCTGTTCGGCGAGCAGGTGTTCCAGCGCGGATCCATGGGAATCGGCGTCATCTGGGGATGCGCGGGCATCGGACTGGTGGCCGGCGCGCTGCTCGCCAACTATCTGGGCAAGCGTATTCGGTTCGAAACGTACAAGCGCGTGATCTCGATCTGTTACGTGGTCCACGGCGGCTCCTACGTTCTTTTTAGCCAGGCGCCGACATTCGCGCGAGCGCTGTTCTTCATCGGACTATCGCGGGCCGCGGTGGCGGTCAGCTCGGTGCTGAATACCGGCCAACTTCTGCGGCACGTCTCCAACGATTTCCGCGGGCGGGTATTCTCCACCATCGAGACCTGGACCTGGGCCACTATGATGGTGTCCATGGCCATCGCCGGTGTCTTTTCCGATCATGTGAGCCCACGCACCATCGGGTTGTGGGCGGGCGTGCTGAGTTCGACCACGGCGATCTTCTGGGGCTGGGGCAACCTCAGCGGCCGCCTGCCCGAGCCGGCAATGACGGGCATGGAACCGGAAGAAGTGGAAGTCCACGGAGATCCGACGGTATGAACGGGCAAGTCATTCTAGTTACTGGCGCGGCGAAGCGCATCGGCCGAGGCATTGCGTTGAGGCTGGCCCATGAAGGCGCGAAGGTCGCGATTCACTATTCGACTTCGGAAGCAGAGGCGCGCGCGACGGCGGCGGAATGCGGCGATGCTCCTGTGTTTCGGGCGGATCTGGAAAAGGTAGCCGAGATCGAACGATTGTTTGCAGACGTGCAGAAGCATTTCGGGAAGCTGGACGGATTGGTCAACAATGCGGCGCGCTTCACCTTGCGCGATCCGCTGCAGCTCACCGAAGCCGATTGGGATTTCGTCCATTCCGTGAATCTCAAGGCTACGTTCTTTTGCTGCCAGCAGGCCGCACGCATCATGCTGCCCGCCGGTAAAGGCCGCATCGTGAACATGAGTTCGCTGGGCGGGATACGGGCATGGCCCCAGCATGCTCACTATTGCGCATCGAAAGCCGGCGTGATTCATATGACCCGGGCGCTCGCACAAGCCTGGGCTCCGAAGATTACCGTGAATTCGGTAGCTCCCGGGGTGATTCCCTTCGGCGAGCCGGATGATCGGGTGAAGCGGCTGATCGCCAAGACTCCCGCCGGCCGGGCCGGAACCGCGGATGAGATCGCCGATGCAGTGGTATTTTTTCTGACCGCGTCGGATTTCATCACCGGCCAGGTCTTGGCCGTGGATGGCGGATTGAGCCAGAAGTGATTAGGGCTACACCAGCGTAGGGGCGAGGCATGCCTCGCCCGACCTCATTTGTACATATCCGGATAGGCCAGCCGCTGCTCCTCGGCGATCTCCATGGCCGTCCCGATCTGAATCAGCGGCCCTTTTCCGATCCCGGGGCAATATTTCGCCGTACGGTTCCACTCGCGCTTGCTCTCGACTAACTCCGGCCAGAACGGAAACGTCCGGCACTGCGTCGGCTTTCCGGGATGGATAGAGCAACCATGTCCGGCCAGGAACGGACATTGTTTGTCAGGCGGCTTGCGGAACCGCATTTGGTGGCGCGTGCGGTAGACGTACTTTTTCTCAAAGGACTTAGGAGCCATCCCAACGAACTTGGCGGCCCGTTTGAGGTCGGTTTCGGTTAAATAGACAAATCCCTTTTGGTCACAGCAATTGATGCAGCCGCGCTGGCAAGTAAATCGGAGGGAATCCAAGTCCTGATCGTACCCTAGTACCAGGGCTTTGGGCCAACTTTGGCGGGGTTATAGTACGAACCACTCGGGGGCCCTAGACTTACCCCACAATCGCTGGGCTATGATAGTTAAACCTAAACACCAGCCTTAAGGGAAGTTCGGAGGAACTATGCATTTGGCGAGGCGCACAACATTCGCGCTTTTGGCGCTTTTTTCTATCGGAGCGGCTTCCGCCGCGACCTTCGGAACCGCTGTTCCCGTCCGGGGAACGGTGTCCGATCTGGCTCTCGACGAGGGCCGCGGTAAGCTCTACATCGCCAACTTAAGCGCGGGGCGTATCGAAGTGATGGATACCGCTACGCGGAGCATCCAAAGCCCGATGTCGGTTCCCCTTCCTCCGAGCGCGGTGACAATGTCGCCGGACGGTCGTTACCTGGTGGTGGGCGAGTACAACAACTTCGAGGGAGCCTCCGCCAAAGGAGGTCTCTCAATTTTTGACTTGAACGCGGGAACCAAACGCGACGTGGTGCTCCCGGATCCGGTGCTGGCGGCTGCGTTTGGCGCGGGCAGCCAGGCACTCGTCATTACGACGACCCAGTTTCTCCTGGTGGATCCTTCCAGCGGCCTGACCCTCGCACTTGCCTCCCCAACGCCTCTGGAGGGTAAGCCTCTACCGGTTCCCTTCAATACTTTTCCGCCCAACATTATCGAAGCATCCACCGGCGTGTCGGGCGATGGCCAGGTAATCATCGTCTTGGCGCAGATCGCCGGCGACGATCCCAAGAACGCAGCGATTCTTCGATATCGAGTGGGCCAGCAGGCCCTGGGGATTATCGATATTATTTCCACTCCGCCCCTAGGACCGCGTTCAGTCAGCGTCAACCAGGACGGCTCGAAATTCATGACCGGCTGGACGCTGTTAAGCCCCGGCCCAATTCTGTGGGCCGACATACCGTATGCGAGTGGCGACTTCCGTTTTGGCGGCCACGCCTGGGATACGGTTCGCGACGTGATCTACGCCGATGCCCCCGTCGCTACAGGGGAAGCGCCTGTCCTGCACCTGATGGATACGGATAATCTGACGGTACGCGCGCGTATCCAACTGCCGCAAACGATCTCCGGCCGAACCCTGATGTCCAGCGACATGAACACCATGTATGCGGCTTCCGTCGGCGGTGTCCTGGTGCTCCCCGTGGGCACGTTGTCGGCGAAAGCGCCACGCGTAGTTGCGCGCCAGGAAGACGTCCTGTTCTTCGGTGACGCCTGCAACCGTCAGGTGATCTCGCAGTTTATCGACATCGCGGATCTGGGCGGAGGGAGTGTCGACTTCAAGCTGTCCTTGCCGGACGGCACCCTTGGCGTGCGGCTGAGCCAGACGACGGGAACCACCCCGGCGCGGGTTCGCATCGACGTAGATCCGACGGTGTATCAAAATGCGCGCGGCACCACCTCGATTCCTCTAACCATCACGTCCGCGGGCGCGGTTAACATTCCCTTCCCGGTGCGCCTCTTGATCAATACCCGCGATGTGAACCAGACCGGGAAGATCCTCAACGTGCCCGGCAAGATCGTGGACATTCTGGCGGACCGCTTCCGGAATCGGATTTACATGCTGCGCCAGGACAAGAACCTGGTGCTTGTTTACGACAGCGCCACGATGCAGCCGCTGATGTGCGGCCCGGTGCCCTGCCAGATGCGCACCGGCAACACGCCGATGTCGATGGCCATTACGGATGATCAGCGCTACATGATCGTTGGAAACGACCGGTCTCACCTGGCTAGCGTTTTCGATCTTGAAACATTCCAAACCCAGGCTCCCATCCTGTTCCAGGACGGATACCCCCGATCGATCGCGGTCGCGCACGGCGGAATCTGGGCCACGGTCCGTGTAGTCTCGCCGCCGGCTAATGTCACATGCAATGGAGGCCCCAGTACGAATCCGCTGTATCGCGTCGATTTCTTCAGCCGCACGGCGAATGCACCGCCGACGCTGGGAATCTACTGCAACCAGGCTCCCGCCAATTCCGTTCTTTCCTCCACTCCTTCGGCGAACTACATGTTGCTGGCATTACCGGATGGGACGGTTGCGATGTGGGACGCCGGGATCGACACCTGGGTAGTATCGCGCACCAATACCGGCTCCGTAGCCGGCGCATTCGGCGCGTTTAACGACAACCTGTTCGTGGTTGGTAACAGCGTTCTTGATCCGGGCTTGTTCCCGGTCGCCACACTGCAATCCACCACGGGAAATTCCTCCGGTGTGGGACTGCTCGGACAATTCGGGCTTCGCACCACCACGGCGGCCGCCTCCGGTCCTGGAACCATCGAACTGGTGAACTTGAACACGCTGGTCCCATTCCACGGCAAATCGATCTCGGAGGCGCCGGTGACGGCTGCAACGCTGGCACTGCCGGCGCCGATCGGACAAATCGGACAAACGATTCTGCCATTCACGCGCACCATGGCTGTTTCCCCGGACGGAACTTCCATCTTTCTGCTCACCCAGTCGGGTATCACCGTCGTCGCCGCTAATTTCGACGCGCCCACGCCCGTCCCGAACGTCACCGGAATCGTGAATGGCGCCGATGGCGGTTCGGGCATCGCTCCTGGGGGCTTGGCTCTTGTTCAGGGCTTCGGACTCGCTCCCCGGTCGGAAGGGGCGGTCGGCCTGCCTCTGCCATCGACTCTAGGCGATGCGTGTGTCACGGTAGGAAATATCGCACTCCCGCTCTTCCGCGTTTCACCCACGGAAATCCTGGCGCAATTGCCTTTCGGACTCACCGGCGACGTGCCGCTGGTGGTCAGGAATCCGGGCGGCGTCAGCAACCCGTTCACCGCGCACATCCAGACGTTCGCTCCGGCCATCTTCCGCAGCGGACAAGCGGGGGACCAGACGGGATTGGCCACCGTCATCCGCCAGAAGAA
>Ga0157378_10003865_pt1 | contig 13254 bp, 6 predicted proteins | sample M65metaG_FD_115309 | JGI IMG/M metagenome (GOLD analysis project Ga0157378, IMG submission 115309) | Miscanthus rhizosphere microbial communities from Kellogg Biological Station, Michigan, USA - M6-5 metaG | ecosystem: Host-associated > Plants > Roots > Rhizosphere > Soil | place: USA: Michigan...
GGTTCTGTTATCTGGAACCATTGGTATCACGTCGGCACAACAACGTGCGGGCCGCGGTAGTGCGAATCAATTAGCGCAGCAAAGTAACAGCGACGCAGCCGCCACACTCTTTCGCAGTGGACGGGACCTGATTACGGATCAGGAATGGGCCAAAGCACAGGCGAGGTTTGACCAGCTTGTTTCTGCATATCCCAACGATAAAAACATTGATGCAGCCCTTTACTGGACTGCGTACGCGCAGAACAAGCTCTCACAGATCGACCAGTGCCGTCAGACAATCAAACGACTATTGGAGAAGTATCCGAACACAAGCTGGAAGGAAGACGCGAAGGTTCTGCTCGCACAAACCCTGGGGACGACCGCGCAAGCTTACGTCGTTGATACAAGCGAGTCCGGCGCAGCGACTATTCGGCCCGTGGATTCCGTCATCGCATATGCACCCGCGGCTCCTATGGCCGTGGCCCAGGCCCAGGCGTATGGCAGCGCGGCAACATGGGGCGTTGGCGTTGAACCTCCCGGCAATGTTGCCGATGACGATCCATGTGAATTCAAGATTGTAGTGCTGCAGGCTCTCTTTCAGACGGATGTTCAGCGTGGAATTGTTGCTGCCACCGAGTGGCTCAAGCCTGGTTCGACTGAGACGGTCCGATGCAAAGGCGCTGCACTTACACTCCTTGGACGCAATGGTGGCAAGTCAGTCACTCCGATAATTTTGAACTTTGCGAAAAGCGAACAGGACATCAAGCTTCGCGCACGCGCTATCTCAGCTCTTGGTTCCACAAATGACGACAGCGTTGTCGATGCTCTTCGCGACTTCGCTTTGAACTCTTCAGAGAACGACATCGTCGAAGCCTCGCTTTATGCATTGAGCAAGCACACTGGTGAACGCGCAATCGTTGTGCTCGGTGAAATCGCATCGTCCGCAAATAAGCCGACCTCGGTGCGCAAAGTCGCTATTTCCAGTATTGCGTCACGTCCAGGTGAACCGGCGGTAGACGCATTGCTGCGTATCTACGACACGGATCAAACAATCGAGATTCGCAGGAGCGTGATCTCAGGTTTGGGAAACCGGAAAAGTGAAAGAGCTGGTGCGAAGCTCCTTGAGATTGCTCGAGGTTCAGACGTTATCGAGTTGAGAAAAGCAGCTATCAGCGCAATATCCCGTCGTGGCGGCGACAAGGCCATCGATACCTTAATCACTCTTTACGACACGGAGAAGAACGAGGAGCTTAAAGACCAGATCATGAATTCGCTGGGAACAGGCACGGTGATCTACAGTGCGTCTGGATTTGGCACCACGATTACCCCCGTTGCTGCTCCAATGGGAAGCCGGGGACGGATGAATGATCAGCGTGTGATTCGAAAGCTAATTGAAATCGCACGCGATCCCAAGACACCAATGGAACGTCGCAAGAGAGCAATTGGCTGGTTGAGCAGGAGCAATGATCCGGAAGTCTTAAAGTTTTTGGAAGAGTTGTTGAAGTAGGGCCGTCTAAGCCGATTAGGGAGATTTCAGTTTACAAATTATCAGGTCGGGAAGGGGACCCTGTCCCCGCCTGAAACTATTTACTCTTAATTGAAAAGGGTTTGAGAGACTGCGGGGACAGGGTCCCCTTCCTGACCCGAAAATTCCAACTGAGATTTAAGCAGTCCAAATAGTTAATGCCTTATGTTCAGAAGCGTTCTCATTACAGCACTTTTACTAGCCTCTCTGATCTTTGCCTCGGGTCAGAGCAAAACGTTCACGCCTGTCGAAGGTGCGAACCTCAAGGCAAAAATCGATAACGCCGTCTTGCAAGGTCGCAGTAACGCTCTCAGCGGAAGGTTTTGGGTTGGGTACCAGTTTGAAGTTCGACCCGGTGTTGCAACCGACTTCGAAGTGGTGGACGGAGCGGGGGGCGTCTATATATCCATGGATGGCTCGTCGATGATGTTTGATCCGCGCTACGAGACCCGGGAACTGGGATTGTTCTTCCTTTTCGACGTACCGCGGGAACAATTCACGCGAGCTGAGGTCTATAACCTGAAACGCAATCGCGAATTCAGCGGGTACCCCGTTTTTTGGGCAGGACACGTCGGAAACGAAGAGAGTTTGAACTATCTCAAGTCGATCATCGATTCGCCCGCGCCTGAGATGAGCCGACTCGCTGAAAGAGCAACATTCGCGATTGCGTTACATGACGATGCTCGAGTCGATCCTTTATTGATGGATCTGATCAAACGTTCCATTAACGAGCCCGTTAGATCGAGAGCGATCTACTGGCTTGGCAATACGCCGGAGAGCGCCGCTAAAAATGCGTTCTTCCTGGAGATCATCCGTAACTCTCAGGAAGACGATGAAGCGCGCCAGAACGCTATGTCAGGACTGGCAATGAGTCACTCTCCTGCAACCTTGCCCGTGTTGGAAAACTCGTACGAGACACAGACCTCTCGTGAGATGCGGCGGCGCGCGTTGAGTGGTATCGCCCGCAACGACAACACTGATGCGGCCGCAACATACCTGATACGAACGGCGGAATCAGAAAAGGATTTCGAACTGCGCAAGTCAGCGATCTCGGCACTCGGTCGTGTTGCCGGACAGAAGAGTCTTGTTGCGCTTACGAACACCATTGATAACGACAGTGAGACCGAACTACAGAAGCAGGCTGTAATCGCAATTGGGAGACGCCCTAAGGACGAGGCGGTGCCAATTCTTATCCGTGTGGCGCGTAGTCATCCAAAGATGCCTGTACGAAAACAGGCAATCCAGGTGCTTGGGCAATCGGGTGATGAACGAGCGGTCGCTTTATTTCGGGAACTTCTTAGCAAGTAGGCGTGAATATAATCAGTTGAAGATCTGCGAACTCTGTGTTGCTTCCCCCCCAAAAACGACGAAAAGACATGTTGAAACAATCAGGAGGTAACTGATGAGCAGCACATGGCGAGAACACAATGCGCCGACCGACGATGCTCCGCCCAGACCATCCGAGTTGGCACTACAGAACCTCAACAGCGTAAGGGAAGCTGCGCTGACGCTTTTACGTGAAGTCGAAACATTGCGCCGGTCACAGGCAGAGTCCAGGGAAAACCTCGGTCTTCACGAAGAGGTGCAACGCTACGAGAGGGAGTTAATCCGCCAGGCGTTGCAACGGACGGGAGGCAATCAACGACGCGCCGCAAAACTTCTCGGAGTAAAAGTCACCACTCTCAACTGCAAGATCAAACGCTTCGGCATCACGCTCGGTGGCGACGAAGGCGAGTTTGGCGTCCTGGCGTAATCGTTGTCCGACATGCTTTAGCTTGTCGTGTTCAGATTAGATTCTTGGCTTACGTCATTTCAAATTGGGCTTGCTGTAATTTTCAGGTTGGGAAGGGAACCCTGTCCCCGCACGCACACGCTCTCTCCCTCTCAGATAATCTGTCTCAATCGGGTAGAGGTAATTCCCGCAGCGGGGACAGGGTCCCCTTCCCAACCTGAAAATTTTCGACCATCACTGAACCCCCGCAGCGTCTCAGATAACCTCATTCAATCAATTAGCGGTAATATTCGCCGGGAAAACAGGCACGCCTTTCCCGGGCTTTATTCTTTGTGCTTTGTTCTTTGAGCTTGTCGGCTGGAGATCTATGCGAACACCAATCCAAGTTCAAAGCACAAAGCACAAAGCACAAAGTTTCAAATTCAAATTCACTCCACCTTTTGGACAACCCAAATATGCAACCCTACATGGACTTAAGCGGCAAGGTCGCAATCGTAACCGGCGCATCGAGCGGCATCGGTCACGCCACCGCACAAGCACTGGCCAACTGTGGTTCCGCCGTTGCCATCAATTTTCATCGCAATGAAATCGACGCCGAGCTTCTACATAAGGAGATCGTTGCAAACGGCGGTCGTGCAATCGCTGTTCACGCAGACGTGACTCTCGCGAATGATGTCGAGGCACTTGTTCGCAAGACGACGGATGCGCTTGGTCCAATCGATATCCTGGTGAACAACGCCGGGTCTTTGATTGAACGTGTGCGGATTCGCGAAATGAGCGAAGAACGATGGAACCAGGTTATTGACTTGAATCTCAAGAGTGCATTTCTTTGCTCAAAGGCTGTGGCGCCGTCGATGATCGAACGAAAAAGCGGCGCGATCATCAATCTATCATCAATCGCAGGACGCACCGGAGGCGCACTTGGCGCCATTCACTACTCAGCAGCAAAAGGTGGTTTGATCGCGTTCACTAAAGGACTCGCGAAGGAGCTTGCGCCGTTTGGTATTCGCGTAAACGCAGTTGCCCCCGGTGTCATCGACACTCCGTATCACGAGCAGTTTTCCACGGCCGAGATGATGACGGGCTACGTAAACTCGATTCCGTTAGGACGTGTCGGCACATCCGAAGACGTAGCAAAGGTCATCGCTTTCCTTGCATCAGACGCCGCAGGCTACCTGGTCGGCGAGACGATCGAGGTCAACGGCGGAATGTACATGGACTAAGATCGAGCTGAAAATATTTTCAAGTTAGGAAATATTTTCAGGTTGGGAAGGGGACCCTGTCCCCGCCAACTTTCGGATCTAAGGTCATTGATTGAATTGGGACTTTCATTCATCCAAATCAGCGGGGACAGGGTCCCCTTCCCAACCTGAAAATTTGCTCCTGTTTGCTCTGATTGTAATGCGTCCGAACTATTGAATTCGAATTCGCACTTTGTTGCTGGTCTGTCCGCGCAGGGTGACGCTCACGAATACGCTCTGTCCAGTTGGCAAGTTGTCCGGCAGTTTGACGATGACTTCCGAAAGCGGATCCATCATCGGTGGTTTGCCGATGAACTCCACGGTCAACGGAAACACGTTCATTTGTGCGTCTTCCGCTCTGGCTGTTATTGCTGAGACCGTTTCGCTCGGAAGCAGTTCGAGGTTTGTTCCAAACAGCATTATTCGTGTTCGCTGGTCGGAGCTAAAGTTGAAGAGATTGAGGATGGAAAACGGATCGCGAACAAAGATTGCTGCGTCGAGAGCCGCCGCGAGATCGCTGTTCTCCTCTGTTATCAAAACGGGTGGTGGTGTCGGACCAACACCGCCTGAAAATTGAACTCTAAAAACCGAAGCAGAACCGATCGACAAGTAGTAGAGACTGCCATCCGAGGCGACCTTGAGATCAACAGGTTGACTGATTCCTGTAGCGAATCCCGAGGCGGTTCCAGCCGTCGGATCAAAAACTCGAATCCAACCACTGCATAGATCGCCGAAGAAGTACTTGCCAACAAAGCTTGAGGGGAATTGAACGCTCAACGGATTGTAGAAAGCGCCGCCGGCGATTGCGCAACCCGTGGTTGAGCTGCTGCCGTGACCGTAGACAAACAATGGCGAGCGAAAAGCAGGATTGGAAGTAACACCCTCGGTCGTTGGCCAGCCATAGTTTGACCCTGCGATTCCATCGTTGATTTCTTCCCAGGTGTTTTCTCCAACATCGTTGATGAACATCCGCGTCGTTCCAGGTTGGAAGGCGAACGTAAACGGATTGCGCAAACCGAGTGACCAGATGGCGCGATTATTTCCGGTAGCGGTGTTGAAGAAGGGATTATCAGTTGGGATGGAACCGTTTGAGTTAATTCGCAAAACTTTGCCGAGCAGGTTCGTGAGCGTTTGCGAATTTGAGCTATTCGCATTTTCACCAACTGCAATGTAGAGCTTTCCGTCCGGTCCGAAGTGAATCGCGCCGCCATTGTGGTTGGTCGCGGTGCTCAAGTTATTGAGATCCAGTAATACAAGCTCGCTTCCGCCGACAGCGACGTCGCCATTTGCGGTGAATCGACTGACACGGTTGTGACGCGGCGTAGTAGAAACCGTGTAATAGACATACACGAAGTTGTTTGCTGCAAAGTTTGGATCGAAAGCAATGCCAAGCAGCCCTCGTTCGCCGGAAGAGTCGACGCTGAGTGACACGAATGGCGTTGGCAACAGTGCGCCATTCTTGATGACTCTCAACTGGCCAGTTTGGAGACAAACGAACAGGCGGCCGTCGGGAGCAAACTCCATTGCAGTGGGACTAGAGAGACCGGAGATTTGCGTTTCTGTGAACCCGGAAGGCAGCGTTGCCGCGTTAGCGATGCCAGCGGTGAGCGCTACAAGAAAGAAAACAAGTGTCGCTAATTGTCTGAAAGATGGTTGAATTGTGGCAGCCAATTCCATTAGTTCACTTAGGTTCTATGGCGTTGAGCATGGGGAGGATTTCTGTGGAGACAACCGAGTCGGGATGAAGTGTTGGCTGAACTCTCAGTGCTTGGGGCTTGAGGATTATAGCATTGAGATTGACGTGGGTTTGCGAATGAATGTGAGGTCTATACGGAATGCAGCGTAGTGAATAATTTTCAGGTTGGGAAGGGGACCCTGTCCCCGCTGTTTACAGATACCTGTTGCCATTAATTAAAAGAAAACCCGGAAGCAGGGTCCCCTTACCAACCTGAAAATTTGGTTAGCATTTAAGACTCTGCGCGGCCTCATTCAATGTTGTGGCACATACGACTTGCGACCAAGTACGGTGTATTCAGGATGTCCTTTAATTTCAATTTTGATCTGGCGACGTTTGCTATCCAGGACTTTGTTCGTAGGGTAATAGCCGACGATGTAACGCTCGGTAATGTCCGCAAAAATGCGAGAGTAAATTGCCTGCGCTTGAGTTGGCGCTTCCAGAAAATCGGTCCACCCTCCGGATAGATTCGAAACTTCCATTAATGCTGATTGCTCCTTTGCATATTCCTCAGCGCGATACTGAAGTGCCTGGATCGGAGTGAGTTTCTTTCGTGCCTCGTCACGCGCCTTAAACGCTTCCCTGGCTCCTTTCGATAGTGTAGGCAACCACTCATTTGTGGCGCGCTCATCATCGGCTCGCAGTCGCTCCACTTGTTGCTCGGAAGTAAGTCCGACGAACCTTGTGCCTGGCACAACTGTGTAGATTGTCGCTTTTGATTTCTCTACCTCCCGGTAGACATCTTCCAAACTGAACTCTGTCATACCGTCGCGCTGTAACTTGAGTTGCGCTTCGACGTCCGCTTGCGCCGCTGCTACCCATTCGGGAGGCAGATCGGGAGGTACGTGTGGAACGATGATCGAGTTTCGCAAGTACTTCGCTTCGTCGCCGTCAGTTTGAAAAACGATGATGGAGCGTTGATCTTCAACGTCAAAGACCTCTTTCAACGTGGCCATCAACGCACTGTACTGGGCGCTTAATCCAAGCCGCCTGTTCTTGCCACCGACCCCAAGAAAACCTTTTTTGCCACGGCTGCGCTCAAGGACGAGATCAAGCTTCTTCTTCAGTTCGGCTTTGTTAGTCGTAAAGTCGCACAACATTTCAATGTCGTCCGTAATAATTGCCATGCGATCGCGAGGGCCAAGTTTGTCGATCAAGATCTTGGCTGCGTCGACGCTGTTTTGAATGAAGGGAAACTGACTTCCGCTGTAATCGATGATCAATGCAATTGACCTCGGCACGCTTGAGTTGCTGCCGAGTAAGAAGTGTCCGACTTGTTGAGGAGTGTTGTCTTCAGTGATGACGAAGTCCGTAGCTACTAATCCCTTGACGGAACGTCCTTGACGATCGAGTACCAGGAGATCGGTGGCCACCAGTGAGGTGCTGATGCGAACAACGTCATCATCAGGTTCAGTGCCCTGATTGACTTCATTTGTGGAGGTGGTTTGATTTTTTTCTGGGTCCCATTTCAGTTTCTTCAGACTGGAACCGAAGTTTTTTTGTCTTGATGTTTCGCGGGACTGTTGTGCAAGACAGGTTACAGCGATCGATATTCCAAGGATTAAGACCAGACAGAAGTAGTGGCGCTTGAACATTTAAGTGGAAAGAAGAGTTATGGCTGGGGACTGACGATGAGTTCAGATTAGCACCATAGGGGATACGAGTGCGAGTGACAGCAATTCGGAAGCTGAGAGACTTTAGAGCTTGTTCCAAGAATCAACCTTTCATTCTCCCCAAGCTTCAGCTTGGGGTTAGGAGCGTCGCGGAAAAGTAGTTAACCGTTTCAACGGTTTATAAAGGAGCACTTGAATGTAGCGGAAACCGTTAAAACGGTTTCGGGGTTCTATGCGAGCGCCGATCCCCGGGCTAAAGCCTGGGGAGAATGGGAGCTTCGATTTTTAAGGAGTTCTTTTAGCTAGACCTTGAGTCAATACTGACCCATTCACACATCCGCTCTAAAGTATTTAATGGAAACTTGCGGGGGCGCGCTGCGCTTGCCCCCTTCCCGACCGCTTGTAGTTGACCGTTAGTTGCCGGGACGCTTGCCCCAGGTTGGTGGTGCAGGCTCCTTGGCGGTGCGATCCACAGGATGTTCTTTCAAGAGCTTCATTGCTTCCTGGACTGCACGCTCAAGTTGAGGATCGCGACCAGCGATCACATCCTTGGGCCAATTCTCAACATCGATATCCGGGGCCACGCCCTCATTCTCAACCGCCCATCGCCCATCGCGTGAAAAGAAACCGCCACGAGGTGCGATCATTGAACCTCCATCAATGAATGTTGGCGTGTCGGCTGTATGAACGAGACCACCCCATGTTCGCTTGCCGACAAGCACTCCGATCTTTCGCCGCTTAAACATGTAGGGCATTAAGTCGCCACCCGAGCCGGCCATCTCGTTAACGATCATTACCTTCGGTCCCCAGATGCCCGCGGACGGACTGGTAAAGGGATAGCGCTCGCCGGCGACGTTGTTGAAGTAGCCGTCGAAGTCTCTTTGGAGGACGTCAATGATGTAGTCAGCAGCTGAGCCGCCACCGTTGAAACGTTCGTCGACAATCGCGCCCTTCTTGTCTTGCTGAGAGAAGTAGTAGCGATTGAAACTGCTATAGCCCGGCTGTCCTGTGTTTGGCAGGTAGACATAAGCGAGTTGTCCGTCTGACATTTTCTCAACCAGGCGACGATTCGACTCAACCCACGCGCGTGTTCGCAGGGCCTGTTCACTTGCAACAGGAACTACGGTTACGGTTCGTGCGCCTTGCACTGACGGAGTGCTGTTGACTGTCAGTGTTGTTTGCCTGTTTGCGGTGCCATCAAGCAGCCGATGAATGTTGTCAGGGGCGTTCAACTCGACACCATTGATCGCGAGGATGTACTCGCCGACGCTGACATTCGCGCCCGGAGTTGCCAGGGGCGAACGCAGATCAGGATTCCAACTTTCGTTGTCGTAAATGCGACTTACCTTGTAACGACCTTGATCGATTACAAAGTCGGCACCGAGTAGACCACCTACAACCTGCGGCACTGAAGGCATGTCGCCGCCGCGAACATATGAATGGCCGATCGCGATCTCCGCACCCATCATGTCCAGCAGGTAATTGAGGTCGGCACGATGCATTACGTAAGGCAGCAACTGGCCGTACATTTCTTTCATCTTCGGCCAGTTGGTGCCATGCAGATTTGGAACGTATAGATAGTCGCGTTGATTGCGCCAGCCCTCGTTGAATATCTGTTTGAATTCTTCTTTCGGATCCAGGTACATACGGAGCGAATAATTCAAACGACCTTGCCCTGCTTGCGGCGGCGTGCGATCGGCATCGACCAGAAACAATTGTGGCGCCGGTAAATTTGCTCCCGCACCCGGACCTCCTCCGGCACCGCCGCCACCGCCCGCCGCGCGATACAACAACTTTCGATGATCCGCACTGATTTCATAAGCAGCAACACCGCCGACGAATGTTGTTGCCCGTCGATCACAGAGGCGGTAGCGCATCAATTCATTGCCGCCACCGCCCGCTCCGGCGCCGCCTCCGCCACCACCACCTCCACGCGGAGCTTCGAGATAGTAGACGTATCCATCGATGCCCGCTTGCAGGTCTGTGTACGGACGTTCTGGAACTCCCGGAACTGAAACGATTCTCTGCTGAATTCCGTCGAAGTCGACTTGAACCGACACCGGCGCGCGTTGACCTCGAGGTTGTCCGGGGTCGCCCGCAGGTGTGTCGCCACCGCCGCCTGGGGCGTCGCCTGCGCAAGCACCCGGCTGAGGCCTTCGTGTGCCCGTGCCGACGCCGCGGTCTTCGTCACTCTCGGGTAGCAACGGACTCGCATCAGTCTTTTTCAGCACAGCGAAATACAACCCGAACGTTTCGTCGTGATCATATGAAGTCATGTCGAGCCATTGCGAACGCAACCCGAAATCGGTCGACGCAAGGAACCATAGATACTTTCCGCTTGAGTCGAATGCCGGCCACACCGCATCGGCGAGTCCATCGGTTACTTGTTTTGTTTCACCTGTCTCAATGTTGCTGACAAAGATTGCGTGGTACAGCGACCGCAAACGACTCGAGTAGGCCACCCACTTCGAGTCGGGGCTCCAAACCGGATTCAGTGTTCGCGAGGGCACCATCCACGGATCGTTTCCCACAACTTTTGCCTGTCCACTCGCCACGTCCACTACCCAAACCTTGAGGTTTGTATCTGTGTAAAGAATCTTCTTCGAATCAGGTGACCATGACGGTGTGTAGTAGTGCGTTGGCTGAGGAAGATCGATCTCACGCGGTGGTGTCAGACCGTCTTGTGCTTCGATGATGAGTTTGTATTCACCAGACTTGTCACTGAAGTAAGAAACTGACTTTCCATCTGGAGACCACGCAGGATCACGTTCAGCCGAGCTACTCGAGTGAGTGAGATTGCGTACGTCACCTTTGTCCGCCGGAATTGTGAAGATCTCACCGCGTGCTTCCACGACGACGCGTTTGCCGGTTGGTGATAACGCCATACTTGTGAGGCGATTCGAGACGTCCTCCCAATTTGGCATCATCCACGGGAAGTCACCGACTGCGTTGATGTTGACGATGGATTCTTTGCCGGACTTTGGATTCAGCTCGTGAATGTACCCTGCTTGTTCAAAGACAATAGCACCCGCACCCGAATCCATCGATTTCACATCGAAATCCGTGAACTTTGTAATCTGCGTGAGTTTCTTATTTGTCGTTTCGTACTGCCAGACGTTCGCAACTCCATCGCGATCGGAAATGAAAAACACAGAAGTGTCGATCCAAACAGGAGAAACATCTTTTGAATCAGTCCATGGTGGCGACACGAGATCGAAGGTCTTCAAGTCGACGATCCAGATCGGTCGGTTTTGGCCACCCCGGTAGTTGCGCCGTTCTTCGTCCCAGGAGTTGTTCATGCGGTAGGCGATGTGAGTGCCGTCGGGAGAAATCTTTCCCTGGTATCCGCGAGGCAATGCCAATGGTTCTTCTACGCCGCCTTCGACCGGCACTGTCCAGAATTTCGGTGCGCCGCTTGGTGCCCAGGTCGCGCGAGTTGACGAGAACATGATCGCTTTGCCATCGGCCGTCCACCCTTCGACCATGTCTGCTCCCGGATGCCACGTCAAACGCTTTGGCTCACCCCCATCAGCAGCGACCACGTAAACATCGAAGTTGCCGGAGTACTCGCCGCTAAAAGCGATCCATTTACCGTCGGGTGAGAAATGTGGGTTTGCAGTTTGCCCTTGAAAGCTTGTTAGTCGACGCGCGCTTCCGCCGGCTCGGGGAGCCACCCAGATGTTGTTTGCATACGCAAATCCGATCTGATTTGCGCTGACGGTGGGCGTGCGCAACAGCCGCGTTTGACCAGCGCCGTGCCCGTTTTGCGCGTCAACCGCAGTCGGAATAAGGCTCAAGCCAAGCAATGCTAGAAGGTGAATACCCAAAGTTAGGCGGGAAACGGCGTGACGTTTCATTGCAATGAACCTCCATTAGGCCGCAAGTTGTATGGAACTGAAGAGGAGTGAATGCGATCTTGTCGCATCTACAAAAAAATGGAACGTGCGAGTTTTAGCATGAAGAATGGGGGCGAGCAACACAGATCTCAGATCTCAAATCTAAGATCTCAGAGTTTGAGATCTGCGATCTGAGATCTCCGTTGAACCTATCTCAGGTCACTTCCGTATTTATTGACTGTCGGCTTCTTGAGCTACAATCCAACCGCTAACCCACGACAACACCTGTCGGTCTGGATTCGTTTTTAACCTTATTGGAGATGCACATGCAAAATTACCGTCGAAGTTTTGTAACTATGATCCTGATCTTCGCCTTCGCTGTCGCCACGATTCTTGGACAACAGAATCATGGATACGATCTCGCAAGTCTCGACAAGAATACTTCTGCCTGCACTGACTTTTATCAGTATGCAAACGGCGGCTGGTTAGCGGCCAATCCAATACCCGGTGCGTACTCGAGTTGGGGAGTTGCCAATATTCTTGATGAAAAGAATCGGGATATCTTGCACGAAATACTCGAAGCAGCCGCTAAGAATACGAATGCGACAAAAGGAAGTAGTGAACAGAAGGTTGGTGACTATTACGGCACCTGCATGGACGAGGCGAAAATTGAAGCTGAAGGAATCAAACCTCTGGCTCCTGCTTTTGACTTCATCGCCAATATTAAAGACCTATCCGACTTGCAGGGAGTAATAGCCCACTTCCACACGATGGGTCTCAACGTTGTTTTCAATTCCGATTCGACTCAAGACTTTAAAAACAGTGCTGAAGTTACTTTTGAAGTCTATCAAGGTGGACTGGGTTTGCCGGATCGCGACTATTACACCAAGACAGATGACAAATCGAAGGCGACTCGCGATGCCTACGTGAAGCACGTTGCGAAGATGTTTGAGTTGCTGGGAGATGATCCGACGAAAGCCGCTGCGGAAGCACAGACAGTATTAACTCTCGAAACCAAACTCGCCGAAGCATCTCTGACGAGAGTGGAGATGCGCGATCCCGAAAGAATCTACCATCGTATGACCGTGCCCCAGCTTAAAGAACTGGCACCAGCGTACGACTGGCCTGGATACATGCAAAAGTTGGGCATCACGCAAAAGACAGACGTCAATGTGGCGACGCCAGATTTCTTCAAAGCTCTCAATCCGATGCTGAGCAGTGTTCCAATCGCTGACTGGCAGACTTATCTTCGCTGGCATCTCATCAACAACACCGCACCCGCCCTTTCCTCAGCCTTCGTAGACGAAGACTTCAATTTCAAAGGAAAGACTCTGCAGGGTGCAAAAGAAAACTTGCCTCGGTGGAAGCGCTGTGTGGCTGCTACCGATCGAGCGATGGGCGAAGCTGTGGGCGAGGTCTGGGTGAAGAACGCCTTTCCACCTTCAGCGAAAGCGCGTGCGCTTGATATGGTGCACAACCTTGAAGCGGCCCTTAAAGATGACATTGGTACGCTGTCGTGGATGGCGCCGGCTACTCGCAAGCAAGCAATCGTCAAGCTTGACGCGTTTCTAAACAAGATTGGCTATCCAGACA
>Ga0157378_10003868_pt1 | contig 13250 bp, 15 predicted proteins | sample M65metaG_FD_115309 | JGI IMG/M metagenome (GOLD analysis project Ga0157378, IMG submission 115309) | Miscanthus rhizosphere microbial communities from Kellogg Biological Station, Michigan, USA - M6-5 metaG | ecosystem: Host-associated > Plants > Roots > Rhizosphere > Soil | place: USA: Michigan...
ATGATCGGCCAGCCGTTGGAGACTTGCTGATGAAGACCGACTGGGTCCGGTCCATTTCGTGCAGCCCGGCGAACTTCACCATGTCGCCCCTGGGCTCCAGCGTGCAGGTCATGCGCGCGTAGCCCTCGGCCTTCGCCTCGGGTTTGTATTCATTGCGCCATTTCAGCACGAGGTGCTTCGGTGGATCGATCTCCAGCACTTCGCCGCTGTCGATGATAGCGCCATCGGGAGCGACGATTTTCCACGGCGAGCCGACTTTCCAATCCGCCCTCTTTCCATTCAGGTCTGGACGCCGCCGCGCAAAGCGGGTCGAGTAAGCGAACCCACTCAAACCGAGACACTATTATGGAAGAAGCAAAAGGACTGAACCGCCCCGTAAAACTGAAACCTGAACTGGCCGCTTTCCTGGGAGCCAAGGAACTCCCAAGAACCGAGATCACCAAGAAACTTTGGGATTACATCAAGGCGAACAAGCTGCAGACGAAGACGGAGAATGGCAAAGCGGAGGACGCGGGCAAATACATCGTGGCCGACGCAAAGCTGCTTCCCATCTTCAAGAACACCAAGTCGAAGAGCAAATCGGGCTCGGTGACCGATCTCACGAAGCTCAAGGAAGGCGAGACCATCAACATGATGCAGATGGCCGCCGTCGTCGGCGCCAACGTCGAATAAATCGGAACGGGCGCGCTGACGGCTAAAGGCCCGGCGCGCCCGAGCTGAATTTTTTAAGCCCCCTCACACACCTTTTGCGCGGTTGTCGCGGCGGTCTGTGACTGCCGTTTTTCTTTTGGCATTCGGCGGTCACAGACCGCCGCTACAGCGTCAACCGACAGCGAACCCCTGCCTCGTTTGGCTACTCCCAATCCAAGGCCTCAAAGGTGAGTCCCAACTCCCGCTCGAGTTCGGCGATGTCACGCTTCTCCTCGGGCTCAATGAGGCAGATCGAGACCCCTGTCCTGCCCGCCCGGGCGGTGCGGCCGGCGCGGTGGGTGTAGTATTGCCGCTTCTCGGGCAACTGGCGGTGGATCACGAAGGACAGCCCTTCCACGTCGATGCCCCGCGCGGCCACGTCAGTCGCGATGAGGAATTGGGCGCGTTCCTTTTTGAAGGCCCGCATCACCTTGTCCCGATCCTTCTGGCTGAGGTCGCCCTGCAGCACACCGACCGCGACGCCGCGCTTGGCCAGCTCTTCGCCCAACTTGATCGCTCCGGCCCGCGTGCGGCAAAAAATCATCCCGCGCTCCGTCGTCTGCGACTGCAGGAAATTCGCAACCCAGTCGTCCTTGTCCTCGCGCGGACAGATCACGTAGCGATGCGAGATATTGCGGTTCACGACCTCCTTCTTCTCGACCTTGATCACCTTCGGCTCGCCCGCCATGCAGTCCTTGATCAGTCGCTGGATCTTCTCGGGAAACGTCGCCGAAAACAGCCACGTGCTGCGGCGCGATTTGGCCGTGAGGCCGACGATCTCCACCACCTCCTTGCGGAATCCCATGCTCAGCATTTCGTCCGCCTCGTCGAGCACGAGATGCTTCACGGAATCGAGCCGAAGCGCATTGAGCTTCAGCAAATCGAAAAGCCGCCCCGGCGTGGCCACGACAATGTGCGTCGGACGTTTGAGCCGCGCGACCTGCTCGCCGATCTTGTCGCCGCCGCCGGTGACCTCGATGAAAATCTTCTCCTTGGAAAACTTGGTGTATTGAAACAGTGCCTTGCCGATTTGCTTGGCGAGTTCCCGCGTCGGCGACAGGACGAGGGCCTGCAGCTTGGGATTGGTCGGATCGATCTTCGTGAGCAACGGCAGGCCAAACGCCGCCGTCTTGCCGGTCCCGGTTTGCGCCTGGGCGACGAGGTCCCCACCATTCTTGATGAGAAACGGAATCGCGCTGGCCTGAATGGAAGTCGGAGTGGAAATCCCGAGCGCGTCGAGACCCCGCACCAGATCCTCCGGAACGCCAAGTTTGGAAAATTGAGACATGACTCCCCGCACAGTGCATCCGTGAGGCCGGGGCGACGAGCATCTTGTCGCGGTAGTCCAGAAGCGCCGCCCAATTGTGTCCTCCAACCGCCGCGCCATTCGTCGTAAGAGAGAACACCCTTCAACCGATTATGACCGCTTCCGCCACCCACACCGTCCGTTTCCACCGCGTGCTCAAGGCCACGCCCGAGCGCATCTACCGCGCCTTCCTCGATCCCGACGCCATGGCCAAATGGCTTCCCCCGCACGGCTTCACCGGCAAGGTCCACGAAATGAACGCCACCGTCGGCGGCAGCTACCGGATGTCGTTCACGAATTTCTCGACCGGCAGCAGCCACTCTTTCGGCGGCACCTACCTCGAACTCGTCCCGAACGAACGCATCCGCCACACCGACAAGTTCGACGACGCGAATCTCCCCGGCGAAATGATCACCACGATCGAGCTGCGTCCGATCCTTTGCGGCACCGAGCTCAACATCATGCAGGAAGGCATCCCGGCCATGATTCCCGCCGAAATGTGCACCCTCGGCTGGCAGGAATCCCTCACGCTCCTCGCCCAGCTCGTCGAGCCGGAGATTCCCGATCAGCCCTGACGTCTTGCGCCGCGAGGTGGAAAAATCACCAGCCGCCGATGAATCGTTATTCGCGTCCGCTTGGTGCCCGCGCGATTTCCGTGGCGGTGCGGGGCGAAGGTGCCACATTTTCCCCATGAAATCGATCCTTCGACTCCATCTCCTCCTCGCCATCGTCTGCCTCGATAGTGGCCCACTGCGGGCGGAGAAAATGTTCGAGGGAGATTCGCTCGGCAGCCTCGAGCTCGGCCAAAGCGCGGCCGTCGTGACCAAGGCCCTCGGCAAGCCAGCAAGCAAGGGAAAGGACGTCGGATGGGAAGCCATCGGTGAGTGGGTGCAGGAGTGGCATTTCCCGAAGCAAGGACTCACGCTGGCGATGAACTCCGGGAAAAAGGGTGGCGCGAAAACCATTCTCAGCATCACCGCCGAGGCCCCGTGCGAACTCGCCACCTCCCGCGGCATCCGAATCGGTAGCGCCGAGGCCGCCGTCGCCAAGACCTACCGCGACGTGCAGAACAAGGAAGAGGGCGAGCCCGGAAAACTCTTCATCGCCGGCTCCGTCTACGGCGGGGTGATGTTCCACCTCAAGGGCGGCAAGGTCGCGCAGATCTTCATCGGCGCGGCGGCAGAGTAGGGGGCACCTGTAGCGGCGGTCTATGACCGCCGAGTGACTAAAACGAACGACGCTCACAGAGCGCCGCTACATTCGCTATAATTTCCGCACTTCCAGTCGATGCGGCTCGCCGCGATACGGCCAATCCTCCCATCTCCTCACCAGCCCCGCCCGCACCGGATTCTCCCGGACGTAGTCCCATTTCTGCGCATGCGACTCCGCGCTCCGCAGCACATGGTCGAAGAAGCCCTTCTGCCAATGCGGCGACGCGATGCCATCCGTTCGCAGTGTCTTCGAAATCGCATTCTTGAGTGCCTTCATCCAAACCGAAAGCGAGGTCTCGCGGCCATCGAGAGCCACGAAAGCATGGAGATGGTCGGGCATCAGCACATAGGCTCCCAGCCACGCCCCACGATCCGGTCCCATTTCCGAGAATTCCTCCACCCCCGCATGCACCCGGGCATTATCGAGTGTCTGCGCCCTCTCACGCGTGCAGGCCGTCACAAAATAAATCGGATCGCGCTCAAAGACCCACGTCAGCCGCCGCAGTCGCATACGCTCTTCCGTAGCGGCGGTCTATGACCGCCGAAATCAAAAAGTGACGGGGACCCGGCGGTCACAGACCGCCGCTACAGCGCCCGCAAACCCGCGCTCGGCGGAATCGTTGTCCACGCCGGTCGTCCCGTCCCCGCCGCCCCCGTGGGAACATGCGCGTGGGAAATATCCACTCATGCAGTCCCATCCCGCCCACTCCGAGCGGATTTTCCAGGTTCTGCCCGGGCCCGCCCCCAAACCCATCCGCCGAGATCCCAAAGCGATTCCCGCGCACCTTGGACAGAATCAGGCTCCAGCCAGTGCTTCGAGCATGAGCGCGTTCTCGATGTAGGGGTGAAAGGCCGCCGCGCGGCCGTCCCGGATCTTCCACAGATGCACGATCGGGATGCGAAACTCCCGGCCGTTCGCGCGCACCGTTCCACTCACCCAACCCACCGCCGCGACCTGGTCGCCCGCGTCGATCATGCGCTCGAACTCGACTTGCGAATCCACGTGCGTGAGGAGCGTCTCGAAGAACTGCTTCAACCCCGCAAAGCCGTGATATTCGCCGCCCCAAGGCAGGGCCGTTGACTGCACGATCTCGATATCTCCGGCGATGAGCATCGCCAGGGCGATCTTGTCGCGCCGCCCAAACGCCGCATACACCGCCTGCACGATTTCCACATTGCTCTTCGCCATGCCGTCATCTTGAAAGTCCCGCGCGTGCAACGCACGTTCTTTCAACCGAGCCGCCGCCCCCGTGCATCCGCTGGAACATGCGCGTGGGAAACACCCACTCATGCAGCGCCATCCCGTCAACCCCGAGCGGATTTTCAAGACTCCCCATTAATGTTATGAGCTCTCGTCACGGCTGAGCGAAAGTTCCAAACCAACCGTTCAAAAGACGAGCATCTCGACTCTCTGGGTTCATAACAAGCATACGCCCGCCCCGTTGCAGCCCGCGATGAGGTAGATCATTGGCGGCCTAGCGGGCATACGGTCGGATTATCGCATTGGTTTGCTATGATGATCAAAGCGGGCGCTGGTCCTGCGCTCGCGAGGGCCGTCTTCGCGCGACTACCTGGCGCGGAGTTCGCGGGCGGCATCCTTGCCGATCCAACGGGCGCTCGGGGACGTGGGGTGGGCGGCGAGTTTTTCGGCGAGCGCGGGGGCGGCGGTGTGGCAGGCGGGGGAACTGCGGCGTTTGCCGATCTGGCGGAGGGCCCAGTTCACGGCTTTTTTGACGAAGTTTCGCTCGTCGAGGGCGGCTTGCTCAATGAGGGGGAGGAGATCGAGGAAAGTGATGTCGGGTTCCTGCTTTTTGTGAACGGCGAGGGTGGCGAGCAGCGCGAAGGCGGCGCGGCGCTCGAACTCGGATTCGCGTCCGGCCCAGGCGCGGACTTTGGCGAAGGCATAAGGGGAGTGACGGAAGGCGTTAAGGCACATCTGGTCGCAGATGTCCCAGCTGTCGAAGCCGGCGACCCAAGCGTCCATCTGCTCCGGGGTGAGCTGGCGGGGATCCGCGACGAGGGATGCCAGAAGGTGGGCTTCGTGCACGGGGATGCTCCAGAGGGCGAGGGCGAGTGGGTGGTCGCGGCGGTGGCCTCGGGCGAGCGCGCGGAGCTGGGGGATGGTGCCGCCGAGCTGCTCGTTGCGGGGGCGGCTGCCGAAACGTTGCTGGCTGGCGATGTGCGCCGGATCGCAGGCGGCGCGGAGTTCCGCGATGAGGGCGGCGGCTCGGGCGGCAGGCATGGCGGCAGGTCTTATAAGTCCTATAGGACCAATGTCAGCAGGATGGGCGGTTGCGGTGGTCGAGGCGGGCTCGGGTCATGCGTTCGCGGAGGCCGCCTTTTTGATGATCCCGCATCCCCACAGTATCACCCTTCGGGCAACGCTGCGCATTGTCGGTCCCGGCCATTCCCAATGTCCGGTGCTCAACGAATAAAAGAAATTGGCAGCGACTCGCCATAGACTCGCTCATAGAGGCGACGACGGCGTTCGTAGTCGGACAAATCCGAAGGAAACGAGGCGAGCACCATTTCGCGGGCGGCTTCGAACATGCGGCAGCCCATTTCGAATCGCTCGGCGGCGGGGCGAGCCATTAGGCGCTCACGCACCATCGCTGCAATCTCGGGAGGCGTGTCCGTCAGGCCCGGCATGATTGCCAGAGGCTAGTAACCTGAAGTTCCTCCGTCCAGCGCTCGATGATGGCCGCGTCGCATCCGCTCGCGATCAGGTTTTGCACGTCCCGCAACTGGCGTTCGGACTCCGAGTCCCGCGCCCAAACGAGCTTGGAAAGGATGAGATCTTCCTTGCTGACGATCCAAGTCTCGAAATCACGGATGCGGATGCGATGGCGGCGGGTGAATTCCTCGCGGCGGTAGAGCGCGGACTTGCGGACGATGCAGTCCACTTTGATCACACTCTCGTTATGGATGAGGTTGAACATCCATTCGTCGCGGATGGATTCCTCCACGGCCTCGGGCGAGACGTAGTAATCCGGCGCGAAGACGCGAACGATGGTCGCCGCATCGGCGGGCGCGAGGGCGACGACCACGTCGATGTCGCGGGTCATGCGCGGCTCGGCGTAGTAGTTCATCGCCATCGAGCCGGTGAGCATGTAGCCGATGCCGGCCGCGTCGAGTTTCGCGGACACGTCGCGGACGATATCGAGCTCGTTTTGCATGGTGGTCGGCGGTCATAGACCGCCGCTACAATGCCTACGCCTTCGCGTAAACCTCTGCGCCGGCCTCCACGAACTCCTTGCTTTTCTCGGCCATGCCGGCCTTAAGCGCTTCTTCTTCGGCGAGGCCTTGCTCGGCGGCGTATTTGCGGACGTCTTCCGTAATCTTCATCGAGCAGAAATGCGGGCCGCACATGCTGCAGAAGTGCGCGGTTTTCGCGCCTTCCTGCGGGAGGGTTTCGTCGTGGTATTCGCGGGCGGTTTCGGGGTCGAGGCCGAGGTTGAATTGGTCTTCCCAGCGGAACTCGAAGCGCGCCTTGCTCAGCGCGTTGTCGCGGTATTGGGCGCCGGGGTGGCCTTTCGCCAGATCGGCGGCGTGGGCGGCTAGTTTGTAGGTGATGACGCCGTCCTTGACGTCTTTTTTGTTCGGCAGGCCCAGGTGCTCCTTCGGCGTGACGTAGCAGAGCATCGCGCAGCCATACCAGCCGATCATGGCGGCGCCGATGCCGCTCGTGATGTGGTCGTAGCCGGGGGCGATGTCGGTCGTGAGCGGCCCGAGCGTGTAGAAGGGGGCTTCGTGGCACCATTCGAGCTGCTTGGCCATGTTCTCCTCGATCATGTGCATGGGGACGTGGCCGGGGCCTTCGTTCATGACCTGCACGCCTTTCGCCCAAGCGCGCTCGGTGAGTTCGCCCTGGACTTTCAATTCGCCGAATTGCGGCTCGTCATTCGCGTCGGCGATGGAGCCGGGACGCAGGCCGTCGCCGATGGAGAAGCTGACGTCGTAAGCGGCGCAGATGTCGCAGATTTCGTCCCAGTGCGTGTAGAGGAAGTTTTCCTTGTGATGGGAGAGGCACCATTTCGCCATGATGCTGCCGCCGCGGCTGACGATGCCGGTCATGCGTTTCGCGGTGAGCGGGATGAAGCGCAGGAGGACGCCGGCGTGGATGGTGAAGTAATCGACGCCCTGCTCGGCCTGCTCGATGAGCGTGTCGCGGTAGAGCTCCCAGGTGAGGTCCTCGGCCTTGCCGTTCACTTTCTCGAGGGCCTGGTAGATCGGCACGGTGCCGATGGGGACGGGCGAGTTGCGGAGGATCCATTCGCGGGTGGCGTGGATGTTCCGACCGGTGGAGAGGTCCATCACGGTGTCGGCGCCCCATTTGGTGGCCCAGCGCATTTTCTCGACCTCTTCGTCGATGGAGGACGCGACGGCGGAGTTGCCGATGTTCGCGTTGATCTTCACGAGGAAGTTGCGGCCGATGATCATCGGTTCGAGCTCGGGGTGGTTGATGTTCGCCGGGATGATCGCGCGGCCGGCGGCGACTTCGCTGCGGACGAACTCGGGCGTGATCTCGGCGGGGATGCGCTGCGGGAAGCGGCGGAAGATGCTCGGGACGAAATCGCTGCTTTGTAGCGGCGCTCCATGAGCGTCGTTCGTTTCGTTCCGGCGGTCATAGACCGCCGCTACAGAAATTTGGTGGGAACCCGCGTGCTGCTTGTCGAGGTCGTGGCGGACGAGGTCGCCGGTCTGGTCGAGGATACGGGCGCGGCCCATGTTCTCGCGGATGGCGATGTATTCCATCTCGGGCGTGATGATGCCCTGCTTCGCATACCAATATTGCGTGACCGGGTGGCCGGCGCTGGCCCTGAGCGGACGGCGGGTGGCGTTGGTCGGAGCGGAAAGGGGCGATAAGCCGCCGCGGCGTTCGCTGGCCTGCTGGGCGTGGCTGGTGCTGAGGTAGCCGTTGTCGCCGGGGAGCACGGCGCGGCCGTCGTATTCCGAGACGTCGCCGCGGGCGCGGATCCATTCGGCGCGGGGCGAGGGCAGGCCCTGCTCGACATCGCCTTCAAAAGCCGGATCGCCCCACGGGCCGCTGCAATCGTAAACGCGCACGGGCTCGTTCTGCGCGAGGTCGCCATTCATCGAACGGGTCGGCGCGAGCTTGATCTCGCGGAAGGGGACCTTCACGGTCGGGTGCAACGTGCCGCCGACATAGACGCGGGTGGAATTCGGCAGCTGGTCGGAGCTGTGGGGTTCGAGGGAGTCCTTGGGTGCGATCATGGCGTGCTTTCGTTTTTCGGAAAACCGCTCGAGGCACACCGCACCTTCTCTCCCTGCGCCGGCATTACCCGTTCCAGGTTCAAAGGGTCACCCGCGTCGTTGCGGGACTCTCAGCCTCGATTGGCTCCCCTGTCGTTGGGCTGAAAATAGACCCGGGGCGGATGGCGTCAATGTCGGACTGTTCGCCGGGTGAATCCGGCCTTGTTCGGCGGCACGGAATTCCCTTTCCTGTGCGCCGTGCAGGAACTCATTGCCGGAATCCACAAATTTCGTTCGGAGGAATTTGGCCACTACAAGGCGCTCTTCCAGCGCCTCGCGAAGGAAGGCCAGAATCCGCATACGCTGTTCATCACGTGCTCGGACTCGCGCGTGCTCGCGGAGCTGATCACGCAGAGCAAGCCGGGCGATCTTTTCGTCGTCAAAAACGTGGGCAATATCGTGCCGCCGGCGGATACCACCGGCTCCACCAACTCCACCGCCGCGGCCGTGGAATTCGCTCTCGAGGCGCTTGGCGTGCAGGACATCGTCGTCTGCGGCCACTCGCAATGCGGGGCGATGAAGGCACTCCTCACCGCACCGGATCTCTCGGCAATGCCGCATCTCAATGGCTGGCTTTCCGTCGCCGCACCGGTGCGCGAAACCGTGCTCCAGCGTTACAAGCACATCACCGATCCGGATGCTCAGGTGAATGCCGCCGGCGAGGAGAATGTGCTGTTCGGGCTCGAAAACCTGAAGACGTTCCCCTCCGTCGCGCGGCGTCTGGAGACGGGCTCGCTGCGACTGCACGCGTGGTTTTTCAAGATCGCGACCGCCGAGCTCTTCGCCTACGAGCCGACCTCACATAAGTTTGTGCCGCTGGTCGGCCCGAGCCAACTGCGCTTCGACTTCGAGCGGCCGGAGTAAGCGGCCTCAGCCCCGCCGCTCGCGGGCGCGGCGTTTTTCCTGCGCGAGGAAGACGGGCAGCAATCGCGCCTCGATGTCCGCAAAGGCGGCGGCGAGGCCTTCGCGTTCGTAGATGTGGCCGATGCCGGCCTCGACCTCGGTGGGATTTCCGAACGCGCTAAGGAATTGGTTCGAGCTGAAGGCCGTCAACCGTTCGCCGTCCATCGCGCCGTGCTCGCGCAGGATCCAGGCCCGCACGTAGAGGCTGAGCACCGCGTCGCCAATCCAGGCGGCATTGCGGACTTCGGCAGGGAGTTTTTTGGCCATCGCGGGAGGTTCACGCAAAGAGCGCGGCGGGCGCAAAGCGATATTTGCCGCGGGCACGGATTTCGCTACAAGCGGCGGCATGCGCGATGAATTCATGCAGGCGGCGATCGACGAGGCGAAGCTGGGGCTGAGCGAAGGCGGCATTCCGATTGGCTCGGTGATCGTGCATCGCGGAAAGATCATCGGACGCGGCCACAACATGCGCGTGCAGCTCGGCGATCCGCTGCTGCACGGCGAGATGAGCGCGTTCAAGGACGCGGGCCGCCAGCCGGCGAGCGTCTATCGCGAGTGCGTGCTCTACACGACGCTCTCGCCCTGCCCGATGTGCAGCGGCACGTCGCTGCTCTACAAGATTCCGAAGATCGTCATTGCCGAGAACGTGACATTCATGGGCGGCGAGGATTGGCTGCGCGCCTCCGGCGTAGAGCTCGAGGTGCTGCAGGACGAGGAATGCATCCAGCTCATGCGCGACTTTATCGCGGACAAGCCGGAGCTCTGGAACGAAGACATCGCCGTCTAGGCGCACAGGCTGCGCTTGCCTCGCGGGCAGCTTCCGGGCGAGCCTGAGCAATGCTTGCTGACGACACGATTGCCGCGCTCTCCACGCCTCCGGGTGAAGGCGCGCTCGCCGTCGTGCGGGTGTCGGGACCCGCGGCGCTGACGATTGCGGGCAAGGTCTTTCGCGGCGGCGAGCCCGAGCATCGCCGGGCGATCTTCGGACGCATCGTGGATGCGGAGGGAGTCGTCGATGAAGTCGTGCTCACCGCCTACCACGGGCCGGCGAGCTACACCGGCGAGGATGTCGTGGAGATCAGCGGGCACGGCGGCGTGCTGGTTTCCGCGCGCGTGCTGCGGGCGGTTTTGCAGGCCGGCGCACGCGCGGCGGGGCCGGGGGAATTCACCCAGCGCGCCTTCCTCAACGGCAAGATGGACCTCACGCAGGCCGAGGCCGTGATGGACCTCATCCGCGCGCAGACTCCGCTCGCGGCGCGCGCGGCGGCGGAGCAACTGGCCGGCAGGATCGGCGCGGAAATTCTCGCAATCCGCGAGGCGATCCTCGACGTCGTGGCGCACGTCGAGGCGCACATCGACTTCCCGGACGAGGACATCGATCCCGACACCGGCGCAGCCTTGCTGGCGCGCATCGCAGCAACGCGGGCACACATCGCGCGGCTGCTCGCGACGGCGAACGAGGGACGCATTCTCCGCGAGGGTGTGCGGCTGGCCATCTGCGGCCGACCAAACGCCGGCAAGTCGAGCCTGCTGAATCGCCTGGCCGGCTACGAACGCGCCATTGTGAGTCCGACGCCCGGAACCACGCGCGACACGATCGAGGAGGTGCTCAATCTGCGCGGCATTCCCTTTCGCGTGATCGACACGGCCGGTCTCCGTGAGACGCCGGACGCCATCGAACGCGAGGGCGTGCGCCGCGCCCGCGAGGCCGTCGCCGCGGCCGACGTCGTGCTGCGCGTGGTCGACGCCACAGACGAGGATGCGCCCGGCGATCCCGCCGCCGCTGAGGACGAAATTGTCGTTCTCAACAAATGCGATCTCGGCGATCCCGCGCCGCTTTCCAACCTCGCCGCGCCGCTGGCAATTTCCTGCACAACGGGCGCGGGAATCGATGCGCTCGTCGATGCGCTCGCTGCGCGGGTGCGCACGGAACCGGCCGCAGGACGCGATTCCCTCGCCGCGGTGAACGCGCGGCATCAGGCCTGCCTCTTCCGGGCGGAGACTGCGCTTGCGGACGCGGCGGCCAGGCTTGCCGCGGGCGAGGCCCCGGAGTTCGTGGCGCTCGATCTGCGCACCGCGCTCGATGCCGCGGGCGAAGTCGTCGGCGTGGTGGACACGGACGACATCCTCGGGCGAATCTTCGGATCGTTTTGCATCGGAAAATGAAAAAGAACGACGTGGTGAGCGTTTACGATTGGATTCGGCCGCTTTTGTTTCGGATGAATGCCGAGGCCGCACACCATTTCGCGCTGGGGATGCTGGAGCGGATGCCGCCGGGGCTGTCGCGCAGCGTGTTCGGTCCCGCGCCGCGGGCGGAGCGCGAGGTGGCGGGGATTCGCTTCCGCAATCCTGTCGGGCTCGCCGCGGGGATGGATAAGAACGCGGTCGCGCTGCCGGCGTGGGAGGCTCTCGGTTTAGGCTTCGTCGAGGTCGGCACCATCACGGCGAAGGCGCAGCCGGGAAATCCGCAGCCGCGGTTGTTTCGTTATCCCGAGCTCGGCGCGCTCATCAATCGCATGGGCTTCAACAACGATGGCGCGGATGCGGTGGCCGCGCGGCTGGCGGCGTTGCAGCAATCCGGACGCTGGCCGCAAATTCCGGTGGGCGTAAATCTCGGGAAGTCGAAGGTGACGCCGCTCGAGGAAGCGGCGGAGGATTATCTGCACAGCTTTCGCGCGCTGCTGCCCTTCGGCGACTATTTCGTGGTGAACGTGAGCTCGCCGAACACGCCGGGCCTGCGCGAGCTGCAGGACAAGGATGCCCTCACCCACATCGTGCGGACGCTGCGCGATCACGACGCGACGAAACCGCTCTTCGTGAAGATCGCGCCGGATTTGAATGACCCGCAACTCGACGCGATCCTCGAGCTGGCGGCCGCGGAAAATCTCGCGGGATTGATCGCCACGAATACGACGCTCGATCACTCGGCGCTGGCCGGCCGGCGCGACGAGACGGGCGGCTTGAGCGGCGCTCCGTTGCGGACGAGGGCGGCGGAGATCACCCGGCGGCTTTGCGCGGGAGCGGGCCGGGCGGTGATCGCCTCGGGCGGCATCATGGACGCCGCCGCCGCGCGCGAGCGTTTCGAGGCGGGCGCAGTGCTCGTGCAGATTTACACGGGCTTCATTTATCGCGGCCCCGCGCTGATCCGCGACATCGTGAAGGAGATTGGACAGAATTGACGGAATTTACAAATGTCCCTCCCGTCACGACCGTATCCAATTCCCTAAATTCTGTTAATTCTGTCGAAACTCATGACCGATTGGAAATCCCTCACGCTCACCCTTGGCCATTCGCCCGATCCGGACGATGCCTTCATGTTTTATGCGATGGCCGCGAACAAGATCGACCAGCGCGGCTACAAATTTCAGCACATCCTGCAGGACATCCAGACGCTCAACGAGCGCGCGACCCGCGGCGAGCTGCACATCACGGCCGTCTCGATCCACGCGCTGGCCTACCTGCTCGACAAATACGCGCTGCTGCCGAGCGGTGCGAGCATGGGCGATGGCTACGGACCGATGTTCATCGTCAACGCGGGCGCGGGTCTGCCGGCGGATGCGACGGAGGCGGATCGCCGTGAGTGGCTCCTTGGGAAAAAGATCGCGGTGCCCGGCAAGATGACGAGCGCGTTCCTCGCGGCGCAGCTTTTTCTCGGGCCGGAGTTCGATTACGTCGTCGTGCCGTTCGACCAAATCTTCGACGCGGTGCGCGCGGGGACGGTCGATGTCGGCCTTATCATTCATGAGGGCCAGCTCACGTATGCCCGCGATGGATTCGAATTGATCCTCGACCTCGGTGCATGGTGGAAGAGCCGCACGGGCCTGCCGTTGCCGCTCGGTGGAAACGTCGTGCGCAAGGATATCCCG
>Ga0157378_10003870_pt1 | contig 13248 bp, 10 predicted proteins | sample M65metaG_FD_115309 | JGI IMG/M metagenome (GOLD analysis project Ga0157378, IMG submission 115309) | Miscanthus rhizosphere microbial communities from Kellogg Biological Station, Michigan, USA - M6-5 metaG | ecosystem: Host-associated > Plants > Roots > Rhizosphere > Soil | place: USA: Michigan...
AACGATCTCCGGCTCAACGCTCTCGGAGCCAGCCTGTCTCCGAATGGAAAATCCTTGGCTTACTTTATCTCCCGCATGACAGGTCCCACTCCGGTTACAGGCTCCGAACAGATCGTCATTGTGCGGTCGCTCGAAACCGGCAAGGAGCGCGACTTTGTCCAGGATCAAGTGCGTTTGCCACCGGCTGGCTCGGGGGGGGCGATGTGGTTTCCGGACAACCAGTCACTGCTCCTTGCAACGTCTGAGTTCCAAAAGCCCGGCAGTAAGTTCTTCCGGCTGGATCTCGCAACCGGGAATAGGGATCTCGTCCTCAGTACGGCTAAGCCGGCGCAGGGCTTTACGTTATCTCCGGACGGCAAAACGCTCTACTATATCGACGTTGACACTCGCGGGATCCGTCGCTTGGTGCGCTACGAATTTGAAACGCGCCGTGAAACAGAAATCAGCACGGCAAAGGGGCTCGAACCGGAAATCGCCATTTCGCCGGATGGAAAGCAACTCGCCTACGGAATACAGACGGAGACCGCGACCATTAGGTATCTGGCGGTGATCCCGGCAACGGGCGGCCCAGAGAAGGAGATCTTTCGAGGACCAAATCTGTGTACTTTCAACTGTGTCGGTTGGAGTCTGGATGGAAAGTTTCTGCTGTTCAGTAAAGGAGACGGGACTCCGAACAGTCCCACGCCGGTGTGGAGGGTTCCAGCCACCGGGGGAACGGCCGAACGGACCGGCTTGTCTCAGAACGGCGTGATCCGCGGTCCACAGGTCCACCCGGATGGCAAACGGGTCTTCTATACAGTTACCGAGCCGAACACGAGTGAAATCTGGGCGCTGGAGAATTTTATTCCGGCCAAGCCTGCCAAGTAAACTGCAGCGCCGTCGTGCTGTCGCAGACCTGCTTTGGGCACGTACTCCATTTGGTTTGGTTGATTCGGCTACTTCGCTTCTTAACCCAATTCCACTTTCGGAAGAACTATATCCAGGACCAACGGCGCATGGTCTGAAAGAAAACCGCGGCCGGAGCCCATAAAAAAGAAGCCGTTCGCCGAATCGATGTATGAAGCCGACCTAACGTTCACGGCGGGAGTGGCCAGTGCATGATCTAGCCTAGAATGCTTGCCTTTGTAAGAAATGTAGCTTGCGTCGCCGGTGGGTTCTGGCAGATGCCAGCCTGCAGTCGCGAGCCGCTTCAAATGCTTCGGGCCATGGCCCGTCAGGCTGCGGGGATCGCAGTTTATGTCACCGATTATCACTGCGGGCCGCGGAAACAAGGGCTGGACTGCGGTCTCAAACCAGTCCCAGTATGAGCGGCGTTGAATTGCAAGTTTGTAGCAAGGAACCCGCATTCCGAAAATGTCAAGCAAGGGGCCCGCGAGACGAACATGGAGCCAATTCGGCACTGCGTGATACAGATCCGTTGGTGGTGCTAGAGATCCAACAGTGGCCGCGAAGCGCGAGGCGATGAATACTTGGTTGTGGCGACCTGCCTGAGAATGGAACTGAACAGCTAGTCCGCCCCCTTTCAAGGAATTGCAGAGGTTGGAATGATCAGGCCCCTCAACATATTCCGTCAGCACAATTACATCGGGGTTCAGCGAAAGAATACCTTCAGTTAGAACTGCGGGGATCGCCTTTTTTCTGGTTCGGTGATTGACGTTCCAAGTGAGAATCCGTAACCGGTACTCCGTGTTTTCATTCAAAGCTTGCTAACCCTTTACCAGCCAATGACCCGCTCAATCCTCGAACTCCCCTAGGATCTCCAGTACGCGGTCGAGGTATTTGCCCACTTGCTTGGAATCGACCCTGACGCGTAGGTCCTGCGGAATCTTCCGAAACCAGTCATCTTTCGTCTTCGGACGCTTCTGAACAAACTCGTCGAGCAGATCCTTATGTAGCAATCCCTTCTCGACCGGTGAGTCTGGAAACGCAGGTGTGATCTCGGTGTCCCGCAACGCGATCAAACGCTGTCTTAAGTATTCAATTCGGAGGCCCTGCTCCTGATCCTTGCGGTAGGCAGGATCCTTTTCAAGTAATTCTTGAATGGTTCGCAGCAGCCTCTTGATTTCGCTGTCCCTGCTCTTAAACCAGTCCGTTGACCATATCCGGTGAATCTTCCAGCCAAGGTTCTCGAGAATTTCTTGGCGGAGACGGTCGCGGTCGCGGGCGGAGCGGCCAGAGTGGTAGCTAGCACCGTCACATTCGATTCCGAGCAAAAATGCACCCGCTTTAGCGGGATGTCTCACCCCAAGATCAATGAAGAATCCCGCGACGCCGATTTGGGGAACCACATCATATCCGTTCTCCTTGAGGACATCTCCTATGGACCGTTCGAAGTCGTTCGCGGGTTGGTCCAGTCCCTCATCTGCCTGTTGAAGGATGCCGGTGCGGGCAAAAATCAAATACTGCTTCAGCGCCCGCACGCCCCACGGGCTATTGGCGGTGGTCTGGATGCGTTCGGGATCCAGTGAACTGAATACAACGGTGCGCTTTTTGGCGCGGGTAAAAAGTACGTTCAAGCGGCGATGGCCGCTCGGACCATTAATCGGACCAAAACGCTGGAACTGATTCCCGCGCGTGTCGGAACCGTAGGTCGTTGATATGAAAATAACGTCCCGTTCGTCGCCCTGGACATTCTCGAGGTTCTTAATGAAGAATGTGTCCTGTCCGCCCTGCATCCGCTCCTGATAGGCAATGGCAGCAGGGTCATCTCTGAGTTGCTGATCCAGCAGTTCTTCGACTAGCTCTCTTTGTTCAAAGTTTAGCGTCACCACGCCGAGTGATTCATCGGGATGCTGACGCATATGATCCAAGATCGCTTCGACAACGGCCTCGGCCTCACGTGGATTGCGGCCATTGTCAAAGACTCCATCGGAGATAAAGTGATGTTTCACACCAAGCGAAGGGTCATCGTGATAGGCAGACGGAAAGATGATTAAATTCCGCTGGTAGAACTCATTGTTGGAAAATGCGATCAGGCTGTGATGGCGCGAGCGATAATGCCAACGTAATCGACGCACCGGCTGAAATAGCGTGCTTGCCACGTCGAGAATGCTCTCCCCTTCTTCCACGGCAGCGCGATCATCGTCAGCGTCGTCATCCTCCGCGTCGAGCGAGACACGCTGGAAAAAGCTGGTCGGCGGAAGCTGCTTGGGATCGCCAACAATGACGATCTGTCCGCCTCGCGCGATTGCACCAATCGCATCTTCGGGCTTAAGCTGGGACGCCTCATCCATCACGACAAGATCGAACTTCAGTTGGCCAGGCGCGAGGTACTGCGCGACGGATAGCGGTCCCATCATGAAGCAAGGCTTGAGCGCCACCAGAGCATTCGCGGACCGCAGTATCAGTTGCCGTATCGGGATATGGCGCTTTTGCTTGTTGATCTCATTCATGATGAGCGCCATCTCAGTCCAAGTGCGCACTGGTCCGCTCTGGTTGCCATAAGGAACAAGCCGCTGATCGATCAACGCGGCAACTCGTTCGCTATAGAGCCGAATAGATTCCTTGTCGGCGGCCGCAAACTGGCGGCGTACCTGTTCCTGAGTGATGCCCGTGACGTGCGAAAGCTCGGCGTGCTCCGCGAAGACACTGCGGCTGAGCGTGTTGTAAAAGACGAAATGGAATGCAAGTCCGAGTTCCTGGGGCTGGAGCACGCGGGCTTCTGCCATCGCCGTGAGTCTTTCGAGCCCGGCTTCCTTGCTCTCGATTCGGACTCGTAAGAAATGGTTCCATCGGGGCAATTCCTCCGTGTTCGCCAGTGCGCGTTCCGCGAGGGCATACACACCTCCCCAAGTGCTGGTGGCACTGTCGCTCCAGAACGGTGATCCCGAAAGGGTTGTCAGGTCTTCAGTGAGCGCGTGGAGATTAGCGCCGCAAGCGTTCGCGCCGCTAAGCCATGAGCGGAGATCTGCGAGGCGGGTTCCATATTCCCGACACAGGAGCCACTGAACCGCTTTTTCTGGAAGACCGCCAGAGGAAACAGCCTCAGCAATCTGAACGGTGCGTTTGATGGGTTCAATATCGGTATGGATGCCACGGTAAGCACCCTCAATTAGCGTAGATACCAGGGTTGCAGACTGAAGGGCGGTCATAGCGTCGCGGCACTGTTCGGCTGCTGTCAGAATATTCGGAATTTCTCGCAGCGGCGCGTCGCGATTGATGGCAGCGCGGTTTGTTGCCAGGAGAACATCATTTAGGTCTGACGTAAACTTGCGCAGACAACTGAGGATCTCATCGAACGATGCGGAGATCATGAGGGAGTTCTGGCTCGGCACCGAGTGAGTGAAATCCGTTACTCGCGCCACAATCTGACGAAGCGCTCCGCGATGCTCCTCATTAGAATCGAGACTAGCCTTGATTGCCTTTAAGCGGTCGCTTCTCGCTGTAAACAACAATTGGCGGAACGGTTCAGATGGAGCCTGATGCTCAGGTAATGCTACAAAGATCCGCTCGTACCAGAGGAGAATCCCGTCTAAATCGTTCCATGAGCTGTGGACACCCTGAAAATGAACGCCAAGAGTCTCGCGGTAGCCGGCGTGGTTATCAAACTGCATCCGTTTTTGCGCGTACGAGGCGACTGTTCTGAGCGCTTGACTCATCTTGGCGCGCGGGGCTTTCCTCCCGGCAAGTACGATACGGCGATAGGTCTTAACGGCTTCTCGGTAGTCGCTGCCAAATAGACGCTTCCACAAGGAGGCCTTGTCCAGAACGACGGCGGATTTGAGCAATTGAGCTGGGGTAAGCGTTCCTGCGGATAAGGCCAGATCAAATTCCATGCCGAGCGACGCCTCATCGTTCTTGAGCGTCACTGCTTGCTGTTGCGCTGCTTGCAGCAGCGACTTCGTGCTTTCGCTCTCGAAAGAGGGGTGTCGGAGGTGTAGCTGTTCAAAGGGCGCAGATTCGACGATGCGGACCGTTTCCAGTAGAAGGCCGGCACTCGCCAGAGTAATTGGGGCGTCGCATCCAATAACGTTCAGCAGCACGCGAAAGGAAGCATGTGCTTGCTCCAAGTGCCTGGCCGTGTCGGCGCTCGCCTTTAGTAGGGCTTCGATCTCAGTGATGGAGTGTTGCTCGAGTCCCCATTGTTGGAGGCATTCAAATGCACCGGCCAGTTTATTGGCGGTCTGGATATCTAGAAGAAGGCTGACGTTGTTCCCCGACGCCGACAGCTTATCAGCGCTGCGCCGGAACGACTCAACATTCCCGACGAACTCCATTAGAGTCTGGCGATTCGCGGGGGTCCGGCAAGGGACCAGCATCTCCTCAATGGGCGCATCTTCTAAATTCGGCAGTAGTGCCAACACTTGTGCAGCGTGTTCGAGGCCCCGCGAAGTTCGCGGCAGAGTGATCCCGGCTACCTGTTCCAAATCTTTACAGCATTGTTCCGCATTGCGGACAGCAGTAACGAATCCTCTAAGGAGATCTCGGAGACGTTCCTCTCCGGCAAAGTCAAGGGGATTGGTTATCCACGCCCATGGATGCTCGATCATTGAATTGCACGGAGCCAGAACGGCTATCAGGTGCTGCGCATATACGGCCAAGAACTGTTCAGTCTGGGTGAACTGCGTCCGCGTGTATTGCACGGCAAGCGGTAGAATGACTTGGCCGAGACGGTCCCGATGAGCAACGATGTCTTGGCCCGACCGATCACGTGCCCACAAGATCTCAAAAACAGTCGCCTTAAACGGTTCGATTGTTCGGTTGACCAGTGATGCGTATTGGGTGAGAAGCGTTTTCTTCTCCTCGACAATCGAAAGATGGCGGTCGAGGTCGCGGGGATCTTTGAAAGACCCACGCATTTGATAACGCTGCGCAAGATCATTGAGCAGGGCGCCCTTTTTGGTTTTATGGCTGTGAACCTCCAAGCAGAAAATGCCGAGCCCTGCATCATCCAATCGACGGCGGACAACCTCTAGAGCGGCGAGTTTCTCAGAAACAAATAGGACCGTTTTCCCCCTGGCGAGGGCGGCGGCAATCAGATTCGTTATGGTTTGCGATTTGCCCGTGCCTGGAGGACCCTCAATGACTAGATTCTGACCGCGTAGTGCGTGCACGAGTGCGCTGTGTTGAGAACTGTCGGCATCCCGGATGAGATCCGGGACATCCTTCTTCAGCTCGGGCGCATCGATAGGATACTCCTCAGCAAGAGTGATATTCGGATTCTTTGAGCCTTCGAAAAGTTCCCGCACGAGCAGGTGCTTAGCGATGCTCTGGCTTGCCGGCCACGTCTTGGGATCAAGATCCCGGTACATCAGCAGCTTGCCGAAGCTGAGGAGTGCAAGAGTGATCTGCCTCCGTATCGACCAGGATTTCTTGATCTTCAGTATGTCTGCAAATCTTGCGAAATACGTCTCGGGTGTGTCCTCGTCCTCCAGGAGTGGAATCTCCAGACCGAAGTCGCGGCGCATCTTCTCGACTAACGACAGATTAGATTCCAGGTCTTCGCCGGAGTACTCGAGAACCGTTTCGACAGCCCTGCCCTTCCCACCACCACGTTCGATAGCGACCGGGAGAATGACTAGCGGAGCGAGGTGCGTCTGACGGGAGTCATCGGATTCGTACCACTCCAGAAATCCGAAAACCAGGTACAGCATGTTTGTTCCGGATTCCTCAATCGCTGTCTTGGCCGCGGTCGCTATCTTGCGACTTATTGTGTCGAGCTTCTGCTGATAGTGCAGGACTGGCAGCGATTCGACATCGTCGTCAGGTACGTCATCAAGATCGAAGGATGTGTTCCAGCCAAGCTCATCTGCATACTCCTTCGCGGTCGGTCCTTCACCGCTGTCGATATCCGCCCCTGGAACCGGCAGAAACGAAAGCTTCTCGTTCTCACGCAATCTTAGGAAAACAGAATCGATTGGGACATCTACAACCCTAAGGGAGGATGCATTGGAATGCCTGAAATTGAGGAGCTTATTGCGATTGGTTAGGTCGAGAAGCCGAGTGCGGATGCGGTCGAGGCCGATCTCCGTGCTTCCCGTTAGGAAATCAGCGCTGATGCTGGGTGGTTGCTGCTCGGTTGTATCCTGGCTGGCTCCGTTCGGCTCTTCGAAGAATTGATTGTCCATACATGTTGTACTGACAGGCCAAGTCCGACTCTACCTCCAGCGCAAATAGAAGAGGCTTCCGCTCAACATAGCACTTCAGGCTGTCCCATCGCCCGCGCTTTGGAGTGGTGTGAAGGTGTTTCCTTTAAAAATCACTCAAATAACATCACAAAGGGCTTATCTGTGACTGTGCGTTTTCAGTTCGCGCAGGTGGGTTCCACTCAGCACTGTTCACACCGTAACCATCAGATCTAGTCCGTCGTTCTACTTCAGCCACACGCCAGTGGTGGAGTTTAGTTGTGCCACAAGTGTGGACGGCTTGGCCTCTTCGACGGTGATCTCGGCATCCCAATCCGGGTATCCGGCTAGTGTGAACTTGACGGGGTAGGTGCCCGGCAACATCGGGATGACGAACGGGGTTTGACCGAATCTTGTTCCATTACAAGTGACGGATGCTCCGGGCGGATTCGATGCAAACGTTATTTGAACCGTAGGCAGGGGTTTGATGGGTGCAATCGCCGCTGGCTTAGAGGTTGGAATCACGCGGACTGGTTCGGACCGTGCGGAAATTGTTGGGGTTGGAACTGGCGTGGGAGTCCGCAAGGGTTCAGGTGGTGCAGAAGCTACCGGCGTCGGAATCGTAGCCGTCTTAACTGGCGTTGTTCGCGCGGTATCAACTTGCGTTGAAGGAGCTGGAACCGTAGTGGCTGGAGACGGCGACGAAGCTGGCGAGGCGGACGAAACGGAAGCTGTCGGTGGAAGCGCGGATGTGGGAGCCACCGCGATTGCTTCACACGCGTCCTTCACGGACGTGCCTATGCTTCTGGTAGATCCGCTGTAGATCACGTCCCCTTCACGGTTGAAGACCGCAACCTTGTTCCTATGAGCTAACACGCCCTTTCCGCCCTCATGGTCGAGGACGACTGCGAAATTCGCGCGGTCTTTCGCATCCGTGACAGTGACCGCTGGACATCGTTCATTGAACGTTTTGATGATTTCGGCCGTCTGAGGTCGTGCTCCACCCCTGACTTGTCCTCCGCCGGAGCCGTTCGAAAAAGCCCAGCCGCCGCTGGTTTCCCATGACTGACTGTCTGCGACGTAAACTCGAACCTTGCCGTCGGATGGAGGTTGAGCTTGAGCGAACATCACAACCAGACACACGAATAGGCCGATCGCGTTGCGGACTGCGGGCATTGGGATTTCCTCCGGTGTGGGGATTATTTCACGCGGCTGTCGGTAAATGCAAGGCTAGTACTACCATTACGCTCGATTTATATCCAAATATGAACCGCGCTCATGTTCCGCCTGGGACAATATCAGAGAACAATCCGTCACGGCCTTACCAACTCGTCCTGTGGATCGACCTTTAGCGGCAACCGGCGCGCTCCGTTCGGTCCTTCAGCTTCGCCTCGGACGAAGTTTGCCACTGCATGTTCTCGGGCGAGTCCGCGCCGCCGCATGCTAGCGGGATCTTGTGGTCGATGACGTAGCCCTTGCAGGATCCGGTGGTCTTGCCGGTTGCCGGGCAGGGATTGGAGGCCTGGAAGTTTCGCTTCGCAGACGCGCTGCGCACGTTCTTGAGCGAGCTATGATCGGCAGCGTGATGCTTGGTCACCTTATGAGAATTGCTGACATGTGTGGGTTTGGGATGCGACGAACTCGGGTGTGAATCCTTGGCTGCGGCAAGCGCCGGCAGGAACGCGAGAAGGAGATAAGCGGCGAGGCGTTTCAACGGATCAATCCCCCTGCGCATGCGGCTTCTGGTTCGGTTGCCGAACGGCGATTTCAGCCAGCGTGATTCGGCCTGCAGCAAGATCGAGCAATTCAGTGCCGCCCTTAACCCAAGCCGATGCTACCGCGGACAGTACTTCGTAGATCATTCCTTCCGTGCTCATCACATTTTCATGGACTTCGAAGCCCAGTTCTCGAAGAGCCTCGATCACGGATTCACTGACACCGTCCATGGGCTTCACTTTGCCTTCCTGCGCCACTTGGCCGGTCCGCTACTTTGGAATGGGCTTGTCCATCCGCCAGCGGACGTAGTTTACCAGGAACTCGCTATCGGTTCCGCTTTGACGGTATGATTTCCGGGGATCGGCGATTCTCCATGCGAACCGCCGCGCATCCCCGGCTAGGTGGATCGCAAGCCCTCGGAGGAAGAAACTCGCAATCCTTGCCTGGGATTGTACGTTTCAACCGAGTGACAGGTCAATGCAGTTATCCGAAAGATAGGGCTCCCTGTCCCAAATTCCTTGTGGAAAACGCTTATCTTTCCTTGGAGCCTTCCAACGACCACGAACGAGCAATAGCGCGGATAGTCGATTGTGTGGAATTGCGATCCAAATCCTACTCCATCGCAATCGAAGAAGTAATAGCCGTCTTGGATTTCACAGTATCCAAGTCCGACGGCGACTTCCTGCTTGAGTACATCCGCTGGCGGATGGATCACCCGATTGTGAAGTAGGAAGAGTACTAGCAGTTCCATTCTCGAAACACGGGAGAGGTCGATGAAGGCTCAAACGTCACGCCTTAGGCCATCCGAACCGTGCTAGACGAAGGCTTCACGCAGACCGGACACCAAATCAACGGAAACTTCACGTTCTAGAAAGTAAAACCTCGCATACTCGTTTCAACGAGTTGAACAGTTGAGGGGCCCAAAGGGGATCGCTAGATCCTCGGAGGAGGCCCCCCCTCCCCGCGATGAAACCGCTCGAACTACTGGTCGTTGACGACAACGCTGCGGAAGCGTATCTGATCTTGTACGCCGTTGAAGATTCGCCTCGGCCAGTAAACCTCCACCGGGCAAAAGATGCCATAGACGGGCTCCAAATGTTGGGTGAAACGGCGTTTGACCTAGTGATTCTTGATCTGAATCTTCCTGGGCCGCTTTCAGGCTTTTATTTGCTCCAACAGTGCGTTCCCACAGCTGTGCCCGTTGTCATGTTCAGCGGGTCGTCAAATGAGGAAGATGCTAAACGAGCCCTCGATCTGGGAGCTCGTGAGTTTGTTCGCAAGCCAGTTGGGCCGGAGGCCTATCGGCGCGCGGTGCTCACAATGATCGAGAAATGGGTGTTGGGTAAAGGGAAGAAAGCAGCAGGAGTTTGAAAGCCCTGGGAATCCCTTGAGCTATTCTGCCGTAACGGCACTAAAGTACCTAAGGCACTTAGGGCTTAACTCTGATCGTTATTACATTGTGTCCGCCGTAAGATGGACCTATATGGGAGGCGAGGCTGCAGCGCTGATCGCACGGGGCGGAATGGCAGAGTGCCGCCGCTATCCGCGAATAGAACTTTCCGGCTTAATATCCGTCTCCTGGAGAGCGTTCGATGGCGAACTCAATCATGTGCTTGGGAAGTGTATCGACGCCTCAGAACGGGGAGTTAGGTTTGAATTGCCTACTCGCATTCCGGTGGGCACCTTCGTTGAAGTTAGGGTATACGTCTTGAACCTTGATGGAACAGCAATTGTGAGACATGCTGTCCGACGCGCTGGCGGCTATATTTTGGGCATCGAGCTTAGTGCGTCAGTGGACCCGCATGTTCTGGCGGAACTCGGCGCCTCGCAGACCGATGTAGTTACGGCCTCAGAGCGGTTCTGACGCTCTCGGGCCGCCGAACTCCCTTTCCTCCCACACTAGAACCTCCAGTAATCCTCGCTTATCTGGCCCGTTCAGGTTCAGTCGGTAGAATTATGTGGAAACGTTTAACCCTCCGTGGGGTCTCACTTCAAGCCGACTCGGAGGGGAAGGGGTGAGCAGCCTTGCCTGCACTGCCGACAAGACGTTTTGACATCTTACTGATTGAAGACAATGAAGCGGATGTGGCTCTAACCACCGCCGCATTCCGTGACGCCTTGGTCGATGCCCAGGTGCATGTAGCTAGAGACGGCGAAGAAGCCATGGCCTTCCTACAATCTGTAGAGCATGCCATTCGGCCCGATCTGGTCATGCTTGATCTAGGTTTGCCCAAAGGTGATGGTTTTGCCGTACTGGAGGCAATGAAGGCCGACCAGAACCTAAAATCCATCCCGGTGATTGTCATGAGCGGAAGCGACCGTTCCGAGGATCAGAGCCGGGCGTATCGACTCCAGGCAGTCGCATACATCGTAAAACCAGCGGACAAGGATAAGTATTTCGCCGCGATCCGCTCAATCAAGGAACTGTGGTTCCACACCATCACGCCAGCGCCCAAAGAGAACGGCAGTGTTGCCTAACTCTGTCCCAGTAACGGTTGGGGCGGGGAGTGAAGGCCGCCCTTTATCGACAGTGTCGACATCCAGGTCGGGAGGGAAAAGTATCGACTAGTTTATTTTGACGGCTAGCCCATCCTTGGCTGCTTTCAGTTCATCTGGCGTGAGCCCGCGAAAGCTTCTACGTTCGTCGTCGTGAAAGCCGATTACCAGGTTCCCGGCGAATTGACCGAATAGCTTGTTCTTTGTAAGACCAGCGCTGAGTCTGTTGGCATTGATGTAGCCCTCAAAAATGCCGACTTCCACTGACTGGATCGGCCCTCCGACGAGTTTCTGCGTTTCACCCAATTTCAAGGGCTGTTCGGACGTAACCTCGGAGATCTTGCCATCAGCTTCGACAAGAAGATAGGTGTGCGCCATTGACCTATTCATCGGTGGATGGGCCCGGTTCCGACAGGTCCATCAGCGATCGCCAATAAGGTTCTTCGGTTTGCATTCAAGCACCGCTCGCTAACGCTTGGCGCGCAAGCCAATCATCACGATCTCTGTTGGAGATGCGGTTCAAGGAATCAGCGCTTCTCTGGCCCATTTAACCGCTTCGCCGTACGCACACCGCACCATCTCAGGCGAGGTTCCGATCTCGTCCACGATACGGTCCACCTCTTGCCATTCAGCAGCCTCATAGCTGCGAGCTAGCTTGTAGAGACGGCTCAGAAGATCGTCATCGGGAGCGAGACTGAGCAAAGCCGCAGTGATGGATGGTGCCAAACAAACCTCCGCTAGCGCCTCTTGAAGCGACCGGTCGAGCAGGGCGTCTAACAGCGAAAATAGTCCCATCAAAAAAGCTTGCGGCTGGAGTTGTGGCCGCACGACTTGGCCCAGCAACTCGCAGAATCGCGCCCGAACGAGCGAACATGAGATCAGCTCTCCTGGCTTGTCGGCGGCGAGTGTTGACAGAGTCAACAAGGCCACCCACCTGCGGATGTGATCCTCTCCCAGAGTGACTAGGGCCTGGCGGATCGACCGGATCTGGGTTCGTCTGGCAAATAGTGCCGAGCTCGCGTAGCGCATCAGCTTGAAGGAAAGCGCCACGTCCTCCGAGATCAGCCTGGATAAATGGTCGAAATCAAGTTCGGCATGATGCGTCTCGCGTAGCAGACGAAGGCAGTTAAGCTTTACTGGCGGGATCTGTTGGCCTCGCATCACCACGGGCCGTGCAAAGAAATACCCCTGGAAGAAATCGTATCCGGCCTTGTGTGCCCATTCGAACTGTTCGTAGGTTTCTACCTTCTCAGCCACCAGCTTGAGTCCACGAGCATGACAATTGTGAACCATCGCCTCCTGCTGATCCTTCGGGGCGCTCTCGATTTCGACTTTGAGAACATTGGCGATATCGAGTAGCTTCTCGTAGCCGTCGCGAAATACAAAGTCGTCCAACGCGATCCGGTATCCTTGCTGGGCTAGCTGCCGGCATGCGGATACAACTTCTGCATCTGGCGAGACTGTTTCCAGAATCTCGATCACTGTCGTCTTCGGGGGCAACACGTTGTACCACTCTTGTAGGAGCATTTCCCGGTCGAAGTTGACGAACGCGCGCTTGCCGTCGCGTAGGTTGTCCAGACCGATCGCGAAGAGGCTGTTGGCGATTACGGCCGCGGTGGCACCAATTAGTGCGTTCGGGTCACACTCGTTGCGCTCGGCGCTAGAGCGAAACAGCAACTCGTAACCGTGCACTTGACGGTTGCGGTCGAAGATTGCCTGCCGAGCGACGAACACTTCCACGCTTTCGTTTATCGACAAACTCGCTGAAAAGATTAGACATGTCGAGTATTGATTTGGTTTGAGCCTTAAAGCGATTTCGAAAAAAGCGCGACGGAAGGCGACCGCTTAACCGCATTGTTCCTTTCACGCAACACAAGTAGATGCGTCAGAGGGAGGGCTGCTCCGGCGCGCGGAACAGAACCCGCTAGCCGATGCACCCAGCGAAGTCCTCTAATATTTGGGTCGCAAGTCT
>Ga0157378_10003871_pt1 | contig 13245 bp, 14 predicted proteins | sample M65metaG_FD_115309 | JGI IMG/M metagenome (GOLD analysis project Ga0157378, IMG submission 115309) | Miscanthus rhizosphere microbial communities from Kellogg Biological Station, Michigan, USA - M6-5 metaG | ecosystem: Host-associated > Plants > Roots > Rhizosphere > Soil | place: USA: Michigan...
GGCCCGGATGTTGAAGCAGCGCACTACGCTCGGACAGTATCTCGATCCGGTGGCAGACAAGCTCCTCCTCAGCACCCTATTCGTGGTCCTTACGTATAAAGGCTTGATTCCGACAACAGTCACCATCCTGGTATTCGGGCGCGATATGGGAATACTGACTGTGGCGGCGATCATGTATGCAGTCGTGGGCCGTCGCGATTTCGGCCCCAGCATCTTCGGCAAAGCCAACACGGTTGCACAAATCACGGCCGTCGCGGTGGTGCTCCTGCATCAGCTCGTGACTGCCAAGTGGGTCGTCATCTTGCGGCTCGTTGCGCTTGACGCCACTATAGTCCTGACGGTTCTCTCAGGCCTGCACTACGCATGGATTGCAGCCCATCGGAGCAGCGCACACGTTCGCGGACAGGGCACAAGCGAGCCCGACAGGCCATAAACGCTGTGGGTTGTGTGGCTTGAGGCGAAAGCTCTCGAGAGCTCGAGACTAAGCGTCGTCCGTTTCCGGCTCTTCTTTCTCGGTCGATTCTTCGATCGCCATGTCGTTAAATTCTTCAGAATCAAAGACATCTCCACATTCAAGGCACTCAACAAATTCTGTGTCTTCAAGGCGGGAAACGATTCGTACCCTAGGGTGTTTGCAGGCGGTAACCATCTTTGTAGGAGCGGTTTGGATTTAGAAACGCTTGCCGCAGATTGTAGCGGCCTTTTTGACATTTTCAAACGTCAATTTGGTGAATCTTTCCAGATGAACTTCTGACCTTATCCCCAGCTTTGTCACTACCGATTATGCCGCGTTGAACCCGGACATAATTGGTCGTATACTAAATGAGGACTTAACAAGTCGCATATTATGTTGAAGCTCACAAAAAAGGCGGACTACGGGTTGATGGCCCTCAAGTATCTGGCCGAACGTCCCGACCCTGCTGCCCTGAGCGCCAAGGATATTGCTGATGCATACGGCATCCCTGCCCAGCTGCTGGCCAAGATTCTCCAGCAACTCACGAGGAAAGGGCTGCTTAAATCACACGCCGGCATGAACGGCGGCTATGCGTTATCGAAGCCCGCAAGCTCTATCTCGGCGTACGAAGTGATCCTGGCCATTGATGGGCCGTTCTTCATCACTTCGTGCACCAAGGGGGCGAACGGTTGTGAGCTCACACCAAGCTGCACCATCAAGGAGCCGCTGGCCCGCGTGAATGACACCATCGCCGGCGTGCTGAAAAGCATCAGCATTCAGGATCTCGCCGAGCACGAGCATCCGTCGGAACCCAAGCTCGTATCGCTCACGATTTAGTCAACACAGTCTCCGTGCCGAGCGGAGTTCGAAAAGATGGAGAGGTCGGAATGAGTACAGTCACCAGTCAGATCGAAGTTCCAGCGGGCGTCACGTTGCCCATCTACATGGACAATCACGCCACCAGCCCGCTCGATCCGCGAGTGCTTGAGGCGATGATGCCGTTTTTGACCAACAAGTTTGGTAACGCCGCCAGCCGCAACCACTCTTTCGGATGGGAAGCCGAGCAGGCCGTCGAAACTGCGCGCGAACAAATCGCCAAGCTTATCGGCGCCACTGCGAAAGAGATTATCTTCACCTCCGGCGCCACCGAGTCCAACAATCTCGCGATCAAAGGCATCGCTGAGATGTATCGCGAGCGCGGCAATCACATCATCACGCAGGTCACGGAGCACAAGGCTGTGCTCGACACCTGCAAGCGCCTCGAGAAGTACGGCTACCGTGTCACGTATCTGCCCGTTAAAGCAGATGGCCTCATCGATATCGAAGATTTGAAGCGTGCCATGGATGAGAAGACGATCCTCGTCTCCATCATGTACGCCAACAACGAAATCGGAGTAATCCAGCCCATTCGCGAAATCGGCAAGCTCTGCCACGAGAAGGGCGTGCTCTTCCACACCGATGCCGTGCAAGCCGTTGGCAAGGTTCCGGTGAACGTTATCGATGACAACATCGATGTGCTTTCGCTCTCCGGCCATAAGATCTATGGGCCGAAGGGTGTTGGCGCTCTCTACGTTCGGCGTCGTAATCCGCGCGTACAGATCGCGGCACAAATTGACGGCGGCGGCCACGAGCGCGGCATGCGTTCCGGCACGCTCAATGTTCCAGGAATCGCCGGCCTCGGCAAGGCCTGCGAGGTCGCTCGCACCGAGATGGACACTGAAGCTGCCTATCTTCGCGGGCTCCGCGATCGCCTTCAGAAGAGGCTTGACTCCGAGTTGGACTACATCCATGTGAACGGATCCATGGAACATCGTCTGCCCGGAAACCTCAACGTGAGCTTCGTCTATGTCGAAGGCGAATCACTGCTGATGGGTATCAACGATGTCGCCGTGTCCAGCGGTTCAGCTTGCACCTCGGCAACCCTCGAGCCGTCCTATGTGCTCAAGGCTCTCGGCCTCGGCGACGATGTGGCGCACAGCTCTATTCGTTTCGGCCTTGGCCGCTTCAACACGCAAGCGGAGGTGGATTACGTAGCCGCCAAGGTGATCGACATCGTGAAGAAACTACGCGAACTCTCACCTCTGTACGAGATGGTGAAAGAAGGTATCGACCTGACCAAGATCGAGTGGCAGGCACATTGATTCAGGTTTCCGACGTCTCAGTGGCAGGTCCAGGTCATTGGGGTGCAATTCCCACGCTCTGAAGGAGTTGGGTGTTCCAAGTCTGGGTTTTGAGACGTGGGATAGAAGAATCGGATTAAGCATCGGCAGACATCATTGCCGAATCAAACAGTAGGACGCGGCTTCCCGCAGAAGGAGATCGGAATGGCATATAGCGATAAGGTGGTTGACCACTACAACAACCCGCGCAATGTAGGCACACTCGACAAGGGCTCGAGTGAAGTAGGCACGGGGCTGGTTGGCGCACCCGAGTGCGGCGACGTAATGCGTTTGCAGATCCGCGTAAATCCCGAGACCCAGGTCATTGAAGAAGCCAAGTTCAAGACCTTCGGATGCGGTTCGGCAATTGCCAGCTCTTCGCTCGCTACCGAGTGGATCAAGGGACGCACCGTGCAAGATGCGCTCGGAATCAAGAACACCGACATCGTGAAGGAACTCTCGCTTCCTCCGGTCAAGATCCACTGCTCCGTGCTCGCTGAAGATGCGATTCGTGCAGCGATTGGCGACTGGAAGAAGAAGAACAACGTTGCCGAGAACGCGGCCGTAGCCGTAGAGGCCAAGTAAGAAGGATAAATGTCGAACTTTGTAACTATCGGATCGAAGCCGGCTGAAGGAGCAAGCGCTGCACCCGTGCAGCCAACGCCTGCGCCGGCTTCGCAGGGAAGCCCGTCAGGCATTCAGGTTACTGAACGCGCCATTAAGCGCATCAAGATCGCCATAGCGAAGGAAGGCGTTTCGCCTGAAGAGGGTGGTCTCCGTCTCGGCGTGATGGGCGGTGGATGCTCGGGGCTTTCCTACTCGATCAAGTTCGACACCCGTCCGCGGGAGCGCGATCGCATTTATGAATTCGATGGGGTTCGCATCTTTGTCGATCCCAAGTCGTTCATCTACCTGCACGGCATGACGCTCGACTACGAAGAAACACTGATGCGGCAGGGCTTTAACTTCATCAATCCGAACTCCACGCGCTCCTGCGGCTGCGGATCATCCTTCACGTCGTAGGTTTCAATCTTGCTGGAGTTTTTTCATGCTGAAAGTCATCGATTCTGCAGTACCGGTAGCATGCTGGTCGTGTGCGGTCGCGCATAACGAATCCACGCTCTTCTGTCCGCATTGCAGCAAGATCCAGCCTCCTCCGGGGGGCGATTATTTTTCTGTCTTCTCGCTGGTACCGAAGCTTGATCTTGATCTCGGCATGCTCGAGCACCAGTTTCATAAGCTCAGCCGAAAACTGCATCCTGACCGCTTTGCGCGAGCTGGAACTAACGAAAAGGACTGGAGCCTGGCCGATACCGCCCTCCTCAATGATGCGTATCGCACGCTTCGCGACCCGATCCGCCGCACAGAGTACCTGCTCAAACTCCACGGCGCCGAAATCGGTGAAGAGCATGCCGGCAAGGATCGTGAGGATCCATCGCGCGTGCCCGCCGACCTTCTCGAAGAGGCCTTCGACTTGAACATGCAGCTCGAAGAGATGCGCATGTCGAAGAAGATGGGCGATGCAGACGCTGAATTGCAAACGGGCCTCGAACAGGCAAAGAAGAAATACAGCGACTTGCTGGACGAGGTCGATCGCGATTTGCGCGCGCAGTGGCAGATCTGGGACAACAGCGACGAAGCCGCACGGCTCGAAGCTCAGAAGAAAATGGTCTCGTTGCTTGATCGCCGCCGCTACATCAACAACCTCGTCCGCGACGTGACCGACACATTGGCAACAGAGTAGACACGGTCCAAAAAGCTTGTATCAGGGCACGATTTTAGTCGTGCCGAACGACGACCAAATCAAAACCGGGGCCTTAGCCCCCGTGAGCCAAGCCAAATAAGAACCAGAGGTATCTAAAGCTCTCATGGCAGCAGAAGGACGCGTAGTTGGAATCGACCTTGGAACGACCAACTCCCTGGTCGCATATATGGAAGGCGCCAAGCCCGTAGTCATACCCGGCGTAGACGGCTCCAATCTCGTTCCGTCCGTTGTGGCACTCGATCCCATGCCCAACAACGGCAGCAGCCGGCCGACTGTGACCGTCGGCAACAGCGCCCGTCGCACGTTGGTTGAGACTCCCGAGCGTGTGATCTATTCCGTCAAGCGCCTGATGGGCCGCGGCCTGGAGGAAGTTCAAAGCGAACTCAATTTCTTCCCATTCCGCCTTGCCGACGATGTCGAGGCTGGAGAAGTTCCGCGCATTCAGCTCGGCGAGATGCGTTTCACGCCTCCCGAAATCTCCGCGTACATCCTGCGTCAGCTCAAGCGTAATGCGGAGCGCTTCTTCGGCTCGCAGGTCACGCAGGCCGTCATCACCGTTCCTGCTTACTTCAACGACGCGCAGCGCCAGGCGACGAAGGACGCGGGGCGGATGGCCGGACTTGAAGTGCTGCGCCTCGTGAATGAGCCGACTGCGGCCGCACTCGCCTATGGACTCGATCGGAACAAGGAAGGCATCATCGCCGTATACGATCTCGGCGGCGGCACCTTCGATATCTCCATCCTCAAGCTCCGCGACGGCATCTTCGAAGTCCAGTCCACGAACGGCGATACGCACCTGGGTGGCGATGACATCGACAACCTGCTCCTCGCCATCGCTCTCGACGAAATCCACTCTGAACACGGCATCGACCTCCGTCAGCACCCCGGCGCCGTCCAGGCCCTGCGAAAATCTGCGATTGACGCCAAGATCCGCCTCTCATCCGAGCAATCCGCGCACTTTGATTTGGAGCTACCTAACGGCGACCGTTATCAACGCGAAGTCTCGCGCGCAGTCTTCGAGCAGTTGATCGAACCGGTTCTTAATCGCACCGTTGGTCCGTGCAAGCAGGCGCTCGCGGACGCCGGCGTCACCCCCGAGCAGATCGACGAAGTCGTCCTCGTCGGCGGATCGACGCGTATCCCCGCGGTCCGTCAGCTCGTCGACGGTCTATTCCATCTCGCCCCACGCGGCAAGAAGCCGCACGTCGAATTAAACCCGGACGAAGTTGTTGCCCTCGGAGCAGCCGTGCAGGCCGACATTCTCGCGGGAGCTTCCAAGACCACTGAAGAGATGCTGCTGCTCGATGTGACACCGCTCTCGCTCGGCATTGAGGCTCTCGGCGGTACGGTCGCAAGAATCATCCAGCGCAACTCCACCATCCCCGCATCCGCAACGGAGCACTTCACCACCGGCGTCGATGGCCAGACCAACGTCGCCATCCACGTCGTGCAGGGCGAACGCGAGCTCGCCGCCGACTGCCGGTCACTCGCGCGATTTGATTTGAGAGGCATTCCGCCCATGAGCGCCGGGCTGCCGCGCATCGAAGTGAAGTTCCTCATTGACGCCGACGGCATCCTCCAGGTCTCCGCGCGCGAACAGCGCTCAGGCAAGCAGGCCCAGATCGAAGTCAAGGCGACATACGGCCTGACCGACGAACAGGTGGAGAGCATGATCCTCGACTCCTTCGATCACGCCGAAGAAGATTTCGCGAAGCGGCTGTTGATCGAGGCGCGAACCGAAGCCGATTCAATTCTCTCTAAAGTTGAACAGGCTCGCGCCAATGCAGCGTGGGGTCAGTTGCGCGGCGAAGAGATTGCCGCCATTGACGCCGCCCGTAACCATCTAGCCGGCGTACGATCCGGCGACGACCTCAACGCAATCCGAGAAGCTACCCTGGCATTGGACAAGGCGACACACCGCCTCGCCGAATTGATGATGGACGCCGCAGTGACCTCCGCCATCCGCGGCAAGACCATGAACGCTGCCCGCGAAGAACTCAACGAAGATGTAACCGCACCACATCCGATGGCCCCCGCGGAATTCAAGTAAAGCCGCGCTACAGAAGCGAATGAACGCCAAGGAACCTTATGAGCGATACAGTTAAGAAAGAAATTCCTCCTGACAAACTTGTCCGCGTCACCTTCATGCCAGAAGGCAAAACCGTCGAATTTGAATTCGGCACCATGCCCTATGACCACCATGGCAAGCCGATGTCCTTCCTTGATGTTGCCGAAAACTTCCACATCTTTCTCGACCATGCGTGCGGCGGGTCCTGCGCCTGCACGACGTGCCACATCTGGGTGAAGGACGGCAAAGAAGGCATCAGCGAGGCCGACGACGATGAACTCGATCGCCTTGACATGGCCGCCGATCAACAACTCAACTCGCGCCTCGGCTGCCAGGCCGTCATCACCAAGCCCGGCAACTACGTAGTTGAAATCCCCAAGTGGAACCGCAACTACACCTCAGAAGGCAAGCCGCTGGCCCTCGCCGACAACAAATAGGCCTTCTGAGTGCCCAATGTCGCGCTTTCGAGACATGGCAGAATTCGACTAGACAGGAGAACCAATGCCCCGCGAAATCCACTGGACGGACGTTGAAGAAATTGGCATTCAGCTACAGGAGAAGTACCCCGAAATCGACCCTCTCACAGTGCGCTTCACTGATCTGCTCAAATATGTCACCGAACTTGAAGGCTTCGCCGACGATCCATCCAAGTCGAATGAGGGCCGCCTGGAAGCCATTCAGATGGCTTGGCACGAAGAGTTCGAAGACGCCAAAGGCTGAAAGCGGTTCACTTAGCTTCGCCAGCCCTCATGCCACTCGAACGCCCCTTCGAAATGCTGGAACTCCCGTTCCGTGCCCGGCAACGCGTAGACGCTCACCACATCGAATCGGACCGCAGGTAGCGTGCTCCCTGGTAACAGTCGTACATATCGCTTAGCCAGCCTGCGCAGCACGTTGCGCTTGTGCTCATCCACCGCGGTCTCTGCCGGAGTCATATCGCGAGCGGTGCGCGTCTTCACTTCAATAAAGCACAGCACCGGACCATTCCACGCGATCAGGTCCACATCGCCCGGCACGTCTCCTGAGGACCACCGGCGCGCCACGATGATGTAGCCCTTGCGCAGAAGGTAGAAAAAGACCGCGTCTTCGCCTTCAATGCCAACCGTGAGGTGCGCAGGTCCTGAGTCCCGCCCGCGCTTTCGCGCAATCCAATTCAGACTCGCGAGCGTTCGCTCCATCCAGCGCACACAGATCGCGTGCAAGGATCCCATGCGATCCATTCTGGGCCGTATGTGACGGGCTGCGCGGTGCTCCTGCGCACACTCAAACTGCCGAATCCCTATGCGGTCTCGTCATCTACAAGAGCAGTCGCCGCATTGGCCTTCACAGAAGCAATCCCGTTATCGCGCGCCACCTCGCTGTTGTAGCCCTCGCTGCTGCCGATAATCTCGTGGTTTGCGGCCTTCAGATTGAAACGTGGGTGTCCGGCCTTATCCACTTTCTTCTCATACCGCTCATCGAGAAGCGCGTTCTTCTTCACGGACTCGATCCCGTTCAATGCCGAAGTCTTTGCCTTGTACAACTCGCTGGTCAGGATCGTTTCTCCGTTTCCCGCCTTGAGAACGAACCGGAACTGCCCATCCGAGGACTTCTTCACTACGAATTTGCTTGCCATTTGGCCCTCCTTGCAAAACCCTCTCACTTGGTCTGGTGGAGTGATTTTCTGGCCTTGATACCCACTACAGCAGCTTGCCGAGAATCGATTGAATCAACGAACCACTCTCCGGCGGCGGAGTTCCTGTCACCTGTCCGGCGGTTGTCACATGCCCATTTGCCGTCAGATGGTTCACTAGCAATGGAACAACAGTTGCCAGGCTCGACCTCACCGTATCCGGGGACATCCCGGTCCGCTGCGCGATGCTGTCAACCAGCCCCGAACCACCAATCGCCTGTTCGATTGCGCCGGGATCCGTCGCCTGGGTCTGCCCGTTGGCCCACTGCTGGACCAGACCGCCGGCGCCGTTCTGATGCAAAGACTGGATCAGGCCTGCTACCCCGCCTGTCCCGCCAAGCTGCTCAAGAAGACCGCCCGCAACTGCTGCGTGATCCCCGCTGCTGGACAGCCCCTTCGCCATTTGCGTTACTGAATCGAGAAAGCTCATATAAAAGTCTCCTTCCGCCGACCGTGGGCGGCACCGAAGCAAACAGTACAGGCCCGCGGCCCTGGACTGCAATTGAATTCCTTCGAGATCTTGCTGGTCGAATTGATCTAGGCGCATCTATCCCATGGTGTTGTACTATTTGGGCGCTGGAGCCTTTCCCTCCAGCTCACTACAAAGGATGGTGAATATGAAATCTAAATTTTTCCACGCTGTCGTCGCCGGGCTGATCCTCTCTCCTTGCATCCTGCTTGCCCAGGCTCCTGCAGGCGCGCCCGCAGGAACTACAGGCAAATGCAAAGACGGTACCTTCACTTCAGCTCCCAAGAAGCAAGGAGCCTGCCGAGGCCACAAGGGCATCGACACCTGGTATGCCGCAGACACCGGATCGTCAAAGGAATCGGCCAAGAGCACCGCGTCTGCACCAGCTCCCGCTGCGACTTCCACACCAGCTCCCGCTGCGAAGCCATCCAGCACACCTGCTCCGGCCGCAAGCTCGTCCCCGGCATCATCGTCCACGAAGTCGTCCGGGCCGAAGACTGCCAAGACAGCAGCCCCTGGCGGCGGTCCCGGGCTCGTCTGGGTAAACTCGTCGACAAACGTCTATCACTGCTACGGAAGCCAGTTCTACGGAACGACCAAGGCTGGCAAATACATGTCTGAATCCGACGCCAAAGCGGCGGGCGCTCGCCCCGATCGCAACAAAGCCTGTTCAGCAAAGTAACTGAAACAGGCCCGTCTCACGCGATCTAAAAGAAGAGGGCCGGAGCACCTTGGCTCCGGCCGTTTTCTTTCAACCCAGCTTCATTTACGCGTTTGCGCTAGCCATTTCCCACGTACCCGCAAACTCGTTCTCCACCTGGGTCAGCGCGTCTTCAAGGATGTCCAGTCCGACCATGGCCTCATCTTCGCTCACGATGAGCGGGGGGCACAGCCGAATTGAAGTCTCGCCGCACCCAAGAATAATCAGCCCCTTCTCGAAGGCGACCTCCTCGACACGATTGCGCAAATCGGTCACCGGCTCGCGCGTTTCCTTGTTCTTGACCAGTTCAACGCCGATCATCAATCCGCGCCCGCGCACATCGCCGACCAGCGCGTGCGACTTCTTCCACCCGTTCAGCCGATCCAGTATCTTCGCTCCGACCTTCGCAGCGTTTGCGATTCCTTCGCGCTCAAGGATGTCGATCGTCGCCAGAGCCGCGGCGAGTGAGACTGGATTGCCGCCAAACGTCGAAGCATGCGATCCAGGCACCCAGTCCATCACTTCCGCTTTGCTCAGGCAAACTCCCAGCGGCATCCCGCTGGCAATACCCTTTGCCGAGCACACAATGTCCGGCTCCACGCCCGAGTGCTGGATAGCCCACCACTTGCCCGTGCGGCCTGCGCCAGACTGAACCTCGTCCGCCACCAGCATGATGCCGTGCCGGTCGCATATCCCGCGAAGTTCGCGCAGGAAATTGTCCGGAGCAACAACGTATCCGCCTTCGCCCTGGATCGGCTCCACCACGATGGCTGCAACTTCCTCCGGCGGCAGGATCGTCTTGAACAGCTTCTCCTCGATATATCGCGCGCAACCGAGAGAGAATGCCTCTTCTTCCTGGGGCCCGCCTGTGCATCCGCGATACGCATACGGATACCGCACGTGCGTCACACCCGGCATCAGAGGTCCGAATCTCCGCTTCTGCTGCGGCTTGGAAGCCGTCAGCGAAAGCGCACCCATAGTGCGCCCGTGGAACGCCCCAAAAAACGCGATAATGTGCTGCCGTCCCGTGTGATAGCGGGCCAGCTTGATCGCACACTCCACTGCCTCCGCGCCAGAATTGCCGTAGAACACGCGATGAGGTCCACGCATAGGCGCAATCGCCGAGAGCTTTTCCGCAAGCTGAGTCAGCGGCTCGTTATAGAAATCCGTCCCCGATATGTGAATCAGCTCAGCCGCCTGCTCCTGGATCGCCTTCACCACCTCGGGATGACAATGGCCCGTCGAGGTCACGGCTATGCCCGCGGCAAAATCGAGGAACTCGTTCCCATCCACATCCTCAACACGGCATCCGCGTCCGCGCTTCGCCACCAGCGGATACGACCGCGTATAGCTGGGCGAGATCAGACGTCCGTCCGCCTCCACGGCGGCTTTTGCTTTCGGCCCCGGCACCGGGCCCACTAGCTTCGGTCCATACCTGGCATGCATTTCCTGTTTCGTCATTTTTAGTCTCCTCGTCGATCGGTTGCCGGCTGCGAAGATGGCACAGCCGCGACCCCCTGAAAGGGGCGTTCTGTTCTGCGGACCCATTCAGGTCCACGATGAGCAGGCGAGGGCCTTCGGCGGGCAGAGACTAATCGCCGCCGAAGAGACTAGGTCGAGTGCTGGAGGGCAGAACGCGCAGGTGGCGTCTGGGGCAGATGCACCGCACACGAGACCGCGACCAGCGCTTTGTCGCCGGAACCGCTTGGATCGCTATGAAGATTTGCCCTCTCATGTGCCTCTCTGGCCGAAGCATAGCACGCGGTTACAATGGCTTTCCAATGCTTTCACCCGACGTTGTGCACGCTCCCGTCATACTTCCTGTGCAACAACTCTGTCGTGCCGCCCTACATATGCGCGAAAACCAGCATCCAATCCATCCTGGCAAACAAGGGGCGAAGGCAACCGATCTGAATGACTAAGCTAGGCTTAACAGACTGGCTCCTGGCGGATCTCAAACTCCCCAAGGGCGTTCACAGCACCGGCGAGCCAGTCCACCCCTGGTGGGCTGTCATGTGCCTTACGGGCGTCGATTATTTCTCCACGCTCGGTTACCAGCCAGGCATCGCGTTCCTGGCTGCAGGCTTTCTCTCTCCTTTCGCTACATTTGTGCTCGTCCTCGTAACCCTCTTCGCCGCGCTGCCGCTCTACGCTCGCGTCGCCAAGGCCAGCCCCAACGGCCAAGGCAGTATTGCCATGCTCGAGCGCCTCTTCCCCGAGTGGGCCGGAAAACTCTTCGTTCTCGCGCTGCTCGGCTTCGCCACTACCGACTTCATCATCACCATGACGCTTTCGGCGGCTGATGCCGCTGCGCACTTCATCCACAATCCTTTCGCTCCTCACTGGCTCAGTAGCCAGATGTTCGTCACTCTGCTGATCCTTTCGATCCTTGGCCTTGTCTTTCTCAAGGGATTCCGCGAGGCCATTAACATCGCTGTTGTCCTGGTGGCCGTTTACCTTGTGCTCAATGCAGTGGTCACCGTTCGTGCCGCGATCGAGGTGCTGCGCCACCCTTTGCACGTCGAGATATGGAAGAACGAGGCCCTCGCGCAGCACCCACATTGGCTTGGGATCGTCGCTATCTGTCTGCTTCTCTTCCCCCGTCTCGCTCTCGGCCTGTCGGGATTTGAAACCGGCGTAGCCGTCATGCCGCTCATACGCGGCGAAAGTATCGAGGCGCGCGTGCGTAATACGCGCAAGCTGCTTGTAACTGCTGCCTGCATCATGAGCGTCTTTCTTATTGCCACAAGTTTCATCACCACGGTGCTCATTCCGCCAGCTGCGTTCGATGAAGGCGGTGCCGCCAATGGGCGGGCCCTGGCTTACCTGGCACACCAGTATTTCGGAAATGCATTTGGAACCTTCTACGACGTAAGCACCATCCTCATCCTCGGCTTCGCGGGTGCCTCCGCGATGGCCGGACTTCTCAACCTCATTCCCCGCTACCTACCGCGCTTCGGCATGGCGCCCGAGTGGGCACGTGCCTCGCGTCCCCTGGTTCTCGTCTTCATCGGCGTAGCCTTCTTCGTGACCGCCAGGTTCCACGCAGACGTCGACGCACAGGGCGGTGCCTACGCCACTGGTGTGCTCGTGCTCATCACTTCGGCAGCCTGCGCCGTCACGATCTCCGCATGGAATACCCGCGGCCGCTGGCCCTTCCTGCTTGTGGCCCTCATATTCATTTACACAACTGCAATGAACATCTGGGAGCGTCCGGAAGGCCTCAAAATCTCCTGCATCTTCATCGCGAGCATTATGTTCACATCGTTCGTCTCGCGTGCCACGCGCTCCACCGAGCTCCGCATTACGGGTGTTGATCTCTCTCACGTTGCTGCCTGCCTCATCCACGATAGTGGCGATCAGCCCATCCGCCTCATCGCGCGCCGCCCTAAAGCCGTCACCTCCGTTGAGAATCTTGATCGTATTGTGTCGCTTGTTCGCACCTTTCATGGATTGCCGGAACACGTCCCAATTCTCTTTCTCGAAGTGGAACGGACCGATGCTTCGGAATTCTCAGATCATCTGGCTATAGAGGGTTCGCGACTGGGCAAGCATTGCACTCTCCACGCTCGCAGCCCCATGGTTGCCAACTCCATTGCTGCCATTCTTATTCACATCGAGAAGGTCACCGGACACGTTCCTCACATCTACTTCAAATGGACACAAGGGAACCCAGTGGCCAATATTTTTCGTTTTCTCTTTCTCGGCGAGGGTGATGCTGCTCCGATCACACACGAGGTTCTACGCAACGCCGTCCCTGACATTAAGCGTCGCCCTGTAGTTCACGTCAGCTGAAGCGCTCTTGTCCGCCGTTCCACAATCCCTGCTTGGATCAGAATCGCACAATCGGTCCAAACGTGATCCGCAGGTTATTATGCGGGCCTTCATTGAAATAGATCAGATCGCCAAACTCCAGCCGCAATCCGAGCGGCCCTAGAGTTGCCGTCGCGCCACCGCC
>Ga0157378_10003872_pt1 | contig 13244 bp, 9 predicted proteins | sample M65metaG_FD_115309 | JGI IMG/M metagenome (GOLD analysis project Ga0157378, IMG submission 115309) | Miscanthus rhizosphere microbial communities from Kellogg Biological Station, Michigan, USA - M6-5 metaG | ecosystem: Host-associated > Plants > Roots > Rhizosphere > Soil | place: USA: Michigan...
AGGTCGGAGATGATCGCCGTCCGCACCGGGGCGAGTATGACGTTTGGCTGAGCAGCCAGCCTGGGTACGATTCGCAGATGCACCGCTTCTCAGAGGAGAAATTCGCCCCGGTCAACGACGGCATCGAGCTCTGCTACCAGGAGATGGGGGACTCCGACGGGGAGCCGCTGCTGCTGGTGATGGGCCTGGCGACGCAGATGATCGCCTGGAGCGAGGAGTTCTGCGGGATGCTGGCAGAGCGTGGCTTCCGCGTCGTCCGCTTCGACAACCGCGACATCGGCCGCTCGACCAAGCTCCGCGGCACCGGTGCCCCGAGCACCCTCGACATGCTGATCGGCCGTAAGGGCAGCGCGCCCTACCTGCTGCGCGACATGGCCGCCGACACCTTCGGCCTGATGGACCACCTCGGGATCGAGTCTGCCCACCTCGTCGGCGCCTCGATGGGCGGGATGATCGTCCAGACCGCGGCGATCGAGGACCCCGCACGAGTTCGCTCGATGGTTTCGATCATGTCGACCACCGGCAGCCGCCGCGTCGGCCACCCGAGCTACAAAACCTTCGGCCTCCTGCTCGGCAACCCGCCGCGCGAGCGCGAGGCCGCGATCGAGCGCGTCGTCAAGACCTTCAAGGTGATCGGCTCCCCCGGCTACCCCTTCGAAGAGGAGCGGATCCGCGAGATCGCCGCCCTCTCCTTCGACCGCGGCCACAGCGAGGCCGGGATCGCCCGCCAGCTCCACGCGATCACCGCCTCCGGCGACCGCACCACCGCCCTCCGCAAGCTCGAGCTGCCCGCCGCCGTCATCCACGGCAAGAACGACCTCCTCGTCAACCCCTCCGGCGGCCGCGCCACCGCCAAGGCGATCCCCGGCGCCCGCCTGAAGATGATCGACGGCATGGGCCACGACATGCCCCGCGCCCTCTACCCGACCTTCGTCGAGGAGATCGCCGGCAACGGCGCCCGGGCGCCCGAGGGCGCGACCGTACCGGTCGCTTAAGTGCGGCTGAGAGGAGTCGAACCTCCACGGGCTCTCGCCCACACGGACCTGAACCGTGCGCGTCTACCAGTTCCGCCACAGCCGCGCGGGAGAGGCAATTTACCGGTTGCGCGCCCAATGCCCCCCGCCGCCTGGGAGACCCTCGATGTGATCGACGTCTCGCGCCCCCGCCCCCCGGCTCGCTAAAATGCCCGCATCCTCGCCGCTATCGTCTAGGGGACTAGGACGCCGGATTCTCAGTCCGGAAACCGGGGTTCGAATCCCCGTAGCGGTACTAGCTGCAAAACGCTTGAGGAAGCCAAAAGCCCCGGTTTGCCGGGGCTTTTCCCGTTTATTGGAGGCAACATCTCGGCAACAACACGGTGCTGCAGCGTCGGAAGGGCTAGGGACCAAAGCCTAGTTCCCCCGTTCTGAAGCGGTTGCGCCGTTGCCGCTCCGACAGCAGCTGGCGGCGGATCAAGGCAACGCCCGGAATTGGTTGCGGTGTTGCTCTGCCGCGCCCGAGGGGGCGGGAGGCTCGATTCAATCTGCTCTCGCTGCTCAAAAGAACGCTTCGGACCCGATCAATACTCTGCGCGCACCATGTTCGTTCGAACCCCCAAGCCTTGGCGAGACCTCCATCGGACGGTCGGCGAGAGGAAGTCTGGGTCCATGTACCTCACGATTCCTACTGAGGCCGAGCGGTGACTTTCCCTGCCGGCACGGAGGCCTACCGAACTGACGTCAACCCCATCCAGGCGCGGGGCATTACTTTTTCGGCGGATGAGCTGGAGAAAGTTGTGGAGGCCGCAAGTGAGGTCGCCTGGGATCGGCCGGGTAAGGAAGAGCTTGGCGAGCTTCTGGCCTCGGTGGCCAGCACCGAGTTCGAGTCTGAAGGAGTCGAGGCGATCCTAAGTTCCGATGAGACCTCCATTGAGGATTGGCGTGCCGGAGAGGCGGTCGCTCAAGCTCATCTCGCGGAGAACATCGATTGCTTTTTTCCCTGGGGATCTCGCCGCGACCTGAAGAACCCCCTCGCAAGCCCTGCTGGAGCAGAGCTGGTTGGGTTTGATCGGCGCCAAAACCCGACGCGGCTCGCGCTTGGGGAGGTAAAGACCTCCCGCCAAGAACAGGCACCCCCCACCGTTGTTCATGGGGAGGATGGTCTGAACGCCCAGCTTGTTGCAATTCGTGACGAGAAGACGATCTGCCAGAACGTCCTGCGCTGGCTCGGCTTCCGCGCCGAGGGCGCCGAGTGGGTCGAGGATTACAAAAGTGCTGCCTCTCGATTTCTCGCGAACCCGAAGGACGTCTCCGCCTTCGGCGTCCTCGTGCGCACTGTCGATCCTGACGCCAACGATTTGCGGCTAAGCGCCGAGCACTTGGCGCCCGACACCGAAGAGCCGATCTCGATCGGGCTCGAGGCGGTCTACGTTGCAGAAGACACCCTCAAAGCAATAGCCGAGCCTCCCGGTACTGATTCCTGATGGTCACCAAGGACGCACTCAGAGACATCGACGCCCACTGGGCGGTAGCGGCTATCGGTGACGACCGAGAGCATGCCTTCAAACTTGCCTCCGAACTCCATGCCTTCCGCTCTCTGGCAGGGCTGCTACACGGACCCGAGGAGCTCTCAGAGTCAGAGCGGGAGTTGCTTGAGCGCGTCGCCACCGCGTACGAGATCGCCGCTGTCGAGGATCTACCGGTCCTCCTGCAGCCCTACGTTCCCCAGAACAGCGCCTCAGCGGCGGCGCGTTCGCGGGCTGGTGCGCACCGTGCTTTCGAACTCTATCGAGCGATGCCTATTCCTGAGGCACCCGATCGGAAGATTTTCTTCGTCCTCCACACGATCGCTCTCGGCTATGGAGCAGACCGTTGGACTGATGCTCGGCGCTGGCTTAATGAGTTCTCTTCCGGGCTCGACATCGACGAGGAGGATGCTCAGCCCTGGGACCGGCGCATGCTGGTGGCGCTCTACCGTTTCTGGCTCGATCTCGTCAAGAAGGAAGGCTGGGAGCAGCTCGCTGCTATTGAGGAGGGAGTCGCGCAGCTCCGAGTCGAGCAGGCGGACTACGAGCCGGCTCTGCTCGAGGCTCGTTCGGGCGCCGCTGCGCGACCCACCGCCCTCGTCCTGCTTGCTCTCTACCACTGGGCGCGAGCCACCGAGATACTTGGTGTCTATCTCGCCAAAGGTGAAGCCCCGGGCGCCATTGCCAGTAGTCTCGACCAGCACTTTGAGAATGCCGCTTCAGCCGCTGGGGCGGCTGGCGAATCACACCTTGAGGTGCTTTTGCGTTGGCTTCATCTCGCTGCGCGGCAGATGGCCGCTGGCGCCATTTGGTCTGCGGCGGAGGGAAGCGAGCGAATCGAGCGCTTCATCGAGCACCTGACCCGCTCTGAGGCCCTTTTCGAGTTTCTCCCTCCCCAACGGGCGGCGCTGCAGGAACAGGGTCTCCTCGACCAAGCCAAACGTGCCGTGGTCGTCGACATCCCGACTTCGGGAGGGAAGACCGCGCTTGCCGAGTTCCGGATCTTGCAGGCGCTGAACCAGTTTCAAGATCAAAACGGATGGGTGGCATATGTGGCGCCGACCCGGGCCCTAGTTACCCAGATCGCTCGCCGACTTCGCTCCGACTTCTCATCGCTTGGCCTCGAGATCGAGGCCCTAACCTCGGCTATAGAGATCGACAGCTTTGAGAGCCGAATGCTCGGCGACGAGGGTGGGGAGAGCTCCTTTGACATCCTCGTGCTCACGCCTGAGAAGCTGGACCTTGTAATTCGCAACGGCCAGGTGCAAAGGCAGCTCGCGCTCGCAGTCATCGACGAGGCTCAGAACATCGAGAGCGAAGACCGCGGTCTCACGTTGGAGTTGCTTCTGGCGACGATCAAGCGTGACGTGCCAGCTGCTCGCTTTCTTCTGCTGATGCCATACGTGCCAAACGCATCAGACCTCGCCAGTTGGCTCGCGCCCGACACTGGCGCCTCGATTAGCTTAGGTGCCAGCGCCTGGCAGCCCAACGATCTAATGGTTGGTCTCTACGGTGCTTGCAAAGGTGAGGCGGCAGGGGACTGGTCACTTGGCTTTAAGAGCCTTCTCACCTCGCGCGAATCGCTTGAGATCGAGGGAGAGCACCGGATCGGCGAGAACCGTCCGGTAGATCAGACTTGGTCTCAGGCCAAGAACAACCTGAACACCCTTACTGCGGCGATGGCCCGCTCATTTTCTACGCGGGGCACGACGATCGGCGTCGCTCGAACCATCCCGAGCGCGTGGTCCATGGCCCGACTGGTCATGGATGGCATGCCTGACAACGGAGAGCCATCAGAAGAGATTCGCCTTGTTCAGCGCTTCTTAGCCACCGAGATAAGTCCCGACTTTGAGTTGAACAGCATGCTCGAGAAGGGGGTCGCCGTCCACCATGCCGGTCTCTCGGATGATGCACGTGCGCTCATCGAGTGGCTGGCCGAAGAAGATCATCTGAAGGTTCTCTGCGCGACTACGACCCTCGCTCAGGGAATCGATTTCCCAGTGTCTGCGCTTTTTCTCTCCTCGCGGAGCATTCCCAGTCGACCCGCCCGGGACATGACTGCGCGCGAGTTTTGGAACCTCGCTGGTCGAGCCGGGCGCATTCACCGCGACAGCCTAGGTGTTGTCGGATTGGCAAGCTCGGAAGTCAGTCAGACCGCGAATGCCGCAGCCATCACCGACTATGTCGCGCAGGTGACCGAGCATCTTGTGTCACGGATCGACCGAATGCTGGACGAACTCTGGGAGCGCGGCGAACTCGATCAGCTGTCAGTAGTCATCAGGCAGGATCAGTGGACGAGTTTCCGTAGCTACGTGGCCCACCTTTGGGCCGAGAAACAGGAGCTAGAGGGTGTTCTTGGTGAGACCGAGCAGCTTCTGCGAAATACCTTGGGCTACAGCACGATGCGTGCCTCAGACAGCGAGGCCAAGCAGCAGCAAGCAGCGGCATTGCTCGAGGCGACGCGCACCTACGCGACGGAGCTGGCAGATCATCCCGAGAACGCCATCCTTGCCGACTCGACGGGCTTCTCCCCGGAGGGAGTTCGCTCGGCTTTGCTCGGCCTCGGCGAGACCGAGAACGCGCCGGCTTCCCTTTCCGAGTGGGAGCCAGGACACCTCCTTGCTCCCGACGGGCGCGAGCATCTCGCAAACCTCGTCGGCGTAATGCTGCGGATCAGGGAGCTTGGTGATCTTGCAAATATTGGCAATAGCGGTGTCGGGCGCGCTGAGATCGCGCGCATCGCGCAGTCCTGGGTCGCTGGGGAGACGATCGAGAGTATTGCTCGAGAGTACTTCTCAAGTGGCGGTGATTCCGATCTAACGGTCGCGATTACCGACACTTGCAAGGCCCTCTACCGAACGCTCTCTAACCTGGGGTCATGGGGCATCTCGGCTTTGAGCAAGATGCCGACTGCGGGGATTGACCATGAGAACCTGAGCGAGGAGGAGCGCTCAGTCCTCAACGCCCTTCCGGCGATGATTTATCACGGCGTTGCGACTCAGAGCGGCGTCTTGATGCGCATGAACAGCGCACCTCGTTCGGTCGCCGACCGTCTTGGGGAGCGCTTTGAGTCAGAAGTCGGTGAGCCTGCCTACCGACAAAGCAGCCGTGACGCGCGAAACTTTCTCGGCGGTTTAAGCGACTCAGACTGGAGTGCGGCGGCTCCTGAGGGTGCTGTCCTCAGTGGATCGGATTATCGAGAGGTATGGAAACTACTAACCGGTCAGCGCTAACTCAGCTCGAACGGACCGACTGCTTTGGTCCTCCGCCTGAATGAGCTCGGTGGGGTGAGATGCAGATAGAAGAGCCCACCCTCCAAGAAATCGTCGGCTTTGCACGCGAGCAATTCGCCTTGGACGTTGATCACGACCGGTCGGACATGATGAATTTGGCCGCGATAGGCCTCACCATCCGAGCTTGGAGAAACACCTCACTGGAGGACTTGCACGCGGGCAGTCATCCGAGCGGCGGATTTTCCGATGCAGAGATGATGCGCTTCAACATCGCTACGTTCCGGGTTGTCCGCGACCGCATCGAGAGGGACCGGTTCGACTGGGAGGCCTTGCGGGTAGCGCTGACCGATCCGGAGCGCGAACTACCGGGGGGCGTGACCGTGGGGCAGCTTTGTAGGCATGAGTTCGAGCGCCTGGCGGCCGATTCCGAGGAGGCCTTGGCGATAAGTGAGCGCACTGAACGGCGAAAGGGGTTCCCCTACCTCCTCACCGTTTACGCCTTGCAGGCTGGCATCTCCTACAAGGATTGATTCGGATCCCCTTGGTGGCCGGATGTGGTCGATCGATTCCTCGAGCTCATAAATGATCCGGACTCCTCGGCATGGAGATACGACGAGAACCGTGAAGTCGAGCCCCGGGAAGTCTCCAATCGCGAGCATCTGCAGCGGGCATTGCTCGGCGCACCGGAGTCTCTCGACGACGACAGCATCTACTGGTGCTTGGGGCACGGGCTAAGCCGTGTAGCGAGCTTCGGAGGTTTCGCACGTTGGCGCAAAAGACGCGAGCCAAGTTGGATCGACCCATCTCCGTGGTTGAGCGAGTAGCGCTACGTCGATGCGTGGCAGGTGCCGAGGCGTAGCATCGGGACCATGGCGGATCCAGTCGAGATCCAGCAGCGAATAGAAAGACTCGTCAAGCGCGTGCGGCGCCGAGATGATTACGGGAAGCTCCTCGCCACGAGTCAGGTAATCCGTTCCGTGGACGAGGTTGAGGACCCGGATGCTTGGCGAGCGGAGATTAAGCGCCAAGCGCGTTCAGATCGCATCAAAGTTCGCACCGGAGTCACTGGCGGCACGCTCTGGGCTCTGACCGCTGCTCCTCTGACCGATGCCCAGCGCGAGGAGGACACTCGGTACTTCCATCTCTACCACCGTCTCCAATCGGATGCCAGCGCCCGTGGCCATACCTTCAAGGTCCAGCTTCGCGACGGGGAGGAGGCAGTCTTCACCTGCGAAAGATGTGGCGCTCTTGGGTATGTGGATGCAGCGGCTGGACCGCTTGTCGGCGGTCAGCTCTTCGAGTCCGAGTGCTCCGAAGGTGAGCCACCCGACGCCAACGATGTCGGTTAGTTTCATCGTCCGATGGCGGCAGAGGGTTCTCGAACGCATTGCCGCTGCGGATGCCGTCAAACTGCCGGCGGTGTAGCACGCCGATTGGGCTATGCGGACTTTCTGAATCAAGAGGAGAGGGGCGGGTAGTGCGGAGCTTCGATCAGGTGGCGCCAGCGTTGAACGCGATTGGAATGGCGTCTGCGAAGGAAGGGTCGCTCGACAAGGACGCTCTTTGTCGAGAGTTGGAGATCGAGACTCAAGGCTTGGAGATGCTGCTCGAGGAACTTGAGAGAGTGGGTCTAGCGTGGTTTGAGTTCGAAGAAGATGGAAGAAAGCTATTTCCCCACCTGACTACTGCGGGAGGTCAGTACCTGGCCGCGAAGGGCGAGATCCCAGCGGAAATCTTGTACTTCTTGCCGGGGACCCTTGACGATCTGAATGCTCGCAGGGCCTTGGTTGTGGGAGGCGGCATCCTCGTCGACGAGTTTCGATATGCCCTACTGCACGGGGATGGTGTCGAACATGCAAAGCAACTGGTTCCCGACGCTTTCGTCGGCGCGGTCGATGAGGGCCTAGCTCTCAACCTGTTTGCGGCAGCTGTTGCTCTGATGGCTCGTCTCTCCAGCAATTCGCCAGCGGGGTGTCTTGCCGAGGAGATCGTCGCGGTCACCTTGATTAGGGAGGCTTCGGCCTGGATCGACATGCAGATGGAGAACGGGGAGCTTTCGGGCGAGGAGGCCGAGGAGGCGAGCGCGCAGCTGTCGTGCATCTACGACCTGTTCGGAGACAGCGATGTCTTGTATCTCTTCGAAATGGAGGAGCCCGCCGATGCCGCTGTCGCGGGTCACTCGATGATTAATCGGATGGCCGGCGTCGCGGATCAGAGATTGGAGGCCTGGTTTGAGCCCTTCTGGACCGCGGCAGCGACCGGTTATCTAGACGAACGGAAAAACCGTGGTCCGATGGAAGGCCCGCCCAACGCCTGAGGGTCGAGCGAGCCTCCAGTTTCAGGACTCCTGCGCCTCGGTCGACCAAGGTCCCCGGCCAATTTCGACCTCATCGTCCAAGAACTCGGCGCTGCCGACGCCGTCGTCCAAGAGGTGGATGTAGGTGCGGAGCGTGAAGCCCGGGTCCGAGTGGCCCAGCCAGACCTGGATCTGTTTGAGGTTCTTGCCGTTGGCAAACAGCAGCGAGGCGCAGGTGTGTCGGAAGTTGTGGAAGCTGACCCATGGCATACCGACCAGGTTGCGAGCTGGGTTCAGAACCCGGTCAGCGACCTTGCCCCGGATCAGCTCCGTGCCGACATCGGAGGTGAAGACCGGCTCCCGGGGACCGGAGTAGTGCGCTTCGCGATGCTCGCGAAGCCTTGAGGCCATTCGGGGTGCCAGGGGAATGTCGCGTCGGCCTGCGCCGCTCTTCAGTTGCCGGCGCTTGCCGCGGTAGACCTGCTCGCGAACCTTGACGACTGGCTTGCCCTCGAGCTGCAGGTGTTCCCAGGTCAGCCCGATCACCTCCGAGATCCGCATGCCGGTGTGGACGAGGAACTCGAAGAACAGGTGCCAGTCCTCCGGAATTGCTGAGAGCAGGGTCGCAAGCTCCTCCTTGGTCAGGGCCTTGGCGCGCTCCTCGTCGGGGATCTCATCGACGAGGGGGGCGGGGATGCGGACGCCGCGGATCGGGTTCGTGCCGATCAGGCCGTCCTCGAGCGCGGTGGCGAAGAGGGTTGAGAGCGATGCCCTCGTTTTCCTGATCATCGACGTGCTCAACCCGTCGTTGCGCATCGCCATCAACAGCTCGCGAACGTCTTTGGGCTCGATGTCGTTCAGCTTCCATTTCGCCCACCGCGGCATCGCGTGGTTCTGGATCGTTCGCCGATACTCGGGACGGGTGGTCTCCGAAAAGCCGCGCTGGGTGCGGCCGGCATAGGTCTCGATCCATTGAGCGAAGTAGTCGCCGAATCGGACCCGGTCGACCGGTCTGCTGTCGACTGAGTCGCGAAGGGCCTTCTTCTCACGGGCTTCGTTGAAGGTGCGACAGGTTTCCTTGTGCTGGCGACCGCGGTGGCGCCAAGTGATCACGTAGGGGCAGGTGCATCGGTCTCCGCCCGTGCATCGATTCCCGTGGGCGCGGTAGATGCCGGGGGTGGAGGTGCGTGCTAGCTGGGTCATCTCTATCTCCTCTCGCCAGTCCAACTGGCGGGTCGTCCATGACCTCTTCACGGACGAGCTGAACCTGGCGCCACCCCTCGGCAACAGCATGGCGCGATTCGGCAACCAGGGAGCAACACGACGTCGTCTGCCAGCCGCAAAGGGCCGCAAACAGCCGCGAGTCCAAGTTGCCGAGATCACCGCCATTGCCCACCGGAATGGGGAATCCCGAAACGACCGCAATCAGCCGCAACGCATTCAGGCTTTTCTCAGTCCGGAAACCGGGGTTCGAATCCCCGTAGCGGTATGGCCAGCCCTACGGGCATGTGGTTTTGACGCTCCGTTCGAATTTGAATTTCGGTTTGGAGTCGATCGATGCTGTGCCGCTGCTGGTGCCCAGTCTGTAGGTAAGGTCGAAGACGGTCCCGGTTGTTTCGATCTGCTTGTAGGTCTGTTCACCGAAAGCCGTCGAGCTGAAGTCCACGGTTGGCGTTGATTTCCATTCGCCGGAAGAGCAGAGCAGTGAGATTTCCCCGATGAACCCGTTGCCGATCAGTTCGACGTTCCCAAATTTGCATTCGAGGGTGGCGACATGGTTGTTGTTGCCTGTCACCAGGATTCCGGGCCTGCCGTTTAGAAGCTGGACTGTCGAATCGATCATGATGTTCTGAAAGGCGACCGTTGTCGTTGTCACTTCTTCTGCTTTGGCGCCTTTCGAGTGGCACTCTTCGCCCCCCAGTTTCGTGCAGTTCTTGAGGGTGAAGTCCAGGGTTCCTTCTGTCGCCGTGGTGTAAGAGCCTTCGCCTTCGGTTTTGAGGCAGGTCACGGTGCCGCCGCCACCGGTTCGTGTGATTGTGGTTTCGCTGCTTTCCACCGTAAATTTGAGCGGGAACATGCCCGTTTCGATGTCGAGGTCCCATCCCGCCGCCGTAGCCAGCGAGGGGATCGCAGTGGCCATCAGAACGGCCACCCCAGCGGTAAAGAGCAGTTTTTTCAGTCTCCTCATGCGTGCCTTCCGGGCGGGCAGTAGGTCTTCCGGCACGATATTTCGCCAGGGGCTTATAGTCAATAAAAACTATGTATCGAGCATCGACCTATCACGAAATTGCCCCCTGGTCGCTTTCCAAAAGGTCGATTTGCGCATTTCTACGGCCGCTTTGAGTCGCTGCCGCCGGATGAATGCGTTGCCGTTGGCTGTCTACCGCTCGGCCGCGCTGGTCGGGTCGTTCGGGCTCGCCTGGCGCGGGTCGTTGGACCAGGCACCAGGCGGCTCCGGGACCGGGCCGTCGAGGAGCGGGTCCTCGGTGGCGCGCATCCACTCGAGCAGGCGGTCGCGCATTTCGCTGAGGACCTGCTGGCGGGTGGGGTCGGTGGAGAGGTCGTTGAGCTCGTTGGGGTCGAAGAGGAGGTCGTAGAGCTGCTCCTCGGGGACGCGCTGCTCGCCCCAGCCGGCCTCGACGAGGATCTGCTTGCTGGCGCTGTCGTCGCAGTTGGCGAGGACGGGGCGGTCGTAGTCGTCGAAGCGGCGGATGTACTTGAAGCGCTCGCTGCGGACGGCGCGCAGGGGCTGGTAGGCGGCGTGGTAGGTCATCTCGGCGAAGAGGACGTCGTTGACCTTGGCGGTCTCGCCGCGGACCAGGGGCATCAGGGAGGTGCCCTGCAGCCAGGGCGGCTCGGCGATCCCGGCCAGCTCGCAGAGGGTGGGGTAGATGTCGAGGTGGCTGACGAGGCCGTCGAGGACGCGGCCGCCAAGGAAGCCGCCCGGACCGCGCATGATCAGCATCACGCCGATCCCGCGGTCGTAGAGGGTCGCCTTGGCGTTGGGGAAGGCGAGGCCGTGGTCAGTGGTGCAGATGATCAGCGTCTCGTCCTGGAGGCCGAGCTGGTGGAGGCCGTTGAGGACGGCGCCGATCCCCTGGTCCAGCGAGCGGGCGCTGGCCTTGAAGGCGGCCATGTCGGCGCGGGTCTCCGGCGTGTCCGGCAGGTTCGCCGGCGGCAGCGAGTAGAGGGTGTCGCGGACCGAGGTGGGGACGCGGTAGGTGCGGTGGGTCTCGAAGAACCCGACCGACATGAACCACGGCGCCTCGGTGGCGCCAAGGCGCTCGATCGCGGTCGGGGCGATGTCGGCGGCGTGGTGGCTGTCGACCTCGATCACCTCGTCGTAGCCGATCACCTCCGGGTCCTCGGAGATGTGCTGCTCGCCGATCAGGACCGAGCGGTAGCCGGCCTCGCGCAGGGGATGGACGAGGTGCTGGCCGTAGTCGTTCAGCCGCCAGCCGCGGTGGGCGAGGCCGAGCAGGCCGTTGTTGTGGCAGTACTGGCCGGTCAGCAGGGAGGCGCGGCTGCCCGAGCAGGTGGGGGCGGCGCAGAAGGCGTTGCGGAACAGCACCCCCTGGTCGGCGAGCAGCTGGATGTTCGGCGTCGGCACCGGGAAGCCGTAAGGCTGGACGTAGCGCCCGGTGTCGTGGGAGTGGATGTAGAGGATGTTCGGGAGCTTGTCGATAAGAAAAGTATACAATTCGGATCCGAATGAACCTGTTTGGCCTCCACCACGTCTCCGCGATCGCTTCCTCCCGCCGCGAGTGCGAGCACTTCTACGGCCGCCTGCTGGGCCTCGAGGCCGCCGCCGACGCGGGGGAGGGGACACTCGCCTTCGACGCCGGTCCCGCGCACGGTGGGGGAGTCCTGAGCTTCGTCGTCTCGCCGGGCGCAGCGCGGGGGGTCGCCGGCCGCGGCCTCGTCCACCGGCTGCAGTGGTCGGTCCCGGATGCCGCCTCGCTCGACCGCTGGCGCCGCCGCCTCGAGCGCGCCGGCGTCGCCGTAACCGCCTGGGTCAACGGCGCCGGCAACCCGCTTGCGCTGCGCTTCAGCGACCCCGACGGCCTCGAGCACGAGCTCGCCCTCCCCTCGGCGTTCGTCCTTTATCGGGAGCAGCCCGACAAAGGACGAACGCCGGGCGAACCGCGGCTCGTTCTCACCGGCGTTCGCGCCTACGCGGCCGGCAGCGTGCAGAGCGGGGATCTGCTTGCCGGGCGGCTGGGGTTCGCGGCCTGCGGCGAGGGGGCTTGGCGGGTCGGTGCCGGAGCGGGCGCGGTCCGCGACGAGACCGAGGCACCGCCGCCCTCCCGCCCGGTCGAAGGCGCCGGGTCGGTCCGCCACGTCGCCTGGGCCTGTCGCCCTGGCGAGGAGCGGGCCTGGCGGCAGCGGGTGATCGGGATGGGGGCGACGGTCAGCCGCCTGATCGATTGCGACGGCTACCGCTGCTTCTTCTTCCGCGAGCCCGACGGCGTCCTCTTCGGCGTGGCGACGCTGCGCGGCGCCCGCGCCGAGGCGGGTCCGCGCTTTGAGCTGCCGCGGCCCTCGGAGATTCCGCCGCGGATCGCGCGGCCGATCGGGATCCTCGCCGCCGCCTAGCTCTTAGGTTGCGGAGCGCTCCGCCGCCACCGCCCGGTGCAGCAGCTCGCGGCGGAGGAGGATCAGCGGCACCCAGAGCGCCGGCAGGCCGGCGGCCAGGATCGCCCCCGCGCGCCAGCCGTTGCTCTGAACGAGCGGTCCCGCCAAGGCCGCGCCGGCGCTGGCGCCGACGGTCAGCGAGAGCGCCAGCCAGGTGAAGGCTTCGGTGCCGGTGCCAAGCGGCATCGCCGCCTGGGCGATTTGGTTGCGGAGGTTGCTGGCCGGGGCGATGTAGCTGCCGGCGAGGGCAGCGAAGGCGAACATCGCCGGGGTTGAGTCGGCGAGCAGGAGCGGTGCGACCGCGAGCGGCTGGTAGATCGCCAGCGCGACCGATCCCTGGGTGGCGGTCCGGAAGCGGTGCGCCTGGGCTCCGTAGACGAGGGCTCCGATCGCCGAGCCGATCGCCGTGGCAGCGATGAGGGGGCCGCCGAGGGCCGAGTTGCCGTGGTCGGAGCCGAAGGCGGGGTAGATGACGTCGAAGACGCCGAAGCTGATCCCGATCGGGACGCCGGTGAAGACGAGGAGCCGGATCGCCGGCGAGGCTAGGGCCCCGGCGCGGGTGCGGTGTTCGGCCGCG
>Ga0157378_10003874_pt1 | contig 13241 bp, 16 predicted proteins | sample M65metaG_FD_115309 | JGI IMG/M metagenome (GOLD analysis project Ga0157378, IMG submission 115309) | Miscanthus rhizosphere microbial communities from Kellogg Biological Station, Michigan, USA - M6-5 metaG | ecosystem: Host-associated > Plants > Roots > Rhizosphere > Soil | place: USA: Michigan...
GAATCGCATGACGCCGGAACCGTCTGAGTAGCGTGTAGAAGGATGAAGAATGGGTCAGATTGCGTCGCCTTCGCAACTTCGCATGTCATTCCTGCGCTGGGGGCTGGTGACGGTCCCGTTGATCGTTCTGCTTGGTGTGGCAAGCGGCCAGCTTTCGGGATCGGGCTATGACAATGCCTGGTTTGCCGAGCTGCAGAAGCCGGATTTCATGCCGCCGGGCTGGACGTTCGGCCTTGCGTGGACGCTGCTTTATGCACTGATCGGTCTCGCGCTTGCGATCATACTCGGTGCGCGGGGCGCGCGGGGCAGGGGGCTCGCGCTTGGGCTTTTCGGCGTCCAGTTGGTCCTCAACCTCGCCTGGTCACCACTGTTCTTTTCTGCCCATCAGGTGACGGCAGCCTTTGTGCTGATCCTGGTGCTGATCGTCCTGGTGGTTGCAACCGCAATCCGGTTCGGCATGATCCGGCGCGGTGCCGGGCTGCTGATGGTGCCCTATCTGGGCTGGCTGATCTTCGCGGCGGCGCTCAATTATGAGATCATGCGGCTCAATCCGGATGCCGAAACGCTTGTTCCAGGCGTCACGGGTACCCAAATAACGCTCTGATGCCTTTGCGGCGCAGGAGATTCTGATGCAGACCGACAATAAGCTTTTCGAGGATTTCACGAAATTCGTGAACGGTGCCGCGGGCACGCTGGCAGGCATGGGCCGCGAAGCCGAATCCGCAATGCGCGAGCGCGCCAAGGAATGGATTGGCGGCGCCGATTTCGTGAGCCGCGAGGAATTCGAGGCTGTCAAGGCAATCGCGCTGGAAGCCCGCGCCGAGGTCGACAGGCTCCGGGCGGAACTGACCGGCGCCAAGAGTGCGGGCTCGCCCTCGGGCGATGTGCCACCGCCAGTTTGAGACCGGTTGCGCGATCGATTCGTCCACAGTTTTTTAAGGACGTTGGGCGGCTTTGGTTGCGCGCCCGGCGGCCGGACGGCACTTTATCGGCATGGTGACGGGAACCGCCACATGATCGAAGACAATGATTTCGAAGCCGTTCGGGAGGCCAGCGCGCCTATCGACATGCTCGAACAATATTTCGAGGCACACGGCTGGTCTTACGAGCGCAGCGGTGACGAAGAAATCCTCGCCAGCTATCAAGGCAGCTGGACACAATATGAACTGCGCGCCGTGTGGCGGGACGAGGACAAGGTTCTTCAGTTCCTTGCCCTTCCGGACATTCGCGTGCCGACTGACAAGCGGTTGCTGGTCTATGAAACGCTTGGGCTGGTAAACGAGCAGCTCTGGATCGGCCATTTCGAACTGTGGGCCAGTTCCGGCGTGCTGCTGTTCCGCCATGCGGCGCTGCTCGACGGCAATGGCGAGGCGCAGCTCACGCTCGATCAGGCCGAGACGCTGGTTGAAGCCGCGATCGACGAGTGCGAGCGCTTCTATCCGGTCTTCCAGTTCGTGTTGTGGGCGGACAAGACTCCGGCAGAGGCGATCGCTGCAGCGCTGATCGAGACACAAGGGGAAGCATGAGCGCCCGGCTCTGGCTGGTCGGCGCCGGAAATATGGGCGGCGCGATGTTGCGCGGTTGGCTTGCGAGTGGAATCCGCCCGGATGACATCGCAGTCGTCGATCCGATGGTCGGTGCCGTTCCGGCCGGTGTCGCGCTTTATAGCGAGTTGCCGCCGGGCGGCTCTCCGGACATCCTGGTTGTGGCAATCAAACCGCAGCAATTGGCTGCCCTGTCGGCCGCTTATCTCGCGCAAATGGCGCCCCCGCGTCTCCTGCTGTCGGTGCTGGCCGGGATCGAAACCCCGACGCTGGCGGCCCGTTTCGGGGCGAAGCGCATCGTCCGTGCGATGCCCAACCTGCCGGCGGCAATCGGACAGGGCGCCACCGTGCTCTACAGCAATGCCGACGATCAGGCCGTGAAGACAGAGGCCGCCGCGCTGATGGCGCCGCTCGGTATGGTCGAATGGATTGGGGACGAGCGCCTGTTCGATGTGGTGACCGCCCTGTCGGGCAGCGGACCGGGTTATGTTTTCCGTTTTATGGAGGCGTTGACCGAGGCAGCCGCTGGGCTCGGCCTGCCTGCAGATTTGGCAGGGCGATTGGCAGCGGCGACGGTTCGCGGCGCGGCGCTGATGGCTGAGCAGAGCGATGTGACGCCGGCGGTACTTGCGGAGCGCGTTGCCAGCCCGGGTGGCACGACGCGCGAGGGCCTTAATGTGCTCGATGACGGCGCGGCGCTGAAGCTATTGATTGCCCGCACGATCGAGGCGGCTGCGCGGCGCAGCGCGGAATTGGCCGCCGCCGCCCGCAAATAGGGCAGCCTCGCCGCCTTACAGATTGGGAATGCGGGCGCGCTGATCGGCGGGAATGAGGCCTTCCAGCACACGCCAGAAGCCGGTGACCGATCCCTGCCCGGCCTCGGCATAGGCTTCGGTCATTTTGGTGCGGATGGCTTCGAACAGTTCGGCTTCGAGCGCGAGGCCAGCCGGCGTGAGACGCAGCAATCGTTGGCGGCGATCGCGCAGGCCGGGCAAGGTTTCCATATAGCCGCGTTCCGATAGATCACCGAGCACGCGGCCAAGCGATTGCTTGGTGATCCTGAGCAGCTTCAGCAGATCGCCGACCGGCATTTCCGGATTCTGCGCAATGAAGTAGAGGGCGCGATGATGCGCGCGGCCCAATCCTTGCCGGTCGAGCGTTTCGTCGGCGGTGGCCGTGAAATTGGCGTAACCGAAATATAGCAGCTCGACCCCGCGACGGATTTCGGGTTCGCGCAAAAAGAGAGGAGATGCAGATGGGACAGCCATGTTGACCTATTTTCTCAAGCTCTTTAAGGTCATGCAAGCCTTGCGCGAAATTATCCAGAACTAGAATGTGAGAGAGAAGGCAGCGGTGAACAGCGTCGACTTTGCAATCGAGCCGAATCCATCGGCCGTGAGTGATAGCAAGCGTCAGGAATTGCTCGAAAATCCCGGCTTTGGAAAGATCTTCACCGATCATATGGTGATGATCCGCTATACTGAAGGCACGGGCTGGCACAGTGCGAGGATAATGCCGCGCGGGCCGCTCCAGATCGATCCGGCCTGCGCCGTGCTGCATTATGCGCAGGAGATTTTCGAAGGTCTCAAGGCTTATCGCTTGCCCGATGGCGGCACCGCCTTCTTCCGTCCCGAAGCCAATGCGCGCCGCTTCCAGAGCTCAGCCCGCCGGCTGGCGATGCCCGAACTGCCGGAGCAACTGTTCCTGGAATCGCTGCGCCAGCTCGTGAAGATCGACGGGCAATGGATTCCCGAGATCGAGGGCGGCTCGCTCTATCTGCGGCCCTTCATGTTCGCCAGCGAAGTGTTCCTCGGCGTCAAGCCGGCGAGCGAATATCTCTACTTGGTGATCGCCTCGCCCGTCGGCGCCTATTTCAAGGGTGGCGCGCCGGCCGTTTCGATCTGGATCTCGGACGAGTTCAGCCGGGCCGGACCGGGCGGTACTGGCGCGGCCAAATGCGGCGGCAACTATGCCGCGAGCCTGCTGCCGCAATCGGAGGCAATCGCCAATGGCTGCGATCAGGTGATCTTCCTCGACGCGGTCGAGCATCGCTATGTCGACGAACTGGGTGGCATGAACGTGTTCTTCGTGTTCGAGGATGGATCGATGGTGACCCCGGAGCTTGGCACGATCCTGCCCGGGATCACGCGGGAATCCATCATGACGCTTGCGCGCGATGCCGGGATCAGGGTGCGCGAGGAGAAATATGCGATCGATCAGTGGCAGGCCGATGCTGCATCCGGACGGCTCAGGGAAGCATTTGCCTGCGGTACGGCTCCAGTGGTGACGCCGATCGGATCCGTGCGCGGTTCCTCGATCAATTTCAACATCGGCAATGGCGGGCCTGGGCTCGTGACCGAAAAGCTCAAGGCGCAACTCACTGCGATCCAGCGCGGTCAGGCACCCGATCCGCACGGTTGGCTCTACCGGATCGACTGACCTGCCGGGCTATTGGCCCGTGTAGCTGCGATACCAGTCGACGAAGCGGGGGACGCCCTCTTCAATGCTGGTGGTCGGAGCGAAGCCGAGATCCTGCTTGATGGCCGCCAGATCGGCATAGGTTGCCGGAACGTCACCGGGCTGCATCGGCTGATAGTCGCGCAGGGCGGGTTTGCCGCATGCGGCCTCGATCAGATCGATGAGCTTGCCCAGCTCCTCTGCTTTGTTGTTGCCGATATTGTAGAGCCGATGGGGGGTGACGCTGCCGCCGGCCTTGACTGAGCCGTCATCGGTGGGGGGATTGTCGAGCGCGGCGAGAATGCCCGTCACAATATCGTCGATATAGGTGAAGTCGCGCAGCATCCGGCCATGGTTGAACACGGGAATCGGCTGTCCGGCCAGGATCTTGCTGGTGAAGATCCACATCGCCATGTCGGGCCGGCCCCATGGACCATAGACGGTGAAGAAGCGCAGGCCGGTCTGCGGGATGCGATAGAGATGCGCGTAGGTGTCGCTCATCAGCTCGTCGGCCTTCTTGGTGGCGGCATAGAGCGAGAGCGGATGATCGACGCGATCCTCGACCTTGAAGGGCAGGCTCTCATTGCCGCCATAAACCGAGGAGGATGAAGCATAGACAAGGTGAGTGACCTTGCGGTTACGGGCGAGTTCCAGAATATTGAGATGGCCGGCGAGGTTGGAGGTCACATAGGCGCGGGGATTGGTGAGCGAATAGCGCACGCCTGCCTGGGCGCCGAGATGCACGATGCGATCCACGTCGCGTCCGTCGAGGAAGGCTTCGAGCGCGACATGATCGGAAAAGTCGATTTGCTCGAATACATAGTCGCCGCCCAGCGCCTGCGACGCAGCAACCCGGTCGCGCTTCAGCTGGACCTGATAATAGTCATTGAGATTGTCGATGCCGATGACGCTTTCGCCCCGGCCAATCAAAGCGTTGACGACGTGGAACCCTATAAACCCTGCTGCCCCGGTCACCAGAATCGTCATGCGCGCCACCCTTTATCTGCATAGGCGATAGCGAAGCATAATCGGAACGTCGAGGCTTCCCACCGCCTTGAACCTACTATAAGGGCGCCTCGCCGATGGGGCGTCGCCAAGTGGTAAGGCAACGGTTTTTGGTACCGTCATTCGGAGGTTCGAATCCTCCCGCCCCAGCCAAACCGAATTCTCGAGATTCGGAGAAAAAAGTCGCTGATGCAATCAGTCAGGAGGAATGCCGATGGGCTCCAACCACCCGCTCGCAATGCCGTCAGGCGTGTTGCCCGAAGCCTCGCCGGTCGAGCTGGTCGAGGCGGCCGCGCAAGCCGGATTTGACTTTGGCGGCATGTGGATGGAGGCCGATCAATGGACCGACGCCACGACGCGGGCGGTCAAGCAGCGGCTCTCGGACACTGGGCTCAAGCTGCTTGATATCGAGGTGGCCTGGATCAAGCCGGGTCCGCTCAATCCCGATCTGATCCGCATGATCGAGGTCGGCGCCGAACTGGGCGCCCGAAACGTGCTGTGCGTGACAACCGATCCCAACCGGGAAGCCTCGCGCGACAAGCTGGCACTGCTGATGGAGCGAGGCGAGCAATGCGGCATCCGCATCAACCTTGAATTTGCCTTGTTTACCGAGGTGCCGACGATTGTGGACGCCTGCGCCCTGCTGGGTGAGATTGCCAGCCCGGCAGCCGGGCTGCTGATCGACAGCCTTCACTGGCAGCGATCGGGCGGCACGCTGGAGGAAGTCGCAGCCGTTCCGCGCGAATGGCTTTCCTATGTTCAGCTTTGCGATGCTCCCGCGGTCGGCCCGCAACCACCTGATCCACAGGTGCTGCTGATCGAGGCTACGGATGATCGGTTGCCGATGGGGCAGGGCGGGCTGCCGCTCCGGCCTCTCATTGAACTCCTGCCCGACGGCTTGCCGATTGCGATCGAGGAGCGGTCTAAGGCGCTTCGTGACGCCTATCCGGATTTCAACGAACGGGCCCGTGCGCTTGCCCGCACGAGCCGGGCCTTCTTCGAAGGATGAGTTCGGCTAGATTGATGTCGTGTCGATCGTGGACGCGATGAAGGCTGCCCATTCGCCGTTCCTTATTTCGGGGGGCATATCAAAAGTTCCCACGACCGCCGATTCCATCAATGGCGAGACAATCAATCGCGTGAGCGAGAATCCCAAGAAAATCGTATTAACTTCGTTCCGATAAATGCCGGATTCCTTCATCCCATCAATGACATAGCGCACAAGGATGTTAATCGAATTTCCATAGCGCCTCATATATTCGTCTTTTACCTTGGAAGGCGCGCTCAACAGTTCAACGACGACCATCTTGACGAGATTTGGTCGCGAATAGTGGAATGTGCACAATTCATCCACGAGCGGCTGAATGGATCTGGCGTCCTTGCATAGTTGCAGGATTTCCTTCTCCCGCCGATGGGGCGAGGAGTCCATCAGCTCCTGGATGACGGCAAGCAGAAGCCCGTCCTTGTTGCCGAAATAGTATCGCACCATCGCTTCGCTGGTGCCTGCCGCTGTCGATATTTCGCGGATCGTGATTTCTTTGGCGGTTTTTTGGCCGAGCGCCTGTTCGGTCGCCTCAATGAGATCCTGGACGACATGGCGCTGGTTTTCGGCAGGGGGGCGTCCTCGAATTTGCCGTCTTCGCATGGTTCCTCTCCTCCCCCGTGGCGCCCGCGCCTGCACGCTTTCGTCGCCGCTCATCATAACCTCAATCTAGGTGATCGTGTAAGAAATAGCATGATATTTGGAAGCCCGCAGCGACTTGAGGGCCACCCGACTGGCCTCGACGAGATCGAGCTTGATCGGCATTTGTTTGGGGCCGAGTCAGCAGAAAACCAGAAATTACTCGGTTGTTAAATTGAAATTGTGGACCCTGACCGTAACTCTGGTCATCGTCGTGCCCATAAACGCCGGAGAGCCTACGCCGGGGGAGAGAATGTGAGCAAATCATAGCGATCCGGGTCGGCGGTTTTGCCTGTCATTGGCAGTGCCGATCGCAACTGTGTTCATATGCGCGCAGTTTTAGCGAGGGCACCAACAAAATTTTATCCTATTGAATTGTGCGAAGCCAATACAGCATGCGCCCCTTCAATAAAAATGAAGATAGCTTGGAAGGAACATCAGGAAATGGAAAAGATCATCTATATCTTGTGGCGCGATCCCAAGGTCGACAAATATGCTTTCGCGGACAACTTGCGCAACGACATCGCCGACAAGCTGATTCACGCGGGCGTTCGTGGCCTTCAGGTCAACGTAATCGACGAAGCCTGCGCGAATGCGGATCGAATCTATTACCGCAATACCGACCCGCAGATGGAGGCGGTGCTCCACGTTTGGGTCGATTGCTCCTTCCCCCGCTATCGCAAGCCGGTTGACGATATCGTCGCTCAGGGCTGCGATCATTACTGGGCCTATCTGGTTACGGAGGGACAGTCGCGCCGCAATGTGCGGCCAGTGCCGCTGGGAACGCGGAGTCCCGGCCTGGCGCAGATGGGGTTCGGCTTGCTTCCCAAGAATGTTACTCGTGAGCAATATCTTGAGAAGATGTTCGAATATACGCCGATTGCGTTGTCCGCGCAGTCGCTCTTCTACCTTCAGCAGAACATTGTCACCGCGAAACTCACCCCCGAGGGTCTGGATTATGTGTCGATGGTCGAGGAATGCTTCCCGGATGAAGCGATGTGGGACATCAATGTCTTCTTCGATGCGCCGGGTGACGATGAAAAGATGCTGCGGAACCAGGCCCGCATCATGGATGGCGTCAAGGCCTTCGTCGAATTCGACACCATCGACGTCATCCCGACAAGCCAATATATTATCAAGCCGGCCTTCGGCTGAGAACCGGCGCTCGTGCGGATCAGGCTATAACTGCTATCGGATGGGGTCGGAACCGACTCCATCAATCAGAAGAGGAACTTCGAATGGGCGGAAAATTTGCGGGCAAGGTGGCCCTCGTTACCGGCGCTAGCCGCGGGCTTGGGGTGGCGATCGCCAACGCGTTTGCCGACGAGGGCGCCGACGTGGCGATCACTTATGTCTCGTCGGACGAGAAGGCGCAGGCCGTGATAGCGGGGCTGGAGGCCAAGGGCACGCGTGTTCGCGCGTTCAAGAGCGATCAGGCTGATCCCGCTGCGGCTGAGGTCCTCATCGCAGATATCATCAAGCATTTCGGCAAGCTCGACATCCTGGTGAACAACGCCGCGCTGGGCGTTGCGGGCAAGCTGCTCGACGATCCCACGATCGACACCGCGGCGCTGGATCGCATGTGGGCCGTCAATGTTACCGGCGCGATCGCAAACATCCGCGCGGCCGCAAAGGTGCTGCCCGAAGGCGGGCGGATCATCAATATCGGATCCAGCGTCAGCGTCCGTATACCTTTCCCCGGCATCACCGACTATGGCGCCACGAAGCATGCGCTGGCCGGATACACCAAGGGCGCCGCGCGCGATCTGGGGTATCGCAAAATCACGGTCAATGTCGTGCAAGCCGGCATGATGGCCACCGATCAGTCCGGCCTGACTCCCGAGACCATCACCGATGCCATGCTCGACCATTTGAGCATCCGGCGGATGTGTGAGCTCGAAGAGGTCGCCGCGATGGTGCTTTTCATCGCCAGCCCGGAAGCAAGCTACACCACTGGCTCGATCATCGACGTTACGGGTGGTTCATTGACCTGACACTTCGGCGCCGGCTGGCTTCGATCTTATCGATCAGCGACGCAAAGATCCCGTCCTGCTTTCGACGCAGGGCGGGATTTGTCTTTTCGGGACTGCAATCAAGAGCCTGTTCGGTTCCGTGCGACGCTTCAAACGCGCGGGGTCCGGTCGAACGGTTTCAGCACATAATAGACATAGACAAGCGCGCCGACGATGATTGCTACCGCTACGAGGTGACGGCCGGTGTCGCCGATCGCATCGCTGATGGCGCCATTCTTGTCGTTCCCGACATAGTTGGCGGCCGCGCAGGCAATGGAGGCAGCAAGATATTGCCAGATTGAATCGCGCGGCTCCGCCTCACCGGTCGACCGTTGCAGGAACAGCACGATCAGCCCCGCGAAGATCATGACCGTCAGCCAGTCATAGACCGTTTCCACACCTAATCTCCCAACGTTTTATTTGCTCTCGTCGCCACCGATACCTGTGCGGTCAATAGGCGCGGCTGTGGAACGGCAGCGTGGTGACAGTACGCAACAGAATGTAGAAATCCATCATGATCGACCAGTTCTCGATGTAGAAAAGGTCGTGCTCGAGCCGCTTCAGAAGCTTTTCTTCGGTGTCGGTCTCGCCCCGCCAGCCGGACACTTGCGCCCAGCCGGTAATGCCTGGCTTGACCTTGTGACGGGCGGCGTAGGTTTTCACGACATCGTTGAACAGCCGGTCACCCGCACGGGTGGACGGCGCGTGTGGACGAGGGCCTACCATCGACATCTCGCCGACGATCACATTCATCAACTGCGGCAGTTCATCGAGGCTGAAACGGCGGATGAAATGGCCGACCCGCGTGACCCGCGGATCGTGCTTGCGGGCCTGGGTGATCTGATCGAACTGGCTGTGGTCGTGATACATCGACCGGAATTTCCAGATTCGGAAACGCTTATTGTTAAAGCCTTCGCGCTCCTGACGGAAGAATACCGGCCCCTTGCTGTCGAATTTGATCGCGATCGCGACGATCAGCAGTAGCGGTGAGATCATGATCAGGCCAGCCCCCGCGAGGAACAGATCCTCGAGCCGCTTGATGATATGATCGACGCCGGAAATCGGTCGCTCGAACAGGGTCATTACCGGCAGGTCGCCCAGCAGTACCACCGCCCGCTGGGCGAAAGCGAAGCTGGCGAGGTCAGGTGCCAGGCGGATGCGCACCGGCGTGATCGCCAGTTCGCCCACGACTTCCTGGAGCCGTGTTTCGGCAGACCAGGGAAGGGCCACGATCACCTGGTCGACATTCCCGACGCGGATCAGCTTGATGAGCTCGCCAAGATTGCCGCGTACGTCGAGAGCCCGTTCCTCCGGGCCCAGTCGCTCGGGAGTGCGATCGTCGAAGAAACCGACCAGGTCGATGGTCAGCTTATCATTGCCCATGATGTAACGGGCGAGCCGGTTGCCTTGCGAACCCGCGCCGAAGATTGCAACGCGCTGGTTATAGACACCCGTGCGCTTCATGCTGCGCATCCAGCCGATCCCCACCAGCCGGACGAGGCACAGCGCCACCGCGCCACCGAAGAACCAGCTTACCGCCCAGATGCGCGAATAATCCTCCGAATTCTTGAGGAGGAAGCTCAACGTCAACATGAACATGCTGGTGGATAGCCATGCGGTCAGCAATCGGCCCCACGCCTGGCGCACCGAAAAGCGGACATCGGGGTCGTGTGCTCCCATTACCTCGGCGAGACCGGCGTAAAACACGACCGTGAACAAGGTCGCGCCAAAATAGTTCTGATAGGCGGCAGCCGGGACATTGTTTCCGAGCCAGGACATGATCAGCAGCGATGTTCCAGCCAGCATGATCAATTCTGCCACCCGCAACGCAAACACCGTGGCTTCGAGAAGCAGAGGAACGCGACGACCCATCAGTTCGCCACGCGACGTTGATCGGGAAGCTGGAGAAGTGGGTGCCGTGCTTTCGTCGTTCATTCCGGTGGAATCATCCGACGGAACAGGGGCGGGCATGCGGGGGCGTTCCCGACCTATGTTCATTCAAGGACCATTTGACGTTCATCGGATTGCTCCGTCGTCAGCATTATTTCGCCGCAGTCGTTGCACCGGCCTCAGGCACCTTTTCGGGCTTGGGCGGAGCATAGCCTACCTTGTAGGTGATCTTCTCGCGCGCGGCCGCCAAGAGGGGTTCAAACTCCGCCGCCGCCTTGCTGGCCATCTTCTGTCTGCGCAAAATTTCGCGCGCCACCTTCATCGCATCCGCGCCCGACAGCGGAGTCGGGCGAACATCGACGATCCGGTTGGCTGTGAGCGACCCGCTGGCGGGCACGACGAACACTTCGCCCGCAGGCAGGTCCATGATGCTTTTCACCATTGCGGAGGGCATCTGCATCGTATCGAGCGAGGTAGGCACGCGCCGATATTCGATGCCGTCCGACACGAGCTTCTGCTCGACCTCGTCAAGCGTCTTGAGCGGTCGATAGGCCATCAGTGCCTTGCGGTCGGCAGGCATCGGGAACTGGATTTGATCGATGACCAGCAGCTTACGCTGCGCGAACATCCACGGGTTGGCAGCGATGAACTTTTCGGCATCCTCGCTGGTCGAGGCAGGTACCTTCGCTGCTTCTTTCTGCTGCAGGAGATCAACCAACAGCTGCTCGTTGGCGCGACGCGTCTGGAGCAGATATTCAGGCGTCTTGTCCAGTTTCCGTTCGCGAGCGATATCGGCAAGGATCTTGCGGTCAAGGATACGCTGGAGCGCGACCTGCTCTGCCTTCTTGCGACCTTCCCCAGGGGGCAGGGACAAGCCCTGGAGCTCGGTTCCCAGCTCGTAAATGGTGACGTCCTCGCCGTTCACGGTAGCGACGACCTGCCCCTTCGCCAGCCCCTCCTTGTCGCTGGATCCCTTGCCACAAGATGAGAGAAGGACGGCCGTTCCAATCAAGAGGCCGTTGAGTACAAACGTGCGCATTGAAACCTTTCCGCAAGCTCGCAGGTGCTAGGCCAAGGCCCTAACGGAGACAAGTCAAAAGAATATTGATCGGCGCGAGATTCAGCGCTGCGCCAAAGCGACATGCGGTTTGCTGGCGCGAGCCGGGCGCAGGAAATTGGCGATATTATCTGTCAGTTCCTGACTGGCATAAGGTGAAATTGCCGCCGCCTGCTGCATTGGCGTTGCGATGAGAGCACTCATTTCCGCCTTCAACTCCTCGACATCCTCCGCGATCTTGAGACCCGGGACATGCCGGAAGCGCGTGGCGGTGTGAAGCTGATGGTCGGTCGTGTGCTCGGCCAGACTGCGGTGCCGGGGCAACAGCAGCGTTTGCTTGCGTTCTTCCATCGCTTGAAGAATCGAACCCATGCCAACATGCGCCACGAACAACGTACATTCCGCCAGCCGGCGACGATACTCGTCGTGCGGCATCAGCCGCGCCCAAGGTGCATGGCGGGGCTCATACTCGCCCTCGCCAATTTGAAGGAAGACCTCCCGGCTCGGATTAGCGGCAGCCCATTCGTCGACGGCACGGACTAGGCGGTCAAAAGGCAGGATGGAGCCAACCGACGCGAAGATCACAGCACCGACCCCCAATAGCGCACACCATCGGTTGTCGCGACCTCAGGCCATTGGGACACCGTTTCGTGCGCGAACCGGCGCGCGAGCTTGCCGGATGAAGACAGTCGTTCGGGATTGGCGAGGCTATCGATCCACAAGGTCCGTGCGCCCATCAACCTACCCAGCAACAGAAACACGAGCATTGGCGCGGATCCGGTGGTTACGATCGCGTTCGGGCGTTCGCGCCAGAGGATCCGGAGAGCCCGCCACGCGCCGGGCAAAAAGCCCCGGAGTTCGAACCGGGACGCATTGGGGACAATATAATAGCGATGTCCCGTTACCTGCGTTGCGTAATGGTCGAAGGTGGAGACGTAGGCGACCTCAAATCCCTCGAAAGCAGGAAGCATGCGGCGCAGTTGTACCCAATGGCCACCACCGGACGCAATGGCGAGGAGGCGCGGACTGCTCATCCGGCGCACCGGCTGGCTTGAAATACTCTACTGTTCGTCACCAATGATCCGCCTGAATCCTGGTCTTGCGCTGCGGCATGAATAGCTCTCCGGCACGGTAGCGAGGCAGTGTTAAAATGTCGTTTGGATGAATTGGTGCCAGCTTGGCAAGATCAGCCGGCATTTGGCCATGTTCGGGGCCACGATTTAATGATTTCAGGCCTTGCCGGCAGCCTTCCGATGCGGCGAAACCATCTCGCCGGTATCGCGCCCTGCCTTCAGATGATCGCGCGCGATGCGCAACCACAGATAGGTGGGCAACGCTTCATCGATGAACCGGTACCGTGTGGGTTCAAGGGAGGTGTCGACGGTCAACACATGACCGATGCTCGTCAAAGCAGCGAACTCGGTCCTGACATCGAAATTCTTCAGCTGGCTGGGAAGATTGTCGATGATGTCGGCTTCCGAAAACCACCCGTCCGGCGTGGTTGCGGCGCGTGCGACGGCGGCGATGAAGGGCGCCTTGTCTTCCCGGATAAATCGATCAAGCCCGCGCGGGCCGAGCGCATCCACGCGCATCTC
>Ga0157378_10003878_pt1 | contig 13239 bp, 11 predicted proteins | sample M65metaG_FD_115309 | JGI IMG/M metagenome (GOLD analysis project Ga0157378, IMG submission 115309) | Miscanthus rhizosphere microbial communities from Kellogg Biological Station, Michigan, USA - M6-5 metaG | ecosystem: Host-associated > Plants > Roots > Rhizosphere > Soil | place: USA: Michigan...
CAGCCTGACAACGGTGCCGCGGGTGACGTTGGTCTGGTCGGGGCCGGCGACGGCCTTCAACGCGGCGGTCGGGGTGACCGGGCCGGTCTTGGCCGACGCAGGGCCGAAGGCAGAGTTGACGTTGTTCTTGGCACTGACCGCGAACCAGTACTGCACGTCACCCGTGAGACCCGGGATCGTGGTGCTGGTGACATCGCCGTTGACGGTCACGCTCGACATCGGCTGGGTCGCATCGGCGGTCGCGAAGACGTCGACCTTGTACTGGGTGACGACGAGGCTCGGTGCGCCCGGGTCGGCGGGCGACCAGTTCAGTGCGACCGACTCAGCGCCCGCCAACGCTTGAACCGTGGCCGGAGCTGCCGGGACCGGTTGGTTGCTGAGGACGTAGTTCTGCGATCCCGTCGAGACGTTCGCGGGGACTGCGGTGTCGAACGCCGCGAACTTCAGGGTCGAGCTCTTGTCGATCGTGATCGGCCCTGTGTACGGGAGCGCCACGGTGGTGTCGAGGTCGCCGTTGACAAGCAGGTCGCTGCCGTCGGTCGTGTACCAGATGTCGGCCGGCTCGTCCGCGGTCAGGGTGACCTGCTGAGCGATCGCGTAACTGCCGCCTGCCGGCGTCACGGTGACTTTCGGCGCTGTGGTGTCGGGACCGATCGGATGAACCGCCGGGAACGTCTCGCCGGCACTGCTGTACGAAACCACTTCGATGTCGTAGGTCTTAGTGGGATCGAGACCGATGATCGTGGTGCCATCAGCGTCGGGATTGGCGATCTTCTTGCCGATCTCGACCTGCTCCTTGATCGCGTCAGCCGTACCGACCGCGGTGACTCGGTAACCCTGGATCGCCGGAGCGCCCGGGATCGACACGGCGGGAGTCCAATTGACCTTCACCGTGCCGGCGCTGCTGAGGGGACCGGCGACGATGTTCGTCGGTCCTGGAGGACCGGACTGGAGCGGACCGTTCGGGCAGCCACCCATTCCGGGGCCGCCCGGTTCGCCGTTCTCGGCGATGGTCATGCCTTGACGGTTGGCGTCGGCATCGGTGATCTCCCAGGCCATCGCCCGCTCGCCGAGGCCGGCGTTGGCCGCGATCGTGGCGGCGTCGAGGGTGTCGAAGATGTACGTGGCGACAAAGGTCTGTGTCGCCCGGTCGATCGTCAGGCTCGACGAGTATCCGCCCTTGTTGGCGGTGGCCAGGTCACCTGGCACGGCGCGAACGTCGCGCTTGTTGACGACGGTGTCCCTGAGTGCCGGCTCGATGATGCGCTGCTCGATGTTGAGCGGATCGACACCTGGGCCGATGTGGCCGCCGACGGTGACGGTCTTGCCGACCTGAACAGCGTCGAACGCCTGCACGTCCTGCACCGTGGTTGCGCCGACGGCCACACCGTCGAACCAGATCGACACGACGTCGCCAGGAAGAATGTCGGGTGTGACGTTCGGGGTACCGGGGGCGTTGCCCCAGCAGATGCCGCCCGGGTGGTTGACCTCGAAGGCGACGTCGCCGCCCGACACAGTACCGACGGCGGCGCCGACGACCTGATCACCGCGGGTGACCTTGATCGTCGCGGCCTGGCCGGCATGGTCGGCATACCCGTCGATCGACACGAAGTCGCGGTTCGGGAAGACGTTGAGGTTTTCGGGGAAGGTCGGCACCGGGGCAGGCACGGTGGTGACCGCGGCTGCCGGTGAACCGACTCCGACGAGAACTGTTGGTACGCCGATCAGCAGCGCACCGGCGACGCCGGCGAGTGCGATCGACTTGGGGCGAACGCGGCGTGTGCTTGCCGCCTCGCCGGTCTCAGGGGTGCACGAGGCGCGCGCATTTTCCCGTTTCTGATGAAGCATTTGTCTTTCCGTCCCTTAGTGGTGATTGCCCCGACTGGAGCTGTTGAGTCCTATTGCGGCAGAACCGCATCAAGAACTACCCGTCGCTCGACAATGACCGTGTATAAAGAAAGCGTCAATGGGCCGAATGGCCTAACCACAGCGGTCATTCGACACGCACTGCGCGGAGACCTCGCCATCCGTCGGTTATGTCCTGCTCAGAGTGACTTTTCGAGGAGGGACTTAGGCCGTGGAATGTAGGTCCTGACTGTACCTGGTACTAGCACTATGCGTGAGAATCGCCGTTCGTCACGGCGCCCTTCGCGGCCTTGTCGGCACGCTTGACCGGTCCGTGATGGTCGGGCTTCACGGGGGCGCTCGGCGTCGAGATGATCGCGTACTCGGGGTTGAGGATGGCCCGCATCCCGTGGTGTTCGCCGGCGACTCCGGTGACCGTCATGATCGTTCCGAGGCGGACGCCGCCGATCTCGCGTCGACCGAAGAACACGACGGTGATGCTGCCGGTCTCGTCGGCAAGTGTGCACTCCAGCGCCGGATTTCCGCCCCATGGTTGCACTCGGAAGGCGCGAACCCTTCCGGCGACCGTGGATCGTTGGCGCGACGAGAGGTCGGCGATGCGTGTCCGCGCGGTGGGGAGGTCCGTTGCGGAGATGTGATTCGCCGCCGGTCCGGTCTTGGCCACCTTGAACGGTGTGGTCATCGTCGGGATCGACGCAACCGGAGCGGGCTCGATGTTCGTGCGGGTGCGACCGAGGTGGTAGGGCACGATCGTGACGTTGCAGTGAGGCGTGTCGCCGAGTGCGGCGACGATCGAGTTCGACGAGCGGTCGTGCAGCAGACGGTGCCACACCTTCGTGTACTCGTGACGTGGGATCAGGATCGTCAGTTCGGTGTTGCAGTCGTCGGTGGCGTGCACGGCCATCTCGAGTGCGGCACGCGGGATGCGCCGGTCGGGGCATTCGACGATGTCGAGTGGGAAGCGGGACAGACCCAGCTCCTCCCACCCGGTGATGAGCTCCTCGGTGCGCCACGAGTCGAGATCGAAGTGCACGGCGCGCAGATCCTCGGGCTGCAACGTCCGTGCGTACTGGATGGCGCGCGCCGTGGCCGCGTCGAGCTTGTCCACCAAGACGACGACCGAATGTGTACGCATGGTCTGCGCCTCGGCCAGCGTCTGGGCGTCCTCGCGCAGTTCGATGTCCTCGGTCTCGTACGCCCGATTGAGACGGACGAGCCCGTACACCATGATCGGTACGAGCAACATCACGACCCAGGCGCCCTCGCGGAACTTGACGGTTGCGACGATCGCGAGGACGAGCAACGACAACATTGCACCGACGCCGTTGATGACGAGACCCGACTTCCACGACGGTTCCTTGTGAGTGATGTGGTGCTTGGCCATGCCGGCCTGGCTCAGCGTGAAGCTGGTGAAGACGCCAATCGCGTAGAGCGGGATCAAACGGCTGACCTCACCGCCGGTGGCGAGCAGCGTGACGACCGAGGCGATCGCCAAGAAGATGATGCCGTTCGAGAACACGAGGCGATGGCCACGATTGGTCAACTGTCGAGGCATGAAGTTGTCGCTCGCGTGGAACGACGCGAGGCGGGGGAAGTCGGCGAAGCTCGTGTTCGCGGCCAGCACGAGGATGAGCATCGTGCCTGCTTGCAGGGCAAAGAACAGCACGTGGCCGAAGAAGGTCTCGCCGTAGACGAGCTTGCCGACCTGCGAGATGACCGACGGGACACCTCCTTCGTACGGCATCGCGTGCGTTCGCGCCGCAAGCATCGACAAGCCGAGGAACATGATGCCGAGCAACGATCCCATCACGACGAGCGTGCTGCGAGCGTTCTTCCAGGCCGGCGCCCTGAACGCCGGCACGCCGTTGGAGATCGCCTCGACACCGGTGACAGCCGCGCCGCCGGAACCGAACGCCTTGAGCACCACGAACACCGTGGCGCCCAGCAGCAATCCGTTGCCATGATGCGTACCCAACGCGGTCATGCCCTCGACGCCGGCGGTCGGGCCTTGTGGCAGTGACGAGGTGATCGTGCGAAGTATTCCGACACCGATCAGGATGAACATGTTGACGATGAAGAAATAGGTGGGGACGGCGAACATCTTCCCGGACTCCTTCGTGCCGCGAAGGTTGCCGTACGCGATGAACAGCACGAAGGCGATCGCGATCCACAACTTCATGGGCGCGAGCACGGGGAACGCGGAGGCGAGCGCATCGCTGCCCGCGGCGACGGACACCGCGACGGTCAAGACGTAGTCGGTCAGCAGGGCGACGCCGGCGACCTGTGCGGGGAGCAAGCCGAAGTTGTCGCGCGTCACGATGTACGCGCCGCCGGCGGAGGGGTAGGCCTTGATGGTCTGGCGGTAGGACAGGATCAGGAAGCCGAGGACCACTAGCAGTGCCACGGTGACCGGCGTGACCAACGAGAACGCGGCCAGACCGACGACCGGGATCAGAACGCGCAGGATCTCCTCGGTTGCGTACGCACACGACGACAGGTTGTCGGAAGCGAAGACCGCGAGCGCCGTGGGCTTGCCGAGCGTCTCGTGCTCGAGTCGATCACTGTGCAGCGGTGGGCCGAGGACCTTGTTCTTGATCCTGTAGGTGAGCGGTTCGGGGATCGTCGGAACGGCCGGCGCGGGCGGAGGTGGTGGCGTCACCACGGCGCCGGGTTGGGTGCGGAGATCGTCTTCGAGGAGCACGTCTCCACTCAACTCGCGCCAGCTCGGTGAGGCCGTCTAGGCAACGGAAAGATCGATTCGGCACCCGTTAAGAACGTGTTATGAAGGCTCGAATCGATAGCCGATGCCGGGTTCGGTGATGAAGTACCGCGGCTGTCCGGGGTCCGGCTCGAGCTTGCGACGAATGGCCGCGAGGTGCACGCGCAGGTAGTTCGTCTCCCTCTCGTACTGCGGCCCCCACACGTCCTGCAGCAACTGCCGCTGCGTGACCAGTCGTCCGGGGTTGCGTACGAGCCGTTCGACGATGTCCCACTCGGTCGGTGTCAGGTGCACGGAGTCGTCGCCGCGCGTGACTCGTCGATTGACGAGGTCGACGACGAAGTGGTCGGTCTCGATGACCGGCTCTTCGGGTGCCGGATGATGCCGCCGCAGCGTCGCCCGCAATCGGGCGAGCAATTCATTGATGCTGAACGGTTTGGTGACGTAGTCGTCGGCGCCGGCGTCGAGCGCGGCCACCTTGCTGAGGTCGCCATCGCGTGCCGACAGCACGATGATCGGAATCGACGTCCAACCGCGGAGCCCGCGGATCACATCGACGCCGTCGAGGTTCGGCAGACCGAGGTCCAACAGCACGAGATCGGGTGCGGTCGATGCGGCCTCGGTCAGTGCTTCTTCACCGGTTGCCGCCAGCACGACGTCGTAGCCGTGGGCGCGGAGGTTGATGTCGAGCGCCCGACGGATCTGGATCTCGTCGTCGACCACGAGGATTCGGGTCATGATTCGACCTCGTCGGCCACCTGCAGGCGGATCGTGATCGTCAGCCCGCCGCCCGGCGTGTCGTCGAGGCTGAGGCGTGCTCCCATGGCCTCGATGAAGCCTCGAGCGATTGCCAGACCCAACCCGACTCCGGCCTCGTTCGAACAATCACCGAGTCGCTGGAACGGTAGGAACATCCGCTCTCGCTCGTCGTGCGGGATGCCCGGTCCGCGATCGACGATCCGCAGGTCAATCGCGTTGGCGATCTGACCGGCTTGCACCTTGACGGGGCTGGCGGCAGGCGACCACGCCAACGCGTTCGACACCAAGTTGGCAACGGCGCGCTCCAACAACGCCCCATCGGCCAACACCATCGGTAGGGAATCGGGCACCGCGACATCGACTCGTCCCGGGGCTGCCGGCAATCCGGCCAACGCCGCGGCGACCGTTTCCTCCAAGGCGACCGGCCGCAGCGTGAGATCCAACGCGCCGACCTGCAGGCGGCTCATGTCGAGCAGGTCGCGCACCATGTGATCGAGCCGGTCGGCGGCATCCTCGATCTCGCCCAGCAGCACGCGGCGGTCCGCGTCGGAGAACTCGGCGTCGGTGTGCAACAACCCGGACGCCGAGGCCTTGATGGTTGCCAGCGGTGTTCGGAAGTCGTGCGAGACGGCTTGCAAGAGGGCGGCGCGCAGGGCGTTGGCCTCCGACAGCAACTCGGCGTTTGCCGCGTCGACGCGCAACCGTCGGGCCTCGACAGCCATCGACAGCTGGTCGGCGAATGCGCGCACGACTTCCAGTTGCTCGGGACGCAGCGCGTTGTCCGATACGACGAGACGCAGGCTTCCGTCGGCGGAGATGTCGATCGAGATACCGTCGGCAGGGTCGAGCAGTTGCGGATGACCCGATGCGTGCGTCGGCCACCATCCCTCACTCGTGCGTTCGAACACCGATGCCGAGGCGAGGCCGAACGTTGCCCGCAACTGTTCGAGAAGGTCGGGCAACGGATCGTGTGCCCCGACCAGTGTCGCGGCCGAGCGGGCCAGTGCGGCCGCTTCGGCGCGTGCCGCGGCCGCCTCACGCGACCTCCGCGCGGCGCGGTCCACCAGGAAGCTGACGACGATGGTCACGAGGACGAACACCGACAGCGCGACGGCGTTCTGGGCGTCGCCGACGGTGAGGGTGTGCAGTGGAGGCGTGAGGAACCAGTTGGTGAGGCCGAACGCGGCGACCGACGCGACGAGCCCGGCTCGCAGGCCGCCGAGGGCGGCGACCGCCATGACCAGGCAGAGGTCGAACATCAACGCCGAGCCGACCGACACGTGCCGGCGCGTCATCGACAGGATCGCGGTGAGGATCGGGAGCCCGACGATGCACAGCATCCAGCCGATGAGCCGTACGCGAGGCGGCCTGGCAATGCCTCCGCCACGAGTAACCGCCGGCGCGTGCGTCGCGGCTGTAACAGGGTCGGTGGCGACGACGTGGATGTCGACATTGCCGATGCGATCGACGAGATCGCTGACGACGGATCCTCTCGCAGCGGTGCTGCGGTTGGCGCCGATCACCAACTGCGTCGCCTGTTCCACGCGCGCGAACGCTGCCAGCGCTTCGGCGACATTTCCACCGGCGACATCGCCGACGACCTCCCGATAGGCGCCGCCGAGACCCACCAGCAGACGACGTTGGCGCTCGAGGTCGGGACCGGGCGCCTTGCCCGGGCTGACGACGTGCACACCGACGAGGTGGGCGCCTGTGCGCCCGGCGATGCGTGCGGCGCGGCGCACCAGATGATCGCCGCCTTGTCCGCCGAGGGCGACCACGACCCGCTCCCTCACCCCGCGAGTCTCGTCGGGTTCGGCGCCGGCTTCTTGTCGTTCGAGTTGCTCCTCGACCCTGTCGGCGACCCACAGCAAGCTCAGTTGGCGAAGCTTGCCGAGCACCTCGGGGCGAAACAGGTTGGCGAGCGAGGCGTCGATGCGGTCGGGCGGGTACACGTGGCCGTGAGCGAGCCGCCGGCGCAACGCTTCGGGACTCATGTCGACCAGCTCGATCTGATCCGCGGCGCGAACCACCGAGTCGGGCACGGTCTCTTCGGACGGCGATCCGGTGATGGTCGCCACGACATCACCCATCGATTCGAGGTTGGAGATGTTGACCGTGGTGATCACGTCGATGCCGGCGGCCAGCAGTTGTTCGACCGCATCCCAGCGACCCGTCTGAGCATCGACACGATGAGCCAGGCTGTCGACTAGAACGACCTTGGGCCCACGCGCCAACAACGCGTCGACGTCGAGTTCGGAGCTTCCGGCGTCGCCGTCTTTCGTCGGGGCGCGCTCGAGGCACGCGGCCAACTTCTCGACGGATTCACGTCCGGTGTCATCGAGGATGCCGATCACGACGTCCGCACCACGACCGGCGCGACGCAGCCCTTCTTCGACCATTGCGTGCGACTTGCCGACGCCAGGTGCCGCACCGAGGTACACGCGCAGTCGACCTCGTGCCATAGCGCTCAGTCTTATCGTCGATCAGTTGCGCTTTTGTATGTTGGCCCATTCGTCGCGCAGGCCCACGGTGCGATGGAACAGCATCGGAGTGCGCGGATCGTGGGCGAAGTAACCCAACCGCTCGAACTGCACGACTGCGCCGAGAGGCGTGTCGGCCAACGTCGGTTCGACCTTGCAATCGGTGAGCAACTCGCGTGAGCCGGGGTTGAGGTCGTCGAACGGATCACCCGTCGCCTCGCCGGGGACCTCGGCGGTGAACAGCCGGTCGTACAGAGCGACGGTCGCGTCGACGGCATGGTCGGCAGAGACCCAGTGCATCGTCGACTTCACCTTGCGACCGTCGGGAGCGTTGCCGCCGGAGGTCGCCGGGTCGTAGGTGCACTGCACCTCGATCACGTTGCCGTCGGCGTCCTTCGTGCACCCGGTGCACGTCACGAGGTAGGCGGAACGCAGCCGTACCTCGCGTCCCGGCGTGAGCCTGAAGTACTTCGGAGGAGCGACTTCCATGAAGTCGTCGTGCTCGATGTACAGCTCCTTCGAGAACGGCACCTGGCGGGTGCCCTCCGCTTCGTTCTCCGGATTGTTTACCACGTCGTGGTACTCGACCACCGGGTTGCCAGAGTCGTCGTCGGGCCAGTTGGTGATGACCAACTTCAGCGGCCGGAGGACCGCCATCCGGCGCAGCGCCGAGTCGTTGAGCTCGCGGCGGATGAACGACTCCAGCAACTCCAGTGAGTGCCGGCTGTTGGTGCGGGCGACGCCGATGTAGCTGCAGAACGCGCGGATAGCGGACGCGGGATAGCCGCGCCGGCGCAGGCCGCGCAGTGTCGGCATGCGCGGATCGTCCCACCCGTCGACCACTCCGTCGGCGACGAGTCGCGCCAACCGCCGCTTCGACGTGATGGTGTGTGTCAGCTCCAGCCGGGCGAACTCTGTCTGGCGCGGCTGGTCGCCCGGCAGCGGAAGGTGATCGAGGTACCAGTCGTACAGTGCCCGGTGGCTGTCGAACTCCAAGGTGCACAGCGAGTGAGTGACGCCCTCGATGGCGTCGCTCTGGCCGTGCGCCCAGTCGTAGGTCGGGTAGATCACCCAATCGTCGCCGGTGCGCCAGTGATGACCGCGTCGGATCCGATACATCACCGGATCACGCAGCTGCATGTTCTCGTGCTGCATGTCGATCTTGGCGCGCAGCACACGGGATCCGTCCTCGAACTCACCGTCGCGCATCCTGCGCAAGAGATCGAGGTTCTCCTCGACGGGTCGATTCCTGTAGGGGCTCTCGACACCCGGCTTGCCATAGCCGCCGCGCTGTGCCGAGATGGTCTCGCCGTCCTGATCGTCGACGTAGGCGAGGCCCTGCGTCACGAGGTGCTCGGCCCATTCGTACAGGTCGCCGAAGTAGTCCGACGCGTACAGCGGCTCGCCAGGAGGGAAGCCCAACCACGTCAGATCCTCGATGATCGACCCGGCGAACTCGATGTCCTCCGTGTCGGGGTTGGTGTCGTCGTACCGCAGGTTGCAGACGCCACCGAACTCGGCAGCGATGCCGTAGTCGATGCTGATCGCCTTGGCATGCCCGATGTGCAGGTACCCGTTGGGCTCGGGTGGGAACCGTGTCTGCACACGTCCACCGAAGGTGCCGGCCTCGATGTCGGCCCTCACCAGATCGCGGACGAAGTCGAGTCCGGTGCCGGTGGGGGTTCCGGTCACGCTCTCGGTGTTGCTCATCGTGCCCATTCTCGCCTGTCGGGTTGTGGAAACCTCGAACGTTTCTGTCTCGACGTCGGTACTGTCGCGAGGCAGTGACAACGAAAGCGGACCCAGTGCCGGAGACGCTCGTCGTGAAGCCACTGTTGCGAGGCTGGTCGCACGTCGTCGCGTTCTGGGTCATCGCCGTGCTCGGTGGGATCATGGTCGGTGCTGCGTCGGGCAATGACAGGTGGTGGCTGGTCGTCTACCTCGTGGGCACGTTGACCATGTTCGGGGTCTCGTCGATGTACCACCGCGTGCGCTGGACGGATCGAGGCCGTTCGGTCATGCGCCGCCTCGACCACTCCGCGATCTTCCTCGCGATCGCCGGTGCGTACACGCCGGTCATGGCAATCGCCTTGGATGGCTGGCAGCGAGTGGCGGTGCTCACCGCGGTCTGGGGCGGCTCGTTGGTGGGCGTGACGCTCGAGTGGCTGCCGGTCCGTGTACCGCGGAGAGTTTTCACCGCCGTGTACGTCATCGTCGGCTGGTCGGCGGTGATCGCATTCCCACAGCTGTACGACGCGCTCGGGGTCGGTGGCTTCGTGCTGGTACTCGGCGGAGGCCTGCTCTACACGCTGGGCGCCGTCGTGTATGCCCTCAAGTGGCCCGACCCGTGGCCGCGCACGTTCGGCTACCACGAGATCTTCCACCTGTTCACGGTCGGCGGCGCCGCTTGTCACTTGGCGGCGATCGCGTTCTACGTGGTGCCGCTGATGTAGCTCGAGCGGGACGGGTCAGCTGTCGAGCCGGCGCAGCCTGTCGATGCGGTTGTCCCATTGCCCGGCGGTGTCGACGATCCATCCGACCGCGGCCGCGAGCGGTTTTGGTGTGACGCGGTATCGCACTTCGCGCCCGACACGCTCCCGGGCGAGCAGACCCGCGGCTTCCAATACCTGGAGGTGTTTGAGAACTGCTTGCCGAGTGAGCGGCGTCGTTTCGGCGAGCGCGGTCGCGGTCGCCGGGCCCTTCGTCAGCAATCGCTCGACCAGCAGTCGACGGGTCGGGTCGGACAACGCGCCGAACAACGTGTCGAGCGAACCGGATGACGTTCGGGTCACGCCATCACGGTCGAGTGCAATGCCAGCAACCACAACGAGACGAACCGGACCTGCCACCAGGCGTCGACCGAAGTCGACGCTGTTGCATTCGAGACGCTGAGCCGTTCGGTGACGTTCAGTCTCGAGCCGCCGGTCGGAAGCTCGACGATCTCGAGCTGCACGTACGACCTCGACGAGGGTTCGTCACGCTCCCACCACACGAAGTCGACCTGTCGTCGCTCGCGCACCTGATCGATGCGGACTGCGCGCCGGATACCGGCGTCGGATGTCGAGCCCTCGCATCCCGCGTGCACGTCGATGTCGGCCTCGTCGACGAGCCATTCCCGCCAGCCCTCGGCGGTCGAGATCAGTTGCCACAGCTCGTCGACATCCATGTCGAGGTCGGTGCTGCGTTCGATGGTCGGCGGAGTTTCCGAATCCCGTTGCTGACTCATGCGCGAAGCATAGCGCAACTAAATGGTTGCACCTCAGGCGATTCGACGGTATGGTCGAGTGCAACCATTTAGTTGCACATCATCCAACTCAGGAGGAGCACGTCATGTTGGTACCAACCGTCATCGAGACCACGAACCGCGGCGAGCGGGCGTTCGACATCTACTCGCGGCTGCTGGTCAATCGCATCGTCTTCCTCGGCGCGGCGATCGACGACAACGTCACGAACCTGGTCATCGCCCAACTGCTGCATCTGGAGTCCGAGAACGCCGACGCCGACGTGGCGATCTACATCAACAGCCCCGGTGGCGACATGAACGGGCTGTTCGCGATTCACGACACGATGCGCTACATCAATCCCGACGTGGCCACGATCTGTGTCGGGCAGGCCGCATCCGCCGCTGCGGTTCTGCTCGCGGCGGGCACCCCGGGAAAGCGCTATGCGCTGCCCAATGCCCGAGTGCTGATCCACCAGCCGCACGGTGGCGCCCAAGGTCAATCGACCGACATGGAGCTGGCCGTCGCCGAGATGGTCGAGATGCGGCGCCGGATGGTCGACATCCTCGTCGAGGCCACGGGTCAGACCGCCGAGCGCATCGTGTCCGACATCGACCGCGACTACATCGTCCGCGGCGACCAGGCGATCGCCTACGGACTCGTCGACCACGTGATCGATCGCCGTCAGTTGCCGAGCCCCCGAAAGGCCATCGCCGCCTGAGCGCGTGAAATGATTGGGCATGCTCGATCATCTGTCGATCCAGTGCGCCGACACCAACGCCAGCGCAGCGTTCTACGACACCGTCCTGGCGCCACTCGGTGGGAAACGAATCATGGAGTTCGGTCCGGTCATCGGCTACGGCGTGCCGCCGATGCCCGACTTCTGGATCGGTCCGCACCAGACCGGTGAGGGCTTCAAGGAATCACACATCGCCTTCTCGGCGCCCGACCGCGATGCGGTGCAGGCGTTCTTCGATGCAGCCGTCGGCGCCGGCGCGGAGGTGTTGCACGAGCCGCGGCTGTGGCCGGAGTACCACCCCAACTACTACGGCGCGTTCGTCCGCGATCCCGACGGCAACAACGTCGAGGCGGTGTGTCACGCACCGGCGTGACACGTCTGCCTAGGACGCCATCGAGAACTCCGGTCGGCAACCACCCGCCGGTGCCACGACGACCGGAACCGGGCACATTCGCACCAGCCTCGACAAGTCCGCGGCTTCGAGGCCGGGAAGGCTTGCCGGCAGGATCACGCGGCTGACCGGCTGCCGTTGGAGGAGATGGAAGATCTCGCCGACCGCGTCGGAGCCGTGCGTCGAGATGGTGTCGATGTCGGCCGTCTGCGCGCTCAACCGACAGGCGACCTGGTCCAGGTAGATCAATCCCGCCATCGAGACATCGATCTCCTCGGCGGCGGCGAAGTCGTGCAACGACGCCGCGGATCGTCCGCCGAGTGTCACCAACAAGGTGACCGCACGGTCGTCGGGTGTCAGCACGTCGAGGCCGCTCTCGCCGTGGGGGCTCGAGGGGTCGATGATGATCAATGTCCTCGGCACCATCCGGTGGTGGTCCAGCACGGTTTCATCCATGCGGGCACGGTACGGGCCCCAGGTTTCGTGATCCTTGCCGCCGTATGAACAGTGTGTCAGCGCTGTTCGAACCTCGACGGAGTCAGTCGCTCGGCGTCGAGTTGGCCCTGTCGGGAGTGTCGGCGAACAGCTCGGTCAGCTGAGCGATGTCGAGCAGTCGACGCACGACCGACGACGGGTTGCGAACGACGATGCGAAATCGCGAACCGTCCATCCGGTTGTGTGCTCGCACGAGTGCGTCGACGCCCACGGCGCCGAAGAAGGTGACTGCGGAGCAGTCGATGACGACGTTGCCGGTGGCGTGGTCGATGGCCGAGTCGAGGGCCTTGACGAACACCGGGCAGGTCGCCAGGTCGATCTCACCGACGAGGCGCAGCGTTCCTGGTTCTCTGTGCACCGACAGCGGTGTCGAACTACCGGCCGCGGTCGTGCCGGCGCGGCCGGACATTCGTACGGTGCGTCGATGAAGAGTTTGAGTCATATTTTGCCCAACATTCGGCCACTGGAAGCTGGTTTTCCCCTCCATCGTGGCACAGAGTGTAGAGGTATGAGGAAGGTTTGTACAGAGCTTGAAGAGATTTTTGGCGTTTTGAGCCGTTGACCTTCGA
>Ga0157378_10003879_pt1 | contig 13239 bp, 11 predicted proteins | sample M65metaG_FD_115309 | JGI IMG/M metagenome (GOLD analysis project Ga0157378, IMG submission 115309) | Miscanthus rhizosphere microbial communities from Kellogg Biological Station, Michigan, USA - M6-5 metaG | ecosystem: Host-associated > Plants > Roots > Rhizosphere > Soil | place: USA: Michigan...
GTCCTCGAGCTCGGCGGCTCCTCACGCCTCTGCGCCCAGCTCAAAGTCGGCGAGCCCGTTGTGGTCATGGGCCCGACCGGCGCGCCTACCGAAATCCCCCGCAACGAGACCGTTCTCCTCGCCGGCGGCGGCCTCGGCAACGCCGTCCTTTTCTCCATTGCCCGCGCGTTCAAACTCAACGGCTGCAAGGTGGTCTACTTCGCCGGCTACAAGAAGAAGGACGACGTCTTCAAGCGCGACGAGATCGAGGCCGGCACCGATCAGGTGATCTGGTCCGTCGACGCCGGCGATCCGATCGAACCGCGCCGGCCGCAGGACCGCGGCTTCACCGGCAACATCGTGCAGTCGATGCTGGCCTACGCCCAGAACGCGCCGGAGATCGATCTGCGCACGGTCAATCGCCTCATCGCTATCGGCTCGGACGGCATGATGCGCGCTGTCAAAGACGCGCGCCACGGCGTCCTGGCGCCGTACCTCAGCGAACAACACGTCGGCATCGGTTCGATCAACTCCCCGATGCAATGCATGATGAAACAGGTCTGCGCGCAATGCCTCCAGCGCCACGTCGACTCCATCACCGGCAAGGAGTCGTTCGTCTTCTCCTGCTTCAATCAGGACCAGCACCTCGACGCCGTCGACTTCACCAACCTGCGCGCCCGCCTGCGCCAGAACACGGTGGTCGAGAAGATGACGAATCTCTGGTTGACGCGGCTGCTGGCGAAGGCGAAGACGCCGGCGTCCGAGGTACCATTGGGGACGTCATGAAACAGCGGCCTGTAGAAGAAGAAACGGAAGAAGAAGTCGAGCTGAGTCCTGAAGAACTCGCGGACCTCGATGCAGCCCTGGAAGAAGCGGAGCGCGGTGAAGGGATGGACGCATTCGAGTTTCTTCGTCAGCTCCGAGCTGGAACATGGCGCGACCCAGGGCATACGACAGTGGACCCCGCTGTCGCAAGCGATTTGGACGACAAAGAGTACGAGCTAACGCCGGAGGACGAAGACGCTTTGGAGGAGAGCATCGCCGAAATCGCACGCGGGGAATGCATCACCGCCAAAGATCTTCTCGCCGAGCTGCGATCAATGCGCCTTCGTGATGGCCGATGACGATCTTTGGCCGCTCCTTGTTTCAGACCGCGCTCGCCGTCAGATAGACGAAGCGCAGCGATGGTGGCTTAAGAATCGCGATAAGGCATCGGACGCTCTCGAAGAAGAACTGAGAGAGACATTTGAGCTGTTACTTGAGACTCCGGGGATCGGCGTTCTGGTCCCGACGCGTAAGAGAAAGTTCATGCGTCGTATTTATCTCGCCCGAACCCGGTACTACATCTATTACCTCAACAGCGCGCCGGGCATCGAGATCCTAGCGCTTTGGCACGCCTCCCGCCGCCCGCCCCGCGGCCTATGACACAATCCCCCCATGCCCACCCTCCCTGCGGACACAATGGAGGTCATCCTCCGCCTCTTTGCCGCGGCGCTCATCGGCAGCACCATCGGGCTCGATCGGGAAGTGCGGCGGAAGCCGGCGGGGATGCGTACGCATGCGCTGGTCGCGCTCGGGGCGGCGCTGGTCACACTCGTCGTGGCGCGGTTCGAGCCGGCCAACGGGCACGTCGACGCGGTCAGCCGCGCCATTCAGGGCATCATCGCCGGCGTCGGATTTCTCGGCGGCGGCGCCATTCTCAAGGCCGAGCATGAGATGGTGCATGGCCTCACCACCGCCGCCTCCATCTGGCTCGTGGCATCGCTCGGAATCGCCTGCGGCGTCGGGCAGTGGATCGCCGCCCTCATCGCACTCGGCTTCGCCCTGATCATCCTCGTCGTCGGCGGGCCGGTCGAAGGTTTCGTGCACCGTCTCGCCAGCCGGCGGAAGACGTTTCCGCCCAACGCCGGAACGTAATTCCTACCGCCGCGCCCGCCCCTCTTCCACCATCAGACAGCGGTCCTGAACCACCTTGATCCCCGCCTCGGCCAGCTTCTGCGCGGCCTCGTCGTTGCGGATGCCGAGTTGGAACCAGACGCTCTTTGGCTTCGCCGCGATGATGTCGTCGACATGGGCCGGGATGTCGCCCGGCTTGCGGAACACGTTCACCATATCGATCGGCCGGCCGATGTCCGCAAGTTTCCTGACCACCGGCTTGCCGAGGATTTCGGTCACCTCGGGGTAATAAACGGGAACGGGGATCACGTCGAAACCTGCGGCGGCCATATGCGCGGGGACGTAGAATCCCGCCTGATCCGAATGCGTCTCCGGTTTGATGCCGAGAACGGCAATCACTTTTGTTTCGCGAATGAGAGAGGCGATGCCTGCGGCATCGTTAACGAGGTTTGTTTTCCAGTCCGTCATGGCGGCGGAGAGTAGCAAAAACCGGGCTGCGGTATCGTGACCGGGCCAGCTCATTACACGGAATAACCTATCCGGGCGTCTGCTTTTGTGCAGTCAACTCAAAAACGTTCAAGTCCCCTGTCAACGCACGACAAGTGAGGTCATCGACTGGATGAAACGCGCAGCTTTGGTCGCCCTGCTTTCTCTCGTTCCGCTCACCGCGTTCGCTCAGCAGACCCAGCGTTACATCGTCGGCATGAAGCCGGGCGTAACGCGGGCAGCGAAGGCCGCGCAGTGGGCCGATCGCAATTTCGAAGACCTCGCCAACCTCGACTCCTTCGTGGTCAATCTGACTGACGCCGAGGTGCTGGCAATGCGCAACGACCCCTCGGTGCGGTATGTCGAAAGCGCTGACATCAAATTCTTCGCCCTCGGAACGACCGTGCATCCCGGAAAGCCGGTCGCACAATCGCATCCGGTCGACGCGCAGGTCACTCCCTACGGCATCACCATGGTGCGCGCGCCGCAGGTGTGGTCCGTGGCGAAGGGTGACGGCGTCAACGTAGCCGTCGTCGACACCGGAATCGACTACACCCATCCCGAGCTGAAAGACCACTACCAGGGCGGCTTCAACGCCATCACCGGAACCAATGACCCCAAGGACGACGACGGTCACGGCACCCATGTCGCCGGCACCATCGCCGCGGCCGACAACGGCTTCGGCGTCGTCGGCGTGGCGCCGAACGCAAAGATCTGGTCCGCCAAGGTCCTCGCTCCCGATCCGAGCACCGGCACCTCCTCCGGCAGCAACGCCCAGATCGCCTCGGGATTGAACTGGGTGCTCGGCAAGCGCAACGAGCTCGGCGGGCATTGGATCGTCAACATGTCGCTCGGCCAGTGCACCGACGTCCAGGTCAGCTCGCAATGTTCGCCGACGCCGTCGGTGACGATGCAGTCCGCCTGTCAGAGGCTCGCCGATGCCGGCGTCCTCGTTTTCGCCGCCAGCGGCAACGACTCGACCTCTACGCACGCCGCCACCGTCGGCTATCCCGCGGCGTTCTCGAGCGTGATCGCCGTCGGAGCGGTCGACTCCACACAGACCATCGCCACCTTTTCCAACCAGGGTCCGGAGCTCGCCGTCAGCGGTCCCGGCGTCGGCGTCTTTTCGACGTTCATCGTCGGCCAGGGGACGAACTCGTTCGTCAACAGCGCCGGCAACTCGTACGACGCATTCGCGCTCCTTCCCGCCGGCAAAGGAGTGCTCAGCGGTCAATACATCTACTGCGGCCTCGGCGCAGCGGCCGGTGATTTCCCCGCTTCCGTGAAAGACAACATCGCCCTGATCCAGCGCGGAACGGCGACATTCAACCTGAAGACGAAGAACGCTCTCGCCGCCGGCGCGAAAGCAGTGGTGATCTACAACTGCTCGATCGCCGCGACGCCGTCGACCTGCGGCAGCGAGATCCTCGGCGGCTGGACGCTCATCGGCAAAGTCAACGCCACCACCGGCCTCAAGGATCCTGCCTGTGACAACGGCACGAGCACGAACTGCAAAGACGATCCGGCCGATCTGGCATTCGCCTGGCCGGTCGACGTCGGCATTTCCTACGCGGATGGCGAAGCGCTGCGCAAAGCTGCCGCCGGCTCGACATTGACCGAGACGAACCTCGCCGACGACTACGCCATCGAGAGCGGCACGTCGATGGCCTGCCCGCACGCTGTCGGTGTCGCGGCCCTGGTCTGGAGCGTCGCTCCGAACGCATCGGCGTCCGACGTCAAGACGGCGATCTTCAACAACGCCGCGGACCTCGGCGCCACCGGCAAAGACAACGTTTACGGCTACGGTCTGCTCGACGCATTCGCCGCGGCCCGACAGCTCAATCCTGCTGCATTCTCCGTAAAGGGCCGCATGGCAGGACGCCGCGGCCACTAACCAAACCCAAACGCATTCCGAGTGAGGCAACCATGAAACGAATCATTCTTGCAGCAGTCATCGTCAGCCTGGTAACCGTCGGCGCCTTCCCGGCCACGAAAGCGAAAACCAAGACGGCCAGGACTCAAACCGCAACCGCGCAGAGCGCGCCGAAGGTGCCGCTGGCGGCGCTGTTTCCGGCGCCCGCGGCGCAGCAGGAGATCGCCGGTCCCGGCGGCATGGTCTCGATGGACGCGCCGAACCACGAAGTGGTGATGGTCCGCATCAACGACGACAGCACGCGCTCGCACGCCTGCGTGAACACGGAAGCGGCCGCCCGCGCCTTCCTCAACGGTCCGAAGAACGCCTCGGCCCCGGTCAAGCAAGAGAACTGATCATGAAGAAACTTCTCCTCCCGGTAATTCTGTGCCTGGCGGCCACGAGCGCGTTCGCCAACGCGCACCTGGTCATTCGCAACACCAACGCGCCCGGCGTCGGATTCAACGACACCACCCCTGCCGCGCCGGTCGGCGGCAACACCGGCACCACGCTCGGCCAGCAGCGCCTCAATGTCTTTCAGCGCGCCGCCGACATCTGGGGCTCTCTGATCGACTCCAAAGTGGACATTCCGGTCGACGCCAGCTTCGCCAGCCTCGATTGCGGCACGAACTCCGCGGTGCTCGGCCAGGCCAGCGCCACCAAGATCGTCCGCAACTTCACCAATGCTCCGCAGCAGAACGTCTGGTATCCGATCGCGCTCGCCAGCGCGCTGGCCGGATCGGATCTGAACAACGGCGCCGCGCACATCCAGGCGCAGTTCAGCAGCCAGATCGACCAGCCCAGCTGTCTCGGCGGCGTCGGCTGGTACTACGGATTCGACGGCAACCACGGCGCCAAGGAAGACCTGCTGGTGGTCCTTCTCCACGAGCTCGGACACGGACTCGGCTTCGCCGGCGTGACCAACGGAACGACCGGCGCCATGAGCAGCAACTTCCCCAGCGTCTTCGAGCAGCACATGCTCGACAACACCGTGGGACTTCACTGGAGCCAGATGACGAATCTGCAGCGCGTCACCTCGGCTACGAACGATCAGAAAGTCGTCTGGGACGGCACTTCGGCCACCACCGCGGCGCTGAAGTTCCTGGGCGGCACGCCGACCTTCCGCATCAGCTCCCCCGCCTCGGTGGCAAGGTCGTACACCATCAACACGGCGGCCTTCGGACCGAAGCTCACCGTGGCCGGCCTGAACGGAACGATTGCCGCCGCTCTCCCCGGCGACGGATGCAACGCCATCACCAACGGCAGCGCCATCATCGGACGCATCGCCCTCATCGATCGCGGCACCTGCAACTTCACCGTGAAAGTGAAGAATGCGCAGATCGCCGGAGCGACGGCGGTTGTGATCGCCGACAACACCGCCAACAGCATCCCGCCCCTCGGCGGCGACGACTCCACCATCACCATCCCGACCATCGGGGTCAGCCAGATCGATGGTGCCGCCATCCGCGCGGCGCTCATATCGCCGGTCGTTGCGCAGCTCTTTGCCGACACCACCATTCTGGCCGGCGCGGATACGGCGGGACATCCGAAGCTCTACGTACCGACCGCATTCGTCGACGGCTCCTCGATGTATCACTACGACACCTCGGCGTCGCCCAACCTGCTCATGGAGCCGAACATCAGCTCCGACCTGCCGTCGAACAGCGTTGATCTGACTCTCAATGAACTGATCGACATCGGCTGGAAGGTGCCCGCGCCGGCGCAGACCGGCAGGTTCGCCGGCCGCCGCGGACACTGACCGTCAGCATCGAGAAAGCGAACAACGATCATGAAAACGCTCGTCGCCTCCACGCTCCTCTTTCTGGCGGCGACGAGCGTGTTCGCCAACGCCCGCCTCATCATTCAAAACACGGACGTTCCGGGCGTCGGCTTCAATGACCCCACCGCCGTCGCGCCTGTCGGAGGCAATCCCGGAACGACGCTCGGCCAGCAGCGCCTCAACGTTTTTCAGCGCGCGGCCGACATCTGGGGCGCTCTGATCGAATCCAAAGTCGACATCCGCGTCGACGCCAGCTTCGCCAGTCTCGATTGCAGCCTGACCTCCGGTGTGCTCGGCCAGGCCAACGCCACCAGGATCGTCCGCAACTTCGACAACGCCCCGCAACAGGACGTCTGGTATCCGATCGCGCTTGCCAATGCCCTCGCCGGCAAGGACCTCCTGGCCGGATCGGCCCACATTCAGGCGAAATTCAACAGCCAGCTCGACTCGCCCAACTGTCTCAACGGGATCGGCTGGTACTACGGCTTCGACACGAATCACGGCCCGAAGGAAGACCTCCTGGTGGTCCTGCTCCACGAGCTCGGCCACGGTCTCGGATTCGTCGGCGTCACCAACGGAACCACCGGCGCCATGAGCAGCAACTTCCCCAGCGTCTTCGAGCAGCACATGTTCGACGCCACCGCCGGACTCCACTGGAACCAGATGACGAACGCGCAGCGCATCGCCTCGGCGATCAACGACCAGAAAGTGGTCTGGGACGGCGACTCCACCACCGCCGCGGCCCTGAAGTACCTCGACCCCAAGCCGAGCATGAACATCCTGGCGCCGGCGTCGCTGGCGAAGCCGATTTCGATCAGCGCCGCCAGCTTCGGCCCGAAACTCACCGTGGCCGGGCTGAATGGAACCGTGGCCGCCACCACTCCCACAGAAGGATGCTCCGCCATCACCAACGGCGGCGCCATCACCGGACGCATCGCCTTGATCGACCGAGGAACCTGCGGTCTGAGCATCAAGACCAAGAATGCCCAGCTCGCGGGAGCGATCGCAGTCATCGTGGCCAACAATGCCCCGGGCGGTTTCGGACCGTTCGACAGCGCGCCTGATGCCACGATCACCATCCCCTCCGTCGGCATCACCCAGCCCGACGGCGCCGCCATCCGCGCCGCGCTCTCGTCCAACGTCAGCGTGCTGCTCTTCCTCGACCCCAGCATCGTCGCCGGCGCTGACGAACATGGCCATCCGCGACTCTACGTTCCCGCGGTCTTCTCAAACGGCTCGTCGATGTACCACTTCGACACCTCCGCGTCGCCGAACCTGCTCATGGAGCCGAACCTCAGCTCCGACCTTGCGGCCGACAGCGTCGATCTCACCCTCAACGAGATGTTCGACATCGGCTGGAAGCCGGCAACGAAGGGCCAGATCGGCCGCTACGCCGGACGGCGCGGACACTGACGCGATTTCGCGGTTGCGAAACCATTAGAATGCCGCCCGCCGCGCGGAGCACTCGCGCGCAATCACCTTTGACGGAGAACCAGCCAATGCGCATCGGCGTACCGACCGAGATCAAAAACAACGAATACCGCGTGGGGATGACGCCCTCGGGCGCGCAGGACCTCGCCACCGACGGGCACAAAGTCTTCATCCAGTCGGGTGCCGGCAACGGCAGCGGCTTCGGTGACGACGAATACACCGCCGCCGGCGCCACCATCCTCGCCAACGCCGACGCCGTTTACGAGCAGTCCGAGATGATCGTCAAGGTCAAGGAGCCGATCGAAGCCGACCTGGCGCGGCTCAAAGAGGGACAGCTCCTCTTCACCTACCTCCATCTCGCCCCGGTGCCCGATCTCACCGCCGCGCTGCTGAAGAAAAAAATCACCGGCATTGCCTACGAGACCATCACCGACGAGCGGAAGCGCACCCTGCCGCTGCTGACGCCGATGTCGGAAGTGGCCGGCCGCATGTCGATTCACGTCGGCGCGTACTACCTGCACAAGCCGAATAACGGCCGCGGCGTGCTTCTCGGCGGCGTTCCTGGAACGCTGCCCAGCGACGTGGTCATCATCGGCGGCGGTGTGGTCGGCACGAACGCCGCGAAGATGGCCGTCGGCCTCGGCGCGCGCGTCACCATCCTGGACACGAATCTCGATCGACTCCGCCAACTCGACGATATCTTCCGCGGCACCGTGCAGACGCTGGCGTCGAATCGCGCCCACCTCGCCGACGCCTGTAAGCGCGCCGACCTGCTCATCGGCGGCGTGCTCATCCCCGGCGCCTCGGCGCCGAAACTGGTCACGCGCGAGATGGTCAGCAGCATGAAGAAAGGATCGGTCATCGTCGACGTGGCCATCGATCAGGGCGGCTGCGTCGAGACGGCCCACGCCACGACGCACTCCGATCCGGTCTACGAGGTCGACGGCGTGATCCATTACTGCGTCGCCAACATGCCGGGAGCAGTGCCGCGCACCTCGACGATCGCGCTTACAAACGCCACGCTGCCATACACGAGAAAACTGGCGTCGCTCGGATTCAAGAAGGCCATCGAAGATCCTGGTCTGGCCGAGGGCGTCAATGTTTATGGCGGGAAAATCACGTATAAAGCTGTGGCTGATTCACAAGGCAAAGAGTACACAGCACTCGATAAGTTACTGTAATCTGGCGCGGTGAAACTGCGCCGATACCTCCTCCTATCCACCGTCCTGATTGCTCTGACTCTCGCTCCGGCCGCGCTCGCGCAGCCGGATCTTTCCGTGGTGAAGAACGCTCCCTCCACGGCCACACCCGGCAGTCAGGTGCCGTTCGACGTGACCATCACCAACATCGGCACTTCGCCCTCGACCACGGTGCAGTTGACCGATCCTCTCCCCGCCGGGATGACCTTCGCTTCGGAAACGCAGAACACCGGTCCTGCCTTCAGTTGCACGAACCCTCCCGCCGGAACGAACGGAACCATCACCTGCACCATCGCATCGTTCAGCAACGGCGCCAGCGCCAATTTCACGTTCCTCGTGAACATCCCGGTCGCAACAGCGCCCGGCACCGTGTTCACGAATACCGCCACCGCCTCAGGCTCACCGGCTGATTCCAACACCAGCAACGACTCCGGAACCGCAATGGTAACGGTCGTGGCGGAGACGGATCTTTTCGTCATTAAGAACGGTCCGAACAGTGCACCGGCAGACAGCGACGTCACCTTCACGATTACCGCGGGCAACAACGGTCCGGACGCCGGCAGCATCTCTCTCACGGACACGCTGCCCGGCACGATGACCTTCGTCTCCATCACGCAGGACAGCGGACCAAGCTTTCCGTGTCCCACACAGCCCAGCCCAGGCTCGGGAGGCACGATCAACTGCACGGCCACGTTGGCGGCCGGAGACGTCGCCACGTTTTCGCTGGTCGCGCACATTCCGCCAGGCACGCCGCAGGGCACCACATTTACGAACACGGCAACGGTCTCCGGCAACGGCGTCGATCCGAATGGTGAGAACGACAGTTCCTCTGCTGCCGTCACCGTGCCGATTCCTCAGGCCGATGTAGGCATCCAGAAAGTCGGTCCGGCCAGTGCCGCGCCTGGCACCGATGTCTCGTACTCGATCACCGTCAACAACTCCGGACCCGATGCCGCCGACAGCACCTCCTTCACCGACACGCTGCCCGGCACGATGACCTTCGTCTCGATCGTTCAGAACAGCGGACCGGTGTTCACCTGCACCGGGAGCGCGACCACCACCTGCTCGATTCTCAGCCTCGTCGCCGGTGCCACCGCCACCTTCACCCTCACCGGCCACATCCCGCCCGCCACCCCGTCGGGCACGACGTTCACCAACGTCGCCAACGTATCGACCACGACCACCGACCCCAATCCCGATAACAACAGCAGCCAGACCGAGCTCACGATAGTCACGAGCGATCTCATGATCACGAAGACCGGGCCGGGCACCGCGACCGCGGGGAGCACGATCTCGTGGACCATCACCGCGTTCAACAACGGTCCGGATTCGCAACCGGCGGCCACATTCAGCGATCCGCTGCCCGCCGGAACGACATTCTTCTCCCTCTCGCAGAACACCGGACCGGGAGCGGTCTGCAACGACCCGGGCGTCGGCAACTCGGGAAGCGTCACCTGCACATTCACTTCGCTGGGCTCAGGAGCGAACGCTCAATTCACTCTCATCGCAACCATCAACCCGGCGTTCACGGGAACCTTGAGCAACACCGCGACGATCTTCGGCACGAACGCCGATCCGAACACCGCCAACAACAGCGCGACCGCGGTCACGACCGTCACCGCCAGCGCCGACCTCTCCGTCAACAAGACCGGACCGGCAACCGCCAACGCCGGTACGAACATTACCTATTCGATCACGCTGACGAACGGCGGCCCTTCGAATGCGGCCAACGTCGCTCTCACCGATGCAACGCCGGCGAATACGACCTTCGTCTCCGAGTCGCAGACGACCGGTCCGACCTTCTCGTGCACGACGCCAATCGTGGGCGGCACCGGAGCGATCAACTGCACGATCGCCTCGCTCGCACCCACCTCGGCGACCTTCTCGATCACCGTCCACATCAACCCGGGCGCCGCCGGCGCCGTGATCTCGAATACCGCCAACACCGCAGCGACGACGACCGACTCGAATCCGGGAAACAACTCGTCGACTGTCTTGACGAACGCTACCGCCAGCACTGACGTCTCGATCGTCAAGACCGCTCCCGCCGCGGCAGCGACCGGCTCGAATCTCACTTACAGCATCAACGTCACGAACAACGGCCCCTCGGACGCCACCAGCGTCACGATGAGTGACACGCTTCCGCCCAACACCACCTTCGTCTCCGAGTCGCAGCTGACCGGCCCGGCCTTCAACTGCACCAACCCGCCGTCAGGTGGAACCGGCGCCGTCTCCTGCTCCATCGCCACGCTCACGGCCGGCACCTCCGCAACCTTCTCCATCGTCGTGCAGATCGCCGTGGCGGCCCCGGTCGGGCCGAGCAGCAATACAGCGTCGGTGACTACCTCATCGACCGATCCGAATCCGGCCAACAACAGCTCCACGGCCATCACCACCATCGCGCTGGCAACTGCCGATCTGTCGATCACCAAGACCGCGGGTCCCGGCCCCTTCGGCACAGGGTTGCCGCTGACGTACACGATCGTGGTCACGAACGGCGGGCCCAACACCGCCACCGGCGTCACCGTCACCGACGTCCTTCCGCCGGGGACGACGTTCCAGTCGGCCACGCCGGGCGGCGCGTGCAGCGGCACGACCACCATCACCTGCAACGCCGGTACACTGACCAACGGCGCCTCCGCCACGTTCACGCTGACCGTGACCCTGCCATCGACGCCGGGCGTGGTGACCAACACGGCCACCGTGACCGCCGCGGCCACGTCCTCCGATCCGAATCCGACGAACAACAGCGCCACATCGACGATCACCGTTATCCCGGCCGGCAACATCCCCATGGTCTCGCCGCTGGCTCTCCTGTTCCTCGGCATCATCCTGGCCGCCGCGGGCGCGCTGGCCATGAAGCGTTAATCCCAACGAATCTGCTCACGAAACGGCGTCATCCGAAAGGATGGCGCCGTTTTCGTTCAACGCCACAGCTTTGTAACTCGTATACGGCATGACTCGCCTGTATAAAAAGTTGACCGAGGAGTCATTCTGCTCCGGCGCGCTCCAATCCTGACCACTTCACCATGAGCGCGACGAAATCTCCCGCATCCTGCTTTACGATCATCAGTCAATGTTGAATTCGAAGCTCATCGCAGCGATCACTCTTCTTCTCGCCGCCTCGTGCGCGAGCATTCACGACATCGGCAAGGTCACCGATCCGGCCACGCACGGCGTCGGAACGCCTTCGACGCCGGCGGCAGCCTGGATCCCACCGGCGAACGCGGTCCCTCCGCCTGCGCCGAAACAGAACGATCTCGTCCTCCCACCCGCCGGCGCGCTCGAGCTGACGCAGATCATCGACCTGGCGCTGTCGAACAATCCGTTGACGCGGACGACCTGGCTCCAAGCGCGCATCACCGAGGCGAACCTCGGCAGTGTCCGTGCGGCCTACCTGCCGACCGTCGATCTCGACGCCTCTCTCACGCGCGGCCGTACATCGCCGGGAACGAGCTCGGCGACTACACTCAACGGCCCGGCGCTCTCGCTCGACTACCTCCTGTTCGACTTCGGCGGACGGAATGCTGCCTCCGAGGCAGCCAGGCAGACGCTCATCGCGGCCGGCTACTCGCACAACCAGGCCATCCAGGACGTCATCCTCCGCGTCGAGCAGGCCTACTACGACTACCTCGACGCCAAAGCGCTGCTGACCGCGCAGGCCGCGACCATCAAGGAGCGGCAGACCAGCCTCGACTCCGCCGACGCCCGCCACAACGCCGGCGTGGCCACGATCGCCGACGTCCTCCAGGCCCGCACCGCGCGCGCCCAGGCGCAGCTCACCTACGAGACCATCGAAGGCAACCTGCGCCGGTTGCAGGGAACCATCGCCACGGAGATGGGATTGCCTGCGGCGACGCCGTTCGAAGTCGGCGAGCTGCCGCAGGACATCCCCGCGCAGCAGGTCAGCGACGCCGTCGAAGCGCTGATCGCCCGTGCCGTCACCGAGCGGCCCGATCTCGCCGCCGCGCGCGCCGCCGTCGAAAGCGCCCGCGCGCGCGTGCAAGTCGTGCGTGCACAAGGGCTGCCGTCGATCGGCGTCGGCGCCAGCGTCGGGCCGTACTTCACCAATGGCCTGAGCCAGCACTCCACGCTCTACTCGGCCGGCATTTCGTTGCGCGTCCCACTCTTCACCGGCTTCCGCAACACCTACGACATTCGCGCCGCCGAGCTGGAGACGAAGCTGGCCGGCGAAAATGCCCGCGGTCTGGAGCAGCAGATCGATCTTCAGGTCTGGACCAGCTACTACGCGCTGCAGACGGCCATGAAGCGGCTCACCACCAGCCGCGATCTTCTTCGCGACGCTTCCGAGTCGGCCGACGTGGCCATGGGCCGTTACCGCGCCGGCATCGGAAGCATCCTCGATCTCCTGACCGCCGAGACCGCGCTCGAAAATGCGCGCGCCGAGGAAGTTCAGGCACGCACCGACTGGTTCCAATCCGTTGCCCAGCTCTCGCATGACACCGGCACGCTGACGCGGGCCGCGGCATCACAAGGAAAATGATCACGATGATTCGAATGAAGTCGATCGTCATTACTGCTGCGATTGCGGCCAC
>Ga0157378_10003882_pt1 | contig 13235 bp, 8 predicted proteins | sample M65metaG_FD_115309 | JGI IMG/M metagenome (GOLD analysis project Ga0157378, IMG submission 115309) | Miscanthus rhizosphere microbial communities from Kellogg Biological Station, Michigan, USA - M6-5 metaG | ecosystem: Host-associated > Plants > Roots > Rhizosphere > Soil | place: USA: Michigan...
GCCGCCATCGCCCTCGGCGCAATCGTCGCCCCGCCCGATGCCGCCGCGGCGACCGCCGTGCTCAAGCAGCTCCGTCCGCCGCACCGGCTGCTGGTCATCCTCGAAGGCGAGAGCCTCTTCAACGACGCCAGCGCGCTGCTCATCTACCGCATCGCCGTCGGGGCGACCGTGACCGGCGCACTCTTCGGCTGGCGCGTGATCCCGATGATGCTCTTCGTCACCGCCGGCAGCCTCGTGCTCGGACTGGTGCTGTCGCGGGTGGTGCTTTTCATCAACCGCGGCATCGAAGACGTGGCCACCGCGGTGATCGTGCAGTTCTGCGGCACGTTCGCGGTCTGGCTGCTTGCCGAACGGCTGCACCTGTCGGGGATTCTGACGATGGTGGTCTTCGCCATGGCCGTCTCGCGCCGCGCCGCGGAAGCGATCCCCGCGCGGATCCGCGTGCCGTCGTACGCCGTCTGGGAAGTGGTGGTGTTCGTGCTGAACATCCTGGCCTTCATTCTGGTCGGCTTCCAGCTGAAGGGGATCAGCGGACGGCTGGCCCGCGGGATGTGGATTCAGTACACGTGGATCGCCGTGGCCGTTTGCGCGGCCACGATCCTGGCGCGCATCGCATGGGTCTCAGGAGCAGCCGCGGTGAGCCGCTGGCGATGCCGCGGCGCGGACGTCCCGCAAGATCTCGTCGCCCTCTCCAACCGCGAAGCCGCGGTGGTCGGCTGGTGCGGCATGCGCGGAACGGTGACGCTCGCCGCCGCGCTGGCGCTGCCAACCGGCGGCGTTGGTCTGGCACCCTTCCCCTATCGCGATCTGATCCTCTTCACCTCATTCGCCGTCGTCCTCGGCACACTCGTCCTGCAGGGCGTGACGCTGCGTCCGCTGATGTCGATGCTGCATCTCCCGAACGACGACGCCGTGGAGCGCGAAGTACGCCTGGCCCGCGTCGAGACGTTACGCGCCGCGCTCGCCGCCTGCACGACCTGCGCGGGCGCCGAGACCGCGGAGCTGGTACGACGCCGCTACGAGCTCCTCCTCCGCCGCGCCGAAGCCGAGATCGGCGACAGCGCCGACGACGACGAAAACGGCCGCTGGCGTGCCCTCCCCGAGGACGCCGAAGCCGTCCGCGCCGCCACCACCGCCGAACGCTCCCGCCTCGTAGCCCTCCGCGACAACGGAACCATCGGCGACGCCGCCTTCCAGGTCATCGAACAGGAACTGGATCTCGAGGAGTTGGATCTGGAGCAGTTAGTGAGGGGGTAGGTCGAATATGCTCCCAGTCGACCTGTCTTCCAAAGTAGATCGGCGCCGGGGTAAACGGATAGTGGATCAAGCAACGCACAACAAGATCGTGTCGTTCATCTGGGGCATCGCTGACGATGTTCTGCGGGACCTTTTCAAGCGCGGCAAATATCCCGATGTGATCTTGCCGATGTGTGTCATCCGGCGAATGGATGCCGTACTGGAGCCGACGAAGCAGCAGGTCCTTAGCACGGCGAAAATGCTTGATGAGGCGAACATCACCGAGCAACGCGCCGCCCTTTGCGATGCAGCTGGTCAGGCCTTCTACAACACATCGAAGTTCACCCTGCGCGACCTCAAGTCGCGCGGAAGCCAGCAGCAGCTGCTCGCCGACTTCGAGGACTATCTCAATGGCTTTTCTCCTAACGTTCAGGACATTCTCGACAACTTCAAGTTCCGCAACCAGCTGCAGACGCTTTCGCGCGCGGACGCTATCGGCACACTGATCAACAAGTTCCTCGATCCGACGATCGATCTGTCACCCACAGGAATCGACAACCACGCCATGGGCACGGTCTTCGAGGAGCTTGTACGCAGATTCAACGAGGAGAACAACGAAGAGGCTGGCGAGCACTGGACCCCGCGTGACGCTGTGCGGCTGATGGCGAACCTGGTCTTCCTCCCGATCGAAAGCGATATCAAATCCGGCACATATCTCCTGTACGACTGTGCCTGCGGTACAGGCGGCATGTTGACCGTGGCTGAGGAGACGCTCGACAAAATCGCCACGAAGCACCAGCAACAGGTGAAGAGCCTGCTTTATGGCCAGGAGATCAACCCGGAAACGTACGCGGTCTGTAAAGCGGACATGCTGCTCAAAGGCGAGGGTGAAAGCGCGGAGCACATCGTCGGCGGTGCGGAGTGGTCCACGCTCTCGCACGACGCCTTCCCTGCACAAGTGTTCGACTTCATGCTGGCCAATCCGCCTTACGGAAAAAGCTGGAAGAAGGACCTGGAGACGATGGGCGGCAAGGACGAGATGCGCGACCCGCGTTTCAAGGTCGTGCATCAGGGCGAGGAGCTGTCGCTGGTGACCCGCTCCAGCGACGGCCAGATGCTCTTTCTCGCCAACATGGCGTCGAAGATGAACGAGAAGTCCGCCCTCGGCAGCCGCATTGCCGAGGTGCATAACGGCAGTTCGCTTTTCACAGGCGACGCAGGCCAGGGCGAAAGCAACATCCGTCGCTGGCTCATTGAGAACGATTGGCTCGAAGCCATCGTGGCGCTGCCGCTCAATCTCTTCTACAACACCGGCATTGCTACCTACGTCTGGGTGCTTTCCAACAGGAAGCCTCTTCATCGCAAGGGCCACATCCAGCTGATCGACGCCACGCAGTGGTTCAAGCCGCTACGCAAGAACCTCGGCAAGAAGAACTGCGAGCTCTCGCCCGAAGATATCGCGCGCATCACCCGCACGTTCCTTCAGTTCCAGGAAACGCCCGAGTCGAAGATCTTCGCCAACGCCGCCTTCGGCTATTGGAAAGTGATTGTCGAGCGGCCGTTGCGCCTGCGCAGTCAATTCACCGTCAAAGCGATCGAGAGCCTGCGCTTTGTCTCCGGCGACGAAGAGTTGCGCGCACCGCTGTACGAGGAGCTCGGCGAGATACTCTTCACCGATTTCGCCAGCGTCGCCGCCGCGATCGAGCAACGACTGGCCGACTGGGACAGCGATGAAGAAGAGAGCAATGACGAAGACGGTGGAGGCACGAAGAAGGGTGTGCCTGAGAAGAAGAAAAAGAAATTGCTCGACGGCCGGACCTGGGAGCGCGATGGCCGGCTGATCGAGGCAGCCACGAAGCTGCGCGAAATGCTGGGAGACTCGGTTTTCGAGGACCACAACATTTTTCGTGACCGCGTAGACAGCGCACTCGATGAGGCGGGCATCAAGCTTCCCGCCGCCGACCGCAAACAGATTCTGAAGGCCGTGAGCTGGCATGAGGAGAACGCGCCGCCGGTGATCACCAAAGTGCATAAGCCCGGAAAGATCAAGGCCGATCCGCTGCACGGTTTTTTCGAAGCGAAGGTGAACGGTAAGCCGGCCATCGTTGAATACGAGCCGGACCCCGATCTGCGCGACACCGAGCAGGTTCCGCTGCTGGAAGAAGGCGGCATCGAAGCGTTCATCCGACGCGAGGTCCTTCCCTATACGCCCGACGCCTGGATCAAAGAGAGCGCCGCACAGATCGGCTACGAAGTGAGCTTCACGCGGCATTTCTACAAGCCGCAGCCGTTGCGAACACTGGAGGAGATCAGTGCCGATATTCTCGCGATCGAGAAGGAGGCAGAAGGATTGTTGGATGGGCTTTTGAAGGGAACGGCCAGCTAATGATGAAAAAGTCGTCGGCTAAGAAAGTGTCGACACTGCCGACACAATTGCCGTGGACAAACAAGAGTGCCACCGCGGTGACACAATTTCACGCGCTCGTACAGGATTCGAACGATCCTCGCCGTCAGACTAAAAAAGGTGGCCATCCATGATCGCCGACCTCAAGCCATATCCTGATTACAAGGAGTCGGGGCTGCTGTGGCTCGATCGGGTGCCTAGTCATTGGAAGCTGCGACGGTCAAAGTATCTGTTTCGTGAAGTGGATGAACGCTCCGTAGCGGGCGATGAAACACGCCTATCGATGAGTCAACGACATGGTCTCATCCCGAGCTCGCAGATAGAGGAGAGGAGACTGGTCTCTGAATCGAATATCGGAGGAAAGCTTTGCGTTTCCGGAGATCTTGTTCTCAATCGGCTCAAAGCGCACCTGGGCGTCCTAGCGCTGTCGCCAACAAACGGGTTGGTAAGTCCGGATTATACCGTGTTGCGTCCCATCGGAACTGCTAACAACCGTTACTTCTGCGCCGTATATCGCTCCCCCTATTGCGGACAAGAGCTCCGTCAGCGCGCGAAGGGCATCGTTGAAGGATTCTGGCGACTCTACACCGATGACTTCTACGACATCCAAGTGCCTCTCCCGCCGCCAGCGGAGCAGGCGTCGATTGTGCGGTTTCTGGGCTGGGCCAACGGGCGGTTGGAGCAAGCGATCCGGGCGAAGCGGAGGGTGATTGCGCTCCTCAGCGAACAGAAGCGGGCCATCATTCACCGAGCCGTCAGCCGCGGCCTCGACCCATCTGTTCCCCTCAAACCATCCGGCATCTCATGGATTGGGGATATTCCGGATCATTGGGAGTTGTCGAGGGTCAAAAACGAATTTCGTTGCCTGAACACAAAACGAATACCGTTAAATGCGGTTGAGCGTGAGGCAATGACGTCCCGGACTTATGACTACTACGGTGCATCCGGAGTTATAGATAAGGTTGAAGGCTACCTTTTCGATGATGAGCTGCTACTAATCGCCGAAGACGGGGCCAACCTTGTTCTTCGGAATCTTCCGCTCGCGATCATCGCCAAAGGCAAGTTCTGGGTGAACAACCACGCGCACATCCTTAAACCAACGCGTGGCAACATCGTCTATCTGGCTCATATGCTGGAGACATTGAACTACACACCTTGGATTTCGGGAGCGGCCCAACCGAAGCTCACACAGGATCGACTGACGTCGATCTCCATTGCCGTTGCGCCCCCAGACGAACAAGATGCGATTGTTCGTTACACGTCAGAGAGAACACGCCCACTCATTGCGGCCATCTCCCGCCTTGAACGCGAAATCGAGCTCCTTCGCGAATACCGTACCCGCCTCGTCGCCGACATTGTCACCGGCAAGCTCGATGTACGCGAAGCGGCAACTCGATTACCCGACGAAGCCGCGCCCGACATCGACGACTTGAGCGACGAGACCGAGCTCGTCGACGAGGACATCGCAGAATGACCACCGACATTAGCGAGAAGGGCCTGGAGACGCTGATCATGCGGTACATGACCGGCGAGGACGGCCTCGGCGACTCGCTGGACGTGATCGCCGATCTTCCTGAATCGGCCGGTGGTACCGGCTACTTCGCGGGCCTGCCACGCGACTTCGACCGCGCCTACGCCATCGACGTGCCGCAGCTCTTCCTGTTTCTGAGCGACACCCAGCCTGAGGCCTTCGGGAAGCTGGGGATGGCCAAATTCGGCGACCGGACGGACATCAACCGCGCGAAGTTCCTCAACCGGCTTTCCGCGGAGATCGGAAAACGCGGTGTCATCGACATCCTGCGGAAGGGAGTCGATCACGGGCCGGTGCACTTCGATGTCTTCTACGGCACGCCGTCGCCGGGCAATACCAAGGCCGAGGCGCTGCACGCGCAGAACCGCTTTTCGGTCACGCGCCAGCTCGCCTACAGCATGGACGAGACTCGGCGCACGCTCGACCTCTGCCTGTTCATCAACGGCCTCCCCATCGCCACCTTCGAGCTGAAGAACAGCCTCACCAAGCAGACGGTCGAAGACGCCGTCGAACAGTACAAACGCGACCGTGACCCCCGCGAGCGGTTGTTCCAGTTTGGCCGCTGCGTCGTGCACTTCGCCGTCGATGACAGCGAGGTGCGCATGTGCACCGAACTGGCCGGCAAGCGCTCCTGGTTTCTTCCGTTCAACAAAGGCTGGAACGACGGCGCGGGGAATCCGCCCAACCCGGACGGTCTCAAACCCGACTATCTATGGAAAGAGACACTGACACCAGCCGGCCTCACCGACATCCTCGAGAACTACGCGCAGATCGTCGAGGAAAAGGACCCGCGCACGGGAAAGAAGAAACGCAAGCAGGTGTGGCCGCGCTACCACCAGCTGGGCGTGGTGCGGAAGACGCTGGCGGACGTCCGCGAGAACGGTGCGGGCAAGCGCTATCTGATCCAGCACTCCGCGGGCAGCGGCAAGTCAAACTCCATCGCCTGGCTCGCGCACCAGCTGATCGGTGTGAAACGCGACGATCGAGAGATCTTCGACTCGGTCATCGTGATTACCGACCGTCGCCTGCTCGATCAACAGATCCAGACCACCATCAAGCAGTTCATGCAGGTGGGTGCGACCGTCGGTCATGCCGATCACTCCGGCGATCTGCGAAGGTTCATCGAATCGGGAAAGAAGATCATCGTATCGACGGTGCAGAAGTTCCCCTTCATCCTCGACGAAATCGCCACCGAGGCGGGCAAGACGTTCGCCATCATCATCGACGAGGCGCATTCCAGCCAGGGCGGAAAGGCCTCGGCCGCCATGAGCAAAGCGCTCGGCGACGCGGCCGGCGACGAAGGTCCCGATCCCGAGGACACCATCAATGCGGCGCTGGAGCAACGGATGGCGTCGCGCAAACTCCTGAACAATGCCAGCTACTTCGCCTTCACTGCTACCCCGAAACCCAAAACGCTGGAGATGTTCGGCCAGCCGCTGCCGCCCGATGCAGAAGGGAAGGTGAAGCACCGGCCTTTCGATAGTTACACCATGAAGCAGGCGGTCGAGGAACGCTTCATCCTCGACGTGCTGAAGGCCTACACGCCGGTGGACAGCTACTACAAGCTGGTGAAGAAGACCGAGGATGATCCGGAGTTCGACACGAAGAAGGCGAAGAAGAAGCTGCGCCGCTACGTCGAGAGCCACGACCACGCCATCCGACTCAAAGCCGAGATCATGGTCGACCATTTTCACGAGCAGGTGCTGGCGGCCGGCAAGATCGGCGGTCAGGCCCGGGCCATGGTAGTCACCAGCGGCATCGACCGCGCCATCCAGTACTTCCAGGCGTTCAAGGCGTATCTGGTCGAGCGCAAGAGTCCGTATCGTGCGATCGTGGCCTTCTCCGGCGAGTACGAATACGAGGGCACGAAAGTGACCGAGCTGTCGCTCAACGGCTTCCCGAGCAGCGAGATCGCCGGGGAGATTCAAACTGACCCTTACCGATTCCTGATCTGCGCCGAGAAGTTCCAGACCGGCTACGACGAACCGCTGCTTCACACGATGTACGTCGACAAGCCGCTCGCGGGCATCAAAGCCGTACAAACCCTGTCGCGGCTCAATCGTGCGCACCCGCAGAAGCACGACTGCTTCGTTCTCGACTTCCAGAACAACAGCGAGGCCATCACGTTCGCCTTCCAGGACTATTACCGCACTACGCTCCTGGCCGAGGAGACCGACCCGAACAAACTGCACGACCTGAAGGCTGCGATGGATGCGGCGCAGGTGTATACGCCTGAGCAAGTGCAGCAGGTGGTGACGCTATTTCTCAATGATGCCGGCCGCGAGACGCTGGATCCGATTCTCGACGTCTGCGTCGGCGTGTATGTGTACCAGCTCGACGAGGACGCGCAGGTGGACTTCAAGGGGAAGGCCAAAGCGTTCTGCCGAACCTACAACTTTCTCTCGTCGGTGATCCCGTACAGCAATGCGGAGTGGGAGAAACTTTCGATCTTCCTCGATCTGCTCACGCCCAAACTGCCCGCACCGCATGAGAACGATCTCTCCAGAGGAATCCTCGAAGCCATCGACATGGACAGCTATCGCGTCGAAAAAAAGGCCGCGATGACCATCGCACTCGCAGATGCGGAAGCCGAAATTGCGCCGGTTCCGGCCGATGGAAGAGGCGTCCGGCCGGAACCGGAATTGGACCGCTTGAGCAACATCCTCAATTCATTCAACGAGCAGTTCGCTACTCTCTTCACCGACACGGACCGCGTGGCTCGGCGCATTCGTGATGACATCGCGCCGAAGGTCGCGGCCGACGCCGCCTACCAGAATGCCCGAGAGAACACGCCACACACGGCACGCATGGCCCATGACCAGGCGCTGGGAAAGGTAATGCAGCTGCTCTTGAAGGACGACACTCAGGTCTACAAGCAGTTCGTGGAGAACGAATCGTTCAAGCGTTTCGTCGGCGACATGGTCTATGCGCTGACGAGCGAGGGAGACCCGATCCCGCCGCGCTGAGTCCAGCCACCGATTACGTCGTCTCCTATCCCGGGCTTTTAACGCTTCGGCCGTCGAGATGCGAGTGCGGCTTTCGGCCCTGCGGAGCAACCCGGAGAACACTCTGTGATCAGCAGGGTGGTTGACGGGACCGCACACCTCCAGGGCGTATGACGATGCCGCCTGAAGATTCGCTCCTTCTCGCTAACACAAAACGCCGACCCTTTCGGATCGGCGTTCGGTCATTGATTGCGATGTTGGTGGAGCCGAACGGGATCGAACCGTCGACCTCCTGAATGCCATTCAGGCGCTCTCCCAATTGAGCTACGGCCCCACATTCTCCGGGAAGGCACGGAAACTAACGCGGTTCGCGCGTCAAAATTTCCGGCGAGGCGGCGGATTCTAGCCGACGCCCGTGGGAACATCAATTGCGTGGAGAACCCTCTCGCTTGAACCAGATCACGCGCGCGCTGCGGCATCGCAACTACCGGCTCTTCTTCGGCGGGCAATCGATCTCGCTCATCGGTACGTGGATCACGCGCATCGCCACGAGCTGGCTGGTGTATCGCCTCACCGGATCGGAGCTGCTCCTCGGCGTGGTGGGGTTCTGCAGCCAGATTCCGATGCTCATCCTCTCGCCCATCGCCGGCGTGCTGGTCGACCGGTGGGACCGGCATCGCATCCTGGTCATCACGCAGATCCTTTCGGCGCTGCAGTCGGCGGCGCTGGCCGTGCTCGCGCTGATGAACGTGATTACGGTGGCCGAGGTCATCGCGCTGCAGCTGGTGCAAGGGGTGATCAACTCGTTCGACACGCCGGCGCGGCAATCGTTCGTGGTGGAGATGGTCGAAGACCGCGACGACCTGCCGAACGCCATCGCCCTCAACTCCTCGATGATCAACGCCTCGCGCATCCTCGGGCCGTCGATCGGCGGCGTCCTCATCGCCACGCTCGGCGAGGGTTGGTGCTTCGGCGCCGACGCCATCTCGTACATCGCCGTGATCATCTCGCTGCTGATGATGCGGCGCAGGCCGGTGCAGAAGGCGCTCGTCGACACGCGCATCCTCGAAGAGCTGCGCACCGGCTGGACGTACGTGGCCGGCTTTCCGCCCGTTCGCGCGCTGCTGCTGCTCGTGGCGCTGGCGGGCCTGGCCGGGATGCCCTACGCCACGCTCATGCCGGTCATCGCCTCGAAGGTATTGCACGGCGGGCCGCACACGCTCGGCATTCTGATGACGGCCTCCGGCCTCGGCGCGCTGGCCGGCACGCTCTATCTGGCGTCGCGGCACACCGTGATCGGCCTGGGCAAGGTGATCGTGGCCGCATCGCTCAGTCTAAGCCTCGGATTGATCGCGTTTTCCTTCTCGCGCGTGCTCTGGCTCTCGATGATCGTGCTTCCCTTCGTCGGCGCCGGGATGATGGTGCAGGCCGCCGCGTCGAACACCATCCTGCAGACCGTGGTCGACGAGCGCCTGCGCGGACGGGTCATGGCCTTCTACGGCGTGGCCATCATGGGGATGCAGCCGATCGGCAGCCTGCTGGCTGGCTATCTGGCCGAGCGCATCGGCACGACGAACACGATCTTCTACGGCGCGCTGGCCTGCCTGGCCGGCGCGATCCTGATCGGGATCCGGCGGCCGATGCTGGCGGAGCACGTCCGGCCGATCTACATCGAGCGCGGCATCCTGGTCGATCCGACGACGCAGGAGGCTCGCTGAGCATCCTCAACGCGCGTGCTGCCGGTCCGATCGTCGCGGCGGTCTTGCTCCCGCTCATCGCGGTCACGCTCTTCTCGCCGTTCTACCAGACGAACGATGACGTCACCATGCGCCTGCTGGCGGAAGGGCATTTCGTCCCCAATGGCGCGCCCGTTCCGTTTCTCCTGTTCATCAACGTCGGCATCGGTTGGATGCTGGCGATTGCCTACACGATGCTGCCGGGAGTGCCGTGGTACGACCTCGTGCTCGGCGCCAGCCTGACCGCGGCCGTGGCGGCGCTCGCGGTGGTCTGGATCGGATCGGGACGACGGCGAGAACTCTTGTGGACGGCCATCTTAGCGATCTACCTGCTGCTGCCGGCGTTCGTGAGCGTGCAGTTCACGCTCGTCGCGCTCACCTGCGCGGCGGCGGGAATCGCGTTGCTGATGTATGCCGCGGTCGCGCCGAACGCGCGGCGCATCCACGCGGTCTTCGGAACGGCGCTCTTCGTGTGGGGCTCGCTGATCCGATTCGAAGGAGCGGTGTTGATGGCGATCGAAGGCGCCGTACTTGCGTTCCCGCTTCTGCCCGGCATCCTGCGCGGATCGGGGACACGTCCGCGGCGGCGCATGCTTCTCGTCGCGGCGTGTGCGGCTGTCGTGCTGATGACGACGTTCTTCGCGGTCGACCGCATCGCCTACAGCCGCGATCAGGGATGGGCGGCTTTCCACGAATTCGACACTCTTCGCAGGCGCGGAGTGGATTACCTCGTGCCGGAGCAGATCACGCCGTCCGTGCTGGCGCGGTTGCGCGCGGAAACCGGCTGGAGCGAGAACGATTTCTATCTCTTCTCCGGCTGGTACTTCACCGATCCTGCCGTTTTCAGCCTGGCTAATATCCGGAAGGCGGCGAACCTTTTCCGCAAACAGGTTTGGACGGCTGCTCGCGTGAAGGCCGCGGCAAGCGATGCCGGAGCGTTCCTCGTCAGAATACGCTGGGCGTTCCTGCTCCTCGGTGCATTCGTGCTCGCGCGCGGCGCGTCCTTCCGCCTCATCCTCTATTTCCTCGGCACGACGCTGACGATCGTCCTGCTCGTGGGACTGGTGAGCGTGACTTCGAAGACGCCACCGCCGCGCATCTACTGGCCGATGCTGACCCTTGCTGCGACGATGCTGACGATCGCCGCGCGCCGCCTCGAGCAGGCGTCGCGCCTCTGGCTATCCACGGCCGCCGCGATCTTTGGCGTGTTGGTGGCCGGGCGCTTACTCCCGGCGTTGCGCGGCGACTCTGACGCGCATCGTGCCGCCGCAGGGTACGTGCGGCGCGACGTCGCGGATCTGCAGCGCCTCGATGCCCGGCTTTTCATCATCCACGGCAACGCCTTTCCGTATGAAGACTACTGGCAGCCGCTGCATGCCCCAGCGCGGCCCTTCCCTTTTATCGGCCTCGGGTTAGAGGATCAGACACCGCCCGTGCAGGACGCTCTTCGCAGATCGGCGAACGTGGATGTGGCCTGGTCGCTCTGCTCCGATCCGAGGCTGATCCTAATCGCCTGGGATTCCATCCCGCCGATGCTGAGCCGTTACGTGCTCGAGCATCACAACGCGGCGGTTCGCTTCGAGCCGGTATACCGAGGGAAGTGCATCACCGCATGGCGCTGCCGTCGATGACATTCAGCTATTGTGCTGAATATTCGTTGACAAACATTCAGCGCTGTGGCTGAATGTCGCACCGATGGCGAAACGTGATTCGAAGGCGCGGCTCGATGCCTACGAGGCCGTCTTCAGCGCTCTGGCCCACGCGGCCAGGCGCCGCGTCCTGCTGGCGGTCTACTTCAACGGCGGATCGATGACCGCCGGCGAGATCGCCTCCGTTTTTTCGCATGCGTGGCAGACGACGACGCGACATCTGCAGGTGCTCGAAGCGGCGGGCCTGCTCACGCATGAACGGCAAGGGCGGATGCGCATCTATCGAATCGAGCAGAAACGCCTGAAGCTGGTGAAGGACTGGCTGAGCCACTTTTTCCGGAAACCATGAGCGCGAACAAAGGAGAAACCGATGCCCGCAACGAAGAAGTCGAATGACGATGTGCCGCAGTTTTTCAGACTCAGCGTCGAGGTTGGCAGCCTCGAAGAAGCGATTCCCTTCTACACGAAACTGCTCGACGTCGATGGCCGCAAACAGCCCGGCGCCCGCTGCTACTTCGAGTGCGGTCCGGTGACCCTCTCCGTGCTCGACGTCTCCTCGGCGCGCAAGCCCCACCCGGCGGCGAAGGCGCTCTACTTCACGGTGAAGGACCTCGACGCCGCATTCGAGCGCGCCAAAGCGCTCGGTTGCCTGTCGCAGGAATCGGTCCACGACGAGCCCGGCGGCGGAATCGTCGTCCGTCCCTGGGGCGAGCGGTCGTTTTACGCCGAGGATCAATGGGGTAATCCGCTCTGCTTCGTTGAGGAGGGGACGGTTTACACGGGGTGACGAGCAGCACAGACAGGAATGTCTGTGCCACATCGGCCGTGCTCAATTCACCCATCTCGCGCTGGTAGCGGGATCCATGTGGCACAGACACTCCTGTCTGTGCTCAGAAGACCGGCAGGATGTGTGGTGCCGCCGCTAACGGCGGCACCACATCCAACTCCTACTTCTTCAACATCGCCGCAAGAGCATCGAGCCGTTCGCTCCAGAAGGCACGAATGCGATCGGCCTCGGCCTTCGACGCCAGCTTCCGATGCTCGAGGGCAACCTGACTCTTGGCCGCACCGCGGGCGAAGAACCCGACGTCGACCGGCGAGCCATCCTCCCAGCGGATGCGCATCGACTTGTTCACCGTCGACGTACGAATGGTCAGCGTCATCCCCGGCAGCCACTTCGCCCGCTGCCGGGCGTTGCTGAACGCGGCATAGAGCTTCGCCAGCGGAACGGCCACGGTCTTGCTCTTGGTGATCGTCCACTCGCCGCTGCGCTGCTGGCCCTGCGCGCGCAGTCCGCGAATGCGCTCGTAGCCGACGGCAACCATCTGCGTCCACCAGCCCGGCGTCTTGTACTTCTCGCGGATGTGCTTGACCAGCTCGGGATGCGACATCTCCTGCCCGTGGGCCTTGTCGAGCACGAACACCCACTTCGTCCAATCGCAGCCGGTAGCCTTCTTCACCGACTCATCGCTGAGGCGGGCAAGCGACGCGAAATCGGGAGGCGGTTCGATCGACGGTTGAGGGGCAGGCTGTTTCTTGACGAGATAAAGCCGGGCCGTGGTGTACGACTCGCCCGTCTTCTGCATGCGCGCACGAACGACGCGCTTGAGGTCTTTCTGCTTCGGCATCGCGAAATCTCCTTCGTTCAGTCCGCGAGCATCCGCCCCCAGCAGCGAAGCCCTCGAACGAAGGTCCGCAAGTACCCAACCCGGGAGTATGCCCCCCTTTGCCTCC
>Ga0157378_10003885_pt1 | contig 13232 bp, 14 predicted proteins | sample M65metaG_FD_115309 | JGI IMG/M metagenome (GOLD analysis project Ga0157378, IMG submission 115309) | Miscanthus rhizosphere microbial communities from Kellogg Biological Station, Michigan, USA - M6-5 metaG | ecosystem: Host-associated > Plants > Roots > Rhizosphere > Soil | place: USA: Michigan...
TGGTATTGGCCAGTGGAACCTGAATAAAACCATCGGATGGGGTTGGGACATCACCAACTTTGTATGGTGGGTAGGTATTGGTCACGCTGGTACGTTGATCTCAGCGATTTTGTTATTGTTCCGCCAGGGCTGGAGAACAGGTGTGAACCGTGCGGCAGAAGCGATGACCATTTTTGCGGTAATGTGCGCAGGCCAGTTCCCTATCTGGCACATGGGTCGTGTATGGATGGCATTTTTTGTATTGCCTTATCCAAACAGCCGTGGCCCTTTATGGGTAAACTTTAACTCCCCTTTGTTGTGGGACGTATTTGCGATCTCTACTTATTTCACCGTATCATTGTTATTCTGGTATTCTGGTTTATTGCCAGATTTGGCAACTGTAAGAGACAGGGCAAAAACAAAACTGCGTAAATTATTATACGGCATTGCATCTTTTGGTTGGACCGGAAGTACCAAGCACTGGCAACGTCATGAAAGTCTTTCACTGGTGTTAGCAGGTTTAAGTACACCACTGGTATTATCTGTGCATACGATCGTATCTTTTGACTTTGCTACCTCCATTGTACCGGGATGGCATACTACTATCTTCCCTCCTTACTTTGTAGCAGGTGCTATCTTTAGTGGATTTGCCATGGTGCAAACACTGATGATCGTTTTAAGAAAAGTATTTGCTTTAGAAGACTATATCACTTTGGGCCATATTGAAGCGATGAACAAAGTAATTGTATTAACTGGTTCTATTGTAGGTATTGCTTATATCACGGAATTGTTCATTGCCTGGTACGGTCAGAATCCATATGAATGGTATGCCTTTAAAGAAAACAGGGCCAATATCTTCAGTCCTTATGGGTGGAGCTACTGGTTAATGATGTTCTGTAATGTGGTATCTCCTCAAATGTTCTGGTTCAAAAAATTAAGACGAAATATTGCATTTACCTTCTTCATGAGTATTATCGTAAACATTGGTATGTGGTACGAGCGCTTTGTAATCATCGTTACTTCTACTTATAGGGATTACCTGCCATCATCATGGAGTACTTATTATAGTCCTTCTGTGTATGAGATCGGGTTTTACTTAGGTACTTTTGGTTTATTCTTTACCTGCTTCTTTTTGTTTGCAAAATATTTCCCCGTAATTGCGGTGGCAGAAATCAAAGCCATATTAAAAACATCTGGCGAAGGGTATAAACGTAAGATGACAGATATAGAAAAAGCAGATGCGGAAAAATTTTATTTAGAAGAAGTAGAGCATGCTCACTAAGCAGATTTGAATTTTGAATTATAAATTTTTGAATTTATTAATATGGCTGGAGGAATTAAAAAATTTGTTGTTGCGTGCTTTGATGATGAAGCAGTTTTGTTTCCGGCGGTGAAAAAAGTTCGCCGTGCAGGATATAAGATACATGATGTGTATACTCCTTTCCCAATCCATGGCCTGGATCATGCAATGGGTTTACGGGAAACCAGTCTTCATACTGCCGGTTTCATTTATGGCATCACTGGTACCACTACCGCATTAACCTGTATCAGCTGGATCTTTACAAAAGACTGGCCTTTAAATATTGGTGGTAAACCGCATTTTGCCTTACCGGCCTGGATACCGATTACATTTGAATTGACCGTATTATTTGCTGCAGTGGGAATGGTACTTACATTCTGCTACCTGTGTCAATTGTCACCATTTATAAAAAAGCATCATTTTCATCCAAGAGCAACAGACGATTTATTTGTAATGGCTATAGAATGCACAGACAAAACAAATGATGCAGAAGTACAGTCGTTTTTAGAAAATGCAGGAGCAAAAGAAATAAATGTTCAGCTTGCTGAAACAGGCTGGTGGCTTGGAAGATATGACAGGGAACAAAAATTATACAGGGACGCAGAGACAGGGTATTAAGCGATAATTGATAATTATTTAATTGATAAATAATAAATGAAACGATTCACATTTTTAACAGCGGGTTTGGTTGCAACTATCTTGGCAGTTGGTTTTATCGGTTGCAGTAACGGAAATAAAGTGCCGGGTAAAATATATATGCCAGATATGACATATAGCCGGGCAATAGAATCCTATTCTTTACTGGATTCAACAGTTTTTACCACGAATGCTGCTAACAGGGGTCATGAAATTTTTTACAATAGTAAACCGGTTGACGGGACTATTAAAAAGGGTGAGCTTTTCCCTTATACATTGCCAAATGATTCTGCCGGTTATGCAATGAGTGCCGGGGTTAAAAATCCTTTGCCTTCATTAGCCGGGAAAGACAGTGCAGAAACAGCAAGATTGTTTAATGTTTATTGTGCCATATGTCATGGTGCTGAAGGAAAGGCGAACGGTCCGTTGGCTACCACCGGGAAAATTGGAGGCGTTGCCAATTTTACATTGGATGCTTATGTAAAGATGGCTGATGGTACCATGTTCCACTCTATCAATTACGGCAAAAATAACATGGGAAGTTATGCTTCTCAATTAGACAGGAAACAACGCTGGCAGTTGGTTCATTATATACGCACATTACAACCAAAGCCGGAAGCTAATGCTGCCGCCGCAACGGCCACAACGGAAACGGTGACCAAGTCAGACAGCTCATCAACTAAAAAAGGAAAATAAAAGCACACACTCAAAATAAGATTAGATGAACAATTCATTTGAATTACCAGGCAGTTATAAAAAGTGGACAATGGGTCTTATTGGCGTTGGTATTATCGCTTTACTTTATGGATTCATTGCTTATCACCCCTTTACTCATGCAGGGCATGGTGAAAATACCAACAGCACGAGGTTTTGGGCGGTATTATTGCAAAACTGTACTTACTGGCTGATGATCTGCAATGCCAGTATGTTCTTCATTGGGGTTACAACCCTTGCAATGGGTGGCTGGCAGGTAGCGTTAAGGCGTGTACCGGAAGCCATTTCAAGCCTGGTGCCCGTGTTAGGTATTATCTGCTTTGTAATATTGATGATCATTGTTTGGGGAGGGAGAGATGATATTTACCATTGGGTAAATAGTGATACTGTAGCAAAGGATCCGATTTTGAATGGTAAAAAAGGGTTCCTTAATCCTGTTTTCTTTTCCGTATTTAGTGCCATCATTATTTTTCTTTGGTGGATCCTGGGTAAAAAAATGCGCTCATTAAGTTTAGAAAGTGATGAATCAGGCACCATGGATTTTGAAACAGGTGATAAATGGATAAAGAAAAATATTTTATACGCTTCTATATACATAGTAATTTTTGGTTTATCGGTTGGTTCTACAATCCCATGGTTATGGATCATGAGCATTGATGCACATTGGTACAGCACCATGTTTAGCTGGTACACTTTTGCGAGTACTTTTGTTGCGGGACTATCTTTAATGGCTATTTTTCTTGTATTCTTAAAAAACAGGGGGCAATTACCATATGTGACTGAAGAACACTTACAGGATGTTGGGAAATTTATGTTTGCTTTCTCCATCTTTTGGACCTACCTGTGGTTTTCACAGTATATGTTGATATGGTACGCTAATATTCCAGAAGAAACCGGATATTTCAAAATCAGGGTGCAGGGTCCATTCAGGGGTATCTTCTTTTTGAACCTCATATTAAATTTTGTTTGCCCACTTTTAATCTTGATGAAAAAAAGCGGAAAAAGAAACTATACATTGATGACGTTTATGGCCATATTGATCATTTTTGGCCACTGGATAGATTTCTGGCAAATGGTGATGCCCGGTACGTTGCAGGACAAGGCGGAATTGATGCCGTTTGAATTTGGAATTGCAGCTTTATTTGTCGGAATTATTATGTGGAGGGTGGGTGATTATTTTAGCAAACATCCTTTGACTCCACAGAATCATCCTTTTATGAAGGAAAGCATGATCCATCACACTTAATAAGTTTAAAAAAAGGAAAAATAGAAAGAAAAATATTTGTGTAGATACATTTTGGTAAAAAAGTATCTATTAACAAGTAGTCAAAATAATAACTACAGTAAATAACTTTGCACCATGACCGAGATTTTGTTGATAACGATTGTAGTAATGATTTTCGTAGTCATCTTCCAGATTGCGAAAGCGAGTGAATATGTAAGCGTATTAAAAGGCGAGGAAAAAGCCCGTAAACAGAATAACAAGATCAATGCTTTTCTACTCATCTCTTTTTTAATCCTGGGATTGATCGGCTGCTGGTGGTGTAATGATCTTTATTATGGTAAAACGTTGTTCCCGCAAGGAGCAGCATCTGAAATGGGTGAGAAGATTGACCTGATGCTCTACATTACAATTGGCGTAACAGGGGTAGTGTTTTTAATTACACAGGTACTGCTTTTTTGGTTTGCATTTAAATACCAGGAAAGAGACGACCGCAAAGCATATTATTTTCCGCATAATACCAAACTGGAACTGATCTGGACTACGGTACCGGCGATCTTCCTTACAGTATTGGTTGTATTTGGTTTAAAGTATTGGTTTAAGATGACTGGTGAAGCACCGAAAGATGCAGTAGTGGTGGAAGTTACCGGGCACCAGTTTGCCTGGGAGTTTCGTTATCCTGGCCCAGATAAAATATTGGGCAAAAAAGATTACAAGTTAACAAAAGGAGCAAACAGTTTAGGTGTAGATTTTAGTGATCCCGCCAGCCAGGATGATATTCATGTTGGTGGTACCATGCACATTCCTGTAGGCAAGCCGGTAAAGTTAGTGATCAATGCAATGGATGTGATACATGACGTGGGTCTTTCTCATTTCAGAATGAAGATGGATGCAGTTCCGGGTATTCCAACTACTATGTGGTTTTCTCCTTTGTATACCACCGAAGAAATGAAGAAAAGAACCGGGAATGAAAATTTTACCTACGAGATCAGTTGCGATCAGATGTGCGGAAAGGGACACTTTTCGATGAGGGGCGTGATTATTGTGGAAAGTGAAGCAGACTATAAATTATGGCTTGCGGGTCAAAAACCTGAATTATACACTGTATACCCGGACAAAGCACCTAAGCCTGCATCAACAACGGACAGCACAACAAAACAGGCATCACCCATTGCAGCGGTGATGACCTCTAAGTAATAATATTGGTTATTTATAAACACAGGTAAATAAAAATGAGTAACACAGCAAGTATTCAGCACGGGGATGTTCACACAGCACATGACACACATCATGAGCACATCCACCACGAAACGTTTATAACCAAATACGTTTTTAGCCAGGATCACAAAATGATCGCCAGGCAATTTTTAATCACAGGAATGACCTGGGCAATTATTGGAGGGTTTTTTTCTGTACTGTTTCGTTTGCAACTTGGTTATCCTGGATCAACTTTCCCATGGTTAGAAGACCTACTGGGCCATTGGGCAAAAGGCGGTAAATTACAACCAGAATTTTACTATGCATTAGTTACCATGCACGGAACCATATTGGTATTCTTTGTATTGACTGCAGGCCTGAGTGGAACATTTGCTAATTTTTTGATTCCATTACAAATTGGTGCAAGAGATATGGCTTCACCCATGTTAAATATGCTGAGTTATTGGTTCTTCTTCCTGGCATCTATAATAATGATGTCTTCTTTATTTGTACAAACAGGCCCTGCAAGCGGCGGTTGGACGATCTATCCTCCATTAAGTGCTTTGGGAGATGCATCCAGTGGTTCCAAAATTGGGATGGATCTGTGGCTGGTAAGTATGGCAATGTTTATTGTAAGTTCTCTGTTGGGTGGCCTTAATTATATTTCTACCATACTGAACATGCGTACAAAAGGTATGAGCATGACGAGAATGCCATTGACAATCTGGGCTTTATTCTTTACTGCTGTTCTGGGTGTGCTATCATTCCCGGTATTACTTTCTGGCGCTATCCTGTTATTGTTTGACAGGAATTTAGGCACCAGCTTTTTCTTAAGTGACATTGTAATCAATGGTAAGATATTGCCAAATGAGGGAGGAAGTGCAATCCTGTTTCAGCACTTATTCTGGTTCCTGGGTCACCCCGAAGTATATATTATCCTGCTTCCTGCAATGGGCATGTCTTCTGAGATTATATCTGTGAACAGCCGCAAGCCAATCTTTGGTTATATGGCGATGGTGGGATCTTTGTTTGCAATCGCCATCCTTGCATTTTTGGTTTGGGCGCACCATATGTTTGTAACGGGATTGAATCCATTCCTCGGTGCGTTCTTTGTATTACTAACCTTATTGATTGCGGTGCCTTCGGCCATTAAAGTATTTAACTGGCTCACCACCTTATGGCGAGGTAATATCAGGTTTTCACCTGGTATGTTGTTCGCAATCGGCTTTGTAAGTTTATTTATCAGCGGTGGTTTAACAGGGATATTTCTAGGAAATTCAGCCCTGGATATACATCTTCATGATACGTATTTTGTAATTGCACACTTCCATATTGTAATGGGTGTGGCGTCTTTCTTTGGAATGTTCGCCGGTGTTTACCACTGGTTTCCTAAAATGTATGGCCGTTATTTAAATAATACGATGGCATATATTCATTTCTGGGTTACTATTATTGGCGCTTACCTGATCTTCTGGCCAATGCACTATGAAGGTTTAGCAGGTATGCCACGTCGTTACTACGATTTTTCCAATTGGGAGTCATTCAAAATGTTTGGTGGATTGAACGAGTTTATCAGCTTTATTTCTATGATCGTTTTTGCTGCCCAGTTATTATTTGTATTTAACTTTTTCTATAGCATATTCAAAGGAAGAAAAGTTATCACACAAAATCCATGGGGTTCTAATACATTGGAATGGACAACTCCAATACGCCCGGGACACGGCAACTGGGTGGGAGAAATTCCTGAAGTCCATCGTGGCGCTTATGACTACGGTAAAGATGGAAGAGAATTCATACCACAGACAGAACCAGTAGGTGAGCATGAAAGCCATCATTAAAAGTATTGAATACTTCAACCTATTTTGATGTGTTGGTTTGAAAGTGAGAAAATGAAATAAAGATTTTTGATAAGGATGGCGGATGATAAAATAACTACGGCTAATTCAACTTCGTTTGTATTGGCATCCAAAGTGAAAGATTACTTTCAGCTAATCAAATTCACTTTGAGTTTCATGGTTGTTTTCAGTACGGTAGTGAGTTTTTTAATTGCTCCGAATGAAGACTATTATGTCCGTTCAAAAGTACTATCAGTTCTTTTACTTTTTTTGGGAGGTATGTTAATTACGGGATCGGCAAATGCCGTTAACCAGGTATTGGAAAAGGATACCGATGCCATAATGAAGCGTACGGCTAAAAGACCAGTGGCCAGTGGAAGAATGACTACTCAGGAAGCGACTGCTTTTGCAATTATTGCAGGTGCTTTAGGAGTCTTTATTCTATGGTATTGGTTTAATTACCAGGCTGCTCTTACAGGGTTATTTAGTCTTTTTTTGTATGGGTTTATATATACCCCACTCAAAAAAGTTAACTCAGTAGCGGTATTAGTGGGAGCGATACCCGGAGCTTTACCTTGTTTAATAGGATGGGTGGCAGCAACGGGGAGTTTTGATGCAGGAGCCTGGATATTATTTGGGATACAGTTCTTTTGGCAGTTCCCTCATTTTTGGGCAATAGCCTGGCTGGCACATACGGATTACGCCAAAGCCGGATTCAAACTATTACCAGGAGACAAAGGGCCTACTAAATTCACTGCTTTGCAAACAGTAATTTACAGTATCCTGATGATACCATTTGGCCTTTTGCCTTATTATATGGAAATAGCCGGGGCAGTAAGTATGTGGATTTTGCTGGCTTGTAATCTTTGGATGGTAGGTGTAAGTATACGGCTGTTTTTAAAGATGGATCAGAGGAGCGCCCGGTGGGTAATGTTCAGTTCTTATTTTTATTTGATGATTGTGTTGTTAGCATTATTTATGGACAGGGTTCATACATCAATATAAAAGCGACATTAAACGGGGCGAAAAATAATTTAAAGAAATTTATTAAAATAAAATATACCTACTTGACTGTGGGAGGAGGATATGAGTACAGTGGTAATGGAACAGCGAAAAAAAATTCATCCGCACAAGTTTACACTTTGGGTGGCAATGGCAAGTATTTCGATGATGTTTGCGGGTGTAACAAGTGCTTATATAGTAAAGAAAGACCAGGCTAACTGGTTTAGCTTTGAATTACCGGTGGCTTTTTGGTATAGTACGGCTGCGATAATAATAAGCAGTATTACCATTATGCTGGCGCAACGAAAATTTAAGAGTCGTGAGATGTCAGCATATAGAGGTTTAATAACGGCTACTTTTGTTTTGGGTTTGTTGTTTTTGACTTTACAGGTAGTAGGTTTTTTAGCCCTTGCAAAAAATGGATTGACATTACAAAAGAATGTATCCGTTTCTTTTTTATATGTGATTGTGTGTTTACACATGTTGCATGTAGTTGGTGGATTGATAGCACTGATGGTTATGTTTGCAAAGGCATTCAGCAAATCAGTAAGAAGCTATGACTCGGTACCGGTAGAAGTAATGGCAACGTATTGGCATTTTGTTGATTTTTTATGGATCTATTTACTGGTGTTTTTATTAATGATTCGATAATTCAAGTTTTATAACCTTATAATAAAAGATAATTAATGTCTACAGCAGCAGCGCAGCAGCAAACAAAATGGTGGAGTGGAGGAAGGAGCCCATTCAATGCAAGCTATGGTAAAGTGATGATGTGGTATTTTTTGATGAGTGATGCTTTTACTTTTGGTGCATTTCTTATTAGTTATGGTACCATTCGTTTCAGCCAGAATGTTTGGGCTAATCCAAACCATGTATTTAATGCATTTCCCGGTTTCGGTCACCAGGATTTGCCATTAGCATTTGTAAGTTTAATGACTTTCATTTTGATCGCCAGTTCTGTAACCATGGTACTTGCTGTACATGAAGGCCATAAAATGAACAGGAAAGGTGTAGAGAAATACATGATATTAACCATTATTGGTGGTTTTGCTTTTCTTGCCTGCCAGGCCTGGGAATGGACCCATCTTTTAACCGGTGAACATGTGGCTTTATTGAATGATGGTACGCTTTCAGTATTACCTACCACGGTTAAATCAAATCCATGGGGGCATGAAGTACCACATGAAGCAATGATTGCAGCATTACAAAATACATCCCACGAAAAGCTGGTTGATATTGCATCAACATTGCAGCACGAGGGTGGTGCTCATCATAGTTTGGCGGGATTATCAAGTGCTGAATTGATCAATACAATACAGGCGGCTAATATACACGTAACACATACAGGGCCGATTGCGTTTGGAGGCTACTTCTTTGGAATTACAGGCTTCCACGGGTTTCACGTATTCAGCGGTGTAGTTATTAATATCATCATGTATATTAAAACAAAACTGGGTCATTTCGATGACAGGGGGCATTATGAAATGGTTGAAAAGGCTGGTTTATACTGGCACTTTGTAGACTTGGTTTGGGTATTTGTGTTCTTATGCTTTTATCTTATTTAAGTTGCTATTTTATTTTAATCTATAAGAGAAATTATTATGAGTGAACATGCAGTTACATCGCCGGAAGTTACTTTTGCACACGCACCGGCAGAAGGCACCGGCAGGATATGGAAGATATTCTGGTTATTGAGTGGCATTACCATTATAGAATTGGCCTTAGGTTTTGGCCTGGCGAAAGATTGGTATGGCGATCCTGAAACCAGTCATACCGCAATCTTATTTGTTAAAGGCGTGATATGTATTTTATCATTGGCAAAAGCATTTTATATTGTGTCGGTTTTTATGCATTTAGGGGATGAGATCAGGAATTTGATCATGACAATCGTTGTGCCTTTATGTTTGTTCATCTGGTTTATCGCTGCCTTTTTGTGGGACGGTAATAGTTGGAAAAATCTTCGCAACAGGTATCATGGAACGCCTGCAAAAACTGAACAAGTAGCACCTGCGGCAACAGAAAAAGGGGCAAAAGATTAGTGTTTATAAATTAACTTTATTAAGACCATCTTCCTTATCTGGGTTGATGGTTTTTTTTATAATGAGCAGTTAATAAGTTGTATGAATAGGAGAGCAATATTGGGATTAATGCTGGCGATCATTTTACCTATGACGGGGTACCTGATGGTAAAGTATTACAGTGATAAAGCTGTACATATGCCCCGCCGTTACTTCTTTGACAGCGTAGCCACTACCGAAAAGAATGGAAAGATTAATATCGATACTGTCTGGCATTCAGCAAAAAATATTACGTTCACCAACCAGTTAGGTAAAACCGTTACACTCGATTCTTTAAAAGGTAAAATCCTCGTGATAGATTTTTTCTTTACCCGCTGCCCAACCATTTGCCCGGGACTTGCAAGGAGCATGAAGAAATTGCAGGATTCCTATCCAAACGGTAAGGACTCTATCGTACAGTTTATTTCTATCAGCATAGATCCGGAACACGATTCAGTAACGCAGTTACGAAATTTTGCAAATCGTTATACCTCTAATCATGACAGTTGGTGGTTTGTTACCGGGAATAAAAAAGACATTTATGATTTTGCATTGAATGAATTAAAAGCAAGCGTCGCAGATTCGGAGGTGGATACCGCTTTTATTCATACAACAAACTTTTTTTTACTGGACAGGGAAAGAATAGTACGTGGGTGGTACGATGGATTTGATACCACTAAACAGGCGATGCTGGTTAGGGATATTCCCATGCTGATGTTAGAAAAAACAAGAAAAAAGACTTTTAAAGAATTTTTGGATGAGCTGTTCGGAAGAAGCTAATTTTTTTCGAAAGATTATCGTACTGTGTCGTTAACCAATGAATGACTCTTTGAGTTGATCAAATTTCAATTATCCAATAAATCTTTTCAATTAAAATATGCTTAGCCCTTCTCTTCAAAAAAATGATTCCAAAGCAAAGTGGCTCATTGGAATTTTTTCAGTATTAGTTTTTTCGGTGGTAAGTATCCTTGGCAGGTATAACCTCGCAGGTAAGGTTAACCTCCCTTTTGATGTACATATTTTTGCAAAGGCTAATGCCCTGATAAATGCCACTGTAGCGGTATTATTACTCGCCGGCTTATACTTTGTAAAGCAAAGAAATTATGAATTACATAAGAAGATAATGATACTGGCAATGATGTTATCTGTCCTCTTCCTGGTATCCTATATCTGTCATCATTTATTTGCAGGTGAAACTTTGTATGGCGATACTGATGGGATAAAAGGATTGAGTGAAGCAGAGCGGGTAGCCGCCGGCGGTAGCCGCACCATCTACTTATTGATACTGATCACCCATATTCCATTGGCCGGGCTTGCATTGCCCTTTATTTTATTTGCGGCTTACCGGGCTATGATCGGTGAATATGATAAGCACAAAAAAATCGTAAGGATTATCTGGCCGGTATGGTTTTATGTTGCCGTTACGGGCGTGATAGTATATTTAATGATCAGTCCCTATTATTCTTAAAGAAAATATTCCAATTGCGGCAAAACGCCGATAAATTTAAAACTAAGCAATCCGCTTATTATACTATTTCCATTATACAATGGGCGCAAATAGGAAGCGCATCCTTATTTACTGTTACCTGTTTTTATTAGTAGGTAATTATGCTTTCCTTGCTTTGGCAGTTGCGTCGATGTTATTATTTGCAATAAATGCTCCTGCAAAAATTAAGCTGGACATGCTTCTGCAAATGGATGAAGAGGAAATTAACTAACTCTCTAATCAGCTTTCTCAACCACTATCTTTAAAGGACTTAAATAAGTAATCACTACACTGATGGGATCTCCAATTTTTATTTCGGAAAACGGGAATTGATTATTACTTTTTGACACTGGTATTTTTGCCTGGATCTTATTATTAAAAAGATAGATAAAGATTCCAAAAGGAGTTATCTTATGAATGATACCGTCGACAGGAGTTTTGTTTTTATAATGCCTAATAGCCGTTGAATATTCAGCTATAAATTCACTTTGATAAAGCGATGCTGTCAAACTGGTTGGCTTATCAAGATTATCCAATTTAAAAAATAAAGGCTCATTCAGCCTGCTTTCGTGCGGCACCTTTTCCCAGGGAGATAATAGCAAAGGAAAAAGGATATAACTGCCTGCTTCTTTTATAAAATAATTATCGTCTACTTTTTTTAAATAGCCTACAAACTTATTTTCTGTTTCAGCTTTATTTAAAAGATTTGTATAGGCATTGTTATACCTGAATTCAATTTGGTCAGCAATCATTTTGTCTCCTTTTGCCGAAGGAACAATTACAAAGCTTACTTCATCTCCAATACGAAAAGAATGTACTTTTTTAATTGCTTTAGCAGCTTTCAATTTCAACTGTATCTTCTCACCAATATTTCCATTGACGGTTTTTGTCTTTCCATTAACCACGTATTCAATGCTGACATACTTTTTTTCATGATGAATAAAAGTAATAGTGCCCATAATTGCTTTCCTGTCCATAAAATTTTTGTTAGCGCTTCCGTGGAAGAAATGTAAAGCAGCGGTAAAGTTGATACTAAAGTAGTATTATAAGGTCAGTTCGTCTGCAGGATTCCAAAATAACTTTTTAAAATCGACCACCTGGTCATTTTTTACCTGCACCTTTTCTTTCTTTAATAATTCTTCCATTAAAGAGGGCGCGGAGAAATGATGTTTTCCAGTAAGCATACCGTTCCGGTTCACTACCCTGTGTGCGGGCACCTTTGGCTTGGCAATACCAGCCGCGTTCATTGCCCATCCCACCATTCGTGCCGATAATTTGGTACCAAGATAAGTAGCTATTGCACCATAAGAAGTTACTCTTCCTTTAGGTATTTGCCTTACCACATCATATACATCCTGGAAAAATGAATATTCTTTTGGCGCAGGCAATTGTTTTTGTTCAGCCGTTCTTTTACTTTTCATGCCGTGCTAGTTTACTTGTATGTAAAATTAATAATTCACTGCGTTTTGGTTCCGGAACATTTACATACCGGTAAGGACAATGCCTGCATCCATTACCGCAACACGAACCTTTTTTCAAATGATATTTTTCTGTCAGCACTACATAACCCTGCTCGTTGTAATAAAAGTCCTCTCCTTCAATCAACTTGCTCATGCTGTTTCTTTGTTTTCCGTTTCTTTCAATATTTGCTGCAGTTCTTCGTCTTTACCAGGTATCTCTGCCGGCAGTGAAAACTTCAGGTAAAATATGGTATTGCTTTGTGCTATGTCCAAAGCTTCATAATGCGTTTTTATTTTTAGCACCTCGCTGTGGGCTTGTGCATACACGTCAGTATAATCCTCAA